>Ga0193958_1000051_pt1 | contig 63947 bp, 54 predicted proteins | sample FB_1_MG_FD_140320 | JGI IMG/M metagenome (GOLD analysis project Ga0193958, IMG submission 140320) | Microbial mat bacterial communities from the Broadkill River, Lewes, Delaware, United States - FB_1_MG | ecosystem: Environmental > Aquatic > Freshwater > River > Microbial mats | place: USA... | reverse complement strand
TCGGGAGTAGGAAGTTTGTTTCTGAAGAGGCGCTCGAGGCCAACGACGCCCCGAACGGTTAAGATGTCAAAGACCCGCTATCAAGTGGATCGCAATGCTGCTCCGCTTAAGTGAACAGCATTGCGGTATGATACCGGCCTTTTGCGTTCTATCTTGAGTATATTATTGGTTAACGACTTTCGGTAAAGACTCAGCATGACGAATCCACGCGGCAACTGTTGCAATCCCCGGAATATTCGAGACCTTCTCGACCCGCTGATTAACCGCTTTAATCGACTGAATCAGCTTTTCAGGATTAGCTTCAGCCAAGGCTTCAGTGGAATACACACCACTTAACTCCAGCACTTCTGCCATTGGCCCATCAATACCTTTCACTCGTAGCAAATCAGCAATCGCTACCCATGATGAGATCACCCAGGACTCACGACCCAGCGCTTTAGAGATCAACGCCACACCATCACGATCCTTGCATTTATTCAACAAATTCAGCGTAGTTGTCACACCCATATCATGCAATTGGCGACGATTATCGCTGCCGATAGAACGGATGATTTCAATGCGGTAGTTTTCATCATTTGGTGAAGCCATCGCGGTCGCAGTCACCACTTCAGCTGTCGTATCTTCAACCTTCTCTTTAACTTTCTCATAGCCTTCGCGCGCCATTGAGCTCAGCTTAGTCCAGTTGGAAGCACGTGAACTGCCGCTGGCCGCATGCGTAGCCGGTCTGCCAGAGATAATACCGGAGGCTAGTCCAGAGTAATCCCGTGGTGCTTGTGGCGTGCTATCGGCTTGGTCTTCCAGCTTGCTCACTTGCAACTGACTAGCTCGTAACTCTGTTTCAACCTGACTCAGCCGCTTGTGGCTTTCGGTCAATGCTTTCTGCGTTTGCTCCAGCTGACCTTGAACATGCTCTAGCTGCCCTTTGCCATCAGCCACCGCTTTTGTTTGCAGCTTTAAGGTGTCGTCGCGCTCTTGCAGCTGGGCTTGTAACTTGGTGAACTGCTCACTCTGCTCATCAACGCGGCCATTCAATGCCTGAATCGCGTCACTACTTTCTTTCTGCTTAGTCGCCAGCTCAGCATTCGCGGCTTCCAGGGCTTTCTTCTTTTGAGTTAGCTCCTCGGAAACTTCACTCAATTTATTTTCAGCACAAGTCAGTTGCTCTTCGCATTCCTGAGCCTGACGCTTGTACTCATCCAGTGATTCGCTATCAGTTTGATGAGAACCTCTCTCTTTTTCCAAGTCAGCCAGCAGCTTGGTTTTTGTCTCACTCAACGCCGTGAGATTAGTTGCCAACTTCTGGTGCAGCACTTCGATTTTTTCATCGCGCTGCTTAACCGCTGCTTCTGACTCATGCAATCGAGTAATGTAATCATTTAATTGAGTGGATGACTCATCAGCCGTCGCGCCTTCCAATTTCTCATTGGCGATTTTCAGCGACTCTTGCGTCTCAGCCAATTGCTTTGCGGTATTGTCTAACTGAGCCTTTAACTCACTCATTTCCGCTTCAGCATGGCTTAGCTTTTGGCGATATTCAGTCGTTACCTGATCATTATCCGCATCGCCATTATTACGCTCACTTAAGCGACTGGATAATACATCACGCTCTTCAGACAAGCGTAAAAACATTTCTCCCTGACGCACGCCTGCCGCATTCAGCGCATCAATTTTGTCACGATACTCGTCGCGCTCCAGCTCTAAATTTTCCAGTCGCTGCGACCACTCCTGATTCATTCTGTCGACTTTACGCTGTGAACCACCCCGTAAAAACCAACCTGCCAGTGCCCCAATTACCGCTGCTAATAATAGAAATGCCCAGATTTGAACAATTAGATACGCCATTTTATTGTGTTCCTTTTACGATCAATTCGATGCGACGGTTCTTAGCCCGCCCTGCTTCTGTTTTATTATTGGCAATTGGTTTGCTTTCCCCAAAACCTTGCGCTTCTAAACGCGATGACTGCACGCCCAGATTGACCAAATACGCCATTACCGATTCGGCACGTGCCTGACTTAAGGCTTTATTTGCTTTCGCATCGCCGTAAGAATCGGTGTAACCATTGATGAAGATACGATGTGCCGGACAGCGGCTTGCCGCTTGCGCAGCGTGCAGCAAAATGGATTTCGCCGCATCGGGCAGCGTCACCGAGCCACTTTCAAATTGAATACTGCCTTGCTTCACAGCCTCATTTAGCAAACTCTGGCAGAACTTCTCAACGTATTTACTGGAGCCAACAATGGGCGTCTGAGCGACCGGAGCCACTACAGCAACGGCATCGGTTTTTAACACCATTTCAGTGGCATAAGTGCCAGCCAAACGTTGCGCATAAGCCTCGGCGGCATCGCTGGCATCCTGAGAGCTGGCAATACCTTTTACCAACGCTTTATCGTCGACAATACTAACGCTACCCTGCCTTAAATATTGCAAAGCGCTAATGCTATCTTTTACGTTTTCCTGCCAGTCTTCAGGAGCTTCTAAGGTGCTTTCCTGTAATGACCAAGTGGTTTGATTGGGATCAGCACCAATTGACTGCAAATGCGCCTCAATGGCCTGTTGGAATTCCATACCAGATGACACGCCGCTAATAGTATATAGACCCGCCTCATCGCGCTGAATTTGCATGCGATAAGGGATATCACTAGAGAGTTGATCCGCCTCAGTGACTAATGGCATTTCAATGGGAGTATCAACAGGCGTGACGCCAGTGGTTCCGTCATTGGTAATCACAGTGACCGCCACATCGGTTTTTACCACTTCAACCGCAGCGGCCGGTTGCTCAGTCAGGACCTGATCAATCACCTGATTAACGCCCCGAACCTTTGCTAAAGCCAAGGCGCGTCGTTGTTGCTTCGAGCTCTCGGCTACGCCACTCACGATCACATCCCGACCATCAGCCGTAGCCTTTGCCCAGCCCATATTATTGGCAATCAATTCCCGCTGTGCGCGTTGCTGAATATCCGCCTCAATCGCCGGCCCCTTAACCTGATAAACCGCAAACCAGCCAAGCACCAGTAACGCCAGAATTGCGACTAGCGCAATCAGTAGTTTTTTCATCACTATTGTAAGTCCTTTTTACCCGCCCAAACCCCAACGGAGCGTTTCCCATCTGCAGTACAAAAACGCCTGATTATCATCGGGTACCGAAATACAATTTAGATTAATGAATATCAATCAGTCAAGGCTATCCACAATTTCAGCCATTATCGGAAACAACAGGCGTGCTGCAATCAAATTTTCTGCCAGCCCTGCTTCGTCGGCGATCGGGCTACCAACAAACACACTGACACTGTAGCGCTGACCACGAATAATGACACTCGCCAGCAACCATTGATCCCGAAGGATCTGTTGCTTAGTGTAGCTCTGTCCGGATTTGGTTAATAAAAACTTTGCATTCGTTAAACGGCTGAATAAATGCAAGGCACCATCAGGCGGTGTGATTTCAAATTGCAGCAATTGACGTAGCGTCGCCTTGGCCGTTGCTGTGCGTAAATAGTTACCAACAATCGTGATTTGAGAAGGGCTTTTACCAAAGTCTAAATAGCGACGGCTTTCGCCCAAATCATTAATCAGGAACTGAGAAATACTCTGAACCGCATGAGCTTCTCCCGTGCCATACAACATTTCACTGATCTGATGAATCACATCCAGCATATTCAATGGCGTGGATTGCATGACGCCATAGCTCATTTCATAAGCCAGCTGCTCAGCGTGCGTGGCCTTACCCTGACGGCTTCTCAAATCCTTAATATCAAATTGCTGGTACAAGGTTTGTAATTGCTCTGGCGTTGCATATTTGCGCAGCGCATAAAACAATGGCAAGGAGGCACGCGCCTGTATGGATTCCTGGAAGCTTAAAGAGTGACCGGGCTCATCCAAAGTCTCACAATTCACAATGCCAGTAGGAAAGTCCTTAACCGAGCTTGGCAGGTTGCGGTAAGTTTGGTTGCAAAAGCGTGTCTCCGGCAGATTATTACCGCGCGAGGCCAGTAACACCGCAGCTGGTAAACTCGATAGCGCACCAGTTGCACGGTCTTCAATTTCGCCACGGCTAAAATAGCGCACCAAACGCCCTTCGGCATTAGACACCATGATTTGAATTTGCGCGCCACCGGCTTCCGGTTCAGGGCCCAAGCTACGCTTTAATCCGCAATCGCCACACGTGCGCTCAATTTCCTTTAGACGCGCCAGAATGCCTTTTTCAAAGGCCATATTCTCAATAACCGGCAAACTGACTTGCACATCACTGATAATCTGGTCGTCTTGGGTTAATTGATATTCACGGTTTAAGCGTTCTGACACTAGACTTGAAAATTCGCTTAACACCACCGCACCACGTTTTAGCAAATGAGGCTGCGCTAAAGCCGCTTCCGGGCTTAGATTCTCTGCATTGGCAGTGGTAATCACACGGGAGCCTTTAAGCGAGGTCAAATCACGCTGAATTTCATTGGCTAATGCCGGCTGCTGTTGACCATACAAACGATTAGATATTTCACCTGCTTGTTCAAGTAACGCGGACCAATCACTGATTTCGAGCAAAGGCTGCTTAGCTAATTGTGCAACGGCGAATAACGCCTGCTCTGCATTGCTTAGCTGCTCAGGTCGCTTTGAAAACACTGTTTCTGACGCTGCCCGCAAACCCCGAACATCATCGCCATAGCCTTGTAAAGCACCATGAATTGCCGTCCAGCGCTTCAGCTCTGCACCATTATTGGCTGCCAGATACGGGAAGGTATGTTTAGCAAATCGAATTGACGATAACGCTTCACACAAACGGTCAAACACACCTAAACAGGTACTTGGCTGCCCTTTTAAATTCTGCGAGAGATTAACGATTAAGTTCTTAGCGTTGGACGTGCTCCACGGGTTTAGCGCCTGAATTAATTGTGCAGCAGCAATGCCTTTGTAGTTAGTTTTACGACGCAACAATAAATCCGTCACTCCAGTATCCTGATAATTCAGCTCTAACTGACGCCCTGTGCTGTAATCAAGAATATCCCAATACACCGGCGACACAATTTCCGCATACAAACCACCAACTCGCGACTCACCCACTTGCTGAGGATTCGCCATAGCACCGATTAGGCTACCTTCCTGCCCCAATAATGCCGTTGCAGTTAGGTGCTGATGTTGCACGCGATATTCGGCCAACACTTCAGGATCAGGCTCGCCAGATAAGTAGCCATACAAGCCCGCCACACTCAGGATTGCCAGCACAAACACCAGCTTGACGCCACTGAGCACAAACTCCGGCACACTGCGGGTGTTAAAGAAAAACAACCAGCGGCACACTTGCCAGATGCTCAACACCACCGCTTCAATCAGCGCCAGCACAATACTCAAAGGGTAGCGCCAATCGCTTAAAGGCAGCTTAGCCGCACGCTCACCAGTATTACCAAAGCCACCTTGAAAGGTATTGCTGGCAAAAATCCGCAGCGCATGAATCCGTACCCAATTGAACGCTTCTCTGATTAGCCAGATTAGCTTAATTACTGCTAAGTACACGATCGCTTTCCGCCGCTTGAGCTGCTCGTTTTAGTCGGTTTTGCTGTGCCACACTCAAAGATTGTTTTAACTCATCCCACTGCGTCGCACTCATGCGATACACATTGAAGGTCATAAACTCAGAGTCATCGCCAAAAATATCAAATAACTCATCGCGCACACTGCGTGGAATCCAGCTATAAGGCACTTGTCGCAACATAGCCGGACGAATCCGCTCGCTGGCCAATATCTCAAACAGCTCCAGCATTTCACTGGCAATCCGATTGCCATGAATTGGCGAGCTGGGGATCATGAAAAAGTGCTGACCCAAGCTGTTGTATAAGTAAGGCTGAATATTGCTGGACAGGTATTTAATATCGCTGATATTACCCAGCTTATCGACATCCTCAGCGCTGAAGTACTCACCCTCAAAACGAGGACTCAACCAGTTACGACGCCGTGAAATATAACCATCCGCCAAACCTACAATCAGCAACACGAAGTCAACCAACGCGCCTAACAACAGAGGAACGTAGTCATCGCGCTGCGTAGAATCTTTACCCTGATCCATTAATGGCGTCAGGTCGTCACCACGCCACCAAGCCTGCGCCAAGCTTGGGATCGAACGAATAACATCCATCGCACGATTCAATACATTACGCTGATCGTAAGGATTGAACAGCTCCACATCATCCAAACTTGGCAAGCTCTGAATGCTATTGAGCATGGCATTACCATTTAAGCTAATCGTGTTATCTGGGCAAGCAATATAGCCGGTCGCCGTGGGCACAATTCTTAAACGCTTGTCATCCACGCGCTGCTCGATAATCCGTGAGGACTCCTGAAGTACTGGCGCGCTGCGGCTGGTATTAACCTCATGAATAATGCTATTGACCTGACTTTGCAGCGAGGCCACATCCTGCGTATCCGGACGGTAGCTATCAATAAAACCCTGCAATCGAGTAATGTCACCCTTAACCTTAACACCCAAGGGCTGAATGCTATTGGCAATGGCGGCAAACACTTCCGCTTCATTGTTTCTGAAGGTTCTACGTGGTCCCTTACCCGGCACCGAGCCATCACCACAAGTCCCACCAAAGGATTCTTCTTCGCGAGAACGGCGCTCGGAGTACAGCTTTAACTGATTACTACCGCGCTCCACCGCTTCAAAGGCTAGCAGATAGTTTTGCGCACCTTCACGCACTTCATTGAGCTGAGCGGTAAAGTTCTCTTTCGCAAAGCCCTCGGCCCGTAGCATCTTGTAGTAGAAGCCATAACTGAAAAACACACTGATACACATCATCAGCAGATACAGCGGCAACCAGCGTACTTTGGCCATCCAACGGCGTGACAATGCCATTTTGCGCAGCGCGTAAACCAGCACTAACTGAATACAAAACACCACCAAGCCCAGCACTGTGAGGCTGATCCAGGACGCCTCTTCCGGCGTGGTAAAGGAAAATCGCACCAAGCCATCGTAGCTGGTATAAAACGATATCACCGATAACAAAATAATAAGAACCACCGGAGTGGTTCTCGCATTTGTAAAAAAGCCGTAAATCAGGCCGGGGGAATTGGAGCTTGCCATGTTTTCCTTGCGCCACATGGCGCTCACACTGCTTTATTGGGTCGGGGTTTATTCGCCTGACATCAGGGACAGGGGTTACTAATTTCCTGATGTATTTCCTGAATACCAGCCATCAGCTCATCACTTAGCGTAATGCTGTGGGTTTCAATATTTTCTTTCAGCTGCTCTATGGTTGTGGCACCGATTATGTTTGCAGTCACAAACGGACGGGTGTTCACAAAAGCCAATGCCAACTGAGTCGGGGTTAAGCCATGCGCCTTTGCCAGCTCAATGTATTTGCCAGCCGCAGCCATCCCCTGATCATTCTGATAACGGGTGAAATAGTCTTTCCAAATCGTGACGCGGCCCTCTGCTGGCCATTCACCCTGATGGTATTTCCCCGTCAACATGCCAAAGCCTAGTGGCGAATATGCCAACAAACCTGCTTTTTCACGGTGCGAGACTTCCGCCATCCCAATTTCATAGCTGCGGTTTAATAAGCTGTACGGATTTTGCACAGAAACAACCCGAGCCAGATTTTGCGTCTCAGCGTACTGCAGGTAACGCATTGTGCCCCAAGCTGATTCATTGGAGATACCAATTTCGCGGATCTTACCTTCAGCCACTAAGTCTGTCAGCACCCGAAGGGTTTCTAAAATGGTATCGTCTTCGGCTTCTGCCTGTGCTTCGTAGCCCAAACGACCGAAGAAATTACTGTTACGCGCAGGCCAATGCACTTGATACAAATCTAGATAATCGGTTTGCAGTCGCTTCAGACTGCCTTCAAGCGCTTCGGTAATGTGTTTGCGATTTAATTGAGAACCACCACGCACATGATCAACACCAGGGCCTGCCACTTTTGAGGCCAGTACAATTTTATCGCGATCGGCGCGCCCTGCCAGCCAACTACCGATGTATTTCTCGGTTAAGCCCTGAGTCTCAGCTCTTTGAGGAATTGCATACATTTCAGCCGTATCAATAAAATTAACCCCGTTATCCAGCGCAAAATCCAGCTGTTCATGAGCGTCTTGTTCGGTGTTCTGTTCACCATAGGTCATGGTGCCTAAACAGATCACGCTCACATCAATATCGGTGTTACCCAGCTTTCTGTATTCCATTCAAAAATCCTGTGTTTTTTCGGCCCGCACAATATAACTGCTGGCGTGTGAATGTCAAAATTAAGGATGCGTTACAGGCTGTTAATCTTAACGCGCTGATAATTTTTCACGCAAACCACTGTGACGTTGGACTCGCTGCTTAACCGTATAATTGAATACCGGCTGAGTGGCAGCGATATCGACCTGCGTTTTGGCTCGGGTAATCGCAGTGTATAATAGTTCACCAGATAATAAGGGATTAATCTGCTCTGGTAAGACAATCATTACATGCGGAAATTCCGAACCCTGACTCTTATGGATGGTCATGGCATACACGGTTTCATGCTCTGGCAAACGCCCCGGCATCACCGCTCGATGCGAACCGTCACTTTGCTCAAACCAGACTTGTAATTGTTGCACACCCTGATCATAAAGACATAAGCCAATATCGCCATTAAATAATCCTAATGAGGGGTCATTACGCGTAATCATCACCGGACGGCCATGGTACCAATGGCGATAAGTATCCAGCCCTTTAGCCACTAGTCGTTTTTCTAGCTCATGGTTCAGCCCTTCAACCCCATGCGGGCCCTGTCGAACAGCGGCTAAAACCTGAAAGGCGTGGAATGCTTCAAAGGCTTGGGCCACTGAAACCGACCCAGCTGTGCTGCGGTAGGCTCGTACCTGTTTAATGTATTCTGAGTAATGCGCCAGCATATGGCTAACAACGCCTTGCGTGACCACATTGACTTCGGGTTTGGATTCATCCTGTAATAGCTGCCACGCCTGATTTGCTTCGCGGGCATTCACCGCCAGCGCTAACTCTTTAATAGGGCCATCAAAGCGGTAAGTCTTTTTAAGCTGCAAGGTGTGCTCGGGGAGACTCGCGCAAAGATCGCTGAGCACAGCACCAGACTCTACCGAGGCTAGCTGATCCTGATCACCGAGGAGAATTAATCGCGCATTTGGGCTAATGGCATCGATCAGTTTGCCCATTAGCGCCAAATCGATCATTGAGGCTTCGTCCACCACCAAGCAATCAAATGGCAATGGGTGTTTGGCATTGTGCCTAAAATGAATCGATTGGTTAATCGGGCCAAGTAAGCGATGCAAAGTACTGACCGTTTCCGGAATGGAATCTTTCAGCTCAGGACTGATCGGTAAGCTCTGTTTGCCGCCAATGAGTGACTGCTGCAAGCGCATCGCAGCCTTACCTGTAGGAGCTGCTAGTGCGATGGATAATTCACCCTGATGTAGCTCCTGTAACAAGGCTAGAATTCTAAGTACGGTGGTTGTTTTTCCCGTTCCGGGGCCACCGGTGATCATACTAAAGGTTTGCTGTGCAGCTTTTGCGGCGGCCTCACGTTGCCAATCGGTTTCGGTACTACCTGCTTCTGGTGGGAAATATTTATCCAGCAACTCATCAAGCTGAGGAGGTGCTGTCGCGACTCCCATGCGTGGTAAAATACTGCTGACTAAACGAGACTCATAACGCCAGTATCGATGCAAATATAAACGCGTCTCTTCCAATACCAAAGGCGTATTTTCATGACCTGCCGATACTAATGGCGAGGTATTTAATAAGTCCTGCTGCTCCGTATTAACACGCAAGCAACTATGGCCTGCTTGCTGCGCGGCGGATAAATCCAGCACTAGCTGTTTAAACTGCGCTTTGGCTTCATCTTCTAAACCACAACGTAGACTCAAAAAATCGGCCAACGCCACATCTAAGCGGGAATAGCTATTAGTTGACTGACTCATGCTGCCATCCCCCTCAGCACATCGCTGATCGCTTCGATAAGCTCCAACTCGGGCTTATCAACAAATACACCCTGCATTGGTTCGGCGGCATCCATACCACGAAGGAATAAATAGCGTACCCCGCCAAAATGCAGATCATAATCATAATCCGGCAAGCGTTGTTGCAAATAATGATGCAGCACCACCGAATACAGAAAATACTGCAGGCCGTAATTGTGCTCACGCATGGCGTTCTCCAAGCTCTCCGCATCATAATCCGGCAAGCTATTGGACTTATAATCCATCACATAATAACGGCCTTGGTACTCGCAGATAAGATCGATAAAGCCGGTTAGTTGACCACTTAACGTTCGAGCAGATAATGGCTGACAGGTTGCCTGCCCTGCCAATAACTGATTCAGGCTCTGGGTTTGCAAATCATTCATTGTGAAATAAAACGGCATTTCTTTCAGGCAGGCTTTATCGTCTAAATTGGCTAGGTAGAATTCGCTGTCATCGGCATCCAATGGTGCGGCCACTGAGCGAGCCAGCAAACTATCTAGTGCCTCATAGCCTTCTTCCTCCAGCACTAAGCCATAGCGTAAGCAGCTACGCTCCCGCGATTTAACATAACTTTCATACTCTGGAAGTATAACCGTATCCGGTGTTAGTTTAGCTAACCATTTGAAACTGTGGTTTTCTAGTAAGTCGTGAAGCACGTTACCGGTATGTGCGCCTTTAGGTAATACCTCGGCAGCAACTTCGGGCACAAGCTCCGGCACTTCAGCAGGTTCCTGTGATTTATCTTGCGGCAATTCCAAAGCATGTTGCTGATGGCTAAGATACGCCAAAGCTGAATAGCTACTCATTTGCCAGCGCTGCTTGATGGGCTGCAACAGTGTACGAGCCGATAACAACTGCATTGAAACCACCTGAGTGGTGGCTTGCTCTGGCTCTACGATTGCCGGAATCTCAGCAAACTCAAACCCTACATCGCTATTGGCCAGTGCCTGTAATTTTTGTGGCCAATCCTCACCCGCATAGCCTTTTAATAAGTAAGCAAAGGCTGAGGTATTATCCTGCGACTTAGTGCGCACCGTGGCCCAGGGCGCATAGCAGCGATACGCCGCACGGGTGACTGCAACATATAATAAGCGCAGATCTTCAGCGTCCTGCTCAAACAGTGATTGTTCAAAACGCTCTGTTTGCTTGCTGCTGCCAAGGTCGGCGATCAATGAGTCACCTTCATGACAAATCACCACCTTATCGCCAGATGGCGCGGACATGGTGCGCTTGCTACTACAAAGCTCCGGACAAAACACCACCGGATATTCTAATCCTTTAGAGCTGTGAATAGTGACAATATTAACGGCCGCTTCATCCTGCTCTAAACGCAGCTCTTTGCCCTCGCCTTGCAGTCCTTCGCTAATCGCTTTGCTCAGCCATTCCAGCGTTTTATGGCTATCTAAACGCTCATCCTGAACTGCTTGCTGTAATATTTCCAATAAGTGATTGAGGTTGGTAATACGTCGTTCGGCTTGTAGCTGCTGAGCCAGTTGCTGCGGAATTTGATACTGATCCAGCAGGCTGCGCATCATCGCCATCAAACCGCGCTCCAACCAACGCTGTTGAAACTGCTGAAAGTCGCTAACGTATTGTTGCAGCTTGTGATCATCACGAGCCAAGGCATCAAATGCCTGCCCATCTAACCCAAACCACGGCAACGCCAGCGCTTGGCGCACCCGACTAATATTGGCCGGCTGAATTAGTGCAGTTAAAAGTTGCTGTAAATGCAGTGCTTCTTCGCTTTCAAATACCGACTGTTTGCTGTTAATGACCGCCGCAATGCCCGCTTGCTGAAGATCTGACTGATAGTTTGCCGCCTCCTCATTCCCGCGTACTAGAATCGCAATATCTTGCGCGCGCATGGCACAGGAAGCTTCCAACGATTTCCCTAGCCGAGCGCCAGTACCCTCGGCTAGTAATGCAACAATTTCATTAACCACCGACATCCGCAGAACTTGGCGCGCCACACCGCTACCCCAATAGCCTTCAGCAGACTCAGGGTTGGCTTCCAAGCACCAGAGTACCATGGCTTGTGCTGGCTGATCATTCCACCAAAAGCCATCGGCAGTCTTACCGGCTTTTACTGAATAATAGGGAATCTCTTTGAGTAAAAATGGATTTTCAGCTGCATCAAATAAGCGATTGACCGAATTGACCAACGCCGGATGCGAGCGGAAGTTAGTATCCAAGGTATAAGAACGATGAGCCGCTCGCTTGGCTTCTAAATAAGAATAAATATCCGCCCCACGAAATTTATAAATCGCCTGCTTGGGATCACCAATCAAATAGAGGAAATGATTCTCAGTGTTATAAACCGAGGAAAATATATGCCACTGCTGTTGGTCGGTATCCTGAAACTCATCAATTAACGCGACTTTGAATTTCCGTTGTAGTGCTGATTGCAATAAGGCCCCGCCCTCACCTTGCAGTACTTGCGATAAGCGCGTAATCAGATCATTAAACGATAAAACATTTAAGGTGGATTGGCTGTGTTGCAGGTGCTCACTCAGATACTCCAGCAGCCCCAAGCGAAAAGCCAACCCCGATTGCTCCAGATTAATTAGCAGGCTATCCAGCGCATCGGTTTGAGTAATGCCATAATCAGATAAAAACGTGCGTTTGCGATCTTCAGCGGCCAGCAATTTCGTTTTACGAAATTTATTACCGTTTAACGCATCGCTAAACAAATTGTCATAGCGCAATGCGCTTAGGCTCGTGACGGGGATGGCAGAGTCTGGGTGATCTAGCCAATGCTCAATAGCAGCATTCACCTCTGTGAATTTCTCCACAAAAGCCGGTTTGAAATTGGCGGGGTGCTCCGCTAATGCAGTAGTTAATGGCGTTAATAACACCCGTTTTAGGTCTTTCAGCTGCTCGCTGGCCGTCTCAACCTGCTGTAAAGTATCATCCAGCTTCAAGCCAGCAGGCTCGGTCACCATGCCTTCCTGAATTTTATTGATACTTTGAAGCAAGGCCGCCGGGCTTCGATATTGCGCGCAGCACACGGAGACTTTCAGCTCGCTCGCATCATACAATTGCTGACGCCAATAATCTTCAGCCAGTGCTAATCGCAACTGATCGACATTGGCATTGAGCTCTGCATCAAAAAGCTGCCCACTTTCTAAAGCATACTGGCGCAGCATGCGCTGACAAAAACTGTGAATCGTGAAGATGGCCGCATTGTCGATCGAGGCTAATGCCTGAGCCACGCGGTTCGCTGCTGCTGTTTTATCAGGCAGACTATTTGCCCAATCTTTAAAGGCCTGATCCTGATTATCATTACTAGGGTCCTGCGGAGTCACCAGATAGCGGCGTAAATCCTGCAAACGCTGGCGTATGCGAAGCCGTAGCTCCTGAGTCGCTGCCTTGGTAAATGTCACCACTAATACTTGCTCAATGGGCAATTCATGCTCTACTACAAAGCGCAGCACCAACATCGCAATCGAAAAGGTCTTCCCCGTTCCGGCACTGGCTTCAATCAAATTAATGCCCGGCTCCAGCGCAGTTGAAAATGCGTTAAAGGCTATGGGTAGTGCGGCGTCATTAGATGGCATGGGCAAATTGGGCTGGCTGACAATAAGTCTGACATTGATACCATATATCGGTTAGTGATCAAGCTATTTCTCTAATAAACCTGTGGTTCAGTTTGAAGGGCCTAGACTCCGCAATAAACGGAGCCCACTGTTGAAAAACCGAACCTACGCAGAAAACATCATCCTAATAGGCTGCATTGCAGGGATGTTACTGATTCTGCCTTTTACGATATTCCGCTTTCTGAACGGAGACTATCTGGTATCCCTGATTGAAGGTTCACTAATGGTCACCATGATGGGGATTTTCGGCTATGTACTTAAAACTCGTAAAGTCGCCGGCGCAGCCCTCTTGCTAACAGCGCTTTGCCTGCTGGTGACGGTTGTGGTTGTTAATCTCAAAGGCCCGGCAGCCGTCTATTGGTATTACCCCGCAGCACTGGCTTGCTACTGCATTATTAATGTCAGAATGGCTAGTATCTACAATATTATTGGCGTCACGCTGCTGTTCCCTGCCCTGTATACCAATATGCCAATCACTGAAATGATGATCGTATTTACCACGATTACCATGTTGTGTGTATTTGGCTATTCCTTTGCCTTACAAACCAGAAATCATCAAACCAAACTCACCCACCTAGCCGCACGAGATGCCCTGACTGGTGCTTGGAACCGTCGTTCGCTGGATGAGTCATTGCTGCAAAAAATCAGTAGCAAAAAGCGCAACAACCATCAAGCTTCACTATTAATTCTGGATTTGGATCATTTCAAACATATTAATGACACGTATGGTCATGGAGTAGGTGATGAAATTCTGAAAAAAATAGCTGACCTTATTCGGTCCAGTATTCGAATTACTGATAAGTTTTACCGTTATGGCGGTGAAGAGTTCGTGATCGTTGCTGATTCAACCGATCTAGAAGCTGCATCGGTACTGGCAGAGTCCATCCGTTCGCGGGTTGAGCACAGTCGAATTTTCAGCAAAGAAAAAATTACGATTTCACTGGGCATCGCATCAATCAATCAAGCGGATACCGCAGAAAACTGGCTAAACCTTGCAGATGCGGCCCTATATGAAGCTAAAAACCAAGGCCGAAACATGGTTTGTATGGCTGCTGCTGCTTAAATTTCAGTTCTGGCTAAGCTAACACTCGTTAGCTCGAATGTCGTATGCTTGTATAAGGATCAAGCTACTTTTAATGCACCTATTATTCGGCTTGGACAGATTAAACTCCCAACCTACGGAGGTCCAACGTTGAACAACCGAAGCTACAAAGAGAACATCATTCTACTAGTCTGCTGTGTAGGCTCGTCGTTGATACTGCCATTTATGGTATTCCGTTTTTTCGGCGGTCACTACTTTGTATCTTTAATGGACTTCCTGCTTTTGCTCGTCATGCTGGGAATTTTCGGCTACGTATATAAAACTGGCAAGGTGATTGGAGCGGGATTATTACTCTCAATGCTTAGCTTGTCAGTTACGATTATGCTTATCCACCTCAAGGGGCCTCCGGCTGTTTATTGGTACTACCCGACCGCCCTAACCTGCTACTGCATCACCAGTTTTAAGATGGCCAATATCTTTAATATTATTGGCGTCACCCTACTGATTCCCGCGCTTTACACTGCCATGCCAATGGATGAGATGATGACGGTATTTGCGACCATTATCATGCTTTGCGTGTTTGGTTATGCATTCTCGTTTAATACTGAAAGTCATCAATCAAAACTCAGCCAGCTCGCGGCGCGAGATGCGCTAACCGGTGCCTGGAACCGTCGCTCATTGGATGAATCACTCATTGCAAAAGTCGGCAGTAAAAGGCAACGTGATCGCCAGTCATCCCTATTGATACTAGACCTTGATCATTTCAAACATATCAACGATACCTACGGACACGGGGTTGGCGATGAAATCCTTAAAAAAATAGCCGACTTGATCCGCTCAAATATTCGGGTGACGGATAAGTTTTATCGTTATGGTGGCGAAGAGTTTGTGATTGTGGCTGACTCGACTGACTTAGAAGCCGCATCCGTACTTGCCGAAACCATTCGCTCTCGCGTAGAACATAGTAAAATATTTAGTGAAAAGAAGATCACTATTTCATTGGGAATTGCAGCGCTGGATAATGCGGACTCTCCCGAAAGCTGGTTAAACCGTGCAGATGAAGCGCTGTACTCTGCTAAAAACCAAGGCCGCAACAAAGTCTGTATGGCTGTTGCAGCCTAGGCTTAAACCCTAAGTAGAATAAAGCAACCGCTCTGTGTTACTTCAGAATCTCTGATAATGGCTTATTCAGCATAAAACCATCCGCTCCCAGCGCAATAAACGACTCAATGACCGCCCTGCGCTCCGAGTTAGCATCACGTCGCCAGAAAATCACTTGTTTGCCTGCTCGATGAATTGCTTGCACCAATGCTGCTTGTTGATATTGAACGACCGCAGGCAAGCCTACATAGCGCACATACGCTGGCACCTGAGTCACCGAAAATGATCGGGAATACAAAGCCAGTAACTCAATATTACTCCCACTCTGTTTGATCACTGCCAAATCCGCATGATTAAAGCTCTGAATCACCGATTGATGCTGATATTGATAGCGACCCAACAACGCCAAGGTTCGCTGAATAATGCCGGGGTATAAGTGGCTTTGCTTTATCTCAATCCATAAGGGCTTATTAACACTTTTGGCTAGGCTAACCACCTCTTCCAGCATGGGAATCTGCGTGTGTTGCAGGATTTCATCTAAGCTTAATGACTCGATAGTTCGCGAATTAAGCTCAGCCACTGCCCGATCATGATGCACAACCAATACACCATCACGCGTCTGGCGTACATCCAGCTCTAACCCGTCCGCGCCTACAGCAATGGCGTATTCAAATGCCTGCAAAGTGGATTCCGGCTGCATGTCGGCATAGCCACGATGAGCAATATCCAAAGGCTTCGCTAGAGAGAGATTGCTAAGCCCTAGCAGGAACAGCCCGGCTAGCAAACGATTAACCAACCTTCGTCTGGAAAACCTAAGCCAGTGATTGACCAATCCTTGTCTAGCAAACCTAAGCAAGCCATTCACAGGCTTATTCATCATCACTAGTAACGCGGACGAGGACATCACCTTCGTAATCCTGCGAGACATCAAAATTAATTGGTCGACAGCAAACCTGACAGTCCTCAATATACTGCGCGGGGAGCTCTGAGCCGTCGATCAGCACCTCAATGGTCTCACCACAATATGGGCATTCAATATCCCGTGGCTCTAGTTGATCCATGTTTTACTCCCCTATTCTGTTTTTGAAGGTACGGCGAATAACATTGTCCATAATTGCTTAATCGCGCCACCGGCGTCATCACGCTCTGCATAATAATCGACGTGATCTGTTGGCTTGGCACCTGACGATAACTCAATACCCCACAGTGGCTTGATTTCTTGTGGCAACATGGAATAACGAATATCAACAATGCGATTCGGGTTCACAGCATCTTGTGCCAAATAGCCGCCAGAGAACCAGCGGAAGCGCTCAATATCTTTGGTCTGCTGAGAGTCTTTATCCAACCATGGAAAATCCCGCTCAAGGTCTAATTTAGCCACAGATTCGCCCGGCCAGTAAACCATGCCACTCAGGCCTGCGGTGACTGCATCCACATAATAGGTATCTGGCGTTCGGTAAATCACTTTCCAGACCAGAATATTGCCAAAGCTAGGCTTGGCTTCCAGCTGTAAGACTTCATGTCCGCGAGCTTCCGCTTGCTGCTGTCCAAACTCAATCGCACGTTCATGTTGCACAAAGGCAAGGCTGAAATAAGTGCATAACCACAGCAGGCCTAAATACACATAGCGACGCGATTTTCGCCGCGATGCCAGCACAATCGCCAAGAGCAGTGGCAATGTCACCAATGGATCGATGATGGAAATAATATCCCAGGCAAAGCGCTGGTTGGTCAGCGGCCACAGCAATTGTGTGCCGTAACTGGTACAACCATCCAGCAAGCCATGCGTCGCAAATCCAATCACACACCAGAGCAAGGTTTGCCAGTAACTTAAATGCCATCGCTTACCCAATAAGGGGTGTAGCACCAAGCTACAAATTAAGCCCCCAATTGGGATAAACAATAAGGAATGGGTGAAGTGGCGGTGATATTCCAAAGCCAGCAAAGGATCATCGGTTGAGCGAATCAGAATATCCAGATCCGGCGTCATACCGGCCAATGCACCAATAACCGCTGCCTTGGCCAGCTGCTTTCTGCGAGCTGAGGCCTGAGCGAAAATCGCCCCAAACACACCTTGAGTAACCGGATCCATAGACCATTCCTGTGAGCTTATTATTTTAGAGGTGGCTATGGTATCCCAAGCATCGGCTAAGCACTATTTGCCACTATAATAAATCCGGTAAACCGCGCCCGCTTTATCATCAGAAACCAGTATCGAACCATCGATATACTGCGCCACATCAACCGGTCTGCCTAGATAACGCCCTGCCGCATTGAGCCAACCTTCAGCAAAGGGCTCCATTTTGATGGCATCGCCGTTATCATCCAGATAAGTCACCATCACCCGCGCACCCACTGGTGTACTGCGATTCCACGAGCCATGCTGAGCACTGAAAATGGCATTTTGATAGGCTTTTGGAAATTGCTCACCCGTGTAAAAAGTCATCCCTAAATCGGCAGCATGCGCCACGGTTTCAATCTGCGGAGCTACATAACGCTCCAAATCTTCTTTGGGAATCGCCTGACCCTTGTATTCATTGGTGCGGGTATCGCCGCCGCCATAGTGAGGAAAGCCATACCACATGCCCATTTTAGGGGCTTTGTTTAACTCACCGGGCGGAATGTCATCGCCCATGCCATCCACCTGATTGTCGGTGAACCACAAGCTGCCATCTTTTGGATTGAAATCATGCCCGACGGAGTTACGAATACCTTGCGCCACAACCTCGCGCTCGCTGCCATCAAAGCGATTTAAACGAATGATTCCACCAATGCCGGTTTCTTTGTAGAGGTCTAATTTTTTGGCGGGTGACACATTGTAAGGCTGCCCGAGGCTGATATATATTTTATCGTCCGGCCCGATTTTACACACACGCGCATTGTGCCCATAAGACTGCTCTGAACGCGGTGTTAGCTCGCCCAATTTAATCAATGGCTCCGCTTTTGGCTGATCGCTTTGCATATAGGTTTCTGCATCGAAAAAGCGCATCACCCGATTATGCTCAGCCACATACAGCGAACCATCTTTACTTAAGCACACGCCATTAGAGACTTTAAAATTCACTTGCGGCGCGAACTGCTCAACCATGTCAGCGATCTTATCGCCGTCCTTATCGGTAGCCTGCCACACCCGATCGCTGCGGGTGCCAATCCATACCGTTCCTTTAGGGCTAACCGCTAAGTGACGGGCATTCGGAGCGATCGCAAATAGCTCAATTTTAAAGTCATCCGGCAAGGTGATTTTAGGCAACACGCCATTGCGCAGATCACTGGCCGCTGCCGTACTTTGGGCAATGCGTTCACCCGCAGCTTGTGTATTGCCAGCTACTAAAGCCAGCACTGCAGAGATTGTTACAACCGACGCTGTATTGAGCTTCATACATCCTCCGTGATTAATGAATTATCAGGCCACCATACTGCTATCGAAACTGATACCTTGGCGCGCCTCATACATTGGCTTGAAAATAGCCTCTAATGCCAGCTCGAACCCTGGCGAACTAATCAGGCTCTGGGCATCGCCATTGCGGTATAGCTGCTGATAATAGGCATCATATTCGATTTCTTTGAGGTAGGCTTCAAACGCCATTTCCTCTGGGGTTTTAGTGCTACGGGAACTGGGCTTTTTAAGCCGCTCCAGATAAGCCACAGCAGCTGACGATAAAATAGGACTCAAGCCAGTTTGCGCTTGTCGATAAGCATCTAGCAAAGCCAATAGGTTCTGCTCTGGCGCATCCACCGCCCCAAACTGCCACGAGCCATCCATATGCAAAAAGCTGGTGGTTGCGGGGCTTCGGTCGGGCGCATTGGCGTAAATTAAATGATTGAGCCAGGCATGGAGCTGGTCTTTAGCTTTGCAGCGCGCATAACGGTAGAGCAGATTGCCATTTTGATACACGCAGTTGAGTGAGCCGCGTAAACGGTAATCCCCAATCTGATAATCAACTGCAAAGCCATCTAGCTTGTCGCCCAAATCCAGCGTTTGTAGCTTACTCACAAAACCACTGAGCTCTTCGGACATGGACTCAAATAACTGATCGCCCAATACGCCATGTGGCCAGCGCCCTTCTGCTCTCAAGCGTTTTAAAAAGGCTTGATCAACATCGGAAGCCTCATCACTTAAGTGACGGTTGAGCCATTCCTGATTAACAAAGAAGCGCTCCAGATTATCTAACTCAAAGGATTCACTGGGAACAGGAATGGAATCGGCCTGTGCCAATCGCAACTGTAACTGCTGCTCGACAAAATAGCGCTGCGGATGGCTGTAAAACCGAAATAGGTCCTGTAAATCAATCAGCATTTTGGGTGCAGGAGTCTCTCGACCTTGCAATTCACCTTGCCACCAAAATCCCGAGTTAACAGGCTCTGAGCCTTGCAGGCGTGTCGCCAAATCACAAGCCGCAGTTGAATAACTAAATAACTGACCGGATGGCTCTTTAGCCTCGCTGTCAGCTGGTAAGAAATAACGTGGGCTAAAAGCCTGCAAAGGATGACGTGTAAGCACTCGCTGACTATCAACATGGTAATACTGAGCTAACACATCCAGCAGCTCTGAAATCACCACCGAAGGCGGAATTTCATCATTGTTCTTAATCGACTGACCAATATAACTAATCAATACCTGCTGACGCGCCGACATTAGAATTTCCAGAAATTGATAGCGCTCATCGGCTCGACGGGAGCGGTCACCACGCCGGAATTCCACATCCATTAAATCAAAGGCTGCGCGCCCATCGACATTGGGAAACTCGCCTTCATTCATACCCAGCAGTCCGATCACTGAGAATGGAATGGCTCGCATCGGTAGCATTGAGCAGAAAGTCAGCTGCCCACGCATAAAACCGGTTGCCGTTTTTTGCTCGCTGGCGCTGGCTTCCAGATAATCCATTAAGACAACTAAGCTAATCGGCTGGTCATGCTGGTCTGCCACTTCGGCCAAATTATCAAACAGCTCGCGCAGCTGGCCCCATTCCAAATCGTTATCATTACTTTGCAGCAAAATCTGCGTGGCAAAATACTGCAGTTTTTCCAGCCACTGAGCTAAGGTATGCTCTTGCGACAGCTGTTTTCGCGCCTGCTGTAGCAATTTGAAGTAAGCATAAAAGCCACCCAAGGCGAGCGCTTGTGAACCTTCAATATCACTAAATGGCAGCACATCACCACAAAAATCACGGTCATCCGGTACCGCATAGCCCATTAGCAAGCGCTCTAAACCGGCCTGCCAGCTATTTTCTGAGAATTCCCCCACGCCAATTTCTGCACGGTGCAACGCCGACTCACCCCAGCGAATGCGCGTGGCTTCGACCCAATGGCGAATCAGCAGTAAATCGGCTTCAAATAAACCAAACTGCTCACGCACCGCTGGCTCATCTAACAGATCTAAGACTTCGTGCCATAACAAGCGACTCTGGCTTAGCCCGAAAAAGCGCAGCAAAATGTCCAGCAAATGATTACTCTGGCGCAAACTGCGGTCGGCAACTGCATAAGGAATGTCGGCAAACACCGCGTCGATATAGGGCAAGTAGGTTTGGATATCCGGTGCCATCACAACCACATCGCGAATGTCCAAACTTGGGTCTTGCTCAAAGCTTGCCAGTAGCTGATCTTTCAGCACTTCCACTTCGCGCATTCGGGTATGGCAGGCGTGAATGGAGATACTGCGATCGTCCATATCTAGCAAAAAGCCATCATCGCCGCCACGGTTATATAAAATATCGTTTTGGACTTGCTGCAATAAGCTCAGACTGCCTTCGGAAGCCACCGCATCAAACGAGGAAATCTCAATTTCATTCGCCTGCTGCTCTAAGAGTAAAACCTGAAAATCCCGTCCTTGCTGCCCCAGCATTCCCAGTAACGGGTTAATTGGCTCCGCTTCGGCATCATTCAGCGGCTCAGTCATTAAGGATTGCTCCCTAAGCTGCTGCCGAACCTCGCTATTGCCCTCAGCCCAAAACTCCTGACAAGGGTTCAGCAAATAAAAGTGCACCTGAACATGTTGTGACAAGGCTTGTAAATAGGCCAGATACATAGGCGACAAGGTATTAATCCCGATCACCGAAATGCGCTCGGGTAATATATTATCCAAGTCACCGTGCCGGCGTGTTTTTAAGGTTTCAATGGCATGCAGCCAGCGCTCACCATGATGCTCGGAGCCGACTTCTTGTTGCGATAACAGCCTGCGCCACAGTGCGGCTTGCCAATTTTGCGTCGCTTCGATCACCGGATTAGTTTCTGGCAAACGGATGCGCTCACCCTTCTCCCAAGCGGCCAACCAATCTGGTCGCATAAACTGATATTGATCGAACAGATAAGTAAGCTGCTGAGCCAGTTGATACCGTTTGCGGTCAATCGCATCGCCACTTAAATATTGAGACAACGGCTGAAAAACAGGGTCATCCAAATTGCGTAATAACGCCTCAAACTGCCACAGCAAACCTTCACGGCTAAATGACTGCTGATTGAGTTTGAGATCCAGCTTTTCCGACATGTTATTGAAGAACTTTGCCGGAAATAAGTATTCAAAATTCCCCCATAATCCAGAGCGCTCTGCCAGCTGCTGAGATAGCCAACGCTCCATACCCTGACTTTGGATCAGAAACATTTCTTTAGCCAATACCGACTGCTGCGGCGCTTCAAGTATTTTAACCAGATGTTCCAGCAGGTTTTCAGCTCGATTCGAGGTATGCAAAACAAACATGATCAAAAACTCACAATAACGAAAATGGAAAATAAAAGGACGAGCTAATCATTTAACAAGATAAGCCGTTAATCCGCTGACATTTATTCAGCATACAGTAGCCCAACATTGCTTACTATAAAGATCCCCCAAACTAGAAATGTGTTCGGTATGGTTCTTGAGATACCCAAAATAATTCGATCAGGTCTTAGCCGCAAGCTGGCTGGCGTAGTGCTATTTAGCATCGTTCTGGTCGAGTTTATCATTTTGTTTCCATCCGTCATGAGCTTTAAACAAAAGCAAGTGCACATGGAAGAAATGCATGCCGATACCATTGTAGAACTCATCAACTCCAACCTAATGAGTGGTAAAGGGATTAGTGATAATTATGACTACCTCAACTACCTGAATAATCACAGCCTAATTACAGGGTATAAAGTTTGTTTTGATGGCGATTGTAAAACAAGCGCAGGTGAAGCGATTGCCTCAGATTTTGATTCATCAAACACGCCTGCTTCCCGATTGATTGATTCCGATACACGCCTTGAAATTCGTCGTGGTTTATATGGGGAGGAAGGTAAAAATAACGCCATTATTCTGCGCGTGGACACCTCGACGCTCAAGCATAGAATTACAATGTTTATCTGGAAAATGATTGGCCTAGTAGCGCTGATCTCTGTGTTTGTCACCGTCGCGTCAATGATTGGCGTGTCCAGCATTGTGATCAGCCCTATCCTTAGGCTAAAAGAAAATATGTTTAAGGCAATGGAAGATCCGACCCGTCCGGGGCTCTATTATCTGGAAAATACCCAGATGGATGAGATTGCCGATCTGACCCAGACCTACAATCGCCTGCTATTTGATATCAATCACTACCAAAACCAACTGACCGAATCGAAGCGTGAAATTGAAAAAGGCTTAAGCTCCAGTGAGGCACGTTGGAAGTTTGCGCTTGAGGGCTCAGGAGATGGAGTTTGGGATTGGAACCCGATTACCGATAAAGTCTTCTTCTCCTCTCAAATTAAAGAATTGCTGGGTTATCCCGATGGTGTGCTTGCAGATACGATGAGTGCCTGGTTGGCGCTGGTGCATCCGGAAGATCGTAAAGAGTCAGTCATCGCCATGAATAATCTACTAACTAAGAAGAATCAGGACTATTCCCGCGAAAATCGCGTACGTCATAAAGATGGCCATTGGATCTGGATTTTGTCACGCGGCATGGTCATTACCCGCGATAACAAGCAACAAGCTAACCGAGTAGTCGGCACCCACACCGATATCAGTTCACACAAGCAGGCTGAAGCACTGATCTGGAGTCAAGCGAATCTCGACTTGCTAACCAACCTGCCTAACCGCCGCTTGTTTCAGGAAAACCTCTGCAGCGCAATTGAAACCGCCAATCGCAACCAAAGCAGTATGGCGCTGATCTTTCTGGATTTGGATAACTTCAAGATCATTAATGATACCCATGGCCATAAAATGGGTGATGTCTTACTTCAGGAAACAGCTAAACGACTCAAAGCCTGTGTGCGGGACAATGACATCGTCTCACGTTTAGGTGGCGATGAATTCACAATAATCATCAATAACGTACTGGATGTGGATGTTGTAACGCGCATTGCGGAAAATGTGCTGCACTCACTGTGCCGACCTTTTACATTAGAAATGGAGTCATTCCATATCTCAGCCAGTATCGGCATTACCTCCTACCCGGAAGATGCTTCGGACACCGATACGCTGTTAATGAATGCCGATCAGGCGATGTATGTCGCCAAAGAACAGGGACGCAACCGTTACTCTTACTTCACTCAATCCATGCGCACTAAAGCGCAGACCAGAATGCGCACCATTAACGAGTTGCGCCAAGCCATTGTCGATGATGAGTTTGAGCTCTATTTCCAGCCGATTGTTGATATGCAAAGCGGGCTGATCGTCAAAACTGAAACCTTAATTCGCTGGCGGCATCCAGTCCATGGTTTATTGGGCGCGGACAATATTATTCCGATTGCAGAAGAAACCGGCTTGATCGTGGATATTGGCAACTGGGTATTTTACGAGGCTACCAAGCAGCAGGCTAAGTGGCGCAAGCAATATGATATTGACCTGCAAGTCAGTGTTAATACCTCACCGGCCCAATACATTGATGACAGATGCGTGGTGAATGAGTGGTTTGCTCACATGGATAAGCTTGGCCTGCCCTATGACAGCTTAGTGGTGGAGATCACAGAAGGCATGTTGCTAGAGTTAAATGATTCTGTTGAAGACAAGCTGGCAGCCTTCCGCAAAGGTGGCGTGAAGATTGCGCTAGATGACTTTGGTACCGGCTATTCATCGCTTTCTTATTTACAGAAACTCACCAGCGATTACTTGAAAATTGACCGTTCTTTTGTAAGTAATATCACCGAGAGCGAGCAAAATATGGCGCTGTGTTGTGAGATCATTCACATTGCCCATATTTTTGGGATGAAGGTCATTGCAGAAGGCATCGAGACTGAAGAACAAAGCTATTTATTGGCCTTAGCAGGCTGTGACTTTGGTCAGGGCTATTTGTATGCAAAGCCCTTAACCGCCGCAAAATTTGAAGAACAGTTAGCCAAACAATGCCAAGAGAAGCACACAATACTAAGCCAACCATTCATTCCGACACTGGAAGCACCTGTTACGGAAACCAGTCCTAAGAGGCAACTACAACTGGAAGCCATGGAGAGTTAATCCAATTAAGGGTTAATTGCTTTAGAGTAAACGTTAATCAAAATAACGCCTGCAATAATCAGTACCATGCCTGCAATCGCGGGCAAATCCAGCGTTTCTTTGTGGTATAACACACCAATGATCGCGACAAATACAATACCAACACCTGACCAGATCGCGTAGGTAATCCCTAATGACATGTGCTTAAGGACTAAGGTTAGCAGGAACATCGAAACGCAATAACAGCTCAGTGATAGAACGGTCGGCCACAAACGCGTAAACTGCTCAGACGACTTTAAGGCATTTGCGGCAATGATTTCAGCGATGATCGCGATCACCAGGATGATATAGGTTTTTGTCATTTTGGGACTACACAGTAATAATTCAATAATGGGCGCAGTAGATACCATTATAAAACAGTAGACGCAACCAAAGCACATTGCCCTCCAATAGGAAGACAGCCATCCATGAAGCTTGCAACGATCAATCTCTATCAGTTCGCCGAACAAGGCTATTACTGGTATGACCGCGAAGAAAGCAACACCTACCACTCTCGCGAATGGAAGAAAAAACAACTCTGGGTGCAGCAGCAATTAATTGCGATGGATGCCGATGTGGTGGGCTTTCAGGAAGTCTTTAGTGTTGATGCGCTGGAGCGGCTGGTCGAAAAGCTTGGCTACCCCTACTTTGCCACGGTTGAAGCACCGCGCACCGATGATCAGGACCCCCAAGTCTTTGTCAGCCCAGTTGTCGCACTCGCCTCACGCTTTCCCTTTACCAAAATTCAAGGCGTTGCGCTGGATGGCGATGTTAAAAAAGCCTTGCCAGTTGCTGATGATTTTTCTTTTAGCCGCAAACCCATTTGTGCCACAGTAAACACTCCGGACTTAGGTGAGGTCATGGTCTATGTCGTGCACTTAAAGTCCAAACGTGCGGTGATGGATCGCATTGAATATGCGGCCGATGAGCCTTGGGATGCGCGGATTCGCGATAGCCTATTGCGGCGTTCACGGGGCGATGTACTCTCGATGATTCAACGTGGACTGGAAGCAACCCTGCTCTACCATGATGTCATCCTGCAAATGCAGTCGATCAAGCAGGTCGTGGTAATGGGAGACCTCAATGATAGTGAAGCCTCCTCACCAATGGATGCCCTCACCCAACGCCAAAAAGTTTATGATATTGGAGGCATTGAAGATAAGCACTGGCCCAATGAAAGTCGTCGTGAGCTGCACGAGCATCGCTTATTCGATAGCTTTATGATTACGCCGAACCTTCGCGCTAAAGCCCGCCCCTATACTCATATGCACCACGGCGAGCCGGATGTACTCGATCATATTTTGGTGAGCAATGCGCTAAACCCGCTGAACCGCGAAGCCACTGGCGAGGTTTGCCAATATCAGGTCTACAACCAACATGTGCGTGGCGATGATGTAGATAACAAACTGCAATCTGATCACGGTCAGGTCTGCATTGAAATAATCCCCTGTACGCCGGTTGAGAAAGTCACTAAGCCTGAGCCTAAAGTCGCACCCAAACGCATTTGGACAAAGCAGTTTTCAGCTGCTGAATGTGAGCGCATGCGCTTTATTGAAAAAGCCGGCGGCGTGTATCAGTCGAATAAGGATTATTCACACTTTAAATCCCGGGATAAATGGGATCACTTCTGGGCTTTCTTTTTTGATACTGATCACGGCTGGGTTAAATCAGTGTATGGCTCGATTCCGGTCGATACTTTAGTACAGAAAAAGCGCCATACTATCGAACACATCGTTCCGCGTTCTTTTATCAATGAATACCTGATTCGCAAGCGAGTGCCCCGCAGTGTGCGCTTTGGCGCTGAAACGAATCCGCTGAATTTTGTACCGGCTGACCGTACTTTGAACTCACGTCGCTCCAGCTTTCAGTTTGATTTTCAGGGCGATGAAGTAAAGCGCCCACATAAAATCCATCTCAATCCTCAAGCTTATTCCAGCACAGGTCACGATACCGATGAAGAATGGGTCGTGCCCAAACGTTCTCAGGGCGATATTGCCCGCGCCATTTTATATATGTTGCTGGTGTATGAAATTGATGAACTTTATCTGGACCACCTAAACACCTTAGTACATTGGGCCAAAGTCGATATGCCATCTAAATGGGAACTGGCCTATAACGATTGGGTGCAGCAAACCCATGGCATCCGCAATCCTTTTATCGACACTCCGGCGCACACCATGGAATGGCTGAATGATGAATCGCTATTAAAAGGTTTGATGTGTAAGAACCAACCGAGTCAAACCGAGAAGTAAACCACTCAACTATTTTCCCTTGGGTGGTTTGCTGCAGCGCAATAACGCAGTATATTAGCTGGCTTTTACGCACAGGTGATCGCCATGTCTTCTTCAGAATACTTTCGTCTGCAGCTGATCGTGTTTGCGGTGGTGTCTGCCTCATTCACCAATATCTATCTGACACAGCCTGTGCTGCCGGTACTTCAGCAAGAGTTCGGTGTGGATATCGTGCAAGTCTCATTTACGGTCTCTGCCGTGGTGATGGGGATTGCGCTTTTTAATCTACCTTTTGGTTTGTTGGTCGATAAGATCGCGATTCAACCCATTATTATGTTGGGCGGTTTTGTGGTCGCTGCCGCTGGTCTATTGTGCGCGGCTACAGACAATTTGAATGTGCTGATTGGCGCGCGCTTTGTGCAAGGTGCGTTTATTCCTGCACTCACTACCTGCATCGCCGCTTATCTCGCTAAAACCCTGCCGCCGGAACGACTCAATATTGTGATGGGCTCCTATGTCTCAGCCACGGTGGTGGGTGGTCTGGGTGGTCGCTTGCTGGGCGGCTGGATTCATCCTCCACTGCACTGGCGTTATGCCTTTATCTCGGCTGCCGCGCTAATTGCGATTGCCAGCTTTGTGGCGGTGCGTGGCTTACCCAAAGCGCCTGTCGAACCGAACAAGCCGCGTAGTACCGTCAGCTATTGGCAGCTAGTTAAGCAATGGACGTTCCTCAGGTTGTTTTTTTGCGCAATGGGCAGCTTTGCGGTGTTTTCCTCCGTGTTTAACTACTTACCATTCCGACTGAGCCATGAGCCATTTAACTTCTCTACGGAAACCATCACCCTGCTTTACCTAGTCTATGTGATGGGTATTTTTATGGGGCCAATGGCAGGACGCATCAGCAACCGCTTTGGTAATGGCGCAACGCTAATCGGTGGCAGCTTGGTGCTAGTGCTTGGCTTGGTACTGATTTCATTGCCTTCGGTGGTCGCGATTGTGAGTGGTTTATTAGTGGTCTGTACTGGCTTCTTTGCCGTTCATGCCGCCGCCATTGGCGCACTCAATCGCAAGCTTAGTAGCGGCCAAGGTCGCGCCAATGCATTGTATGTATTGTTCTATTATGTCGGCGGAAGTATTGGTATCACGGTTGCCGGTATCGCCTATGAATCGGGCGGTTGGGAACGAGTTATTTCGCTGTGCATTATGCTAGTGTTAATTCCATTGAGTGCCGGCTTGTTTGAGCGCCGCTCAGCCAAAGCTGCGCTATAAATCAGGATTAAATTAAGCCTCGACTATCGAATTAAATTATTGCAACTATCAGCCCACAAAGCAGGCATAACCCAACTATATCGGTTATGCTTAGCACAGGGTGAATAACATATTTTGATCTACAATCAAGGAGTGAAATCATGTCACGTGATGTTGTTGTATTAAGTGCTGTCCGTTCTGCAATTGGTGGTTTCGGAGGCTCGTTAAGCACGATCGAGCCGCACGAATTGGCTGCTCAAGTCATGAAAGAAGCGATTAGCCGCTCCACGGTCAACCCGGACCAGATTAACTACGTTACCGTCGGTAACTGTATCCCGACAGATTCCCGTTACGCTTATGTTGCGCGCGTTGCCTCGATTCAGGCTGGCTTGCCAATGGAATCCGTAGCGATGGCTGTTAACCGCCTGTGTAGCTCTGGCTTACAAGCGATTGTTAACACTGCTCAATCCATTATGCTGAATGACTGTGACTACGGAATTGGTGGCGGTGTTGAAGTAATGTCTCGCGGTGGTTACATGTCACCAGCAATGCGCTCTGGCGCTCGTTTGGGCGACACGCAAATGGTCGACATGATGGTTGCTGCGCTGAATGACCCTTTCGGTGCTGGCCACATGGGTATCACTGCTGAGAACCTGGCAGAGAAGTGGAACCTAAGCCGTGAAGAGCAAGATGCGCTATCGGTTGAATCTCATCGCCGTGCAGCATTGGCGATTGAAGAAGGTCGCTTCAAATCTCAAATCGTTCCAATCACCATGAAAACCCGCAAGGGCGAAGTCGTGTTTGATACCGATGAGCATGTACGTCCGGGTACTACTTTAGAAACACTGGGCAAAATGCGCCCTGCGTTCAAAAAAGACGGTACGGTTACGGCGGGAAACGCATCTGGTATTAACGATGGTGCGGCGTTCTTCGTGTTAGCTTCTGCTGAAGCGGCTGCGAATGCTGGCCAAAAGCCAATCGCACGCTTAGTATCTTATGCGGTTGCTGGTGTCCCGAATGACATTATGGGTGAAGGCCCAATCCCTGCGACTAAGCTGGCATTGAAAAAAGCAGGCTTAAAGCTTGATCAGATGGATGTGATCGAGTCTAACGAAGCATTTGCTGCTCAAGCATTGGCTGTGGCTAAAGGCTTAGGCTTGGATATGGAAAAAACCAATCCAAATGGTGGCGCGATTGCATTGGGCCATCCAGTTGGCTGTTCAGGTGCATTCATTGCAACAAAAGCATTGTACGAACTAGAGCGCATTAGCGGTAAATATGCGCTAGTGACTATGTGTATTGGTGGTGGTCAGGGTATCGCGGTTATTTTCGAACGCCTGTAAGTACATCGCATTTGGATTAGTCATTCGCTAGTCTAATCGCTTGATCATAATGGTCGGACTTTTGCTCCGGCCATTATTGTATCTGCTACTTTAAAATCCCTGTAATCAGACTATTTACCGGTTCAATCGCATTCATTAATGCTGTTAAAGTGACCATCGGTAGCACCACTAATCCATAATAAGCTGTATTCAACCACCCCATTTGTTTAGCCTAGGGCATACCCATAATAATAATTAGATAATTGGTGCCCCATCATGATTCCCCTCAATCGCTTACGCGCTTTCACTCTGCTCTGTGTTATCAGTGCTATTCAGACCGTTTCAGCTGGTCAATATGTTAAAAAAGAAGCGGTGATTGGTGAGGAAATTCGGGAGTATTATGTGTACACGCCAGACTCCCTGAAAGGCAAAACCAAGCGCCCTGCCATTATTGCGTTTCATGGTTATAAGTCGGATGCCAATGGTTTTCGCTGGCTGATCGCGCCAGACAAATGGGCAGATAAACATGGCTTTGTGATGATCTACCCCAATGCGGTCAACAAAAGCTGGAATGCGGGTAAAGGCATGGGTAGCAAGAATAAAACCACCGATGATGAACGCTTTGCGGCGGAACTCCCCTCCCTGATTATTGAACGTCATAATATTGCAGCGAATAAAATTTACACCATGGGCTTTTCAAATGGTGCGCAAATGGCGGCTAAATTGATTTGCCATCAGTCGGTACAGATTGCTGGCGCTGCGATGGTGGCTCAGTCGCTGAATGAAGAATATTGTCACCCTGCTTATAAAGTGCCTGTGGTTGTTATGCATGGTATGGCCGACCCTGCTGCCCCCTATAAAGGTGGCGGAAAATTTAAGGTGCGCTCCCATCAACAAACGGTCGACTTTTTCCGTAATTGGTATGAGATCAAGGCTGAAAAGAAAACGGTAAAAGGTGATTCCAGCTTTAAGTGTTCGGAATATAAAGATGGTAAAGCCAGTACCTCAGTAATTGGCTGTAGTATGTTCAAAGATGGGCACCAGTGGCCTGGCTCGCAGGATTTTCTGGTTAAGCAGTTGGGTACTACCAACAAAAAGCTGATTGCTAATGACTTTATTATGCAGTTCTTTAAACGTTTCAGCGGCACACCTCCTTATATGGGTGACACCGTGTTGGCGGCTAAAACAGATAAGTCGGCTTCTCCCAATAAGGCTGCTGTAAAATCAACATCGGGTAAAGCACCAGCGAAAACATCGGCTAAGCCTGCTGCTAAGGGTGCCTCATCGAAGCAAGCCAAACCTGCTGCCAAATCCACCAGTAAGGGAAAACCAGAAGCTAAAAAGACAAGCGCTAAACCTGCAGCAAAGTCCGCTGCAAAACCTAACGCCAAAGATGCTAAAAATCCTGTCGCAAAGTCCTCAAACAATGACAAGCCAGCGCCAAAAAGCTAGGATTAATACTGTATATTTGTTAACCCTGCGGCGACCAAATCTCAATTGACTTTAGAAGATTCTTATATAAAACTAAGAATCATTCTTATTTAGATTCAGGTAAGCCAATGCCACATAGCCACTCCCTGGCAGCCAGCCTTGAAACAGCGACTGTACATATCATTTCTATTGCCACCGATACCGCAACCCGCATTCGATTACTGGGTATGGGGCTCGGGAAAGGCAGCCGTATCGAAGTCTTGCGTAACCGCAAAGGCGACATGGTACTCGGCAGCGGCCACAACCGCATCAGTCTTGGCCGCAGCATTACCCAGTCAATAACGGTCACGCCAGCAGGACATGACGCATGAGTAAGGAGTGCTGTGAAACAGAGGATGCAGTAAGCTCTAAAGCCCCTTGCGACCAACGCATTGCCCTATTGGGAAACCCCAATGCCGGTAAAACCACGCTGTTTAATTTGCTGACTGGCGCGCGCCAACGCACCGGGAATTGGCCTGGCGTTACTATTGAGCGCAAAACCGGCCAGTGTCGTCTGCAAGATCAGAATCTGGATATTATCGATTTGCCGGGCACTTACTCTCTGGACTTTAGCGACACCTCCAGCGATGAGCTGATTGCTCGCCAGTTCGTGCAGGAAAATCCGGACGTGCTGTATCTGAATATTGTGGATGCCAACACGCTGGAACGCGGTTTATACCTAACGCTGCAATTGCGTGAAATGGGTGTTCCCATGATTGTACTGCTGAATATGATGGATGTTGCCGAGCAACGCGGCATGGTCATTGATATAGAAGGCTTACAACAGCAGCTGGACTGCCCTGTTGTCGCGGTTTCCTTGCGTAGCAGCAATGCCTTCGCGCAATTGGAACAACCAATCTGCACCTACCGCAATACACAAAACCCAGCATTTAAACTGGACTATCATGCCAGTGTTGAAAGCACACTTAGCCAACTTCAGCAGCAAAATGACTGGAGCCGGCAACAAGCGCTTCAAGCCCTGCAAGTCACTCAGAATGATGCCGGTATCACGGCAATGCGCGAGCAAATCGAAGCAGGTACTGATGAAGAGTTCGACTTCCTGCTAGCCGATGCCCGCTTTGATCAAGCCACTAAAACGGCCGCACAACACACCCACGAACGAGGCAAAATCAGCCGAACCAACTCGGACGCCATGGATCGTTGGGTGCTGGGCCGCTGGACGGGTGTACCAGTATTTTTGCTAATGATGTATCTGCTGTTTTTCTTCAGCATTAATCTTGGCGGCGCTTTTATCGATGTGTTTGATCTTGGTGCGCAGGCGATATTTGTGGATGCCAGTCGCCAGTTATTTGAATCGATGCACTTCCCGCAATGGCTGATCGCCTTCCTATCTGATGGTGTGGGCGGCGGCCTACAAGTGGTTGCCACCTTTATCCCCGTAATTGGTGCGCTGTATTTATTCCTGACTTTACTTGAAGAGTCCGGTTATATGTCACGCGCCGCGTTTGTTATGGATCAGTTAATGCGCAAACTGGGCGTATCGGGTAAAGCTATCGTGCCGTTAATTGTGGGATTTGGCTGTAATGTGCCATCCATTATGTCGACCCGCACACTGGATACGCCACGCGAACGCATTATGACGGTGCTCATGGCGCCATTTATGTCCTGCGGGGCACGCTTAGCAGTGTATGCACTGTTTGCTGCGGCATTTTTTAAAACGGCCGGTCACAATATTGTGTTCCTGCTGTATTTAGTGGGAATTGCATTTGCCGTATTGACTGCGCTGATTATGCGTAAAACCCTGTTACAAGGCGGTGCTGGCCACTTTGTCATGGAAATGCCGACCTATCAGTGGCCACAGCTGCGCAATGTGTTGCTTAATACCTGGAGCAAGCTCAAAGGTTTCGTCAAAGATGCTGGTAAAATCATTGTAATCATGGTAGCCGTTATTAATGTCATGAACTCTCTGGGTACTGATGGCAGCTACGGTAATCAAGACAGTGAGAAATCAGTGCTTAGCGCCACGGCGAAAATCATTACGCCAGTGTTTGCACCCATGGGTATCGAGCAAGACAACTGGCCAGCCACTGTAGGCATTATGAGCGGCGTACTCGCCAAAGAAGTGGTCGTTGGTACGTTGGATGCTTTATATAGCCAGATTGACCAGCAAGCCGCCAATGAAAATAGCACGGTAGCAGAAACACCTGAAGCCGAGCCATACTCGCTAATGGCCGGATTATCCGGTGCACTTGCCACCATCCCTGAGAATGTAGTCGGGCTTAAAGATACCCTGCTTGACCCTTTAGGTTTTAGTGCAATCAGCGAAGACCAAGAAGTACAAGATGAAACCTTTGTTGCTATGCAAAATCGCTTTGATGGCGCAATTGGGGCATTTGCCTACTTGCTGTTTATTTTGATGTATTTCCCCTGCGTTGCCGCCACCAGCGCAATGCACCGTGAAATTGGCACACGCTGGACGGTATTAGGCATCGCCTGGAGTACCGGCTTAGGCTATGGCACAGCAGTATTATTCTACCAACTGGCAACAATCGCTCATCACCCTACTCAATCACTATTGTGGTCAGCAGCGGTATTAACGGTCTTTGGCCTCGCGGTTTATGCCTTTTACCGGGTCGGCAATAAGCCCGATCGACACTCTGGCTTATCACTGAAGGTTAGCTAATATGATGTTAGGTGAAATTCGAAATTACGTGAAGCAACATGGCACGGCATCATTAAATGACATTGCCCTGCACTTTGGTATTGCGCCGGACACTGTGCGCTTTGCGATTGATTACTGGCAGCGTAAAGGCAAAATTCGGGAACAAGCGACCGCTAGCTGCGATTCTGGCGGTTGTGGTGGCTGCAGTAGTAACAGTGCCCCGAAGGCCTTGTATGAGTGGGTAAAGCGAGATATTCCAATGCAATGGACCCCATTTCGCAGCCACTAGCCATGATAAAAATCAAGGACAAGCTTTGTGATCTGGGTATATTGTAAGTTTCGAAGTTAAGTATGATTAATCTGAACTTAGGCACATTTTAAGCGACTAACTAGTTGATTTAGCCCATGATGATGACAATCTGCGGCAGCCTGCTGTGTTTATAACCTTTGGAGTAAAGTAATGAATCTTGTACGTAACGTTGGTAGAACTGATAAGAATATCCGTATCGCAGCGGGTATCGTGTTGATCATTCTAGGCATGTTTTTCGCGAAGAGCTTTCTGCTAACTATTGTTGGTGCAGCCGTGCTGGCAACTGGTGTCTTTAGCTTCTGTGGTCTTTACAGTGTGCTGGGCATGAATACAGCAACCGTGGCAGAGCAAGCATCAGCGAGCCCAGACCTGTCTGACCGTGCGGTAGAAAATTTGGAAGATTTCAAAGAAGAAGCTATCGAAGCCGCTGGTGAGTTAAAAGAAAAAGCAGAAGACACGGTTGAAGATATTAAAAGCAGTGAGTTTGCTAAAGATGCTCAGGAAAAAATGTCTGAGCTAAAAGACAAAGCAGGCGATGTGGTTGATGACTTCAAAAGTGGTGAGCTGGCAAAAGATGCAAAAGAGAAATTCTCAGAGTTAAAGGATGACGCTGAAGAGTTGCTAGACTCTGCCAAAGAGAAGCTTTCAAAATCAAACGATAAGAACACCCCGCCAAAAGCTTAATTAGATTTAGTTTGTGCCGGTGAGAACACTCATCGGCACAGCTTATTTTCTTCCCTCAAACTAACCGTTAACTCCCTCCCCTATTATCTCGCCTATGCCATCACCTATTACGATTGACTGGCAGCGTTCGGTTATTCAAACAATTACTGTCAACGGTCGTGACTATTTTCTGAAACGTGATGATCTGCTTGCGCCAATTTCAGGGAATAAAGCTCGTAAGCTAGAAGGCTTGCTCAATCAGGGTTTAAGTGACGTGCAGCAGCTTGTGAGTTATGGTGGCGCACAGTCCAATGCCATGTTGGCGCTGGCACAACTTGCCAATCTGTTAGATATTCGCTTTGACTATTACACGCGCCCAGTACCAAAGTGGCTTAAGGCCTCGCCCAACGGCAATTTACAGGCAGCTCTCAGCTATGGAATGCGCTGGCATATCAGTGAGACTGCCCAGCCACCAGCAACCATTGCACAAGCCAATGATCCTCACACAAGACTGATTCCACAAGGCATTGCAATGCCAGAAGCTGCAATTGGCATAAAGCGACTAGCTGATGAGATTCAAAACTTTTGTGATGCACAGAATATTGAGAATTTAGCGGTTGTATTGCCATCCGGCACCGGAGCGACTGCCCTGTACCTACAGCAATACTTATCACATACGGTGTACACCATACCCTGCATTGGTGACCGCAAAACCTTAGAGCAATTATTCAAGCAATTAGAACCAAACTCAAAACGGTATCCGGAGATTCTAGATACCCAAAAGCGCTATCACTTTGGTGAGCCACACGCCGAACTGCTAGCCATGTATCAACAGCTACTTGAAGAGACTGGTGTGGAATTTGAACTGTTGTACGACGCAAAAGCGTGGCTGGTATTACAAGAATGGGCTTGCGATAAACCCATTCTCTACTTACACAATGGCGGCATCAATGGCAATGCAAGCATGCTAGCGCGTTACCGACGTTTGGCTGGCTAACTCAACACAATAAAATCTATGCCGCTGCTCCCAAAGCTTATGACGATAAGCTGGGGTCATCCTTAGGCACAATAATCTGATGATTGGCTTTTAGCACTTTGGCTTTCAGATAAGAATGATTGCCAGCGCTGATATAAGCACCGGTAGTCACCATTTCAGTCACATCGATATGATATTTTTTTAGCTGCTCGACTTTATTGGGATTATTCGTCAGCAAGCGAATCTTATCTGCTTTTAAGGCATGCAACATTTGTGCGGCGACTTCAAAATCACGTAGGTCATCGGCAAAGCCGAGTTTCTCGTTTGCCTCAAAGGTGTCATAACCCTCAAGCTGCAAGGCATAAGCATCAATCTTATTGTAAAGACCAATTCCCCGCCCTTCCTGGCGCAAGTACAGAATATAACCGCCTTCCTGCTTGACCTTCTCGATCGCCTCTTCAAGTTGAGCGCCGCAATCGCAACGCTGGGACTCAAACACATCACCAGTCAGGCATTCAGAGTGCAGGCGAACCAGAGGCACTTCAACCGAGTCAAAGTCACCCAAGCCAATAGCAATATGCTCTTTGCCGTCGGTTAAGCCGTTGAAGGTAAAAAATGTCGATTCGGTCCCACCCAGTTTGTGCAATGGAATAATGACCTGATTGCGAATGTTTGCCGGAGTCACTACAACCGGCGTCGCATCGGTGCTGCTGGGGTTTGTCATCGGGGATGGTTCCTATCGGTCAAAAGGGAATTTTAACAAGAACCCATACCACAAAGATACTTTAGCTTGATCAAATTGCGGTTACCGAATCGTTAGCGACGCACAATTTTTTGTCCACAGAAGCTGTGGACAAGATTGTTGATAGCAGTGCAATAAGGGCATTAACCGTATATAGATCATAGCCCTTAGCGAATTGCCTAATAATTAGTCAAGCCTGTGCAGGCGTCGCAAAACGCTCCATATGGCGCTTAAACTTAAAGTAGACATCAAACACTTCAACCGTGTTTTTCTCAGTATCTGTTACAACAAAAAATGGCGCACGGTCTACATTATACTGCTGGGCCAACTGCATACCTTCAGACTCAGGGTTATTCATCTCAGCAATGACGGTATTGTTGATGAAGTTGATGGTTCCATCTTTTTCCAAACGCGCTGAAACGTCAACACATTTTGGGCACCAGTCGCCATTTGCCAAAATTTTCTTTACGAAAGTAACCTGTGTCATTGAGCAGTTCTCCTGTTATTGGTCTATTTATTGTCTAACCGCGATAGTGTGCAGACCACACTCACGGTCATTCTCTGCCTTGGTTGGATCGAAGTATTCTGTCTCATTCGGAAGATCATGCTCTTCGATGTACTGCGCAACTTCTGCTTCAGTCCAGTCAAGTAGCGGTGCGATCTTAGTCAGTCCAAATGGACCTTCTGCAACATAATCCATTTCTGCACGAGTCGCTGTCTGCTCACGGCGTACTGCTGTAAACCAAACCCGGTTACTCTGTGCCTTTACCGCTCGCTCAAATGGCTCTAACTTGAACTGTTTGGTAAACTCCGCATGACGGCTATCATGAACACTCGGAATACCACCCATCACAGCCTCAAGGCGCGATAGAGTCATGTTCGGTGTATACGTCATCATGTTTAAATTTAATTCTTCTATGCAGATCTCAGCGAACTCATAGGTTTCAGGCTTATTAAGCCCTGAGTCAATCCATACCACCGGAATATCGGGCTTCACTTGCGTCAACATGTGCAACAACACTGCGGAGTTAGGTCCAAAGTTAGTCGTCACAAAAATATTCGGGTCTGCCTTAATTACCGCTTCGATAATCTCTTGCGGGCTTTTACCGGATACATCGGCATTGAGTTGGGCAATATTGATGGTCATGGTGCGCTTCTCAAGTCATTTATTAGTGGTGTCAGTATGTTGCTAAGCAGCAACCTGATCTGTTAACGAGATGATAGTGGTATTTAGATATCTGTTAAAATGATATAAATTGATTTATAAATTCAATTTGGGCATAGATAAATTTTACTTATAAGTTTTTATGAAAATCATTTAATGGCCTAATGCGCAATCCGATGCATAAGAAACACCACAAGGCGCAACAACAAACTCGCGGAACTTAAAAATCCTATATACTCCAACCCTTAAATTTAGCCGCAGCAATCTGTACAAAGGAAACTCCATGATTTTTTCGTCCCTAGACTTGGCACCTGACCTTCAAAAAGCCATCGATGCCTGTGGCTATACCAAAATGACTCCCATTCAGGAGCAAGCAATTATCCCGGCTCGCCGTGGAAAAGATATTCTGGCGACCGCACAAACCGGCACGGGTAAAACCGCCGCTTTTGCTGTTCCGTTATTACAACGCTTAATCGACAAGCCGCGCCAAGAGAGCCAAGGCAAGAACCCTCGCGCCTTAATCCTTACCCCTACGCGTGAATTGGCCGAGCAATTAGCCAGCACCATTGGTGGCTATGCAGAGTTTCTGCCGCTATCGATTATGGCTGCTTATGGTGGCGCAAAGATGGGTGGTCAGGCTGCTAAGCTAAAAGTTGGCGTTGATGTGCTGATCGCGACCCCAGGCCGTCTGCTGGAACATCTGGAGCAATGTAATGTTGACCTAGCTTCAGTTGAGTACTTGGTGTTGGATGAAGCGGATCGCATGCTGGATATGGGCTTTATTACCGATGTACAAGCACTGATCAAACTCACACCCAAGCAACGTCAGACCTTATTATTCTCAGCGACGCTATCACCTGCTGTAAATGAGTTATCACACAAGCTTTTGAAAAATCCGCTGACGATTCGCGTGACCAAAGCCAATAGCACCGCCGATACTGTGCAGCATGTTGTGTATCCGGTTGAAGAGCGCCGTAAAATAGATCTATTTCTGGATTTACTGGAAGAGTTTAACTGGTATCAGGTGTTGGTTTTCACCAGTACTAAACAACAGGCTGACGAACTCAAGCTAAAGCTCAAAAAGCACCCGGTGGCTATTTGTCATGGTGATAAAAGTCAGGGTTCACGTCGTCGTGCGATTGCTGATTTTAAATCTGCCAAAGTACAGATTCTGATCGCGACCGAAGTTGCAGCCCGTGGATTGGATATCGAAGGCTTAGAATATGTGGTGAATTTCAACCTACCGTATCTGGCGGAAGACTATGTGCATCGCATTGGTCGTGCCGGACGCGCAGGTCAGGATGGCTATGCAATTTCTTTTGTAAGCCGTGAAGAAGAGCGCAACCTCGATAATATCCAGCGCCTGATTGGTCAAAAGATCAAACGTGTGTATCGCGATGGTTTTGAAGTGAATTTACGTGATGAGTTGGTTAATAAGATCGCTGAGCACAAGCGTCCGATGCGCCTTAATAAAGCCTCTCAAACTATCATCAAAAATACACCTGATGGTGGCAAGCGCAAGTCTGCCTCTAAAAAGACAGGCAAAAACCCGAACAAATAGATAAAAATGAATGGCTTAGTTATAGTGCAGCAATACTATTCTCTACAGGATACCTGCTGCTTTGACCGAGTCATTCATCTCCCGCCCTTACCGCATCGGCCTACCCCAATGGCATCACACAGACTGGTACGCGCCTGATCATCTTAGCGCCAATTCTTTGGCAGTCTACTCTCAACATTTTTCATCCGTAGAAGGCAATCATAGTTTCTATGGTTTACCAAGCGTCAGCAGCGTTCAGCAATGGGCTGAGCAGACACCGGATGGCTTTGAGTTCTGCTTTAAGTTTCCTCGCAGTATTAGCCACAGCGGCGACCTGTTGGCCTGTGAGGCATTAGTGGATGAATTTATTGCACGTATTGCGCCGCTAGGGCCGCGTATTGGCATTATCTGGTTGCAGCTAAGCCAACAGTTTTCTCCGCAGCACCTGGAGTCTCTGAACCTGTTTCTGCTGCGCTTACCCAAGCAGTATTGCTATGCGGTGGAAGTACGCAATCTCAGACTATTCGACAAAAGTACTTTTGAAACAGAGCTCAATCAGATTTTAATCCAGCACCAAGTCAATCGCGTGATTTTTGATACCCGCAGTTTGTTTGCCAACCCTGCAGAAGACGCTGAAACGCTGGATGCCCTGCGCAAGAAACCCCGAGTGCCAACCCATGTCATTGCAACTGCTGATCAGCCGCTGGTGCGCTTTATTAGCCCCGTGAATACTGAGCTGTGCTATCAGTCACTGAAGCCGTGGATTAACAAATTTGTACAGTGGATTGATGAAGGACGAAAGCCCTCTATCTTTTTTCATACGCCGGGAAATGAAACCGCACCTGAATTGGCGCAGTGGTTTGCTCAGCGCCTGCATGAAGCCAAGCCGGAGATTCCAGCCTTAACGCTTTGGGATAGACAACCTAAGCAAGGGTCGCTGCTGTAGGTTTATAGGAATTACAGGCAAAAAAAAGCCTGCTATCGCTAGCAGGCTTTTTTTTAATTCTTGGCGGAGAGACAGGGATTCGAACCCTGGGTGGGCTACAAACCCACGCCGGTTTTCAAGACCGGTGCATTCGACCACTCTGCCATCTCTCCGAAGAGCGCGTATAATAATAAAATTATTTGCATCGCGCTAGGAAAATTTTCACTTTTTTTGAAATTTATTCGCTTTGATTACCCAAAGCCGAAATTCCGGGAAAAACGGACACATTATCACCGCCATCATAGTCAGTAATCTTACACACGCCGCGTTCTTTTACTTCATCAATCCGAATAATGGCATGCAGAGGTATAAAGCTACGCTTCACCCCGCTAAATTCGGCTTTTAACTTTTCTTCACTAGGGTCAATAACGACCTCGCTAGCATTTCCAAAGACGATTTCTTCAATCGCCAGAAATCCGTACAAATCAGATTCGTAAACCTGCTTTGCAAAAATATCATAGACTTTGTCTTTGTTGATAAAACTGATTTTATAGAGTCGTGAATCGTTCACTCGTCATCCACCTTGAATAAATTGATCGGCCTTTCTACCAGAAAACCAAGGTATTGGCACCTATTTTCTGGTTATTCCAAAAGAATGTAGGATTAGTTAGCGCTTACGTTCTCTTGCTCGCGCATAAGCTCCAGCAGCGGCACAGTGACATAACCATCAGCAATGAATTCATGCTTTAGCTGCCAAGCCCTAAGCGCCTGACGCGTATTAGGTCCGATGATTCCATCAACTTCCCCCACATCATAGCCAGAGTCGAGAAGTAAGGTTTGTAACTCCTCCTTCTGCGAACGACTCAGGGGCACATCCGAACGCGGCCAGGAGGCGGTCAGCACTTTGCCATGCGAAATACTCTCTGCCAGCAAAGACACCGCTAGCACATAACTGTTCGATAGATTATAGCGCTTGATGACTTCAAAGTTTTCAAACACCAGAAACACTGGGCCTTTAGCGCCAGCCGGTAAAAACAGTTTTCCCGAAAGCGTTTTATCAGCAAACGGCTCACCACTGGCGCTATACACACCTAATGATTCCCAGCGCTTCACACTCATTTCGTAGTTAAGTGGGTTTAGCTTCCAAGGGAATGATTTCGGTAAACGAACCTCAAGCCCCCAAGGTTGCCCTGCTTGCCAACCTGATGACTGAAGAAAATTAGCAATCGAAGCAAAAATATCATCATGACTCCCCCAAATATCACTCACGCCATCATTATCCTGATCAACCGCATAGCGCTGATAAGTGCCGGGAATGAATTGTGGTTGCCCCATTGCGCCAGCCCAAGAGCCAATCATTTGTTCAGGCTTGATCTGACCCGTTTCAAGGATTTGTAATGCGGCGATAAGTTGCTTGCCAGCAAAGTCAGCACGCTTACCTTCATAAGCCAAGGTGGCCAATGAACGAATCACACTAAAATTACCGAAGTTACGGCCAAAGTCACTTTCCAGCGCCCAGATAGCAATCATATACTCGCCATCCACACCATACTGACCTTTCAGAGTGCGCAGGAGTTTGCGGTGCTTAAATAACTCAGTGCGACCACGCGCAATTCGTTTTTGGGAGATGGCGCGATCTAGGTATTCCCAGATGGCTAATGAGAACTCTGGCTGGCGGGAATCTAGCTTGAGTACAACGTCATCAGGCTCAGCACCTGCCAGCGTCGTATCAAATATCTCAGGATTAATACCTTCAGCAATCAAAGTCTCACGAAATGAGCGCTTCCAGCCATCAAAGCTTTTGGTAACCGGAGTAAGCGAGTCAAGCTGAGCAGCATTGTCATTATAATTGGGAGCAGCGGACTCAGGTCCGGCAGAGCGGCCTTTAGCCTTCGGAGTAATGGACTTAAACTCGACGGCATTACCTTCAGCATTAACAGGCATTGCCAAAGTGCCAAGCAACAACAGCCCTGCACTGCAATACACACTGCGTCGTATCATATTTCCTAGAGTGGAATGCTTTTGAGACGAAGCAGAATCAGGCGAGCCGCATCTTCACGCAGCGCTTTGCGGATTTTGCGCTGCTCTTCCTGCTTACCCAATACATAGTCAGCATCGTAGTTTAAGGTGTTATCAAGGCTCATAAGATATGGGCCGTGCTGCTTGCCATTCACTTCAAAGCTGTAACTAAACTTCATAGTAAGCAGGTACTGACGCACTTCCAGATCAGAGTCATAAGAGAGCACGCGACGCTCTTCCTCTAAATCAGAAATACTCAGCTGAACCGGTAAATCACCGTTTTCCAGTAACTGACTGCGGGCATCAATAAACGCAATTTTCAGCACACTGCCAAAATTACGATCGCCATCAATGCCTTTTAAACCAACCTGCTGCATGGTTTCAGGCAGCGGTTGGCTGTCGCGCAAATTAAAGCCGCAGGCGCTGAGCATCACACTCAGCACCAACAAGAGACCTAGCTTATAAACGTGTTTCATGTGCATGGTACCTCCTGAATTGCGGCTTGGTTTAGCCAACAACAATATTGACTAAGCGGCCTTTAACCACAATGACTTTGCGAATGACTTTGTCTTCGATAAAACGCTGCACATTGTCATTGGCCTGAGCCAATGCTTTGACTGTTTCATCGTCAGCATCGACATCCACATCGATTTTGCCACGCAGCTTGCCGTTGACCTGAATCATCAACTGCACAGAACTTTGCACCAAGGCTTGCTCATCAACCTCAGGCCAACTGTGCTGAATCAGCGCATCATCATGGCCTAATGCTTCCCACATCACCTGACAGATATGGGGCGCAATCGGTGCCAACATTAATACGGCAATTTCCAGCGCTTCTTGGCGCACGCTAACGGTTGCTGCATCACTGTCTTTGAACTTGGCAATCTCGTTAATTAGCTCCATATTCGCGGCAATCGCGGTATTGAAGGTATAACGACGTGACATATCATCAGTCACTTTATTCAGTGTCAGATACAGCTTTTGGCGCAATGCTTTAAGCTCATCGCTCAAGCTGGATTTATCTAATTCCAATGCAGGGCCCGATGAAACATGCTCCTGAACCATTCGCCATACGCGCTTGAGGAAGCGGTTCGCGCCTTCCACACCAGAGTCAGACCATTCCATGCTTTGATCAGGTGGTGCCGCAAACATTGAGAAGACGCGCAAGGTATCTGCACCATAAGTCTCAATCAATTGCTGTGGGTCAACACCATTATTCTTGGACTTGGACATTTTGCTCATGCCCGCCGAAGTAACTTCTTCACCCGTTGCAGTGATCGTAGACTTAATAATCTGACCACGACTATCACGCTCAACACTGACATCTTTAGGTGCAACCCAGTTTTGGCCGCCCTTGTCATTTTCAGTGTAATAAGTATCGCAAAGCACCATGCCTTGAGTTAACAGCTTGGTGAATGGCTCATCACTATCAACCAGCCCTTCATCACGCATCAACTTGTGGAAGAAGCGCGCATACAGCAAGTGCAATACGGCGTGCTCAATACCACCAATGTACTGATCCACTGGCAACCAGTAATCGGCACGTTGATCCAGCATCGACTGATCGTTATCAGGGCCAGTAAAGCGCGCGTAGTACCAAGAGGACTCAAAGAAGGTATCAAAAGTATCAGTTTCACGTCTGGCTGCACCCTGACATTTCGGGCAGCTTGTCTCGTAAAACTCAGGCATTTGCTTAATCGGCGAACTGCCGGACTCATCAAAAACCACTTCCGTTGGCAACTCAACCGGCAGCTGATCATCAGGTACGGGCACCGCACCACATTCATCACAATAGATGATTGGAATTGGGCAACCCCAGTAACGCTGACGAGAAACACCCCAATCGCGCAAACGGTAGTTAATAGTCTTACGGCCTTTGCCTTCTGACTTTAACAACTCTGCAATGGCATCAAAGGCTTCTTCTGAAGTCAGGCCATCAAAGCCACCAGAATTCAGCAAGCGCCCTTTTTCAGTAAATGCAGCTTCTGAAACATCAACCACATCGCCATGATCCGCTGTAATCACTTGCTTAATCGGCAAGCCATAAGTTTGGGCAAACTCCCAATCGCGCTCATCATGTCCGGGAACGGCCATTACCGCGCCAGAGCCATAAGACATCAATACGAAGTTAGCAACCCACACCGGAACGGTCTCACCAGTTAATGGATGAATCGCATACTTGCCGGTTGGCATGCCGCGCTTTTCCATAGTGGCAAGATCGGCTTCCGCAGTCTTGGCATTCTTACAACTATCGATAAACTCAGTCAGTGCCGGATTGTTTTCAGCGGCGGCCAAAGCCAATGGATGCTGCGCAGCTACGGCTACATAAGTCACACCCATCAAGGTATCAGGGCGGGTAGTGAATACTGACAACACTTCTTCAGATTCTTCGATGCCGAATTCCAGCTCAACGCCTTCAGAACGACCAATCCAGTTTTCCTGCATGGTACGAACTTGAGTTGGCCACTCTTCCAGCTTTTGCACGTCGGTCAGCAATTCATCGGCATAAGCGGTAATTTTCAGGAACCACTGATCGATTTCACGCTGTTCAACTAAAGCACCAGAGCGCCAGCCGCGGCCGTCGATTACTTGCTCATTGGCCAGTACCGTATTATCAACCGGGTCCCAGTTGACGGTCGCCTTCTTGCGGTATACCAAGCCCTTCTCAAACAAACGCAGGAAGAACCATTGCTCCCAGCGATAGTAATCCGGCTTGCAGGTAGCTAACTCACGCGACCAGTCATAGGCAAAGCCCATCTTTTTAAGCTGGCCACGCATGTCTTCAATATTCTGATCCGTCCAAGCAGCCGGTGGCACATTGTTCTTGATCGCTGCATTTTCAGCCGGCAGACCGAAAGAGTCCCAGCCCATGGGCTGCAGCACATTTTTGCCCTGCATCCGTTGAAAACGGCTGATCACATCGCCAATAGTGTAGTTGCGCACGTGCCCCATGTGGAGCTTGCCACTAGGGTATGGGAACATGGAGAGGCAGTAATACTTCTCTTTGCTCTCATCTTCGGTAACCGCAAATGCGTCTTGCTGGTCCCAAAAAGCCTGTACTTCGGCTTCCACGGTAGAATGGTTGTATTGTTCCTGCATAAGGTATACTGATATAAATCTGTAAAGCAGGAAGGATACCGAGGATTAATCCCATCTGCCAGTGATGAATGTCGGAATAGACAGATATTTATACTGATGTGGTACGATCCTGCTCTCCACTGATACCCCTTAGCCACTAACTAGTCTAAAATAGCAGGTACTCTTTCATTTGCTGACAGGACTTTTCCATGTATACATCCGGCACCACACTTTCAACTTTCATCATTGAAGAAAAACGTCGCCTCGGAGAACAAGCAACCGGAGAGTTTACCGGCCTATTAAACGATATCAGCATTGCCTGCAAAAGCATTGCCGCCTTAGTCAACAAAGGCGCATTAGCTGGCGTATTAGGTGTTGCCGGCTCTGAAAATGCCATGGGTGATGCGCAAAAAAAGATGGATCTGATTGCCAACGATCTGTTTATTAATGCCCTGCAAAACAATGGCCACTGCGCCGGAATGGCTTCCGAAGAGCTGGACGAAATCCTAACACTGCCAGAAGGAAAGGTTCGCGGTAGCTACTTAGTCACCTTCGATCCGCTAGATGGCTCATCCAATATGGATATCAATATTGACGTTGGGGCTATTTTCTCGGTACTTAAAGCGCCTAAAGGTAAGCAAGATCCAACCGCTGAAGATTTCTCTCGCCCTGGCGTTGAGCAAATTGCCGCAGGTTATTGCCTGTACGGCCCTTCAACCATGTTTGTACTGACCACTGGCAATGGCGTGAATGGCTTCACCTTAGATACCACGATTGGTGAATTTATCCTCACTCATCCTGAGATGAAGGTCCCAGAAACTACTCAAGAGTTTGCCATCAATGCCTCTAACCAGCGCCATTGGGAGCCAGCAGTTCAACGCTACTTTGCAGACTGCTTAGCAGGTGAAGAAGGCCCCTTAGCCAAGAATTACAATATGCGCTGGGTGGCAGCCATGGTGGGTGAAGTACACCGTATCTTATGCCGTGGCGGTGTGTTTTTGTATCCGATTGATGAGCGCAATCGTGATGCTGGCGGCAAGCTACGTTTACTGTACGAAGGAAACCCAATGGCAATGATTATGGAGCAAGCTGGCGGATTGGCTTCAACCGGTTATGGCCGGATTATGGAAGTTGCGCCGAATGGCGACCCACATCAGCGTGTGGCCGTGATTATGGGCTCCAAGCAAGAAGTTGAAACCATTTTGGCCTATCACGACGCGGGCTAATTAACCGCTTAAATGCCAAATAACTGACAAGAAAATGCCCGAGCAAGTCGGGCATTTTTTATGGGCTTATTCTGCTGTATCGGGTCGGAATGCATCTTTGAGATACAACACCATCGACCATAAGGTCAGAATCGTCGCAATCGCCAGCAAGAACAAACCAATCTCATGCAGTGGCAATCCCAGCATTGGCTTGTCATACAGTAAAAAGGTTAATGACATAATCTGAGCAGCAGTTTTCAGCTTTCCGGTAAACGCCACCGCAACCTTACTGCGCTGACCAACCTCTGCCATCCATTCACGCAAGGCTGAAATCACTAGTTCACGACTAATAATAATCGCAGCAGCTAAGGTCACCCAGATATTCGCCTGACTTTCTACAATCAAAATCAATGCCACGGCGACCATTAACTTATCCGCAACTGGATCAAGGAAAGCGCCGAATCGAGACTCCTGCCCCCAACGACGAGCTAAATAGCCATCCGCCCAATCAGTGAAACCCGCTAATGCAAATACCACGGCGCTGGTGAGTGGGAAATCGAGATAAAACAAGGCCACCATAAAAGGAATGGCAAGTATTCGGAGATAGGTGAGGAGGATCGGGATGTTAAAAACCATGTTCGTACCAACGCTATTTTAGGGGTCAACGACAAATTGGCCACTAGTCGCCATTAAATCGATCATAAATTTTTTCTGCCAAAGCCCGGCTAATTCCGTTTACTTTAGACAGCTCTTCGACACTGGCACGGGTAATGGCCCGCTGGCCACCAAACTGCTTGAGCAACTCCTGCCGACGTTTTGGCCCGAGCCCTTCAATAGACTCTAACGGCGAACTGGTACGTGCTTTTTGACGACGCTTACGGTGTCCGGTAATGGCAAACCGATGCGCCTCATCGCGAATTTGTTGAATCAAATGTAAGGCACTGGAGTGCGAGGGAAGCTCAACGCGTCGCTTGCCAATGGTGAGTGTATCCAGCTCCGCACGCCGGCCCTCACCTTTAGTGACACCAATAATATCGATGCCTGAAATCTGTAGCTCCTGAAGCACTTTAATCGCTTCATTGACCTGACCTTTACCGCCATCAATAAACAGGATATCCGGCAAATTAGATTCACCATCCTGATTTTGCACTTTGGCAAAGCGTCGCGACAAGGCCTGAGACATCGCCGCATAATCATCACCTGGCGTAATGCCGCTGATATTATAACGCCGGTACTCACTTTTTAATGGCCCTTCAACACCAAACACCACTTGCGAAGCAACCGTCGCCTCACCTTGTGTATGACTGATGTCGTAGCATTCCATACGAGCCGGAATATAGTCTAAACCCAAGGCCTCCTGCAATGAAACAACCTGCTTTTCCAAGCTATCTTTCGAAATCAGCTTATTCTGCAGAGCATGGAGTGCATTTCGCTCGGCCATCGCCACCCAGCGGGCACCATCACCCCGCGGCTTACTGGTCAAAGCCACTTTGCGCTCTGCTTTAGAGCTTAGCATTTCTGCCATTAACTCTGCATCATCCGGCACATGATTCATCAACAGTTTGGCAGGTATCGTGCGATTGAGATAGTACTGGCCGATAAAGTTGCTCAAAACACTGGCTTCGTTCAAATCGACGGCAGGAAGCTGTGGGAAATAATTGCGGCTTCCTAAGTTGTTACCAGCACGAATCGTCATCACATGCACACAGGCAACATTGGAGGTTAGTTGCAGAGCAATCACATCCACATCGCCTTGCCCGCCACTAATGTATTGCTGTTGGGAGATTAGGCGAACTTTTTCAATCTGATCTCGATATTCTGCTGCTTGCTCATAACGAAGCTGAGCGGCTGCCTGATCCATTTGACTAACCAGCGACTCAATAACTTGCGGGCTTTTTCCTTGCAAAAACTGAACGGTGTAGGCAATGCTTTCGCGATAATCCTCAACACTGATTTCTTCGGTGCAAGGCGCAGTGCAACGCTTAATTTGATACTGCAGGCAAGGCCGTGAGCGATTACTGAAGTAGCTATCTTCACATTGGCGCGCTTTAAATAGCTTTTGCAGCTGGCTTAAAGTCTCACGTACCGCTCCTGCACTCGGGTATGGCCCAAAGAACTGACCTTTCTTTTTTCGTGATCCACGGTGAAAGCTCAGACGCGGGTATTTCCCATCCGAGACATAAATATAAGGGTAACTTTTGTCATCGCGCAGCAGCACATTATAACGTGTGCGGTGCTTTTTAATGAGGTTGCTTTCCAGCAGCAGCGCTTCGGCTTCGGTGTCAGTAATGGTGATTTGCACATCGGCAATTTGCTTCACCATTGACCAGATACGAGAATTGACCAACGTATCGCGAAAATAGCTGGAAACCCGGTTTTTAAGGTCCTTCGCCTTACCCACATAGAGCACTGTATTTTCAGCGCTTATCATGCAGTACACCCCAGGCTTATGGGGAACAGTTTTCAAAAAGGCTTTGCTGTCAAAGCCCTCAGGTTTCGGCTCGCTCATACAGAGTGTCCGGTTTTAGAAACGAATTAAGGCAGAGCCCCAAGTAAATCCACCACCAAAACCTTCCAGCAAAATGGTCTGGCCGCGTTTGATACGGCCATCACGCACCGCTTCATCCAGAGCCAGCGGTATTGATGCGCTAGAGGTATTACCATGGCGCTCAACAGTAACAACTACCTGCTCCATTGGCATTTTTAATTTTTTGGCGGTCGCGGTGATAATACGAATATTAGCTTGGTGCGGTACCAGCCAGTCAATGTCCGACTTATCGAGTCCACTAGCCTCTAGAGTTTCATCAACAATCCGACCTAGTGTTCGCACGGCAAAGCGGAACACCTCATTGCCCTGCATTTGCAAGTAGGCTTCGCCTTTGAGGTAATTTTCGCGGCCTTGAGAAATACCGCCACTCACATTCAATAAATGCTGATAACGGCCATCGGCATGCAAATGAGTCGACAAGATACCCGGCTCTTCATCGGCTTCCAGCACCACAGCACCCGCGCCATCGGCAAACAAAATACACGTGCCGCGATCCGTCCAGTCGATAATACGGGACATCGCCTCAGCGCCAACAACCAGTGCGCACTTATGCGTACCACTTTTGATAAATTTATCAGCAACTGCTAAGGCGTATACAAAGCCCGTGCAAACCGCCTGAACATCAAATGCTGTCGCGCCATTAGTATTGCCCAAGCGCTCTTGCAATAAGCAGGCAGTGCTTGGAAAGATAAGGTCAGCAGTGGTCGTTGCAAAAATAATCAAGTCAACGTCATTGACTGTTTTGCCTGCCATTTCCAAAGCACGACGACTGGCGTGCTCACCCAATTCAGACACTGTTTCATCTTTAACAATGTGCCTAGAATGAATACCCGTGCGCTCTACGATCCACTCATGCGACGTGTCTACTAACTTCTCAATATCATGATTTGTCATGATCCCAGGAGGCAGAAAACTTCCGGTGCCAGTGATTCGTGAATACATTGGTTTCCCTTCTTTATTGTACTTTGGTTTGTCCTTGATCAACCAAAGCTTGCAGGCGGTGGCGAATCTTTTTAGGAACTTCGGCAATTATTTCTTTACGGGCGACGCTAATCGCATTGGCGTATGACAAGCTGTCAGCACCGCCATGACTTTTAATCACAATACCCTGCAGTCCGAGAAAGCTAGCGCCATTATAGAGTCTGGGATCAAACTGTTTTTGTACTGATTTCAGCACCGGCATCGCAACTAATGCCATCAGTTTGGTTAACCAGTTTCTCGTAAATTCTTTTTTCAGGATACTGGCTAGCATTTTGGCGAGGCCTTCTGTGGTTTTCAACGCCACATTGCCAACAAAGCCATCACAGACAACCACATCAACCCGATTACTGAAGATGTCGTCTCCTTCTACATAACCAATATAATTCAGTTTCCCCTGACGGAGCAAACGATTCGCCGCTTTTACCTGCTCATTACCCTTAATATCTTCCTGACCGATATTTAAAAGGCCAACAGAAGGATTTTCAATACCATCAACGGCTCGGGCTAACTCAGAGCCCATTACCGCAAATTGGTATAAATGTTCGGCGGTAGAGTCGATATTCGCGCCGAGGTCTAATACGTGGGTATGACCTTTGTCGGCTGGGATCGGGCTACAGATTGCGGGACGATCAATCCCCGGCAAAGTGCGCAACACAAAACGAGCAGTTGCCATTAACGCGCCGGTATTTCCTGCACTTACGGTTGCATCAGCCAAATCTTCTTTGACCAAATTAATGGCGACGCGCATTGAGGAGTCTTTTTTGCCGCGAAGCGCAAGTGCTGGTGGCTCATCCATACCGACAGTTTGTGAGGCATGGTGAACAGTAAGGCGAGGATTATCTAGTGCGTTGTGCGATTCAAGCGCGGCGTTAAGCTGCGTTTCATCACCCACCAGAATAAGGGATATATCATCGTACCGCTCTAAGGCTGCAAGGGCTGCAGGTACGGTGACTGAAAGGCCATGATCCCCACCCATGGCATCCAAAGATATACGGTAGTGTGAACTCATATTGGCTTCCAAAAATCTTTTATGGGATCTTTATGACGCAAAATCGCGGGACAGGCCCGCGATTTTGAGTATTTGTTGAGCGTACGCTAGTGCGTATTACTCAGCGCTATCTTCAGACTCATCTTCAACTTGAGCTTTAGAAGCAATAACCTGGCGACCACGGTAGAACCCATCTGGAGTCATGTGGTGACGCAGGTGAGTCTCACCTGATACCGGATCCACAGACAATGTTGCTGCGGTCAGGGCATCGTGTGAACGACGCATGCCACGTCTGGAACGTGATTTTTTACTTTTCTGTACTGCCATGGTTTGTTACTCCAAATAAGCAAGCGCCTAGTGGTGCTTAGGACTGATTGCCTGGGTTCTTAAGGTTTTGCAGCACCGCAAAAGGATTTTCTTTTGCCTCTTCCAGTGCCTGCGATACGGTTTCAGGCGACGCTTCAATCAATGGCCGGAAAGGCTCGCACTGATCATGCATCACCAACTGGGGAATCCCCAACAACACTTCATCTTCGATGAAATCCTGAATGGAGATCCGACTCTCTTCAACTAGATAAGTTTCATAGCCTGCCTGCAGGCGCTGAGCGTCTTCGTCGCTACTAACCAAAACCAAATCAATTGGCTGATCAATAGGCATACTCATCGGCTCCATGCATCGCTGACACACTAATGTTAACTCACCACTTGCTTGCCCGCGAATCGCTGGCAAACCGGATTCATTCCTATAAAATGACAAACTCACAGATACAGTTCCACTGTCATCCGCGAGCAGATCAGAAATTCGTGTGAAGCTCTTAATCTCTAACGCACCATCGAGCTCTCTAGCTTGCTCGACTAAACGATAGGGATTTACTTCTATAGGTAACCTAGTTGACATAAGCGCGGGATTATAGGAATTTCTCACTACCTATGTAAAGCATTATTCTCGGATTTTAACCACAAGGTAGCTCTCAGTGGAAAGCAGTCCGGAAATGATCCAATCAGGCACCCATTATTATATGTATGATTCTGCCATGCATTTATGACCAATCGATGACGACGATACCCATTAATTGAAATAGCTCCCTACTATGAAACATAAACACCCTATTATTCTGGCCTCCAGCTCAGTCTTTCGTAAAGAGCTGCTTAGTCGCTTAGATCTGCCTTTTGAAACAGACTCACCCGATATCGACGAGAGTCAGTTATTAGGTGAATCGCCAGAAGACTATGTAAAGAGACTATCTCTGGAAAAAGCTCAAGCAGTTGCTCATCGCCATAAGCACGCATTAATCATCGCTTCTGATCAATGCAGCGTTGTAGTAGGCAAGATCAATGGCAAACCGGGGCATCATGATGTCGCCATTCAACAATTACAGGAAAGCTCGGGACAGCAAGTCAGCTTCTTAACGGGTCTTTGCGTCATGGATAGTGAAACGGGCAACTACCAATTAGATCAAGTCCCCTACTTTGTGAACTTTCGCGACTTGAATCAGACAGAGATAGAGCGTTACTTAACTAAAGAGAAGCCTTATAACTGTGCAGGTAGTTTTAAATCGGAAGGCTTAGGGATTACTTTATTTAAACGCATGCATGGCGATGACCCAACAGCACTGATCGGCCTGCCATTAATACGGCTTTGTGAAATGTTGCGCAGTTTAGAGATTAAACTCCCGTAATTAGTCGCGAAAAGCCACAAACTATAAAATTATTGTGTTTACGCCTCCGGCACTGAACAGTACAATAGCGCCCCAATTGCCCTCTGGGCACTGAAGTATTTGGATTTTAACATTTTATATCAATTTGGAGTCTCTTGTGGCTATCGAACGTACTATCTCAATCATCAAGCCTGATGCAGTAGCAAAAAATGTAATCGGTCAAATCTATGCTCGCTTTGAAGCAGCTGGCCTGACTGTTGTTGCCGCTAAAATGAAGCAACTGAGCCAAGCTGACGCTGAAGGCTTCTACGCTGTACACAGCGAGCGCCCTTTCTTTAAAGACTTAGTCTCCTTCATGACTTCTGGTCCTGTTATGATTCAAGTTCTGGAAGGCGAGAACGCTGTTGCTAAAAACCGTGAGCTGATGGGCGCAACTAACCCAGCTGATGCTGATGCTGGCACTATCCGTGCAGATTTCGCTTCAAGCATCGACGAAAATGCTGTTCATGGTTCAGACAGTGCAGAGAATGCTAAAATAGAGATGGATTTCTTCTTTGGCGCGGACGAAGTCTGCCCACGCCTACGTTAAGGTTAAAAAAATGAGTCAAGCGGGTGCGAAAAAAATTAATCTACTCGATATGAGTAGTGAGAAAATGAAAGATTTCTTACAGGAACGCGGTGAGAAGCCTTTTCGCGCCACGCAATTGATCAAATGGCTGCATCAGCATCAAGCTGAGTCGCTCGATCAAATGACGAATATCAGCAAAGCTATGCGGGCGAATCTGGCGGAAATTGCCGAGATTCGTTTGCCAGAAGTTGTGCTGGACAAAGCCTCTGCCGACGGCACCCACAAGTGGGTTCTCCGTCTGGCAGATGGCAATTGTATTGAAATGGTGTTCATTCCTGAAAGCGATCGCGGCACGCTCTGTGTTTCTTCGCAAGTTGGTTGCGCACTAGATTGCACATTCTGCTCCACTGCTCGCCAGGGCTTTAGCCGTAATCTTACCGTTGGTGAAATTATTGGCCAGTTGTGGATTGCTAAGAAAACTCTCCAGCCCGACCCATTAGGTAATCGCGTTGTCAGTAACGTCGTGATGATGGGCATGGGTGAGCCACTGCTCAACTTTGAAAACGTGATCGATGCCATGTCTCTGATGTTAGATGACAATGCTTACGGCTTGAGCAAGCGACGCGTCACACTCAGCACCTCCGGTGTAATCCCAGCAATGGACCGTATGCGTGAGCGTATTGATGTCTCGTTAGCCGTCTCTCTGCATGCACCTAATGATGAGCTGCGCGACAAGCTGGTACCGGTTAATAAAAAGTACCCTATCAAAGATTTAATTGCAGCCTGCCACCGTTTTCTTGACGGCAAAGCAGCCCGCGAACACATCACCATGGAATATGTGATGCTGGATGGCGTGAATGATTCTGATGAACATGCCCGCGAACTCATCCAAACCCTGAAAGGACTCTCCGTTAAAGTAAATCTCATTCCGTTTAATCCGTTCCCGGAAACACGCTACAAGCGTTCATCCAATAACCGGATTCATCGCTTTTATGAGATTTTGAATAATGCCGGAATGGTAGTGATGACCCGCAAGACCCGCGGTGATGACATCGACGCTGCCTGTGGTCAACTTGCCGGACAGGTAAATGACCGTAGTCGTCGCACGATACACTTTGCCAAGATGGAACAAGAGACCAGTTAACCAATGAAGTCCACAATAACAATAATAAAAAAACTCACATTGTTTACCGTATTAATCACCAGCTTGGGTGCCTGTAGCAGTAATGGCACTCGGCCGGTTGAGAAAAAAGACTCCGCCGCGACGTACAATGCCCGCTTAGGTGCGGAGTACACCGGCAAAGGTCGCCTCAACCTAGCTAACGAAAAGCTCCAAAAAGCCTTAGAACAAGACCCCAACTCGGCAGACGCACATCACTACTACGCCATACTGCAGCAGCGACTAGGTGCAGATGATAAAGCGGATGTCCACTTCCGTCGTGCCATGCAATTATCCCCCAAAGATCCGCAGCTACTAAACAACTATGGCTCGCACCTTTGCAAGGTCGGACGATACCAGGAAGCAAGTAAACAATTTCTGGCAGCAATTAATGATCCCCTTTATACTACGCCTGAATTCGCATACACTAACGCGGGAATTTGTATCAGAAGCTCAGGTGACACCAGTCAGGCGGAAGCGTACTTCCGTAAGGCGCTGGAATCAAAGCCAACCTTTGGCTCTGCCTTGTACCAAATGGCAAAACTTAAATACGACCAAGGTGATTACGCTCGCGCCCAAGCCTTTTTGCAGCGCTATCATCAACGGAATCGTGAGGAAGCTGAAACACTATCCCTGTGCGCCAAGATCAATACAAAATTAGGTGATCAGGTTGGTGCTGAAAGATGTCGGAATAAATTAGCAGGCACCACCTCAAACAGTAAAGAATTCGCAGAATTTGGCGGCTGACCACGTTAACACGGAGGTTGGCGCAACAATATAAATGGAATTAGGTATTCATGGCAGTAGAGCAATCGATCGATGCAGCGGCAGACACAGCTGAAGTAAAACCCGGTGATTTGACCACAATTTTCAGGCAGCACAGAGAAGAACACGGCCTGAATGTAAACCAAGTTGCTGAGGCCCTTTGCCTATCGCCAAAAATTATTACCGCATTAGAAGCCGAAAAATTCGACATGCTGCCGGAGCCGCCTTACGTTCGCGGCTATCTACGCAGCTTTGCGAAATTTATCGAAATTGATGCGACCGAAATGGTCAATGCCTACGAGAAACTGCGCGGCGCTAATCCGAATGAATTGGATTATCGCTTCACTACCTCTCCGGCTTCCACTGCCCGCAAGCGCAAAGGCGCGTCTGCTGGTGTCATGAAGTTTGGCTTCCTGATTGTACTACTGGGCTTATTGGCAATATTGTCGATGATTCCGGGCGTGCGTGATTGGGCAGGTAATACCTGGAACAGTTTTTCTGAGAAATCAGATCCAAACTCTGCACTGACCAACAATAGTGATAACCCATTACTGACTGGTAACATCCCTGCCCCACTGCCGATTGATGACAGCGAAGAAGATACTGAAGCTGAAGCCCCTGGCTCCACAGAAACGGCTGAAGAAGGTGACACAGCGACAACAGCAAGCACAGATACCGCAGCGACTAACACTGGCTTTCCAGGTGTTGGTAATGGCCCTGTCTCTGCCGACACACCAGCGGACACTGCAGAAGCAGACACTACTGAAGAAACGGATGCAGCCGACAGCGCTGAAGAGACAGAAACTGCAGATGCCACTGACGCAGCAGTTGATGTGCCTGAAGGTAGCTCACAGCTGAAACTTAGCTTCAATGATGAAGTGTGGATGCGAATCCGCGATTCCAGTAACAAGACCTTATTCGAATCACTGTCTCAAAAAGGTGATGCGAAAGAATTAGTATTGGCTAAGCCACTGACAGTACGAGTGGGTAATGCACAGCAGCTGGAAATCACCGTTGACGGCAAACCATTTGATATGACTCCTTTTATCCGCGGTAGCGTGGCCAATTTCACCATCGAATAAACGATCTGAACTGATACAACACTCATGGCTAAAATTATTCAATCGATCCGCGGGATGCATGACATCCTGCCGGATCAGTCTGCCGCTTGGCAGTATCTGGAAGGGACAATCCGCACCCTCTTCACCCAATACGGCTACCGGGAGCTACGGACTCCGGTTCTGGAATCCACTGAGCTTTTCTGCCGCTCTATCGGTGAAGTGACCGATATTGTTGAAAAGGAAATGTACACCTTTGAAGACCGCAATGGCGATAGCCTAACGCTGCGTCCTGAGTGTACCGCTAGCTGTGTACGTGCTGGCATTCAAAATGGTCTGCTGTACAACCAGCAACAACGGATTTGGTATATCGGTCCGATGTTCCGCCATGAGCGCCCTCAAAAAGGCCGTTACCGCCAGTTTTATCAGGCCGGTATCGAGACTTACGGCATTCCGGGACCTGATATCGACGCTGAAGTGGTGGCTATCTCTGCGAGATTGTGGCGCTTATTAGGCCTGCGCAATGTGGAGCTGCAGATCAACTCACTGGGTAGCAGCGAAGCCCGTGCAGCCTACCGTGACATTTTGGTGGCCTATCTGACAGAGCATGAAGCGCAACTGGATGAAGATTCCAAGCGACGCATGCTGAGCAATCCACTGCGCGTATTAGACAGCAAGAACCCTGACTTAGCCGAGATCATTGAAGCGGCACCTAAGTTATTGGATCATTTAGATGATGAGTCCAAGCAGCACTTTGAGCGCTTCCAGCAATTACTCACTGATATGGGCATTCCTTTTGTCGTGAATACTCGCTTGGTACGTGGTTTGGATTATTACAGCCGCACTGTGTTCGAATGGGTCACAACTGAGCTTGGCACTCAAGGCACTATCTGTGCTGGTGGACGTTACGATGGCTTGGTTGAGCAGCTAGGCGGTAAGCCAACAGCTGGCCTTGGCTTTGCCATGGGCCTGGAACGCATTCTATTATTACTGGAAGAGCAATCTATTGAGATTCCAAGTTTAGCGCCTCATGCTTATCTATTGATGCAAGGCGACGCGGCTGAGCGTGAAGGCCTGAAACTGGCAGAAACCCTGCGCGATAACGTCTCTGGTTTACGAATCATGAGCAACTGCGCCTCTGCTAGTTTTAAATCACAAATGAAGCGTGCCGATAAATCCGGCGCGCAGTATGCAATCATCCTTGGTGACAATGAAATCAACGAAGGCGTTGTTAGCCTCAAGCCGTTAAACGGTGGCGAGCAGCAGCAGTTGAGCCAGGATGCATTAATTGAACATCTGACACACATAGTTTCAACGGAGAATAATAATGGCTGATGAATTAAAGACTGATGAGGAACGGGCAGAAGAACTCAAAGCCTGGTGGCGCTCGAATGGCACATCTGTATTAGCAGGTATTGCTATCGCCATTGGTGGTGTATTCGGCTGGCAGCAATGGCAGAACTACCAACAGAATGAATCTGAAGCCGGCTCTGCACAACTGCAGGCCGCTCAAGCAGCTGATGCTAATAAAGTCACTGCACTAAAAGCAGTTACCGAAGAATACAGCTCAACACCTTATGGCGCCTTAGCGGCACTGTCTGTCGCAGCTGAAACCAGCCAGACGGATGCAGACGCTACTATTGCAGCACTAAAGCAAGCGATGGAAGCAAAAGATCCTAATGTTGCAGACATTGCTCGCCTGCGTTTGGCACGGGCTTATATTGCAGCTGGAAAATTGGGCGAAGCAGAAACTTTGCTGGATACCAAGATGGCGGTCGCATACACTTCTTTAGTTGAAGAGCTAAAAGGTGACTTATTCGTTGCCAAAAAAGATTTGGAAAATGCACGCATTGCCTACGACAAGGCGATTCTTAGTGCGGGAACAAACTCCGCAGAATACCTGAGAATGAAGCGTGATAACCTTGGTAAAGGAGCGTAATTAGTGAATAGCAGACTACCCACTTATCTAAAGCATGGCTTGTTAACTGTCGCAATCAGTGTTGCGGTTGCAGGCTGTAGTGGACAATCCTTTCCGGGTAGTCAGCTCTTGGGCGGACAGCAGAATGCGTATGTGCCGCCGAAGATTAAAGCACTAAAACCTGTGACTGCCTCCGTGAAAACGCTGTGGCAAGTTAAAACTGCATCCTCGGTTAGCAGTGTTCGCATTCACCCTTACGTGAATGATGTAGCGGTTTATACCGCTGCCGGTGGCACCGTTTCTGCCTGGAACAAAACTACGGGCCGCGCGCTCTGGTCTAATCCGGTTGGCGAGCTAATCAGTGCTGGCGTAAACGGTGGCGAAGGCAAAGTCTATGTTGGAACCCGCAGCGGTAAAGCATTAGCGCTGGATGCCAACACCGGTAAGATCCTCTGGATTGCGCCACTAGGCACTGAAGTACTAGCGGTTTCTCCATCGTCGAACGGTAACTTAGCTTTCCGTACCATCGATGGAAAATTAGTTGGTCTTGACAGTAATACTGGCGAGCAAGCTTGGGTACGCCAGCAACGCACACCACAGCTTTCAAGCTATGGCGCTAGCGTCCCCATTATTGTTGATAACGGCGTCATTGCTGGTTTCGACAATGGTAAAATTGCAGCTTACCTGCTGAAAACGGGTAAACCAATTTGGGAAGTCACCATTGCAACGCCTCAAGGTGGATCAGAACTTGATCAAATCGTTGATGTGGATGGTCGCTTAAAGCCTCTGGGTAATGCCTTGTTCACCAGCAGCGTGAATGGCCGTATTCTTGGCGCTAATATGCTAAACGGAAACGTAGTGTGGAGTGATGTTTTATCTTCCTACACCGGTGCAGACGCTGATCCTAAAGGTGTTTACAGCACGGATGCCACAGGCAGAATTTGGAAGTATGGCCCGTTAAATGGTCAGAAGGCTTGGGATAATAGCGACCTTGAAAATCGCCAACCAACAGCGCCAACGGTCGTCGCTGGCGGAAGTCGTATTGTAGTGGGTGATCGCCAAGGTAACCTACACTGGCTCGACACCAGCAATGGACAAATTGTTAGCCGCACCACAGGTGACCCAGCAGGTTACCAAGTGCCGGTTGCAGTCAGTGGCAATACTATTTATGCCTTTGGCCGCAGCGGTATGCTGACAGCCATTAGCAACCAGTAATACCCAGCACTTACAGCAGTCGCTGCACCATTAATTGCAGCGACCGCTTGCCGTTATACTCATTCACAGACAATTGATACAGCAGATGCGCCTGCTCGCCCTGCTTCGGCCATTGCGTCGGATCAACATTAAATACAATTCCCGACAACAGTTCTGAGCTGCCTTTCGCGCGTAGCGTAAGTTTTAAGTGGATTTGCTTTAACTCCCGCCGCTCGACAATCTCAAATACATCATCAAATACCGGTGCCGGAAACGCCTGTCCCCATGGAATTCGATGAGACAGCTCTTCAGCAACGTCCAATGAATAATCATCCGCAGCCAAACTACCATCGCTCAGAATTTGCTCCTGAAATACCGCCGCATCTGTTTGCTCAGCAACCACTGCTTCTACCGCTAGCCGAAAAGGCTCAAAGTCTTCTGTTTTCAAAGTGAGGCCAGCAGCCATGGCATGCCCTCCAAACTTTTCAACCAAGCCCGGATGCGAACTTGCCACCCGATCAATCACATCACGCATGTGTATGCCCGTAATCGAGCGACCGGAGCCTTTGATTTCACCATCCGTACCCGGTGCAAATATCAAGCAAGGACGATAATAACGCTCCCGAATCCGCGCCGCTAAAATTCCAACAATGCCCTGATGCCACTCTTCGTGATACATGCAAATAATGGGTGGCAGCGTATCCTGATCCAGATTCAGCGAATCCAGCTGCTGCATAGCATCCTGTTTCATATCGGATTCTAATTCACGACGCGTGCGATTCATTTCATCCAGCTCAGCGGCCAGCGTCAACGCCGTGGCTTGCGAATCTGTTAGCAGGCACTCTATGCCAAGCGACATATCATCCAAACGCCCTGCCGCATTTAAGCGCGGGCCACAAACAAAGCCGAGGTCTTGGCTACAGACTTGCTGATAATTCCGCTTGCCAAGCTGCAACAAGGCTAAAATACCTGCACTACACTTACCACTTCGGATACGACGTAAGCCCTGCTCAACTAAAATCCGGTTGTTGGTATCCAACGGCACCACATCGGCCACCGTACCCAACGCCACCAAATCCAACCATTGAACCAGATTTGGAGGGGCCAGTTTATGCTCTGCAAAATAATTTTTAGCCGCCAGCGTTTGTTTCAGCGCCAGCATCAGATAAAAAATCACCCCAACTCCAGCAAGATTCTTTGAAGCAAATTCATCATCCGGCTGATTAGGGTTCACGATGGCAGCCGCTGCTGGTAAGGCTCGACCCGGTAAATGATGATCAGTAATAATCACATCAATCCCAAGCTCACGCGCATAGGCAACACCCTCAATACTGGAGATGCCATTATCGACGGTGATAATTAATTCAGGCTGGAATGGTGCAGCTACATCGATAATTTCAGGTGTGAGACCGTAGCCATACTCAAAGCGATTGGGAACGATGTAATTAACCGACTGAAAGCCGAGACTAGTCAAAGCGCGCATAGCTAAGGCCGTGGCGGTTGCACCATCGGCATCAAAATCACCCACAATCAAAATACGCTGCTGGGCAATTAAGGCGTCATACAAACGCTGCGTGGCTTGATCAACACCCATCAGCGAGCCAACCGGCTGTAGGTGTTTGAGTTCACTGGAAAGCTGTATCGGGTCGGTAATTCCACGACTGGCAACCACCCGTTGCAGTAGGCTTGAAACACCAGGCAGCAAAGGTAAGGTGTCAGGAATCGCGCGGCGCAGTAGCGCTACCGACGTTATATCAGCCATTGTATTACTCATTATCATCCCCTTGAATCTGGGGACAGACTATAACGCAATCCGGTTTTGTTTGCGTTGTATCTCCTGATATTTCAATACCAGTGTTGGCCAGTATGGCTCATGAGTGTAGAGGTTAAAGGCACGGCGTATGGGGTCGAATAAGGCATCTTGCCAGCGCTTAGGTTTATACATTTCTGCAATGATTTGTTGCGCTAGCCAATGCTCATCAAAACCTGACCAAGCACCAACTGGCATTAGTAGGTTTTTGTACACAACAGGGGCGACTTCTGCATCACAAATAACGCGTAACTCGTTTAAAGAATAGCCACTATCAACCATCACTGCGGCAATGTGGATCAGGTCACTTTCCTGAAGCTCCGTATCGAGCCAAAGGTCTGCGAGGGCGCTCCAAACGGGCGTCCGACGTTCTATTTCATCTTCGGTCAATCGCTTAGCAGGCATGAGATTTACCTATTGATTACCAGAAATACCATTCCCTATTATTTCACAATTATTAATAACTATACAAATTAACGTTTTTCCGAACTGACAAAAACCAACTGATGTGACTGAATTTATTAATGAATTTTCTCTTGGGTTGCGGTAGTTATTGCTTCTTCTGCCAATCCCGCGCTACCCGAAAACCATAGAGATTACTCCGATCATGCTGCGAGCCCGGACTACGAATTGCCGAGCGCATACCCGCCCCATTCATATCCCAGGAACCACCACGACGCACTCTCACACTGGGGTTTTCACAGCCCGCCTCCCACGCTTTCCCATCTGTTGGGGCATTGTGATAAGTTGTATGCCAGCAATCCTCCACCCACTCCCATAAATTGCCAGACGTATCTTGCACATAATATTTATTTGCCGGAAATTGCCCAACCGGTGCAACCGTTGGCCACTGATCCTTACCGCCAACCCCACTGTAATTTGCCTGATTATTGCTGGCTTTAGAGCCCCAGAAATACGCCGTCGCTTGACCACCTCTGGCCGCCCTTTCCCACTCGACTTCGGTCGGTAAGCGATACGGTGTTTTGGTTTCAGCACTTAGCCAAGCAACATACTGCTGCGCATCGTGCCAACTCACACAGGTCACCGGATGGCCATCCGTTTGCTCATAACCTGGGGTTTTCCAAGTCAGCTTGGGGTTCATTACAAAAGGCGTTCCGGGTGCATCCATATCCTCGTGCACGCATCCCCGATTATTCTTTTCAGCATCGGTCACATAGCCGGAGCTTTCGATAAACTGCCTAAACTGAGCGTAAGTCACTTCATGCTGAGAGATTTCAAAAGTATCAATCGTCACCGCATGTGAGGGAAACTCACTGGGGCGGCAACCTCCCGAGACATCGTCCCAACCTTTGGCGCAGCCGATACTCGTAACACCGCCGGGAATTAGCAGCATATTAGGAAAAGGCCCAATCTCCTCATTAAACTTTAGTGCCGGATAATCCGAAAAGTTTAGACTGGCATCGACCGGAAGATTGGGTAGCGCGGGAGATATCGGCGGCTTAACAGTCTCAACCACAAACACCGTCGCTACGGTGGCACATAGCGCACCAATCAAAGCTCCCAGACCATAAGTCTTGAAAAAGCGAACACGCTGACGTCGTCGGGACTCATCCTTTGCCTGTCGATAAATAACCCGCGCTTCTTCCGCTGAAATAGTATCCAAACCACCGGAGTCGACCGCAATATCCGCAGCAATGGCCTCATCTCGGGCAATCAGGTAGTTTCGTATTTTTAGCGCATTTACCTGTGTGTCATTATCATCAACGGCTGGGCTCTCACCATGCAGCACTTCAAACCATTGTTTCTCATTTTCTTTAGGTAATAGCGTCTGCTTGGGCTTCTTATCTGGCATAGGCCTCCTTCAGCAATACTCTTCTATGAGTTTTTTAAGGCGTTTTTTTAGTATTGAGATTCGATTTCCTATCGCGGCGACGGTCCTGTTTGAGCTCGCTGATATCTCAAGATAACTTAAACCAAAGGCATATTGCGTGTAGATAGCAATATCTTCTTTGCCCGTTTCCTGCGCCTCTATTTGATCAAATACTTTCTGTAGGCAATCGATGGAATCAATCACATCCACATTGAGGCCATGGTCTAATGATGGCGCTTTGCCCACAATGCTCGCGATCGCATCGTAGTTCTCAGTGGATTTAATGATCGAAGATCGGCAAGTTCGCTTACGGATATGATTGATGCACTGATTGCGAACGATGGTATACACCCACGCTCTGGAGCAGTTCTGCCGAACACTTTCACCGTGATGTAGTAAATTGATCGCGACTTCTTGTTGAATATCCTGTTGCTCGTCGAAGCTCAGGTTGCAATAACGTCGACCGAAATGATGAATGTAACGATCGACCAAGCTTAGTAATGCCGCCCCATTATCATTCTCCTGATCAAGGAGATTGCACAGCATTTTTGTGCAGCTAGGAATTCCAATATCGGTCGGCGTTTTACCCTTCACGAGATCCTCTAAAATAAAGCGTCTGCCTAAAGCCTGTGGCAAGGATAAACGCAGTAGACAACCGCGTAACAGTAGCAACCGTAATAGAACGAATGCTCAGTATAGCAGGATCAGCCAAAAAAGGACGGGAATCACCAGTTGACCATAGGGCAATCGGACTTAAATATTATTGAACTTTGATCAGTTTACGTGTAGGAATCAGAGTTTTGGTATCCATTAATGTCCTTATTGGCCAGTGCTTCAGTCTTCCATCACTTTGCAACAGTC
>Ga0193958_1000049_pt1 | contig 64679 bp, 54 predicted proteins | sample FB_1_MG_FD_140320 | JGI IMG/M metagenome (GOLD analysis project Ga0193958, IMG submission 140320) | Microbial mat bacterial communities from the Broadkill River, Lewes, Delaware, United States - FB_1_MG | ecosystem: Environmental > Aquatic > Freshwater > River > Microbial mats | place: USA... | reverse complement strand
CTGCGCCAAAACGCCTTGGGTCGTTCAATCTAAGAACATTGCTATTCTCAAGCACTAAGTCAAAGTGGTCATGCTTGGCAACAGCAGTTGATTGCTTTACCACTCTAATAGTGCCTGACATACCAAGATGTAATAGTATTGTTCCTGATTCACACCGAATAAGTAAGTACTTAGCCCTTCTCTCTACTGTAAGGACTATTTGACCTTTCGCTTGAGCTATTTCTTCAGGTATAGGCCAGCGTAATTGGTGATTTCTAATCACAATATCCTGTACTTCTTTCCCTATTAGGTGTGGGCTAATGCCTAATCGGCATACTTCTACTTCTGGTAATTCTGGCATATTGTTCGACTATAAATTAGGGTGATAATTACTGTATCGGTAACAGTTGCTTACTTACCGCTGCTGGTAGTGATAACCAAACTATTGCACTTTCTGGAAATACCCTTTCTATACAGAATGCCAACTCGGTTGATCTTACGCCTTACTTGGACAATACCGATAACCAGATAGTTACCCTAACAGGAAACACCCTCTCTATTTCTAATGGAAACAGCATCGACCTTAGTCCTTATTTAGACAATACTGATGCGCAAACTATTAGCATCAATGGTCAGGATATTAGTATTGCTAACGGGAATACAATTAGCCTTCCTGCTGATAATGACCAACAAACAATCAGCCTTACAGGAAATACTCTTTCTATACAAAATGCCAACTCGGTTGATCTTACGCCTTATTTGGACAATACCGATAACCAGACAGTTACCCTAACAGGAAACACCCTCTCTATTTCTAATGGAAACAGCATTGATCTTAGTCCTTATCTAGACAATACCGATGCACAAACTATCACCCTAAGCGGCAACACCCTTTCGGTTTCTAATGGGGGGAGCATTGACCTTACGCCTTACCTAGATAATACCGATAACCAAACGCTTACTTTTACTTCCGGCGATCTGACGATCTCGGGTGGAAACACCGTAACTCTTCCCCCAAATACCGATAACCAAACCATTGCACTTTCTGGAAATACCCTTTCTATACAAAATGCCAACTCGGTTGATCTTACGCCTTATTTGGACAATACCGATAACCAGACGGTTACCCTAACAGGAAACACCCTCTCTATTTCTAATGGAAACAGCATCGACCTTAGTCCTTATCTAGACAATACCGATGCACAAACTATTACCCTAAGCGGCAACACCCTTTCGGTTTCTAATGGGGGGAGCATTGACCTTAGTCCCTACCTAGATAACACTGATAATCAGAGCTTATCTATTTCTGGTGATATGCTTAGTATTGCTGGTGGTAATACCATCAACATTGGTGGAGTTGATGACCAAACACTTTCTATTTCTGGTTCTACCTTGAGCATTGTTGGAGGTAACTCGGTTACCCTACCCTCTACATCTTCTGTATGGACTACAACCACAGCCAATGCTCACTACGAAATTTCTACGCTTCCTGTAGATGCAGAAATCAAGTATGGCACAGGAGATTTAGACAACAGCAGTTTTGGTGGATCGAACGGTCTATTCTGGGGGGTACATCCTGGTGAAGATACAGGTATATTTACTGATGGCGATAAGTTAATTTTGCTCTCTCCTGGTGATAACCGCCTTATTCAATTCTGGGAAGAAGACGGGCATGCAGAGGTTGCATATATTGAGTCAAACGGACAATACTTCCAAACTTCTGACCGCAACCTCAAGCACAACATCCAAACCCTATCAGGTACGGGGCTGCAGGCGCTTAGCAAACTAAACGGCTACCGTTACACCTATAAGCAGTGTGAGGAAGATATCAAAAAAGGGACTCCTGAAAACACCACTTTAGGCATCATGGCCCAAGAGCTTAAAGAAGTAGCGCCAGAGCTAGTGCAGCAAAGCGACCAGGGCCACTACTTGGTTAACTATGACGGTATCATTCCCATCTTGATTGAAGTAAACAAAGAACAACAACTCATTATTGATGAGCAGGCAGCTACTATTGAGGCCCAAAGCAAAAAGCTTTCTGATTTAGAAGCTCGCATGCAGCGTTTGGAGCAATTGCTCAATAACAAAAAGTAGTGGTCCAGCTAGCGGGGGCTTGCCCCCGCTAGGGCCCAAGGGGCCCATGGCCTAGCGATGTGCAGGGGTGGCCGAAGGCCAGACCCAGCAGGCGAAGCCTGCGCAGGGCCGAGCGAATAGCGAGCCCCGAAACGTAGCGCCGCAGCTTTGCTGCGGAGGCCCCAAAAGCACTACTGTAATGAGATTATTCTTTCTAAAACCTAAGGGGGCTGAGTATTGATTCATCCCCCTTTTTAAGATAAAATGATATGCGATTACGATCTTATCTTTTTTCAGCCTTACTTAGTTTACCAGCTGTACTTTGGGCACAAGAAGCCATTTATGTGGCCGACAATGCCAAAATAAGCCTTGGTTCGGCAGAGAAAATGGCTGTTTTTGGCAATATTCAACTAGATGGTCAACTACATTCTGCCAGTCAGGGAGAGTTACAGTTTTATGGGCAAAACTGGCAACAGGGACCTACTGCGCAACTACCAGGGGAAGGCGAGATACAATTTATTCAGCCCAACCCACTTTACAACCAGCAACAGAGTCAGCAATTGGCGGCGGGTTCTGCTTCTTTACCCAAGTTAATGCTCAACAATAATGATGGGCTCTATCTACTTGGAGAAGATGCTCATATTCGGCAACAGCTTGATCTTCAGACGGGTCTTCTTTTTTTAGATGGTCAAAATCTTCGTTTGGGAGACAATGGTCAAGCCCCTAATATATTGAGTTATAGCGACAATAGTTTTGTTGTCAGCCAAGGTATTCCAGGTTCTGCCGATGGTGATTTTCTCATTATTGAGGGGCTTGGTCATGGTGAAAGCAAAGACTTTCCCTTAGGTCTAGCTGCAGGAGAGTATAATCCTGCGCAAATTAGCAACCAAGGCGAAACAGATGCCTATTGGGTTCGTCTTTTTGCCAATGTCTATGAAAATGGCGAAATGGGGGCCCTGCGCAATAATGCCTCTATAGGCCGAACTTGGGAAATTCGGGAAGAGCAAATGGGGGGCAGTAATGTTAGTCTACAACTGCAATCCAATAGCAATATGTTTGGACCAGATTTTAATGCCAACGAACAACAAATCGTTCGTTATATTGGTACTTGGCCCAATAATTTGGGAGGTGCGCCCTCTATGGAAGAAATTGGAGCCTGGGATAATACTGGTAGTTGTCAGCCCTTTATCAGTGGCGGATTAGGCAACTCTAATGGGCAAATAAGTCTGCGTGATGGACTAGATAACTTTACCGACTATACCTTCTATACGGTCTATAATTGTAAGTCTGATATTGAACTTGAAATTCCTTCTGCTTTCAGCCCAAATGATGATGGGATAAATGACCTTTGGATAATTGATTTAATTAGCCTACAAGAAAAACGGCAGGTCCAAATATTTAATCGCTGGGGCGATATCGTTTTTGAATCTGATGATTATCAAAATAATTGGAATGGTAAATTTGGTGGACAAACACTGCCTGATGGCACCTATTACTATGTAATCCATCTAGGTGGTAACCTAGGTCGTCTAACTGGTCCAGTAACTATTATTCGCAACTAAAAATCTACTCCTATGAAGTTTTTTTATTTTTTATTGGGAGTGGCTTTATTGACCAACTCCCTACAAGCACAACAGCTGCCTCTTTTTAATGAGTACAGCGAAAATTCTTTTATGATTAACCCTGCTATGGCAGGCTGGGATGGGCAACAAATTCTAAGCGCTAGCTATCGCCATCAATGGACACAGATTGAAGAGGCGCCCCGCAGCTTTGCTCTAGGCTATCGACAATTTTTTGAAAAGAAGAATATGGGCCTTGCTGGCCATATTCTTCGCGATCAAACTGGCCCTAGTGCTTATACGGCTATTTCGGCGAGCTATGCCTATCAAATCCAAATTGGCGATGAAGATAAACGTTCAACATTTAGCAGAAATCGCATTGCCCTCGGATTTTCGCTTTCCGCCCAACAATATGAGCTAGACGGCTCTAAACTCAATTTCAATGATGCGGGCGATCCTGTCGACTTAGGCCAGAAGGACCAAGTGATTCTGCCCGACGCCAGTGCTGGCCTGCTCTACATTGGCGATAATCTCTATTTTGGCGTTTCGGCCAACCAATTGCTACAACTACAAAGCAAGTTTGAAACCGCCAACCAAAATCAATACTCTGTTATCCAAAGAGCAACGCATGTACAGCTGCAAATGGGCGGACGAATCCCGTTACACAAGGAAAAGCAAACTTCTTCGGTCCTTTTTCCCTCTGTTTGGGTAAAATATGCCGCCAATGCCCCTATGCAAGTCAATTTAGGCCTTCGCTATATCTGGAATAATATGTTAGGGGTTTCAGCTAATTATGTGAGTAACGGCAGTTTTCTTACCCACTTTAGCTTCCGATACAACCGCCAAGTACAAATAGGATATACCTTTACCCAGCCCTTTGGCGAACATAGCTACCAACTCGGCCAAAGCCATGAGCTAGGCCTTGCCTTTAGCTTTAATAAAAACAAAAATAGCTGGTACTATCGCCACTAATTAATGCCTTGGGAAGACACACACTATAAATTCACCCCCAACTAAAAGGTTGGCTACTTTTGTAGCTGACCTTTTTTTCTGCAAAACTTCTTATCTTTGCCCCCTATTTAGCAGACTACCCACTATTATGGCTATACAAACTGTTTCTTCTCGTTGGACCTTCCTCTCTAAAATTATTTTGCCCTTCCTTTGGTGCATTCTCTTCGGCGGCTTTACCCTTGTGGTTTGGCTCTCGCCACTAGAACACCTACAAGAGCCCTTTTCCCCCCTAACGGCTAAGCTCATTCTCAGCTCCTTTTTTCTCTCTATGTTGGGGCTATTCTACCTCTTTTTTATGCGCAACCTTTGGGTAGGCCTGGATGAAGAGCATATCTATGTTTCCAATTATTTCAAATCTGTAAAGTATAGCTACGGCAGCCTCGACTATTTTGAGGAAAGCAATCTTTTTCTCTTCAGCCGTGTCACCCTCCATTTTAAGGAAAAAGGCCAATTTGGCCAATCTGTTTCTTTTATCCGTAGCCACTACTGGAAATATTACTTAGAAAAACATCCTGATCTCCTTCGTTTTTTGCTCCAACTCAATGAGGCTAAGGAAAAAAAATAAATCTACTTTGCCAGTCTGCTCTATGCTTGACTGGCTTTTTTATTGTTTTTTGGGGCTGCCCCGCCCGTAGGGCGGGTCGGGCTGTGTCAGGGCTCGCAGGTCTGCTCGGCCCTGCGCAAAATTTCGCTACGCTCATTTTGCTGGGTCTGCGGCTGCGCCGCCCCCTTTTCCATCCCTCAGCCTGCAGCGGCTTCGCCCGCTGTAGATCGCAAGAATGGTATTCGTCGCTGCGCTCCTCATCCGCAGATATTTACCCGCCCACCCACCCCTCTACGGGATTCCCTAAGGAATCCCTTGGGGCGGTTGGACCAATTTTATTTATCGCCCGAGTGCTTCATAACAAGCATTCAAACGGTCCGTAATCGCTGGATTTTCTGGGGCTATTTTTTTAGCCGCCTGAAAATATTGGATGGCAGCGGCATACTCTTTTTCTTCAGCCAGAAGCACCCCAATACCAAAAAGCGACTCTAAATTTTTGGGCGCTAGAGAGAGGGCCTGTTCAAAAGCTATCTTCCCCATCTTAAAAGCTTGAGCTTTTTGTTCAACAGAACTTTTAGGGTCCAGATATTCGCGAGCTGCCAAACGGCCCTGCACACTGTAGGCCATGGCTTTATCAGGATGCTGGAATGCTTTCTCTAGCGCTTGTTTCGCCAACTCTGCTTCATCCAAAGCATAATAGAGATGAGCACCAATTGCCCATTGATTAACTTCTGGGTTCTCCTCATTTTCAAAAAATGGATAAAGCATTTTTGTGAAAGCCAGTGGCACAGTTGAAGAAGTTGATTTTCCCCAAGGTTCAAAAATAGCCTTCTTAGAGGTCTGCGTCAAGCCTTTTCTCTCAATTAACTGTTCATATTTAGGAAGGCGCTTCACATAAACCATGGCCACAGGGTCGGCATAGACCAAAACGTAATTAGGACTATCATGCAAATGCACATAAAGGGTAGGAATCTGCTCAATCGGACGACGGAGCAAGACCACATACTCAAAATTATATTTTTTGTCTTCCGCATCAAAAAGGGCCGGATTTTGTAACAGCTCTTCATATTGGGCAAAAAAATCAGCCGGAAAAATATCAAGGTCTCTAAGGTCAATATAAGTCTTGAAGTCGGGTTGTAGTCGCCAAAGCAAATAAGCAGAGCTCAAATAATCGGCAAAGCCACGGCCATTGATTTTTTCTTGGGCCATAAATTCGGCTGCTTTTACTGGGTTATGGCTATGAAGGACCTGCAAGCCAAATTGATCGCGGCTTCCTGTCCATTTATGATATTGGCCTGAAACCACTAGGCTATAACTCCCTGCAAGAATCAAAGAGAGGCCCAGACTAACCCCTATTTGCCAACTCTTTTGGGTAAACGGGCGGGTGAGGCGTTCCAGTAAGGCCAAAAGAAAAGGGACTGCAGCTAAAAGAAAGAAAGGAATGTTTCTGTAAGCGGTCAAGCTAAGGTAAAAAAGAAGAGCTGGCAGGACCAAATTTGGCCAGCCAACGAGTTGTCCAATTTTGGGTTGGCCTTCTTTTTTGCCAAAGAGCAAAAGACCTAAAAAAAGGAGGACTGCGCCCAGAAAAAATAAATTGATATAGGCTTCTTTCATCCAGTAACTGGCTTCTAAATAAGAATTGAGCTCGCTGGTATATTTATTATTTTGGAGTTGCCCAAAAATATTAAAAGGATGAGCCCACATGGCTATACCTCTAGGGTTGATAGGAATAACCAGAAGTGCGCCTAGAATGGCTACTGTTTGCTTTTTAGGCAGGGCGCTCTTTTTTCCCATTAAAAAATACTGGGCCCAACTGCTACCTAAAACAGCAAACATCAGGACCATCCCAATGCCAAAAGCCTCATGTAAATTGGCCCAAAGTAGTTGTAAGGGGATCAGCCAAAAGATGCCATTATGTTCTGGTTTTTGGCTTTGGCGCAAAAAGAGAAAAAGGTAAACGGCCACCAAAAGATGCGAACTCATTTCTGGCCGACCAATAAGGCGGAAATCTAGGCCAAAAAGCAAGATCGGCAAGCCTATAGCAAAGGCCCAAGCCATACTTAAGCCATTGCGATTAGGAGCGAGTAAGCGGGCCGAAGCGGCAGAAAAACACATCAGGCCCAAGCTAATTAATGCTTGGAGTAAAAAGACCATTTCTGGACCACCCATTTTTTTGAACAGAACAATAATAGCTTCAAATAACCATTTAACATTAATCCAGTCTCGCCCCTCTTGAGTATAAGAAAAGGGATCGGAATAAGTTACTGCGCCATTTTCCCAAATCCACTCCCCAGTGCGGTACATCCACCATAAATCGGGTTCACGGATAGATTTAAAAGAAAGGGCTACGCCCAATATAAACAAAAGGAAAAAGAGCAACCATTTTGGTCCATGCTGTTTCCAGTTCATCGTTCCAATAAGTTTAAGGTCTAAAAATAATCAAGGGAGAGGAAAGGCATTGGCCCAGCGCTGCGGAGTGGGTGGCCGAAGGCCAGACCGAAGCCGCCAAAGGCGGCTGAAGGGCCGAGCAGACCTGCGAGCCCCGCAGCATAGCGGCGGCCGCCCTAGCCGAAGGCTAGCCGGCCGCGGGCCCCAAAACACAAGTTCTTTACTAAAAAAGGGCGTTTAAAGGGGCAAATATTCTAGTACTACTGTGCATCTGGCAAATCAAAGCGTTCTTCTAACCACTCTTGCATTGCTTTAAGAACCTCTGGAGCGAAAGTCTCCTCTAGCATTTGGTATTCGGCAACAGTGCAGCTCTCGCAGTGCTGAAAAAGGTGATTGAGGCGAGGCAGCAAGACCACCGCCGTGGGATATTTTTCTTTTTGCAGCAGCAATTGAGAGATGCGATCAAGGTTTTCGCGGCCAGCCACTTGAACATCTTCTCCGCCATTGAGGGCCAGCAAAGGGCAACGAATGCGCTTGAGATATTTTTTGGGATCTATACGTAGAAAACTGCGGAACCAGGGATCGTGTAAAGCTTGCCCCAGTTCTTTTACCCCAGCCTCAACCAAGCCAATTTCGGCCAATTGTAGTCGTTCTTTTTGGAGTAAGCTGCGCCAGATATCGAGAATATCTTCTACAAATTCATCCTCGTTTTTGCGGTCTTTTTTCTGTGCTCTTGCATAGCAGCGGAGGAGAAAATCGCGCTGTGTTTGTAGTATTTCTTCAGCAACATCAGCCTGTTTGCCCAAGTCATAATTTTGTTGCAGCATGAGCTCCGTACTGGGGAGCGCAGGTCCAGCAAGAGAGATCACTGCACCTAGTTTTTTGCCCCATTTGGCTCCTAGCATAAAGCTAATTAGGCCTCCTTCACTGTGGCCCATCACCACCAACTGCTCCTTATTAATTCTGGAGTCTTGACTCAGGTAATGCAAGCAAGCATCAGCATCTTTAGCAAAATCATGGCTAGTACTGCCTGCAAATTCGCCCTCAGACTCGCCTGTACCTCGATCATCGTAGCGGAAAACGGCAAATCCACGACGGCTAAAATGATCAGCAATAACGGCAAACGATTTATGGCCCAAAAATTCACAATTTCGATCTTGTGGTCCACTGCCCGAAATGAGTAAAATAGCAGGGACAGGGGTACTATCTGTAGCTGAGGGCGGAAGGCTTAGCGTTCCTTCTAGGCGGATATTACTTTTTGGAGTAATCACATAATGTTGTTCTTCGATATAGGGAAAAGGAGGCTGAGGCGTTTGGGGGCGTTTGGGGGCTTGGGGTAGTTCATCGGCCCCTACTTTTTTAAAATTAAGGGGAAAATTAAGGCCATTTTGTATCCATTGACCTTTGATTCCTGCTTCAGCAGACCACTGGCCCTCATAGGCGATATTGGATAAGGCCCAGCTCGCTTTGAGTTCAGGCCCATCAACCTCTATTTTATCAAATTTGAGATTAAACTGTCCTTGTTGGGGGCTATCCATCAAGAGCAATAACGCCCCATTTTGTTCTTGAATATGGAAAACAATAGGGATTTCTATCCCCTGTGTCTTAATCGTTCCGACCCAATCACCTAGCCAATCGGCTTGATTTTGAGCAGTTAGCAAAAAGGGGGAAGACAGACATACAAAAAGTAGGCATAGAAGAAATAGGCCAATCTGTCTGAAAAAACTAAAAATATATGCGTGCATTTTTGTCAATTTTAAACAAAATAGTACTTTTTGAGCCACTCAAGAAATAAAAAAAGGGGATTGCTTAGCTACTCCAAACATAGAATGCAGTATCTTAAGCAGAGAAAGTAAAATTTAGGGAAAGAATCCCCAACTATTCAGGATGGCCAAAGGCTATCCTTTCAATTTTATATGAACAACGGTTGGCCTCCTCTTATAGCCCCGTTAAAAAACGAAATTTTTACAGAGTATGAGAAAATACGCCTTACTATTCCTCTTTGCCTTTTTGGCCCAGATGAGTATTGCGCAATCTTTGCAAAAAACGCTGGTAGATGAAGATACCGATATCTCTTTCTATCCTCTAGATAAGCAGATTGATTTGCGCTTTACGCCTACATCTAATTTTATTCAAAGCATTGTCTTTGCCTCTTTTAAAGTAAAAAATCGCTACGATTATTATGCTCAAACAGAGCGGGTAGATGACAATAAGTATACGTATTTTGTCAAGGTAGAAGATTCTACCAGCTACCATAGCCAAAAGGCCGAAGGAGGTGGAGGCTTTATTAAAGTGACTCCAGAAGGGAAGCAGTATTTTGTAAAAAAATCCGCCGATAAGTTCGCTGCCGCCAAAAAAGAAGGCAAAGAAGCTGTTCAACAGCTTAAACGCAAACGCAGCTATATGGATGCCCCCCCCTATGAGGTGAGCACCGATTTACATGATGGTACAGAGTTTAGCATTAAATATCTCAACGAAACTAGCTTTAATCTGACTTATCAGCAAACAGAAGACGGAAAAACCTATAGCATCAGCCAGGATATGAATTTTGGCGAAACCTATAAGGTCAAAGTTATGAAAGATGATCCTGGCGCTGATTTTAGCCTGAAGTTGACCAACAAGGAGCTAGCTGTTCAACAAACGGAACCTATCATTTTACTCGCTAGTAGCATCAATATGCCTTTTGTGCTTTTGATTTTGCTTTTGGGGGCGCTCTTCTTTACCGTCTATTTCAAGTTCCCCAATATTACCCGCCTTGGCCTAGCCATCAATACCGTTAGAGGGAAATATTATAATCCTGACGATCAGATGTCGGAGGATAATCCCGATACGATTAAGGATGAAGCTGCAGAAGGAGAAGTAACGCCCTTCCAAGCTCTTTCTGCCGCCCTCTCTGCTACAGTGGGATTAGGAAATATTGCAGGGGTCGCTATTGCCATTTCTTTGGGTGGACCAGGCGCTACGCTCTGGATGATCATTGCTGGATTACTCGGTATGGCTTCTAAGTTTACGGAATGTACCCTAGGTGTAAAATATAGAGAAATTGATGAGGAAGGGACGATTCACGGCGGCCCTATGTATTACCTCTCTAAAGGCCTAGCCGATAAAGGCCTAGCTGGTCTCGGAAAAGTGTTCGCCATTTTCTTTGCTATTATGTGTGTTGGCGGCTCTTTTGGCGGCGGAAATATGTTTCAAGCGAACCAGGCTGCTTCTCAGGTTTTGGGCACTTTGGGCATCGAAGGCGGTGCTGGCGGCTTTATCTTTGGCCTAATTACCGCCGTTTTGGTGGCTGTGGTTATTATTGGCGGAATTAAACGAATTGGGAAGGTGGCCGAAACAATCGTTCCTTTTATGGCTGTCCTTTATGTCGGTAGCGCACTTATCGTAATTGCCATGAATGCAGGCCAAATTCCTACCGCTTTCGGACTCATCTTCGATGAGGCCCTCAATCCCCCTGCTATGTTTGGTGGTTTTGTTGGCGTACTCATTACAGGTTTCCAACGAGCTGCTTTTTCCAATGAAGCAGGCGTTGGTTCTGCCGCTATTGCCCACTCTGCCGTAAAAACAGCTTACCCCGCTAGTGAGGGAGTAGTTGCTCTTCTAGAGCCCTTTATTGATACCGTGATTATTTGTACAATTACCGCTTTGGTGATTATCATTACGGGCCAATACGAAAACCTAGATGGTATCGATGGCGTGAGTATGACTTCTAACGCCTTCGCTACAGCTATTCCTTGGTTCCCTTATATCCTCACTTTGGCTGTAGCCCTTTTCGCCTTTTCTACCATGTTGTCTTGGTCCTATTATGGCCTCCAAGCCTGGAAATTCCTCTTCGGTAAATCTAAGGCGATGGACCTTACCTATAAGGTGCTTTTCTGCATTTTTGTAGTGGTGGGCGCTTCGGCTAGCCTCGGCTCTGTGGTCGGCTTTTCCGATGCCATGATTTTTGCCATGGTGTTCCCCAATATGATCGGCCTGATCATTTTGGCTCCCACAGTTCGCAAAGAAGTAAAACGCTATGTCGCCGATATTAAAGCTGGTAAATTGGGCTAAATATTAACTTGATTACCAATTTGAACGTCTCTTTCTATGCTTGGGAAGAGACGTTTTTTTTGGGCCTCCTGCCTGCGGCAGGCGCTACGTTTCGCAGCTCGCTATTCGCTCGGCCCTTCGCCGCTTTCAGCAGCTCGGTCTGGCCTGACGGCCACTGCTGCACATCGCTAGGCCAGTTTGGCCTACGGCCAAAGGCGGCAAACCGCCTAAAACACAACTATTTGATTGATTTGTTGTTTGATAAAAAACAAAATAACAACAAACTATGCAAGGAAAAACAATACTCATTGTCGGCGGTAGCCGCGGTATCGGCGCAGCCTTAGCCAAAAAGCTCTTAGCAGAAGGAGCCGAAGTTTATAATGCCAGCCGCTCGAAAACAACGCTAGGCAAATCGCTATCCTATGATGCTTTAAAGAATGACCCTAAGGCGCTTTTGACCCAATTACCTGACCAACTAGATGGATTGGTCTATTGCCCTGGAAGCATCAATTTACGTCCCTTCCACCGCATCAAAGAAGAACAGTTTAATCAAGATTTTCAACTGAATGTCATGGGGGCAGTACATTTGCTACAAGCGGCTTTGCCCCAACTCAAAAAGGCAGAAGCAGGCGCTTCTGTTGTTCTTTTTAGTACGGTGGCAGTTAAATTAGGAATGCCTTTTCATAGCGCCATAGCTATGGCCAAAGGAGCACTAGAGGGGCTTACTAAGTCTCTGGCTGCCGAATGGGCCAGCCACAACATTCGCATCAACGCCATTGCTCCTTCTTTAACAAATACAAGCTTAGCCGAACGCTTACTGAATACAGAAGCCAAGCAAGAATCCGCCGCCAAACGTCACCCTTTGGGCCGCATCGGACAAGCTGAAGATATCGCTGGCTTGGCTTATTACCTATTGGACCAAAACAGTCAATGGATGACAGGCCAAATTTTAGGCTTAGATGGTGGCCTCGGCAGCCTAAAAATCTAGTGAATGTCTACAGCTATAATTTTAATCTCATCCCGATAAAAATAAGCTGGTAGATGTTGGTCATGATGGTTTTTAAAAGCCGCTATGCGATACCCCAATTGAAGCAGCGAGTCAATTTTGGCCTCTTCTGGATACCAATGATAAGCTGCTACATCTTGAAAAAACATTAGCTCTGTTTGTTCAAAAGGTTTGCAATTAAATACAACATCAACCTCTTTAAGTTGAGGGCCCATGCTTTTATAAATTGCTGTATTGTGGAGCTTGGCATTCCTCACATGATTGTCTATTTGTCGCGCTTGCATAATGTTCTGAGGTTGAAAAATACCAAAACAAAGCCCAGCCCCCAACAGCGCTAAGCTCCACTTTCTTACTACAGAAAACTTAATATACTGCCAGCATCCAGCTAGCCCCCAAACAATATAGGATAAGCCCAAAAAATGAAGTGGAAAACAAAAAGCAGGCATCTTAGTCGCAACAATAGAAAAGAAAAAGTAAAGCACCCCAAAAGCTGCTAAAAGCCCAAAACCAAAAGCTTTTTTTGGGCTAAGTATTAGGCTTAGAAGTATTCCTAGGGCCAAAAAAATCAAGTGGAAACTACTACCGTAAATGGTCCATAATTCCCTAAAGTGAAATAGAATATCTCCATTATGGCCCTCTACAGCGGTAAATATATGCTCACGATTAAGTGCATAACTTAAGCTACTTTCTTCAGGGAAATACTTGATAATATAGGCTTGCCAGGGGCCAAAAGTTGCCAAACAACTAATTCCTCCAAGCAAAAATTGCCCCCAATACCTAAGCTGAAAACGTTTTTCTTTTTGGCCCAAAATGTATACCCCCCAACTGCCAAAGACTAATATCCCAGTTAACCATTTGACTAAAACTCCCGCTCCTGCCAATAACCCAATGGCAATAGCCCAGGGCCATTTCTTTTGGCTTACACTATATCGGCTAAAGGCCCAAAAACTGGCCCCTACATAAAAGGCAAAACTAACGTCATTTTGGTCCAAATTAAGGCGACCTGAACTCAACTCCAATTGAACGAAAGAAAAACAGCTAAAGAGCGCTACTAAAAATGCCCATTTTTTCTTTTGGCTCCAAATACGCATAAAGTCATAACTCAATAATACAAATATAGCCCCTAACAAAGCCGAAGGAAGGCGCATTGCCCAAACAGAAACCCCAAAAACTTTCATAGAAAGTGCCATTTGCCATAAAAACAAAGGTTGTTTGTGTAGCCAAATATGGTTACAACACCAAGCTGCTGGATCATAAGGGAGTAATGGCCTTTTATGTAATAGCGGGGTAAATGGCTGCTCAATCATATTTTTAGCCACAAGAGCATGAAAGCGTTCATCCCAATCTTGCAAAAAGGGATCAATTTGAATCATGTAAAGTCTTATTCCGAGGGCCAAAAAAAAGAGTAAACTGAGCTTTAGTTTATTTACTTCTGTTTTTACTACCCAAAACCAAAGAAGTAAGCCTAAGCCTAAAAAGCTGGTTAATAAGTAGGGCGTAAAGATGCTGGGCAACATATCAGAGGGGCTTAAAAATGCGATGAATTTTTATGGAAAGATCCAAAAAAAGGACTTTGGGATGAGCATTGCGCTCAATAAAATAGAGATGATCATTAAAGAGCTGTTGTAGCTCATCAATAGCGGGTAAAGAAAGTAATTTAGCTAAGCCTTGAGCTGCCTTTTGGTCCTCTACAGATAAGCGTAAGCCATTAGTAGGAAAACCTGCCTGTAATAAGCTCAATTCTCTAAGAAAAAAGAGGCCATATTCTAAAAATAGCAATTGTTCTTTTCGGCCTGTTTTATTTCCTTTTTTACCTTCTTTTGGGTGTTTACCCGTCACAAATTGTTCTACCCAATAGACCATAGGGCCTCGGCCCTGATAACAAGCACGCAGCCAGCCTGCAAAAGCTCGTCCGAGTTGTTGCTCGCCCTGATCTTGTCCATGGGCTAGTTGTTTTGCCTTGCGATAATTGCCCTCAGAGAGGTAGGCTATTTCTTGTGCACTTTGTGCAGGAATGCCTTCTTGGGCCAAAGCTGTTGCAATTTGCTCGTCTTGTAAAGCGGGTAATTTGAGTAACTGACAGCGAGATAAAATAGTATTGAGAATAAGCTCAGCTCTTTCAGCTACTAATAAAAATACGGTATTGGGTTCTGGCTCCTCAATGAGTTTGAGCAGGCGGTTGCCCTCCTTATCCAAATATTCGGGCATCCAAAGTAAAAGGATTTTAAAGCGGCCCTCTACCCGTGTAAAGCTAAACTTGCGCACAATATCCACACACTCCCGCTTATTGATATTGCCCCTTTGGTTATTGGCCCCTAAATAAAAAAGCCAGTCGTTCATATTGATATAAGGGCCTTTTTCCTCTAGCATTTTGCGCCACTCCTTAATATGGTCGCTACTTACAGATTTACTATCAATATTAGGGTAAGAAAAATGGAGGTCTGGATGAATATTTTTCTGGACCTTTTTGCAGGCATTGCACTGCCCACAAGCATCGGCAATACCTGCTTCATTTTTTTCACAAAGGAGGTATTGACTATAGGCGAGTGCAAGAGCAAGCCCCCCCGCACCTTCTGGCCCCACAAAAATTTGGGCATGGGCGGTGCGTTCATGTTCGTAAGAAACTTTGAGTTGTTCAATAGCAGCCTCTTGGCCCAATACGTCCTTAAATTGCATAATAGAAACTTTTGTTTGGCAAAAAGGCCTGCTTTGGCCATAAATGGCCTAGCGATGTGCAGCAGTGGCCGTCAGGCCAGACCGAAGCCCGAAGGGCTGAAGGGCCGAGCGAACAGCGAGCTGCGAAACGTAGCGCCTGCCGCAGGCAGGAGGCCCCAAAACAACCTACTACTTCTCCTTCTTCAATCGAATTTTATCCCCTACTTGGGGAAGGATTTTGTGGTAGATTTTATTCAGTTTTTCGAGCGATTTTAGGCGGATGCCATAACGTTGAGAGACAGCTCGTAAATCTTGTCCTTTTCGGAGAGTATGAAAATGTTGTTTGCCCGTATATCGCTTCTTTTTGCGTTGGAGAAAGACATACTGTCCAGCTCGGGGACGGCCTTGCTCTGCAAAATCGTTATAGCGCTCTAGCTTTTTGAGCTTAATATCGGCTCTTTGGGCCAGTTCGTTGAGGCTTTCGCCAACTTGTAGGACCATAGCTTTTCGGCCATTGACCTCAATAATACCCTTGGGCAATTTGAGCTCTACGGTATCCTTAATTTCTCCAAAGGGGTCGGGAATGCGAATAGCGAGTTGGTATTCAGGTCCTTTGCTACTATCTTTTTGGGTGAGTTGTAGATTAAAAATGCTGTCTAATTCGCCAGGTGCCAGTTGCAAATCCTGAAAAGATAGATGGTCCAAGCGATAAAGCTCATAGCGCTCAATAATACTAATCAGGTTCTTGCTATAGGTTTTGGCGGTAGCATAGCCGGCTTTTTGTAAGCCTTTGGCCCAAGCTTTATAATCCGTCTTATTAAGATCGAACAGAAAGCCATAGCGCCAAGTTTTTTTGGGATTGCGTAAAAACTCGCTATGTGCGATATAAGATTTTTCGGCCTGCTCATATACTCGAAAGCAAGATTTGACCGTCTCGTCATCCCAAAGGTAAAAGCTAGGGCCATCCCAATGCTTTTTTCCGCCGCATTTAATTCCAAAGTGGTTATTAGCCTGAATAGCCAGTTGGCTAGCACCAGAGCCTGACTCTAGAATACCCTGGGCCATTTTGATGCTAGCGGGAATACCCGCCCGATCCATTTCTGCGATAGCAATATGCTGAAACCTAAGTATATAGGCCTGCGTTTTGGTGGGGTCTAAATCCTCTATAGAAAAAGGCTTGGCCCAACTAGTAGCTAGAGAAAAAAGGCAAAGAAAAAAAGCAAGGGACTTCATGGCTCATTAGTGTTGGCGTTGCATGATGAAATTGAGAAACTGATAAAGCGGAGCTTTATCGGTTTGGCTTTTAGGCAATTTATCTAAGAAAGAAACAGCTTTGAGTCGGTAAGTTTCTACAGCTTGGCCAAGGGCGGTTTTAGCGCCAGAGCGTTCAAAAATAGCCTTAACTGTTTCGATTTTCGCCTCTTCTTTTTCGGCTGGGCAAGCTTGTTGGTAAAGGGCTAATAACTGCTGCTTATCGGCTTCTTCGGCTAGCTCTAGGGCCTTAATATAAAGCACCGTTTTTTTATTTTGCAAAATATCTCCGCCAATGCGTTTACCAAAGGTCGCTGCATCACCAAAGCTATCGAGATAATCGTCTTGTAGTTGGAAGGCGATGCCCATATTTCGGCCAAATTCGCCTAATAGTTCTGCCTCTTCGGCTGGAGCCTGGCCAATGAGTGCCCCTATTTTCATAGCGCCATAGAGCAAAACAGAGGTTTTAAGCTCAATCATTTTGAGGTAACTTTCTAGGGCTACGCTCTGCATTTGCTCAAAGTTCATATCCATTTGTTGGCCTTCACAAACGCCAATAGCCGTTTCATTGTAGCAATCGAGCAAAGCGGCTAAATTTCCCTCTGCCGATTGGGCCAAATACTTATAGCTATAAACCAACATCACATCTCCAGAAAGGATAGCTGTATTCGTATCAAACTTTTTGTGTACGGTAGCCTTTCCTCTGCGAAGATCAGCCTGGTCCATAATATCATCATGCATTAATGAGAAATTATGGAAAAGCTCTATAGCATAGGCGGCAGGAAGGGCCGTTTTAATATGTTCTCCGAGATAGAGTTCGGCAGCCATTAGGAGCAAAATAGGCCGCATTTGCTTACCACCCAAAGAAAGAATATAGTCTAGGGGCTGATACAGCTCCTGTGGTTGGTCTTGATTAAATTGTTCTTGAGCCGCATAGGCTCTATATACATTTTGGAGACGTTGAAAAGCCTGCATAAGCGGTTGGATTGAGGGGTTAGTAGTTATCTAATTTTGCAATAACTAGCCATTTGCCTTCTCTTTGGACCATTTCAATTTCTACTTCCTCTTGCTTGGCATTACAACAGAGTTTGCAGATGGTACTGCCATCTTTTTCTTGGCAATCTAATTGGCTAAAATCAAAACGAATCTTATCGAGCAAAGCTTCTTTTTTATCAGGTTTTGAGGCCTTAAATCTAAGCTCGGTGGCAAAGTAACGTAGCTGTTCTAGGCTTGATGGCTCGCAAAAAGCCTCTGCTTTGGCAAAATCTTCTGTCGCTACAGCCATATAAAAAGCCTTGATAGCCGTTTGAGGGTCTTGTTGTTCTTGGCTATAATCTGGGCCTTCCTCCTGACAGGCCGTCAAGAGAGAAAGGCCCAAAATAAATAGCAAAATAGACGTCCAATTAGGCATTGAGCACAGGATTAAATTGCTTGAGAAAACGCTGGTCGTTTTCAAAAAATAGGCGGATATCATCTACCTCATATTTGAATAGCGCAATGCGTTCAATTCCAATACCAAAAGCAAAACCCGTGTATTCTTCAGGATCAATGCCACAATTTTCCAATACTTTGGGGTCTACCATACCACAACCCAATACTTCTAGCCAGCCTGTGCCCTTAGTCAGGCGGCGGTCCCGCTCTGTATCTAGGCCCAAATAAACATCCATTTCGGCGCTAGGCTCTGTAAATGGAAAATAAGAGGGGCGAAGACGGATATTGGTAGCGCCAAACATTTCTTTGGCAAAATAGTAAAGTGTTTGACGAAGGTCGGCAAAGCTAACATCTTTGGCCACATAAAGGCCCTCGATTTGGTGGAATTGGCAGTGCGAACGAGCCGAAACAGTTTCGTTGCGGTACACTCGGCCAGGCGCAACAATGCGCAAAGGGGGCTTTTGCTTGAGCATGCTTCGGATCTGTACAGGCGAAGTATGGGTGCGCAAAACCATTTTTTCAGGATCTTTTACATAAAAAGTATCCTGCATATCGCGGGCGGGATGATCCTCGGGCGTGCCCAAAGCGGTAAAATTGGTCCAATCGTCCTCAATTTCACGTTCTTCTGCTACGGAAAAACCAATGCGCTCAAAAATCTGTAGCATTTCTTCCATGACCAAGGCCACAGGATGGCGGCTCCCCCAGTTTTCGGGCTGGGCAGGAGCTGTCAAATCAATGCGCTCATAGTTTTTCAATTCGGCCCGTTCTAGCTCTTCTTTTTTAGCATAAAACTTAGCCTCTGCCGCTTGCTTGATTTCATTCAGCAATTGGCCATATTCTTTTTTGCGTTCGTTGGGGACATTACGCATCTCGCCAAAAAGGGGCTTGAGCTGATTTTTTGTCCCTAAAAACTTTAAACGAAACTGCTCTAGTTCTTCTTTATTCTGAGGCGCTGCTGCGGCCACTTCTTGGGCCAGCAGATTGGCCTTTTCAAAAGCCTCGATTTGCATTTTTTATGGTATTTGGTTACTTCTTGCGAAGATAATGAACTTGTGTTAAAACTAGAGGACCTTAGGGCTAAATCTAGTTTTTGCCCCTTTCTAAGGCCTGAAAATCAGTGACCAATTCTTTTTTTTAGGTTTTGGGGCCCGCGGCCGGCTAGGCCTCTGGCCTAGGTCGGCCGCCGCTATGCTGCGCCGCTCGCAGGTCTGCTCGGCCCTGCGCGGGCTGCGCCCGCTGGGTCTGGCCTGCGGCCACGGCTGCGCAGCGCTGGGCCAAATTCCACCCTTGCTGAAGCCTTAGCCGCTAGGCCTAAACAACAACAACCGCCCTGTTGAGACGGTTGCTGGAAGAGCTCTCTAGTGGCTGACTAGAAACGCTCTAAACACATAATTGGCATAATACAATTAAAATAGTTCTGTTGTTGCAAAGCCCAAAAGCCTAATGCAATTCTAAAATATAGAAAAAGTAAAAGGCCGCAATTCGCCATCTGGCAGCTCCACGAGCATTGCCCACCTTAGACCCCTTATAATAAACATCGCCATCTGATTCTACCTCTCCAATTTTAGAGCCTTTGTAGTACACATCGCCATCTGATTCTACTTCTCCAATTTTAGACCCCTTGTAGTACACATCACCGTCCGATTCTACTTCCCCAATTTTAGAGCCTTTGTAATAGATGTCTCCATCTGACTCAAACTCGGCTATTTTGGAACCCTTGTAGTACACATCGCCATCTGATTCAATTACTCCAATTTTAGAACCTTTGTAATAAACAGATTGAGCTTGGGTGGCAGTAACGGCAAGGACCATCAATAGAGCCATGAAAAAAATACGCTTGAGCATAAAACTATGGGTTGATAAATGAAAGACCCTTGACTTAGCAGAAAAGTAGTTACTGACTAAGTTAAAAGGGGCAAAAAATGATTTTCTATAATATATGGCCTCAGTATTACTTTTGCCTAAAAAACGAGTTGTTTTTAACAAAAAATCAACCTTATTTCATTGTGTACAGTAAAGATATAAAACTATTTGGTAAACGCAAATAGTTTTCTGCCATTTTTTGAAAGTAGCAGGCGACGAAGCCGTCTGCAAAGGAGCGTAGCGACTTGGCTGAGGGATGGACAGCAGTGGCCGAAGGCCAGACCTAGGGCTTTTGAAGCGAAGCGAAAAAGCCCGCAGGGCCGAGCGAACAGCGAGCTGCGATACAGCCCGACCCGCCCAAAGGGCGGGGCAGCCCCAAATCAACTCCTTAAGGAAAATCGTTAGGATCGGGATATTGCCAAACATATTCGGGTAAAAAATGCTGAAGGGCTATTGTAGAAATATAGCTTGCTTCCTCTTTTTCGTTGGGAGTTGGCGGCAAAAAGCTAGGGGGATCCAGGCCCAATAATTTAGCCCGTTTAGGATAGAAATCTTGAGCAAAAGGGTGTTTTGGGGCAGAAACGTTTAGCAAATCAGGGCAATTCTCTTTTGTTAAAAGGGCTGATAAAATGCCAAGGCAATCGTTGCGATGAATCAAATTGAGGCGACGAAAAGGCTGTGGGACCTCCTTTTTGCCAGCCAAAAAGCGGCCAGCTTCTCGGGGTCCACCAATGAGTCCGGCAAAACGCAAAATGCTCAAATTTAACTTTGACCGGTAAGGTGCCAGTGCCTTTTCAGCGGCCAAAACGGCCTGAGAACGAGCATGAGCCGGATAACAATCATTCTTCTCTGACACGGCTCCTTTTTGCGGACCATATACGCCAGTACTAGACACAAAAAAGAGTTTTGCGTCTTTGGGCATTCGCTCCGCCAAAAGAGCTATACTTTGGGCATAAGCCAAAGGGCCAAGCGCCATAAAGGGAGTAGGAGGCAAATTGACGATATAATAAGGTAGTTGCCAAACGGCTGCCTCTTTGGCGGGAATTTCATTTGGGAGCTCCATACGAAAGGGCTTCAGGCCTAAAGCCTGAAGCCCTTCTAAATTGGCTAAAGATCGGCTGCTGCCGTAGACCTCCCAGCCTTCGGCCAAGAGTTTTTCGGCCAAGGGAATTCCTAGCCAGCCACAACCCATAATAGCAATTTGTTTATTTTTCATCTGTTGAATTTAGGTTCCGTAAACTATCAGCTCTAGCACTATCGGCTAGGCGTTTTTCGGGATGCATTAAGCCCTCTAAGTAACGGAGATTTTCCAGTTCATTATAATCATTCTTCCAGGCAATTCCAGCTCCAGCCTTAGCTGCAGCGGGATCTACATCGCCTAGCACTGCTCTAAAGACAGAATCTTGGCGAATAGCATCAATAGAATCTTGGACCAAAGACCGTTCTAGGTAGGCAACCTTATTAAATACATTTTCAAATTCGGCTCTAAAAATTTCTATTCCGACCAATTCATTGTTCGCAAAAATATGTTGCTCAACCAAAACACCAGCTGTATCATAATAATTGATTTTGCCTTCTTTTACGCCCTCATTGTAGAGAATTGTATCTGTTTTTAGGCGGCCATTTGGATGAAAATTCACCTCATAACGCGCATATCCTTTTTGGCTATTGTACAATACTTTTCGCTTGAGGGAACCATCATCATAGCGCTCAATGCGATATTCAATAGGCAGGCCTTTATTCCATTGGGCCTCTAAAATAAGAATTCCGTCTTCATTCCATTCTCGTTGAAAACCATCTCTTTTTTGGCCAATAAAACTCTCCTCTGAACGCTGGTAAATTGGGCGACCAGAGCGATCGCTCCAATAACGAACAACATCATTTGTTGTGTCCGTCAATAAAAATTGTACCCGGATGTCTTTAATAGAGGGCACAGCAACCACGGTATCAGCTACAAACTCCTGTTTGCCTGCTCCAAAAAGGTCACTAAAAATACAAGAACTACTAGCAAGGCTAATAGCTAAAATGGGAAGTAAGATATAAAAGGCTCTCATAGTGGATATTCTGAAGAAAAAAATCAGCTGTGGTAGTGCCTTATAAAGGTAAGTTTTTGCTTTTTAACTGCCAATTTTTTTCTAACGAGTCCCAGAGAAAAGTAAAAAGGCCAAAAGCTAAAGTTTTAGCCTCTTTAGTGGCTAACTTTAAATCCAACTCACTTTTTCGCTCATTGGCGTTCGGCTAGCAACCAGATCTAGCCCTTCTGGCTTGCGGCCAATGAAAAGCAATCCATAGCAAGTTTCGCCTTCAGCCAACTGCAAAAATTCTCGAATTTCGGGACGATTCATAAAGCCTGGACTCCCCCAGTACATCCCTACACCCATAGCTTCTCCAGCCAGCCAAATATTTTGAACGGCCATAGACATCGCTGCAAGTTCTTCCCATTCAGGCAAGCTTTCTTTAGGATCGCGCTGCATACAAATGGCCAGCATAAAGCTACTTTTTTGAGCCCGCTTGCGCATCTTTCTAGGCTTTTTTGGCAATTGCTTTTCTACAGGCACTACGGCCTCATAAGCAGCAACCATGGCCTCGGCAAAAGCCATTTTCTGATCACCAGCTGCAACTTTAAACCGCCAAGGTTGCGTCAATTTATGATTGGGTGCATAGTTAGCCATCTCTAAAAGCTGTTCTAGCTCCTCTTTTGTCACTAACTCATCTGTAAATACTTCAGGATAAACAGAACGGCGATTCTTAATCGTCTCTAACACCGTTTGTTCTACTTTGATTATACTCATAGTCTGTTCTTTAGATTTATTCTAAACAAATGTAGGCGATAATCTTGATCTCTAAAAAAATATACTCAAAAACTCTTGTTAAGGTCCCAAAAAAAAGCTCCCTTAGGGAGCTTTTTATCCATATTCGAGAACTTTCATTTAGTAAGAAACACCCAAAGCTTTGAGGGTTTCAAAATCAAGTTGTCCTACAGGTAGACCATTATCTTTTTGAAACTGAATAAGCGCCGTTTTGGTCCGATTGCCAAAAATATTATCTGAAGGACCTGGATTATATCCCTTGCGACGAAGAGCGGTTTGAATTTCCTGAATTTTAACCTGATCAATTTTATTTTGGCAAAGTACCTCTCTCCAATCTGAATATCCTCCAGGCGTAACTAGGCGGCGATTGGTCACCGTCTTAAATTCACTCGGTACTTCTACTACTTTAGTTTGTGCAGGGGCTGTCATGATGCGACGTTTGATCGTTTTATACTCCGCAGGCAACTCGATCACTCGAGTTTCTGGCGGCTTAACCATAATCGTTTTCTTGATGGTCACATATTCTGCCGGCACCTCAATTTCCTTGGTGGTTGGGCCCTCTACCATAACCGTTTTTTTCACAGTTTTATATTCTGCTGGAATTACCGTTTCTTTAGTTGTTGGCGGTGTTTTTAAAACTGTTTTAGTCACCGTTTCATAGGTCGCTGGCACTTCCACCAAACACCAAACCATACAATCTTCTGGATTGGCCGACAAACAGTTTTTATCGCCTTTTCTACGCACCCATTTGGTCGTTGCTGGCGCTACTTGGATTTGCTCCGTTACGGTTTCATATTCCGCTGGAACTTCTTCTAGTTTAAGCTCTGAAGGACGAATTTCTACCTCTTCCGCTATCTGCTCATAACGAGCAGCCACAGGCTCCAAACGAATGCTGGCCGCCTTTACTTCTACCTTCTCTTCTCGGCTCTCAAATACTGCCGGAATCACTTCTATCCGCGTAGAAGCCGCCTTTACTTCTACGCGCTCTTCTATTTCTTCAAAAGTAGCAGGTACAATTTCTATTCGCTGAGTTGCTTGCTTGACCAAAATTTCTTCCGTAATATTTTCATATTCATCCGGAATCAAACACTTGGCGTAACATTTACCAGGCTCTGCATCAGGAGGATAATCTTGGGCCAATAAGAATTGGGGAAAGGCCAGCAGTGTAGCCCACAAAAAGTTGAGATATAAAGATTTCATATAATAGCAGTCGCTTAGATTTTAAATGCGTTTACAGTTTACAAAAATAAAAAAACTGTTAAGGCTCTACAATTTAAAATGATTTTGCCCCAAAAAAAATACATGTTCTGCTTTTTAGCGCGCTTAAAAAGCATCGCTTATGCTCTTGGGCGCCTAATACGATTTGAAGATATTGTTATTTTGGGGCCTCCTGCCTTCGGCAGGCGCTACGTTCCGCAGCTCGCTGTTCGCTCGGCCCTGCGCAGGCAAAGCCTGCTTGGTCTGGCCTACGGCCACTGCTGCACATCGCTAGGCCAATACCGATGCCGCTGCTTAATAACTGTATTTCAATGCAAAACACTTCATTAAGATTTGGGGTAAGAAAGATAGTATTTTCGCAATACTTTGGTGGGCAATTCTAATTCTGGCCAAGCCGAAAGCGGCAATAATTGATTAGCCTTGTTTTGGACCAAAATGGCTTTTTGCTTGACTGTATAGGCTTTTAGTTCTTGCTGCCCCTGATAAAGCAAAAAGGGTAGTTCTTCTGGGCCAATAGGGTATTTTTTCAAGAGCTCCTCCCCTATTTCAGCTAGTTGATCGGTTCCAAAAGCTTGATTTTGCAGCTCAATTTTAAAAAGCTGCCGATTGAGCAGCCCTTGAGCCAAAAAGGATAAAACAAAATCATCGTCTTGAGCAAAGCACTTAATTGCCTGATAAATATCACTATCATCCAATTGATTAAATTGGGCCAAAATAGGCTTGGGATTCGCCCAAAACTCAGCTTTACTGCGTTTATGCTCCAAGAAAAAAGCTAAGGCCGAAGAAATTGGCCAATTTTTGCCCTTCTTTTTGAGCTGCCTTGCTCGCTGCATCATTTTTAAACATTGCTGACTCGTCGAAATACTATTTTTGTGTAGATAAACCTGCCAATACATCAGACGGCGAGCCATTAAAAAGCGCTCAATAGAATAAATGGCCTTTTGTTCCAAAACCAATTGTTCATCCACCACCGTTAGTAACTGACAAAGGCGATCATAGCTCACAATGCCATCGGCTACCCCGGTATAGAAGCTATCTCGATTGAGATAATCCATTCGGTCCATATCTAGTTGGCCACTAACCAATTGTTGTAAAAAGGGCCGTTCGTACTCTCCCTTAAAAATAGCAATAGCCAAATCTAATCGGCCTTCTAGCTGCTCATTTAGCTCCTGCATCAACGCCAGAGAAATCTCTTCATGGGCAATATCGAGCAGTTCGTGTTCTAGGCTATGAGAAAAGGGGCCATGGCCCAAATCATGCAATAAAATGGCTGCTGAGCAAGCCTCTATTTCAGCTGCTGAAAGTTTCACTCCTTTGCGTTGCAGATGGCCTAAAGCTTTTCTCATTAAATAGTAGGCGCCTAAGCAGTGGCTAAATCGGCTGTGGGTGGCGCCGGGGTAGACATAATGCGCCCAGCCCAACTGTCCGATGCGGCGCAGGCGTTGATAATAAGGATGCTCGACTAGGTCCAGCAAAAGCCCTTTAGGGAGTTCTATTAATCCATAAAGGGGATCATTAAATAACTTGGGGTAGGCTTTATTCGTCATTAGTTAAAAATTTAGTCTTACCTTAGATAGAGTAAGATAATCAAAGTTTGCTGCTTTTCTTGTCTTATATTGGCTCTGCCTGAACAAGGGGCCTAGGCGGCTTGTTCAAACGATTAATGTTGGGCAACTCTATGGCCTAGCGATGTGCAGCAGTGGCCGTCAGGCCAGACCGAGGCGGCCAAGCCGCCGAAGGGCCGAGCGAACAGCGAGCTGCGAAACGTAGCGCCCGCCGCAGGCGGGAGGCCCCAAAACAATTAAAAAGATGATTAATTACAAAAGATATCAGCTAGCGAACGGCTTGCGTGTATTATTGCAAGAAGATCCGAGTAGTCCCATGCTCACACTTTGTATGAATTATGCAGTGGGGAGTAAAGATGAATTGCCTGGGCGCAGTGGTTTTGCCCATTTATTTGAGCATTTGATGTTTGCGGGTTCTCTTCATGCGCCCAACTTTGATCAATTAATACAATTGGCGGGGGGAGAGAACAATGCCTTTACCAACCAAGACATGACCGTTTTTTATGATATTTTGCCTTATCAGAACCTAGATTTGGGACTTTGGTTAGAAGCGGACCGTATGCAAAACCTTTGTATTGAGCCGCAGCCTTTGCAAAAGGAAAAGCGGGTAGTCGTTGAAGAATTTAAGGAAAGTTGTTTGGAAGAGCCCTATGGCGATTTGTGGCATATTTTGGGTGATTTAGCTTTTAAGGAACATCCGTATAAGCGGCCAGTTATTGGAGAAAGTTTTGAGCATATTGAGGCTGCCTCATTGGAAGAAGTGCGTGAATTTTACGAAAACTATTATTGTCCCAACAATGCCGTTTTATCGATTTCGGGCAACATCAAGGCTGAAGATGTATTGAAGCGGGTAGAGCATTGGTTTGGACATATTCCGAGAGGGGCGGTTAAGCGGCCAGCCTATACGGCCGAGCCGCCACAGCTAGTAGCTCGCAAAAAAGTGCATCGGGCCAATGTGACAGATGCGGCACTTTACATGGCCTTTCCTGCGGCGGCTCGTTTAGAAACGGCCTATTACTTAGAAGACCTTTTATCTGATATATTGGGCTTAAGTGATTCCTCCTTACTCATTCGGCAATTGGTCAAGCAACAGAAACTCTTTAGCGAGTTAGATGTTTATATCACGGGAACAGTAGAGGCTGGGCTTTTTGTAATAGAGGGGAAATTGCAGGATGGGGTAGGTATTGAGGAAGCCGAGCAAGCTGTTTGGGCTGCTTTAGAAGAATTTAAGGCGCAGCCCATTAGTGAAAAGCAGCTACAAAAGTTGCAGAACAACAGTGAGCACAACCTCTTATTTGGAGAAATTCGACCTTTTCAGAAAGCCTTAAGTTTGGGTTATTATGAATTATTGGGTCAGGCCCAGTTAATCAATGAGGAAGCTGATTATTATCAGCAAATTACGGCCAAGCAGCTTCAATTACAAGCGCAGTTTCTCTTCCAAGCAGAGAAAGCTTCTGTCCTTTACTATTTGCCTAAGGCTTAGGCTTGTATGCCTTTAACATAGCAAAAAGAGAAGCCTGAGGGGGGAAATTCTTTCAATCAAAAAAAATACTGTACCTTTGCCAAAGTATTGAGCGCCAGAAAACCTAAGGGTTTTATTCAACCTTTAGTGGCTTTCACTATCCAAGTGCATATAAATCATCATTGCCTTATGAACGCTATATTATTATTGAGCTTCTTCGGTCCAGAAATGATCATCGTTTTAGTGGCCATTCTTCTACTTTTCGGCGGTAAAAAAATTCCTGAACTCATGCGTGGTTTGGGGAGTGGAATCCGCGAATTCAACGATGCTAAAAATAAAGTATCTAAAGAACTTGAGGCTGGCATTAACGAAGAGCCCAAGGAGAACAAAAAAGAGTATGAAAAATCTTAGGTTGATTTTTCTACTATTCTTTAGGCTTAAAATGGTAACTTTTGCAACAAATTATTGTGGAAGTTACCATTTCCTATTTATACCAAGGGCTTTTAAGCTTAAAATCAAGTCATTGCAACTGATTTCTCAAAAAAAGTGATAAATTAGGCTTGTTTTAATTGCCCTGCCCCATTTTTAAACGATTTAGTGAATTTTCACTAGAACTTGCTTAGGCTTTTGTCCTTTTTTCTTTTTGCAAGTTTTTGTTCGATATCAATTTAAGATCTTATGAGACGGACTTTCTACCGCCTATTTCTTTTTGTCTTTTTGTTCATTTTTGGACAAGGGCAACTACAGGCCTCTCCAGACAAGGACCTCATTCCCAATAGTTTTCAAGAAGACGCTCCTTTTGTGGATAGTTTGAGTCAGTTGATGACTAGTTTGCTAAACGACTTTCCAGAGTTTTCTGATACGGAATATCAAGATCGGCTCAAAGCGCTTTCTGGTGCAATTGACTACCGGCTTGATCCTTTGACCAAAGAGCGAATCTTAATTCGTACTGGAAAATACCGCAGCAGTACAGAGGCTATTTTGGGCCGCAGCAAAATGTACTTCCCCATTTTTGAGGAGCATTTAGCTGCCCACGATGTCCCTCACCACTTGAAATATTTGGCCATTGTAGAATCTCATCTCAATCCCACAGCTCGTTCTATTGCTAGTGCGGTGGGACTTTGGCAGTTTATTCCTAGCTCTGGTCGAATTTTCGATTTGCGTATCAACACTTATGTAGATGAGCGTAGCGATACACATAAAGCCTCTGAGGCGGCAGCACAACTACTTCGTCGTTTATATAATCGATATGGAGATTGGGCTTTGGCTATGGCTGCCTATAACTGCGGTCCTGTTCGTGTAGATCGTGCAGTAAGACGAGCTGGCAGCAAAAATTTTTGGGCTGCCCGTCAATATTTGCCTAGAGAAACTCAGCGTTATGTACCTTTCTTTATGGCTATGGTTTATGTAGGTGAATACTATCAGGAGCATCAACTAATTCCACAAGATATGCCTCAAGATTTGGTCCTTACTGATACTTTACATATTGATGGAGGGCAGTCTTTGCGAAAGTTGGCTACTGATTTTGACATTAGTTTAGATACCTTAAAGCTGCTCAATCCTTCTTATCGCCGCAATTATGTGCCTAAGGATAAAGATGCTCAGATTTTGCTGCTTCCTGCACGAATTGTGGCCCAAGAAAGAGCTTATACTCGTGCTTTTAACCGCGTCTTAGAGATACAACAAGAGAATCCTCTCCGAGCTGTTCGTCGTATTCAGTCGCCTCAAGACCTAAAGCGTTTGGCTAAAGCTTATCGCTGTTCTGTGGCTGATATTTTGTTTTGGAATGAATTGCCCGCTGACTATCAGCCTTATGTTGGTGACTTGATTGGCCTGAGAGAACATCGAGTGAATGCGGACCTATTGGTTAGCCGCAAAAAACAAGTTTCAGGCATTTCTATTGCAGCACTAAAAGTAGTAGGGCTTAATGAAAAGCAAGAGGCTAAGACATCTTCCGTTTATCTAGGTACAGCTAATAATACAGAAGAAGCGGCTAAAGTACCTCAGGCTGGGGCAGTGGCCGCTCGTCGTCGCTATGCGAATATTGATGGCAAAACGGTTTTACTCGAAGAGGAAACAATTAGAGCTCAACCTAAGGCAGAGCAAAAAATAGGGGTAGAAAAACGTCGCCAAGCTATTAAACGCCCAGCTTTGGAAGATCGTAGCCGTGGCCGCCGTCTGAGAAGCTATGGTTTTGTAGGTGCTGCTTCTACAGCACCTCTAAATGACGAAAAAACAACAGCTAGCTCGGCGCCTATTACAGCCCAACCTGCGACTAAGCTGGCTAAAGAAGAAATATCTACACCCAAAGCAGAACTACCCAAAACACCTGAAGCTAGCACTAAAGGAAGCAGCAGCAAATGGAATGAGGTAGAGCTTCAAAGCACAAATGATATTTTGGACCAAAGCCGTAGCCGCGCTAGAGTGGTGCGTGGTCGCACTGCGGCCCGCCTTCCTCAAGAGGTTTATGAGCAGAATAAATAAGTAATTTTGGAGCTGTAGGAAGCTAAATAGAAACGCCTGAGATGAATATCTCAGGCGTTTTGTTGTTTGGCCCAGCCGCCCCAAGGGATTCCTTAAGGAATCCCGCAGAGGGGTGGGTGGGCGGGTTCTATGAGCGAATGAGAAGCGCAGCGACGAATACCGCTTTGGCGTCCTACAGGCCCGAAGGGCCGCAGGCCTAGGGGCCCGAAAAGGTGGCCGCAGGCCAGACCCAGCGGGCGAAGCCCGCACAGGGCCGAGCAAGCTTGCGAGCCTTGCAGGGGCCCGGCCGCCAAAGGCGGCAGGCCCAAAAAAATAATTAGACCGCTACATTATGCTCCCGAAGGGCATCGTTGAGCGAAGTCTTTTTGTCTGTGCTCTCTTTGCGCTTGCCAATAATGAGGGCGCAAGGCACCTGATAGCTACCTGCGGGGAACTCCTTGGTATAACTACCTGGAATCACGACAGAACGAGCAGGCACTCGCCCCTTATAAGTGATAGGTTCAGGACCTGAAACATCAATAATTTTTGTGGATTGAGTAATGACCACATTAGCGCCCAAAACGGCTTCTTCTTCAACATGAACACCTTCCACCACAATAGAGCGAGAGCCAATAAAGCAATTATCCTCAATAATCACGGGTGCCGCTTGTAGGGGCTCTAGTACGCCGCCAATGCCCACGCCACCGCTAAGGTGTACATTCTTGCCAATTTGAGCACAAGAACCCACTGTAGCCCAAGTATCGACCATGCTACCCGCATCTACATAAGCACCAATATTGACATAACTAGGCATCATAATGACCGAAGGGGCCAAAAAAGCGCCATGCCGAGCAATAGCATGAGGAACCACCCGAACGCCAAGCTCTGCATAATTAGTTTTAAGAGGAATTTTATCATGAAACTCAAAGGGCGGAACTTCAATCGTCTCCATTTTTTGGATAGGAAAATAAAGGACCACGGCTTTTTTCACCCAAGTATTGACGGTCCAGCCATCTGCTGTAGGTTCAGCTACGCGCACAACGCCCTTATCGAGTAGGTCAATTACCTCACGAATGAGTTCTTGTGTTTTGGCTTCTTTGAGCAACGCTCTATTGTCCCAGGCGGCCTCAATAGCCTCTTGAAATACGTTCATAACTTATAATTGATTGTAAATAGTAATGGCTAAAAATAGCTAAGTCTTAGGCAAAAAAAAATAGATGCCCTCTGAAGAAGGCATCTATTTTTAAATTAGGCGAGTAGGAGACTATTCCTCATCACCACCAAAGCTCATGGCTACTCCAACTTGGATTCCAAAGCTATTAAAGTTGCTAGATATTCTAGGTTGTTGAACATCAGTATCTGTATCTTGGTTGATTTCATCAACAAATTCGATATTTGTATCTGTTAAATATCCTAGTTCGATATAATCAACAATGCTTGTTGAGGTCCCTGTAGGGTCCAAGTCCATTACCTCTACAATCTCTGCCTCTTTAGTCCGAATACGTAGGCCCGTATAACGAAGCTCGGCAAAGATGCGCACTTTATCATTAGGTACCTTAAAGTAAACACCAGCAAAAGCCTCATAACCTAGGGTAAACTGTCCTTTATTCTCTACTTTTTGGGTAGCTGTACCATTGATTCCGGTATACACCTTTTCTTTATTCGAGTATGTAGTCCCTGTAACAGGAATAACAAGGCCTAAACCACCATAAGGTTGTACCATTCCTTCATTGTTTCCACGAACAGTAAAGTTGGGAGACAGGCGCAATTGACGCGTGTAAACTTCTCTCTTTGAAGTTAATGTAGGGCTTGTAGACTCCTCTTTAGTTACGGTACTTCCAAATAGATAATCTACCCCTAAACCAAAGCCAAAATTTTGGCTAAAGTTATAGCCCAAATCTAGGTTAATGTCAAAACCGCCACCATAGTTGCCATAAATATTTGTTTCAGTAAAATCACCATTTGCATCTTCTACGCGGTTGACACCGAGTACATCGGTATTTGTTCCCATACCATAGCCTACGCCCAAACGAGCATAGGGACCAGTTTGTGCCTTAAGGCCAAATCCAGCGAGCAAAAACAAGCTCAAGAAGCTAAAAAGTGTAGTACGCTTCATCATAATAAAATCAGTTTAGATTGTTTGAAAAAGACCCCAAAGTACTTGAAGTCTATAAGCTGATAGCAGTTAAGTCGTCCGCTTTGCATCTCTGCTGTGCCCATAATTGATAATCCAAAGAGACTCTGCATTTCATCCAAATATAAGCGCTTAGCGACTAAATTGCTAAAATAGTTTACACTTTTTTATGCTGCATATAACTTTATTTTAAAATTTTACTTGGCATTTGGACCAAAAAAAAGCCGTTTGGATAATTCCAAACGGCTTTTTGCATTTTAAATACTGGCTTAGAGTTCAATCTTGATATCCAAGATTTCTACTTGCATAATTCCTCCAGGAGTTTGAATATCAGCGATATCTCCTACCGCTTTACCCAAGAGCCCCTTACCAATAGGAGAGTTTACAGAGATTTTTTTGGCCTTAAGATCAGCCTCTGACTCAGAAACCAAAGTATAACTCATGGTCTTTTTAGTCTTGAGATTTTTCATTTTTACCGTAGAAAGCACCACCACCTTAGAAGCATCCAAATCAGCACCATCTACAATACGTGCATTGGCCATTACAGCCTCCATCTGGTTAATTTTAAGCTCTAACAAGCCCTGGGCTTCCTTAGCTGCATCATATTCTGCATTCTCCGAAAGATCGCCCTTTTCACGAGCCTCAGCAATTTGCTGAGCCACTTTTTGACGCTCTACGGTCTTGAGTTCTTCCAACTCTTTCTTCAATTTATTATAGCCCTCACGGGTCATATAAGAGATTTGCTTAGACATATTTTTTCAATTTTTAGCTACCTAGTTTTTACACTCGACAGTAAATTTTGTTTGTTTTTGACCGAAAAATAAAGGACGTTTCTACTACTAAGAAACGGCCTCTTCCATAGTTATGCAGTTTTGCCCTACATAAAATAAGTAAAGAACGCCCAACTCCTCTGAGTTAAACGTTCCTCCTATTGTCTGCTAACAAATATAGCAGTTTTATTTTGCTCTTGCAAGTTTTTAAAGCCTTACTCCTTCTCTACTATAAGGGAGTTAGGTTCTTTCAAAACTTGATGCTTTGGGGCCTCCGCCTCGCTATGCTCGTCGGCGGTTACTCCCTTTGGTCGTCGAACTGCGGCCTGAAGGCCTTGTTGTCGTTTCGCAGCTCGCTGTTCGCTCGGCCCTGTGGCAGCAAAGCTGCCTTGGTCTGGCCTGACGGCCACTGCTACACATCGCTAGGCCTGCGGCCCTAACGGGCCTACACGCTCCAAAATACATACAACATTAAAAAGAAAAAGCCCCTAAGTCAAAATGACCTAGAGACTTTTTACAAACTATATAAGTTGAAAAGCCTAAGCTTTTTCTTCTTCATTTTCTAGTTCATCCAACTCGTCTCCTGTGCTGCTTTCGGCATCTTCAGCGCCTTCGGCATAATCAGAAACGTATTCTGTATATTTCAATGAACTAGCATCTTTTGTTGTGTCCACTACAATCGGAGACGCAATAAACATAGATGAGTAAGTACCCACAATTACACCAATCAACAAAGCAAAAGCAAAGCCGCTGATGCCATCACCACCAAAGAAGAACAAGATGGCTACTACAAGGAATGTAGTCAATGAAGTAATTGAAGTACGACTTACTGTACTTTGAATTGCTTGATTAACGATATCCTTAATTCCTTTGCGATCACCTTCATTAGTTGCCGTCTCACGAATACGGTCAAATACAATTACCGTATCGTTAATTGAGTAACCAATGATGGTCAAAATAGCCGCAATAAAGGCTTGATCAATTTCCATAGAGAAAGGCATAATCCCTTTGAACAAAGAGAAGATCCCCAATACCAAAAGTACATCATGAAATAGGGCCGCAATTGCACCTACTGAGAACTGCCATCTGCGGAAACGAACAAAGATGTAACCAAAGATAAAGAGTAATGAAATCAGTGAAGCCCAGAAAGCAGACTGGCTGATATCATCTGCAATGGTAGGACCTACTTTTGAAGAGGCAGTCAAGTACAAACCTGCTTCTGTTACATTAGGTGCCTTACCTGCAGCAAAGGCTTCAAAGGCTACATCTGCAGAAGAGTAGGCTTTACAAGCTTCATGAAGCTTAGTTAATACCTCTGCATCGGCCTCACGTCCCTCTTGATCTTGCATGAAAGAAGTAGTAATTTTTACTTGATTACCTTGGTTAAAGGTTTTTACTACATTCTTATCATAGCCATCAAATGCTTTAACTAAAGCCTCTTTCAATTGAGGAACCTCTACTTGCTGAGGAAACTCTACAGTGTAAGAACGACCACCTTGAAAGTCTACCCCCAACTCAAAACCTTGAGTTGCCATAGAAGCAATCCCTGCAATCAATAAAACAGCAGAAATAGCATAAGCAATCTTACGCTTGCCAATAAAGTCAAAGTTTACATTAGCCAAAACATTCTTGGTGCTTCCTGTCCAAATAGACACCTCTTTGTTATTGACCAAGTAACGGTCAAACAACAAGCGGCCAAACAATACCGCAGTAAATACCGAACAAGCCACACCAATCATCAATACCGTAGCAAAACCTTTGATTGGACCTAAACCATATTGGAAGAGGATAAGGGCCGTAACAAATGAAGTAACATTGGCATCAATAATCGCTGAATAAGAGTGTTGGAAACCGGAAAGGATAGCTTCTTTCCAGTGCTGCCCAGTTCGCAATTCTTCTCGAATACGCTCAAAGATAATTACGTTGGCATCCACAGCCATACCAATAGTCAATACGATACCTGCAATACCTGGTAGCGTCAATACAGTACCAAAAGAGGCCAAACAACCCAAAATAAAGAAGATGTTCAGGAAGAGGGCCAATACAGCTAGAATACCCGCCTTAGCATAGTAAAGGAGCATAAAGATAAGCACCAATACAAAACCAATCACTAGGGCCATAAGACCTGCATTTACCGTAGCCTGTCCTAAGCTAGGACCAACAACAGCTTCTTCAATAATTTCAGGTTTGGCAGGAAGTTTACCAATACTTAGAATATTGGCCAAGTCACTTGCATCAGTAGCAGAGAAATCTCCTGAAATGCTCGTACTACCATTAGGAATTACCTCATTAACACGAGGGTAAGAATATACTTTGTTGTCTAGGGTTACCGCTACACAGAAGCCAACATTGTCCTCTGTCATTTCCTTCCATTTACGCGCCCCCTCATTGTCCATGTCTAGAGAAACAGCATACCCCGAACCAGAAGGATTTTGAGTAGCACGAGAAGAAACTACTCGCTCTCCAGATAAATTTGCCTCAGCTTGACCGCGAGTACGCAGTGCAAAAAGCTGTACCAAACGTCCACCTTCCTCTGACTTTTGAACTTTTGAGTCCCAAGCAAAACGAAGATCGTTAGGCAAAAGGCGTTTTGCTTCAGCAGAACGGAGCATTTGCATTACTTCTGCGGTATCTTTTACCTGAGTATAACCTACATAAGGATCCTTTTCTGTTTGAGGTGGAGCAAAGCCCATAACCTTAAATAGAGGACCAGGATTAGTAGAATCAGTTACCGAAGTAGCTACAAAACTCGCATTGATAGAATCTATTTTTGCTTGCTTAGCTGTCTCGTCTAGGCTAGTATCAGCCTTTACTTCTTCAATATAAGCCAAAGCCGCAGAATCAGGCTGAGGAGCAGCTGTACCTACAGCAGGCTCACTCTTATCGTATTTGCTACCTTTTAGTGCCTCATTGAGATTTACTAAAGGACCTGCCGTCTGTTGGCCCAATAGCTCAACAGCCGTATACATTTCCCAAAATTCTAGACTAGCTGTGGCTTGTAAGAATTCACGAGCACGTTTAGGACTGCGAACACCAGGCAATTCAACTGTAATTCGGTCGGTAGACTTATCTAGTGAAACAACAGGTTGTGCCACACCAAATTTATCAATACGCTGCTTCAACAAGTTGAAGGTACGCTCTACTGTTTTAGAAGCCTCTAAACGAATTGCAGTCAATACATCCTCATTTGTAGAGTTAATATCAATGCCTTCTAATTTTTCAGTAGTTCCAAAGAAGCGAGCCAATGGTTTATCGCTTAATTTGGCATATTCTTGACCAAACAAGGTCACAAAATCTACCTGAGCCGCAGCTTGAGCAGACTTAGAGTTAGCCAAGGCCTTCTGAAAGTTCTCATCAGAGGTTTGGTTGGCCAAGGTCTTAATTAACTCTTGCAAATCAACTTGAAGGACAACGCTCATACCTCCTTTCAAGTCCAAACCCAAAGCCAATTGGCTGCGCTTGAGCTCTTGATAAGAGTATGATTTGATTCCTAGATTCAAGACGGGCTCCTCAGAAATAGAGTCGAGGAAGTACTGTCTGGCCATATCATACTGTACAGCCTTAAGTTCTTGGTCCTGAATGCTATCCGTTGCCGCTTTAGCAAATTCGCTTGCACTGCGCTCGATACCGCTGGTCGGAATCATCAAAAAGAAGATGTACGAAATGACCAGGACTAACGCAATCGTAAAGAACTTTACGAAACTTTTCCCTTGCATGGTTTTAGCGTAATTCAATAGGTTTTAGAAACTAAAAAAGCTGTCTGTCTAGCCAATAAAAGGCCTAATCATGGGGCGCTGATTTAGTTTCTTCAATATAGTTTGTATAAAAAAACATATAGGCGCAATGCGCCTATTTTGGCTTGCAAATATAGAACTTTTTACGGGGGATAAAAAAATTATTCTAAGTTAAAAGCATTTCAGCAAATTACTAACTAATCGTCTCATTTAAAAACAACTGACTAGCTATAAGCTCTTGGCGGTCTAAAGATGAAGCTACCACCCAAATAACGGCCAAAGGCCGTAAATGGCCTAGCGATGTGCAGCAGTGGCCGTCAGGCCAGACCGAGGCGGCAAAGCCGCCGAAGGGCCGAGCAGACTTGCGAGCTGCGAAACGTAGCGCCCGCAGCAAGCTGCGGGAGGCCCCAAATCCTCTCCTACCCTACTTTCCTCCGCCTCGGCGTTTTTGATTAGATAGCTGCTCTTTGGTTAGTGTAGGCTTTTCTTTTTTATCTTCTTCTGTGGAAATTTCTTTTGGAATTGGTGCAGGATCAACTGCTGGCAAATCTGTCGTTTTTAGCCCCCAAGCATAAGGACCAGTCAAACTCCAACGATCTTTGGGCCGCTCGGCCTCTAGCCATTTGAAGCCTTTAAGGCTCAATTTTTTGTGATCGACCTGCCCCATTGGATATAAAATAGCCTTGGGTTGGCCAATGAACTTGATTCGGTCAACATTTCGCTCCTTAAAACTAACCTGCATATCGGAACAATCCATATCATTGACTCCAGCATAGCGGCCCTGCTCATCAAGGGCATAATAAACCATTTCGCCATTGTATTGTATATCCGCCCGCTGCAACTCATTCTCTTGAAAATGGGCCCGAATATCTCTAGCCTTAATCTGATTAAAATAAACCTCTTCTTTACTTGAGGCCATAAAGGCATGCTGGAGTAAAAGAAGCTCTTGCAAGGACTGTTCAGCCAATCGCCCTCGCAGAGTATCAGCCGTAAATTGGACTGAATCGAGCCAAAGCCGTGGATTTCCCCGCAACTCAAAAAGCGAGTCGACTTCACTGTAAATCAATGAATCGCCCAAAGCTTGAATATCTGACTTAAAGACCTGCACCTCATGATAGGCCCGCAATTGATAGGCCCCAGCGCTGTCTTTTTCCATCCGAAAGGTATCTGCAGTCATCCAAAGACTGTCGCCATCCAATAACATCAAGGCAATCGGATGATCTTGGGCCAACATCTGCCCCGTCGAATCATTATAATAGACCGAGCCCGCCATCAAACGGCTTTGCTCTACCGTATCTTCCAAAATGACCTGCCCCTTAGCCCAAGCTTCTTTACGACTCTCGCTATATTCTAAGGTTTCGGAGCGAAGAATTTGGCTGCCTCGCTTGGCGGTTACTCCATTTTGAAAAACCATGGCTTCTTTTTCCTCATCATAGTAGGAATCCCCCGCCAAAATTTCTTGTTGCCCCCCATCTTCGCCCTTACGTTCAAAGCGAGGATGCCCCAAAAACTCAAAACGGCCTTTCATGCCCCGCCGAACAATCGTATCGGCATACACCTTTTGGCTCTCTTCTTCCAAAATAGCATTGCCAATCAAATAATAACTATCCTCACTCCCTACATATAATATAGTATCGGCATAAGCTCGGCGGCTATTTTGGCCCTTGCGCTGCAAATAATAAGGCGAGCCTGTCAGTTCTGCTCTTTCAGACTTATTATCATAATACCCCGATTCGCAATAGACCAGATTTTCATCGTCATACATATAGGTAGGCGCCAAAAAATAACTTTTTTCCTCCTCCGTATTAAAGGCCATAGAGTCGGTAATCAGCTTATACTTGGGGTGATTGAGCCGAACTGAATCTACAAAATAGGCCATTTTAGTATCTAGCTCATAATGCCCTCGCTTACTCTGCAACTGACTAGAATCCGAAACGATCAAAACCCCTTGCGGATAACTGGCCTTCTTTTGCACCAAATCATAATGCAGATAATTGGTAAATAAGGTCATGGAGCTATCTTGTAAAACCACCTGGTTTTTTAGTTCTGCCTCTCGCTTGATTCCATCATAACGCAAACTATCCGAAAAGGCCCGAATGCTATCTTCTTGCAGCATTTCTACATCTCCATAGGCCAAAACTTGGTCATTAGGCGCCTGCTGGGCCGTATCACACCAAAGGTGCATCTCTTTTTGCTTAAAATGGACCTCTCCTTCCAAAAACAAATAACGGCCATCTGCCCGACTTTCCCCTCTACCTTTATTACTATGGAGCAATTGCACCCGACTGCTGTCGCTGGCCGTACTCTCCCTTTGGGCATAACTCTCTAGCCCCAAAAACAACAAACAATAGAGCAATAAATAACGCATAGATTGCTTTTTTTTATCTTATTTTTTTGGGGCCTCCCGCCTTTGGCGGGCGCTACGTTTCGCAGCTCGCAAGTCTGCTCGGCCCTTCGGCGCTTGCAGCGCCTTGGTCTGGCCTGAGGGCCACTGCTGCACATCGCTAGGCCAATTGGCCCAAACCTTCTTTTTAAACCCCAAAGATCATTTTTCGCTTGGCTGTTTACAAAAAAAGGGCCCAGAGAGCGGCCAAAACCGATTTCTCTGGACCTTTATCAGACAATTAACCACTAGTTATTTGTTCTTTTTGGCCTCTTTTTCAAGCAGCTTTTGCTCTTTCTTATAAGCTTTGCCCATCCCGTAGGGTTTGTATTTACCACTCAATACCGTACGGTAGCGCTCTGGATGACGGCGAATATCTTCCATCAATAGGCTCATTTCTGCAATAGCTTTTTCTACATCTTGCAAAAGGGCCTTATCATGCATCAAAGCAGAAAGTAAACCTTCTTGGTCTTTAAAGTTAGTTAATTCTTGCAATTGCCCCATAAGCTTATTGGTTTCTGCCAAGGTTCCTTGCATTCCTTCCGCCAATTGACCAAATTCTTTGATGGTGTTTTTCGTTGCCCCCAAAGTCTCCGATAATTTAGCCGATTTCAACTCTTCTGAAAGAGTAGCCAAATTGCTCATCAAAGCCGTGATTTGCTCATTGTTTGCTTTCACATTACCTGTAATCGATTCCATATGGCTCATCGTATTGACAAAGCTATTGGTAGAACGCTCCAATAAAACAGAAAGCAACTGGCTAATCACTTTGAGATTTTCAATACTTGCTTGTACATCATGTACAGACTTTTTAAGGCCAGATTCTTCACTTTTGGCCAATTCTCTAAAGGCTTGCGTCAAAGAATCAATCCGCCCCATATAGGGTTCAATCAGTTCTTGGGCCATATCAATCATGCTTCCAGTTTCTCCACGGACCTCATCGCCTGTTTGTAGGCAATCAGCTCCCGAACAACTCCCCTCAAACTCCATGGCCACCGCTTTTCCACTCATAATACTGAGAGTTACCAATTTTGGCTTTACTGTTTTGGGCACATCGACTCCCTTATAGAGGTGCATTTCAACAAGAACCTCCTTAGGATTTTTCTGATCCAAATACATATGGGTAACGGCTCCTACTTGCAAACCGTTAATCGTCACAGGCGCCCCTACAGCCAAACCATCTACAGCCGTAAAACGCCCTGTAATTACGGTATCATTCGATAGGATATTGTTTCCTTTTAGGAAGTTATATCCCCAGATTAGTAGGAAAATAGAGAAGGTCCCTAGAATTCCTATCTTTACTTCGTTAGAAATTTTCATGGTTTTAATTTAGTTTGATATAGCGCTCTGGATGTTGGCGAATTTCTTCAATTTGCCTAGCCATCTCAGCGGTTTTGGTCTTGATATCAGCCTTTAATTTGGCATCATGCAATAACCAAGCATAACTGCTACTATCGGCAGGGTTGTCGACCTTATCCAATAGCGTTTGTACAGCAATAATCTTGGCGTTAATACTATCTAAGTTTGGAAGGGGAATATTTGTGGGAATCATTGCAGGAAGCTGCTGAATAACGGAATCTGCGATTAGTTGGTCGGTTAATTCCTTATAATCGGTGATCTTTTGATTGATTGTGGCCTCTTGGGCATCTACTTTTTCAGCCAAATCTCGCAAATCGAGCAATACGCCAATAGCGGCTTGCCCTTTTAATTTTAATTCCTTATCCTTGGCTGTCAGTGCTCTAAAATGAGCCAAATCGGCTTGTAGTCCTCGAACAGCTTGGACTAAACTATCTGAGGTAGGGAACCACTCTTGCAGCAAACTATCTACAGGGTCGAGGTAGGGTGCTGCCATATCTCGAATATCCGTGAGGTAAGAGCTATTTCGGCCCTTAATCACATCTCCTTCTTTAAGGTAATCTTCTGGTCCACAATTTTCTTTATATGGCTTTTGCAAGCGCAGATAAATCATATCCTTATCAATAGGGCTAGCGCCATGCGAGTAAGCCACTACATTTTTGGGAATCTTTTTGCCTGGAGTAATGCCTAAAGTCACTCGAATTTTGCCACTGCCATCCGTGCGCAAAGCAATAGCTTTAACAAAGCCCATTTCCATGCCATGCAAATAAATATAAGCCCCAATATCGAGGCTCCCTACCTCCTGAAAGTCGGCATAAAGGGTTGTTTCTGGATTGATGCTAGGCACAGACCGCAAGCGTTGGTAAATCACAATAAAGCTAATGATAGACACAAAAGCGATAATGCCGATCCAGATGTATTTTCGTCTATTTTCCAAACTAAGATATCTAATTGGTCCAAAAAATTGGGGTAGTCATTTGGCCTAGCGATGTGCAGCAGTGGCCGTCAGGCCAGACCAAGCCGCTGAAAGCGGCGCAGGGCCGAGCAGACTTGCGAGCTGCGAAACGTAGCGCCGACGAGCGTAGCGAGGCGGAGGCCCCAAAACGATAATAAAACCTTCAGACAGCAATTCAACGGTCAGAAGAAATAAGCCTTTGGTGAATGGCCCCAAATCTTGAAAAGGCAAAGGTACATAAAAGTTTTTGTGTTTAAATAGCTGAGATGTCGGCAATTAGTTGGCTAGTAGAGTTCGGGCCTCGGCCAAAGAGATACGTTTACCATTTTTGTAGGCCACCACAAAGGCCCCATCAAAGCCTTTACTGCGCCAAAATCGTTGAGCTTTAACGGCTTCGAGCATAGAGGGATAATTGCCCGTTAAATATTTGTAAAGGCCATCTTCTTGTTCTTCTTCTAGTTCTTCTACATTACTCCAGGGCGCTTTATGAACGGCAATAGGTTGGGGCGAAGCGCCGAGTTGCACCCGTAATTGTAAATTATTGGCTTGATAGCCATTGCCTTTATCAATAATTTTTTTGTAGCTGCGGATGGCTCTAAAAATAGCTGAGGCCAAATAGGCTTGTCCTTTATCCGAATTCAGATATTTTTCTTCGGCTGCATTGCTCAAAAAACCTGTTTCGACCAAAACAGAGGGCATATTACTAGCTCGGAGGACCACAAAACCGGCTTGTTTGACCCCACGGCTTTTTCGGCCCACTCTTTCCTTAAACTGCGCCTGGATTTTTTCGGCCAAAAGCACACTTTGGCTGAGGTAGGCATTTTGGTACATAGAGAGCATAATATGTCCCTCAGGAGAATTGGGATCATAGCCCCCATAACGCTTTTGATAATTATCTTCCAGCAGAACCACTCGATTTTCTCTTTTGGCCACATCTAGATTTTCCTTGGCTCGGTGCAAACCCATCACAAAAGTCTCGGTTCCTTGTATGTTTTTTTTGTGCTTGGGCAAAGAATTACAATGTACCGAGATGAAGAGGTCGGCCCCTAGGCGATTGGCAATTTCGGAGCGTTGGTGTAGGGGCACAAAAACATCGGTACTCCGGGTATAAACTACCTTGACATCGGGTAGATATTTTTTGATATAGCCCCCCAATTTGAGGGCAATTTTGAGAGCCACTTCTTTTTCCTTCGCCTTAGCGCCAGAAGAGCCATTGTCCTTACCGCCATGTCCCGCATCAATGACAATCGTGCGCAAACCCGACTTTATCGCAGGACCTTCTTTTTCTAGGGCAATTTGCGGCAAAAAGCAATAAAACAACAATAAAAATAGGCTGAACAAGGGCCGTTGGCCCCCAAAACTAGGCAGTGCAAAAGGCATAAGTCTCTCTTTTTAAGGGGCAAAAATACAGCTTTGTGAGGCGAAAAAAAAATTGTATCTTTATCTTCTACTCAACACAAATTTGCCCATGTTAGCAAAGACAATTACGGTATATCATGGAACTTCTAAACAAGATGCAAAGTCTATACTAAAAGAGGGTTTTAATCGCAGTAAAGGGGATCATCATTGGTTAGGAGATGGCGTTTATTTTTTTACAGATAAATTATGTACTGAGCCAGAACAAAATGCCAAGGAATGGGCTATTGCAGAAGCTTGGGATAAAAAACAGAAGGCCTACCGCTATGATGAAGGGGCCGTTCTAAAAGTAGAACTTCAACTTGATGAATATTTCTTAGATTTTGGAACGACAGATGGCCTACTTTACTTTAAAGCGCTAAAGGAAGCGTTTATTTCTGCTTTCAATGAAAAGAACCCCAATAAGAACCCTTTTTTTAGAGGGGAATACTTGGATGGGGCAATCATTAACTTTAGCCGAAAAGAGAATGCTCGAATTCGCCCTTACTTAAATATGATCTTTGGAAATGTTTACATAAAAAATATTGCAGACCGTAAATCTGCTTTAAACTCAAGAATACCCAATAGCAGCATTGCTGTAGTCTATGATCTGAGTAAAATTATATCCAAAAGTATTTCCCTAAACTTCCATACACACTAACTTAATTATGATTAGTATCACTGAATTTCAAAAGCTAGCTAAACAAGGCTTTGCTGAAATCCCTACAGATAGATTTAATGCTAGCCTAGCAGAAGAGGGCTTTATCCTAGTTGACAAAGATGTCGAATCTATTCCACTAGAGGCAAACACAACTATTTACTATACAGAAGTCACTACAGTATCTAGCAATTATCCTAGTTATAATGAAACTAATGCTCAAGACTCTTTAACGACTGCCGCATGAAATTAAAATTAAGCAAAACGATTGCTCCAGAGTTTTATCTTAAGCATGTCCCCAACGCAACTGAACTAGTTGAAGCTAAGCTAAACCTTGGCTTTAAGCAAATCTATCCAAGCGAGCAAGCTAGACGCTTCGACATACAATTTCATCTCAATTTGCTCGTTCCAGAGGGCTATGAACTACAAGTAGTTTATACGGCTATTTTTTCCACCGAAGAGGATATTGATGAACAATTCAAAGCATCTGATTTCCCCAGAGTTAATGCGCCCGCTATTGCCTACCCTTTTCTTAGGGCCTTTGTCGGACAGCTCAGTTTGAATGCTGGTTATAAAGCTATTTTACTACCTAGTATCAATTTTACAGAATTTAAACAGTAGACTTTATCTACAAAAAAGCGCAGGAGCTATTTGCTCCTGCGCTTTTTGCATTCCCTATACCGGATGCTTCTCTTCTTCCTTGAGCTCATGCCGCAATTCTTGCAGCTCTTTGCCCAAAAAGTGGCCAATAGCCGTTCTGAGGACCACGATAATCCCCAAGTTAAAGAGCTCATCGAGCTCTGGACTCACCACAGAGTGAACAATATCCGAAACGATCAAAAAATCTAAGGCAATTATAATATAACTACCCAATACATTTCGAAGCGCAAAAATTTCAGAGGCTTCTTTTTGGCCCCGCAAACGATCCCACTCCAATTGTAAAAAGAGTAGAAAGCCACGCAGAAAGCCAATGGCCAAAATAGCTATTCCCACCAGATCGGCAATACGTTCTAGCCATTCAAAAATTTCGACCATCAGAGTCGGGTGATGGCTTTCGGCCTCTGGGCTAGCCCAAAGAAGCTGCGGAAGGACCACAAGCAAAAGCAGCCCAAATAATGATTTAGTTTTCACAAGTAGTTTGGCAGTTGATGGTTCAATAACAAAAATAAGGTATCTCAAAGGCCAATTTTTGTAGCGAACATCACATAAAAAAACGCACCTTCAAACTATCCAAATAATCATCAGGATGCTTGTTATCTTCTATGATTTGACGCAAAACCGCATAGAGCTCCTCTCCTAGCAAAGCCATTCGCTCTGCCGATTCTTCCACCTCCTCATAAGCCATATAAAGCTCCATTTTAGCCTCATTGCTCTTTTCCGCTACAAAATCTTTCAATGCCGTTAGGCAAACTGTTTTATAATTAGACTTGCTCATCGGGTGCGGCTCCTGGGTTTACATCAAAATATTTATCCATCAATTGGGGCTTAATGTCTGTTGCATAAACCCAAGCACGGCTAATGGTCGCAATCACCTCGCTTTCATCCAAACCACGTACTTCCCGAATGCTCTTGATCGCCAAAAGGTCCTTAAAAATACCAAAGGCCATCCCATACATATTATAGTTAAACTCCAATACCTCCCGATAAAAAGGCACCGTCATCTCCGCTGGAATCTGCAAAATGGGCGTAAGCACTTGAAAATAAGTATCCTTGTGATCTTCCTCTTCAATTTCCCAACAGTCAATCCAAATTTCTTGCTGCTCTCGGGCAATTGTCCAAGATCCAGCCTCTTTTCCTTTACATTTTTCGGGCTCCAAACCCAATTTTTCCAAAGCGCCCTCAATCAACTTATAGGCTTCTTCAAGATTTTGCATCTACTTTATTTTTTTACAATGATGAATGGGGCACAAAGATAGGTCTTTTTTTATGCCTCTTCCATTGATTTTTATTTTTTTGGGGCTGCCCCACCCTACGGGCGGGTCGGGCTGTGCCGCAGCTCGCAAGTCTGCTCGGCCCTTCGCTTTTTCGCTTTGCTCAAAAGCTCGGTCTGGCCTTCGGCCACTGCTATCCATCCCTCAGCCAGGCGCTGCGCGCCTTTGCGGCGGCTTCGCCGCCTTCTCTAAAAGGCAAAAAAAGAGCTTGTTCTTTCAGAACAAGCTCTTTTTTTAAAGGACCAAAGATTTACTCTTCTTCCTCTAAAACTTCTACGCCAGCCATCACACGATCCACCAAAACACGACCACAGTGCTCACAAATAATAATCCGTTTGCGCTGGTTAATTTCTAGCTGTGTTTGTGGAGGAATATGATTAAAACAACCACCACAAGAGTTACGCTCTACAGTAACTACGGCTAATTTGTTTTTATATGCGCCACGAATGCGATCATAGGCTTTGAGCAAACGTTCTTCTACCTTTTTCCGTGCCCGTTGAATCTTACGATCCAAGCTCTTTTCCTCTTTCTCCGTTTTAACGATAATTTTTTCGAGCTCTGCCTTTTTACGATCTAAAGCTTCTTGCTTAAGTTCAAAACGTTTTTGGGCAGCCTCTAGGGTAATCTTCTGGTTAGAGAGCTGGACCTTAGCCTCTTTTATGCGCTTATTAGACAACTGAATGTCTAATTTTTGCAACTCGATTTCTCGGCTAAGAGCATCATACTCTCTGTTATTGTTTACATTTTCTTGCTGTTGGCCATACTTTTCAATAAGGACCTCAGCTTCTTTGATTGTATTCTGGTGCTTGCTAATTTTTAGCTCCGTAGCTTTGATATCCTCGCTCAACTTGTTGACACGAGTTTCTAGGCCCACGATTTCATCTTCCAACTCACTTACCTCCATGGGTAGCTCGCCCTTCAGACGCTCAATATCGTGCAGTTTAGAGTCTAGTTCCTGCAGTTCAAATAGATACTGTAGTTTTTCTTCCACAGGGACATTAACAGTCTTTTTCTTGGCCATGCTTATAAATAATTTACAGGATTAGTACGTACGGTCGTTTTGTGAACCGTAAAGTTAGGAAATTTTTGGCTGATTAACTCATAAAACAGTTCAATTGTAAACTGCTCAGACTCATAATGGCCTAAATCAGCTATAATTAGCTGGCCATCGGCATCAAAAAACTCATGGTATTTGTAATCAGCAGTAACAAATACATCTGCTCCAGCACCTTTTGCGGCCCCTAGTAGAAAGCTTCCTGCTCCACCACAGATGGCAATTCGCTGGACCTTAGGCTGATGAATATGGGTATATTTCACACAGTCCGTGGCCATAGTTTGTTTCAAATACTTGAGAAAAGCAAGACTATCTTGAGCCTCAGGCAGCTCCCCAACCAGGCCAATTCCCACTTCTTGATGGGCATTTTCTAGCGCAATGAGTTCATAGGCAACTTCTTCATAGGGATGGCTCTTTTTCAAAGCAGCCAATACTTTAGTTTGTAGGTATTTGGGCAAAATTACTTCTAATTTATGCTCAACCTCATAATGGCGTTGTTCTTTTTGTCCCAAATGCGGTTGGCTTTGGGTATTCCCCTTAAAGCTACCTTGGCCTTTTACCTCAAAGCTACATTCACTATAATTTCCAATTTGGCCAGCTCCAGCGGCAAAAAGGGCTTCTCTGACCGCCTCCAAATTTTTAGGGGGGACATAAGTCTGTAGCTTAAGCAGCAAGCCTTTTTTGGGAGATAAGATGCGGAGATTTTTGAGGCCCAATTTTTCGGCAATTTTGGTATTTACCCCTTGTCGCAAGACACTATCTAAGTTTGTGTGCGAAGCATAAATAGCAATATCAGCCTTAATAGCCTTAATCAAAATGCGTTCTATATAGCTATGTCCATTGATTCGTTTGAGGCCAAAAAACACAATGGGATGATGAGCAATAATAAGGTTGCAGCCCTTAGCTATAGCTTCATCGACCACCTCTTCGAGGCTATCTAGGCAAAGAATAGCGCCTGTACAATTCCAGTTTTTTTGGCCCAAAATTAGGCCTGCATTATCGTAAGATTCTTGATAAGCAGGAGGAGCTACATCTTCTAGGAATTGGACAATTTCGGCAATTTTCATAAATGATAATTTTGCATCAATTCAATAAACAGCAAAAAGGGTAACAGCGAGCTGCTACCCTTTTTGGGATATTTGGAAAATGATTTTGGAGGCTATCCAGCCTAAAAGCCCGTAGGGCTAATTGGCCTAGCGATGTGCAAGGGGGGCCGTAGGCCAGACCGAGGCGCAAAGCGCCGAAGGGCCGAGCAGACCTGCGAGCCCTGTAACGTAGCGCCGCAAGGCGAAGCCGCAGCGGAGGCCCCAAAACCACTAGAACAGTCTAGTACTTCCAGTTACGATTACGGCCACCATCACCTTCTGGTTTAGGAGCTTCTGTTTCGCTATCTTCGGCAATATAGAATTCTACACGACGGTTCATAAAGTGCTCTTGTTCGCCAGCAGCAGAGGGAATCAAGTTAGAAGCCTCTCCATTATATTTAGCGATAAATCGGCTACGGTCAACTTCATACTGATTAACAATATAGTCAATAGCTGTCATTGCGCGGTTATAAGATAGGCGATCATTGTACTCATCGCTAGCGCGAACGTCAGTATGTCCGTGTACAACCACTTTAAGATCTGGATAAGCCTGCATTACGCGAGCGATATGGCGGAGTTGCTCATAAGATTCGGGGCGCAATTTATATTTATCGAGATCAAAATGGATCATAGGCAAATACCAATCGTTGAGCATACCTTTTCCACCGCCACCGAGGGGATCAAAAGTTTCGTCACCGATTACAAGACGTTCGTTATCTCCAACCACTTTGATATCTTCAGGAGTAAGTGGTTTAGGTACTGCGGCTACTCCATCTTCGTCCACTTTGTATCCTGGAGGAGAAAAAGGTTCTTTATCAAGGTGATCAGGAATATCATCACCATCAGAATCCATTGTACGGCCCTTAGTATCTACGATTGCATTTTCGGGGGTATCGGGTTCTTCATCGATTTTGTTGGGTACACCATCATTATCATCATCATTGAAAAGATCGTCATCCAACTTCTTCTTAAGGTCAGCTACATCAGACATAGGGTAAACCAAGGGGTTTACAAACCAAAGAGGTTGAATACGTTTATCCTTTTTGCCCAAGTGGAACCCTAGGCGGATAGAAGTATAGTGAGGAATATCAATATTTGATGTGAAATCACCTGTTTCATTTTTCTGTTTGGCGTCAATATAGTCATCTACAGAAATGAATCCTTGATGTTCTAAGGCCAAAGAAAGACGAGGAGTGATAAGGTATTCTAAGCTTAATCCCACATTCATAAAGGGATTAACGGCCATTTTCTTTCCATCTTCGCCAAAGGTAAAGATATTATTACTATTCTGTTGTGCAGAAGTTTCATAATCATCATCTAAGAGGCCTTTGATATTATTGCGTACCTCACGTCGGCCAGAAAGCGTAGACAAATCGATTGGATTGCCACTTGCATCTAGTGCTACACGACTAAAGTCATAGGCATTACCATTTGCGTCCAATGCATTTGTGGTTGTACGATACATATTTACGCCCAAACCAAGAATCAAGTTAAGGCTCCACTTATTGCTCTTCTTATGAAACTTGATGTTATTCAAGTTGAATACTGACTGCAAAGAAAGTGCGTGGTACTGTGGAATTTTGTAGTTTGAGTAAAAGACTGTATTGGGCCCAGCATACTGTGTAGTAAACGGCTCAATGTCTTGGTAGGCGTTTTGGCTAGACGCTTGATAATTCAAACCACTGGCTTGGCCAAACATATACTCTGCTTTTAGCGACATTACATAGCCCAAAGACTTACGAACATGAACACTAGCGCCCCAGCCAAACTGAGATTGAACATCGCCACTAACGAGAAAACTTCCTGCTCCTACGCCCAATTGCCACATATCTCGTGGACGACCAGGGAACTGGCTTTCGCCTTTTTTCCACTCAGCATGTTGGCTTTCATATTTTTTAGAGACAAATTGATCATCTGTTGGGTTTACAGATATTTGCCCCTGAGACGGAGTCCAAACCCCAAAACTTAGGGCAAGGGCCAAGGCTCCTTTCATGAGGTGTTTAGTAATTTGCATATACGTGTTTTTTATCCACAATAATGATATAGAAAATGATTAGCAGATTCGCATGGGGGCAGATCTGCTAACAAATATAGTCTGGCTTGTAAAATTAGGCTTTTTCTACTGTTTTTCAAGTGAATAAAACAGAAAAAGCTCAATCTTTATATAATATTATAACGACTTGTACGTTAAAAAATACTAAGTAAGTTTTTCTAGGGCCAATGTAAGTGCTGTAGTAGAGAGCTGATAAGGCGAATTATTTCTTGCCTTAACCTCTTCTAAAGCCTGACGAATTGTCCAAGAAATGTCCTCAAAGATAGCAGCATCTGTCAAGGCTTCTCGGCTTTTCATCAAGTATGCAAATACGCGAGCCATTCCACAGTTAGCGATAAAATCAGGAATTAAGCTAAGCTCTTCATCCGTTTGCTTAGCCGTTGGTCCAAAAAAGACCTGATCATCTACAAATGGAACATTTGCTCCACAAGACATTACTTTAAGTCCTCCTTTTCGTAGACGCTGTACCTGCTCTGCGGTCACTAATTTTGAGGCCGCCCCTGGAATAAAAATATCTGCTGGAACATCCCAGATGACTTGTTGAGCTTCTTCAAAAGAAATAAGTCGATCAGATTGTAACTTATTCCCTTTCTTGTTTAGAAATAAACTAACCACTTCCTCATAACTTAATCCCTCTGGAGCAATTATTCCGCCTGCAACATCAATAATTCCCACAATTTTCGCTCCATTTTTGGCAAAATAGAAAGCTGCGGCTGAGGCAACATTCCCCCATCCCTGAATAATTACTTTTTTATCTTTTATAGATTCGCTATAATATAAGTCATAGTAATGCAAAACAGCCTCTGCAACCCCATAACCAGTTACCATATCGGCAATAGCCAATTTTTCTTCGGTTTCTGGAACATACTTAGAATCTTCAATAATTTTAGACACCCCCAAGCGTAATTGCCCCAAAGCCGCAATACGTTCACCTCCTGTAGGCTGCAAATGCCCATTGACAATTCCTTCTTGAGGATGCCACAACCCCAAATCTTGCGTAATTGGAATAACATCCTTAAGTTCATCTACATTCAAGTCACCTCCTGTTCCATAATAGTTTTTCAACAAAGGAATCACGGCCTTATACCAACGCTTCAAGACTTCTTCTCTTCTAGGGTCATTGGGATCAAAGTTAATTCCCGATTTTGCCCCCCCAATATTAGGTCCACAAACTGAAAATTTAACCTCCATTACCTTAGCCAAAGAAATAACCTCTTCTTTGTTTAAGCCTTTACGCATACGGGTTCCACCCCCAGCAGCTCCTCCTCTCAAGGAGTTAATAACCACCCAGCCTTTAGCTTCGGTTTCTGCATCAGACCACTCAAATACGATTTCGGGCGTCTGCTCTTTGTACTGTTTTAGTAGTTGTTCCATAGCTTCTGAAATTTTCGGCCAAGATAACGATTTCAAGAGGCATTCAACTTACCTCTTTCCAATTCTTAATCATATTTTAATTTTATTTTGTTTTTTAGGCCTCCGCAGCAATGCTGCGGCGCTATGTTGCGGGGCTCGCTGTTCGCTCGGCCCTGCGCGGGCTTTGCCCGCTGGGTCTGCGGCTTTGCCGCCCCCCTCCACAGCGCTAGGCCAATCTTCGCTTAGCTTTGTATCTTACTCTTAGTCCATTTTCACCTGCTTACTTATTAATTATATGCTTAGTTCTAGTTGCACCCCTTCAGCTATTCATGCTGCTCAGTTTTCTAATTGGCAATTGGGCAGTCAAATTCGCCCACTTTCTTTTTGGACACAAAAACAGCAACCCCCTCCACCCTCATTAATTCTAGTCAGTTTGGGCCAACACCCCCAACAAGAAGGCTTCCGCAAAGCACTTTATAGTTTGCAGGCCATTTTTCCCAGCCAAAGCCAACTCATTCTAGATTTGGGCTATTTGCCCAATACTCAAGCACTACCTTTTGTGCTAGAACAGCCTTTGGTCCAAAACAGCTGCTTGCTCCTACTCGATCCAGAAGAGCAAGCCTTTCCAGCATTAATTAAACGACTAAACAGTAAGACCTCTAGCGTCATTGACCGATGTCTTATTTACCAAGAAGCACAAAGCAGTTATCTCAACGAGCTACAAATCAGTGGCAATTTTGCTTTTTTGGGTTACCAAAGCCATTATTGCCCAAAAAATAGCCTAATTAGTCTGCAAGAGGCTGGGGCCTGGACCCAACGATTGGGCCTGCTCCAAAGCCAACTTTCTGAAGTAGAACCTAGCTTTAGGGAAAGCCACCACCTACTTTTCCGCCTAAATAGTTTGGCCCAAAATGGCTTTTTAAATCCCCAATCACCAGAGCCTAATGGCTGGACCAATAAAGAGGCCTGCCAAATTATGAGCTATGCTGGCCTTTCAGACAATATTCAGTTGCTCTGCCTTCAAAACTTTAGAGCTGATTATGAAGCCTCTCCCCTAGCCACAAAGCTATTGGCCCAAATGTGCTGGTATTTTTGGTCGGCCTTTAAAGAACGATTGGCAGAGGGGATTCCTCCTCTACATGAAATGCAACGCTATGCCCTACAACTACCTCAAGACAACCTTCCCCTATCCTTTTATCAATCACGTCGAAGTGGTCGCTGGTGGTTTAGCCTAGACAAAGAAGAGGAAAATGCCCGATTATTAGCCTGCAGCGAAAAAGATTATCTCTTGGCTTGTAAGGGCCAAATTTCGGAACGCATTTTTTGGTCCGCTCGACAGCTTTAAAAAAAATGCGATCAACTGCCTGGAGCAGTTGATCGCATTTTTAGCGTTCCCCACAGCATCGGCTGAGGGATGGAAAGCAGGGCCGCCGAAGGCGGCAGACCCAGCGGGCGAAGCCCGCGCAGGGCCGAGCGAAGAGCGAGCTGCGACACAGCCCGACCCGACCGCAGGGAGGGGCAGCCCCAAAACATTAATATATCAAGGTAGAAGTGCTTTAAAAGCAGCATAGCCTGCATTAGCCTTAGGTGTAGTTGAACAACCTAATTCAGTAGCTCGATTATTGATATCTTGAACACGGTTATCTGGATTGGGGTGTGTGCTCAAAAAAGCTGGTGTAGAACCAGATTGGCCTTGGTCAATTAATTTTTGAAAAAAGGCCGAAGCACCATTAGATGCGTACTCCGTATCGCAAAGATAATCTACAGAATGATCATCAGCATTGCGCTCATGGTTACGGCTAAATCTAAGACTAGTAAGATTGCTCACAATTTGGGCCAGCATTCCAGGGTCATCTCCCGCCAAAACAGAAAGCATAGTACTTAAGCCATAAGCTTGAGTCATTTGTTGGGTAGAGTGACGCTGATCGGCATGGGCAATTTCGTGGCCCAAAACACCTGCTAAATCATCAGCCTCATCTAAAAACTTAATTAATCCTGTATAAACGTAAATATAGCCCCCTGGCGCACAAAAGGCGTTTAGGGTATTATCATCTTGAATGATATAAAGATCCCAACCAAAATCGTTGCGATAATTAAGCTCATCCGAAGATAAAATCTCATCTCTCATATCGTAGAGATATTGGTAGGCAGCTTCATTGCCGGCATAGGGAAGCAAGGGGTATTCGGCGGGATTTGCGTCAATTTCGGTTTTGAGCTGCGCGCCAAACTCCTTATCCTGTTCTAAGGTAAAAATGTTAATGCCTTGGTCCTTTTTGCAAGCAGAAGAACCCAAGAGTAAGGCCATAAACACTAAGGCCAAAGAAAAATGCTTATACATAGGATATTGTTTTTGGGCTAAAAAAAGACTGAACTCTAGTGAAACTAGAGTTCAATCAACAATTAAGATTGTGCTTAGAAAAGCTCAATAAATATACCGTAATTACTTACGCGCCAAGACCTTTTTAGCTGCTTCGATTACATTTACGGCATCTAAACCATATTTAGTCATTAGTTCGGTAACGGTACCACTTTCACCAAAGCTATCTTTTACCCCCACCATTTCAATCGGCGTAGGTAATTTTCGTGCTAAAAGGCCAGCAATACTCTCCCCCAATCCACCATAAATATTATGTTCTTCAGCAGTAACTACAGCCTTTGTTTTGGCTGCAGAAGCCAAAATGGCCTCTTCATCTAAGGGTTTAATAGTATGAATGTTAATCAGTTCGACGCTAATGCCTTCTTCAGCTAGAGCTTTAGCGGCTTCTACGGCTTTCCAGACCAAGTGTCCCGTAGCAAAAATGGTCAAGTCTGTTCCTTCACTCATAACTAAAGCTTTGCCCAATTCAAAAGGCATATCTTCAGTAAATCGGGGCCAGCCAGGGCGGCCAAAACGGAGATAAACGGGACCATCATGATCGGCAATAGCGATAGTTGCAGCTTTAGTCTGAGCGTAATCGCAAGGATTCACGACCGTCATGCCAGGTAGCATCTTCATTAGGCCAATATCTTCTAGAATTTGGTGGGTTGCGCCATCTTCTCCTAGAGTCAATCCTGCATGCGAAGCACAAATTTTCACATTTTTATGTGAATAAGCAATTGACTGGCGAATTTGGTCATACACTCGGCCAGTAGCAAAGTTGGCAAAAGTAGCGGCATAAGGAATTTTGCCTGCAGTAGCCAAACCAGCGGCTAGGCCCATCATATTCGCTTCGGCAATTCCAACTTGAAAAAAGCGCTCAGGATGCTCATCAATAAAGGCATTCATTTTTAGAGAGCCAATTAAATCAGCACAAAGACCGACTACCTTGGAATTGGTTTGGCCCAAAGCCTGAAGTCCATCGCCAAAACCGTCGCGGGTCGACTTTTTACCGATGCTTTTAATATCTTTTAGCATAGCTATATATAATTAATAGTGCAGTTCTAGAATTTGGTTAATAATCGCCCAAGGTTTCGGGCAATTGTGCCAATGCATTGGCCAATTGTTCATCAGAAGGTGCTTTACCATGCCAAGCATGAGTTCCCGACATAAAATCAACACCATGTCCCATATCAGTTTTCAACAAAAGGACCACAGGTTGACCTTGACCGCTAGCAGCTTTAGCTTCAGCCAAATAGGCTAAAACAGCAGCCATATCATTGCCTTTTTCACCAACCAAGACTTTCCAACCAAAGCTTTCCCATTTGCTGGGCAAATTACCTAAACTTAAAACATCATCATTGCTGCCGTCAATTTGCTGGCCATTCCAATCTACGGTCAAAATGACATTATCTTGCTTATTATGTGCCGCAAACATGGCCGCTTCCCAAATTTGGCCCTCTTGCAATTCGCCATCCCCACAAAGGGCATAAACCAACTTACTGTCGCCATCCATTTTTTTGGCTAATGCAGTACCTAATGCCACAGAAAGGCCTTGGCCCAAAGATCCTGAAGCTACCCGAATGCCTGGCAATCCTTCATGTGTGGTAGGATGACCTTGCAAACGACAGTTGAGGTGACGAAAAGTCGCCAATTCCTCAATAGGGAAATAGCCCGAACGAGCCAAAACGCTATACCAAACGGGAGAAATATGCCCATTAGACAAAAAGAAAAGATCTTCATTTTTGCCCTCCATAGAAAAGGCTGAATTGTGCTCCATTTGCTGGAAATAAAGGGCCGTAAAAAATTCGGCACAGCCCATAGAACCACCAGGGTGGCCACTTTGCACAGCATGTACCATCCGTAAAATATCACGGCGAACCTGCGTGGCCATCTGCTCTAAATATTGAATATCTGCCATTAATTATTAAGTATAGAGTGAGAGAGTTGTTTGTCTAATAATAGGTTGGAGAGAGATTAACGCAAAGGCCGTTGCAAATCAGCAAAATCATTCTCTAGCTGATTGATTGCAGCCCCAATTGGATATTGCTGTAAAATCCCCGAGGGCAAGGGCCGCAATAATCGCAGGACTTCAGTTAATTCTTGGGCCACTAACCACTGCCGCAAGTCTTCCCCATCCAATAAAAGGACGGGCATTTGCTCTTGGCCCAAAGCCTGTAACTCTTGATTGGCTGGCACCGTAATCAAACTAAAAGTTTTCAACAATTGCCCCCTGGGCCCTTCCCAATGTTCCCAAATTCCCGCAAAGGCCATGAGTTCCTGATGAGGCAATAAAATGCGATGCGCCTGACCGCTTTTCTCCCAAACATAAAAACTATCGGCAAAAACTAAACAGCGATGCTGCCGAATCGGCATGCGAAAAGAATGTCGCTTTTCAATTCCTTCCGCTTTAGCCGTCAGAAAACTCAAACCAATCCCAGGGTCTTTGGCCCCTCTAGGCACCAACCCCCAGCGATAAATCTGTAACTTAGTCGACTTATTTGTCAAGACATAGGCATTGTTCCCTGGCCCAATATTATAAGAGGCCTGCAGGGGCTCCGCTACATCTATATTAAATACTCGCTTCATCCGAGTTCGGCCTGCACTAAAAGAAAAACGTTCGCACATCTTATTCGTCAGTTTGTTTTGCCCAACAAATATAAACGATTTAGACTGTTATTAGTATGTAGGCCCAATTTTATGCACTTCTGCTGTATTTTGGGGCCCGCGGCCGGCTCGGCTTTGCCTCGGTCGGCCGCCGCTATGCTACGCGGCTCGCAAGTCTGCTCGGCCCTGCGCGGGCTTTGCCCGCTGGGTCTGGCCTGCGGCCACCGCTGCGCAGCGCTGGGCCATGGCTCACTAGGCTCGCAGGCGGCTCCGCCGCCTTATAAGATAATAGTTTAGTTGAAATATCAGTTTTTACGCAAAAAGATTACAACTTTAAATTTTATAATCAAAAACATAAATGTTTAAGGTTTTGCCAAACAACACAGTCCTAAAAATGGTTCAAAGCTCGATAAACAGAGTTTTCCACGCTTTTCCACGGAGTTTTCCACAAGCCACACTTAAAACAAAAAAATGCAGCGCAAAATGACTATAAATAGATTCTTCTAAACACAGTTATCAACATTAAACAAATAACTATGTTCAATAAGTTGTTTTACAGTGATTTACAAAATTGGTTTTCCACAGGAGTTTGTGAATAAATGGCTTATTTATCCACATTTTATCCACAATGGCTGATTGACCTGTGTATAAAACTTGTGGAAAACTGCTCAAAAGCCTCAAGTTGTGAATAAGTGCTATTTTATCCACATAGTTTTCCACAGTAAAATGGGCTATTTTGGCCCAAAATAAAATCCACAATCTCAAAATTGTGGATAAGTCTGGTTTTCGTGGAAAAGCGACTAAAAAGCCGATCCTAAAACCTTTTTATTTTTGACTGGCTGTGTATAATTCCGTGGATAAGTTCAAAAACTTGTGGAAAAGTTAAATTTAAGCCCTTGTTCACAACTTGAGTTATCCACTTATCCACAGCCCTAATGATAATAAGAGATTTTTTAAAATTTTATTTCTTTATAATTTATAACAGATCAAGCACTCTAAAATCTGTTGCGACAAAATGTTTTAATTTTTGTTTCTCTAGCCAAGGAAGCCCCAGCAGGATTCAGATTAATTTTAGAGCAGTTCACTTGAGTTCAAATTCAAAAAATAGCAGACTTATCCTCGATGTGGAAAAGTTTTGTGGAAAAGCGCTCTTTTAGGTTAAAAAATTCAATTTGGGCAAAAGGGAGGAGCGAAGCGACTGGCCTAGCGATGTGTAGCAGTGGCCCTTAGGCCAGACCAAGCGGGCTTCGCTCGCACAGGGCCGAGCGACCCGACCAATGGGAGCTGATGCAGCGAAGCAAGTAATAGCGATCTGCGGAACGACAACAAAACCTTTAGGTTGCAGTTCGACAACCAAAGGGAGTAACCGCCGCCTCAGAATATCAGCGGAGGCCCTAAAAAAGAAACTAAATCAAAAACTGTTCTTTGGAATAAATCTAAATAGTTGAATTCTCAACTGCTTAGGCGGCGCATTGTTCAAAATGGGGAAGAAGCTCAAAAAAAGACTGTATTTTTGGGCCCCTTCTTATTAAGCTAACAAAAGCATTATTCAGATGGAACATAAAAAATTGCGGCTTCCCAAGGCCGTTAGCCTTTGGTTATTGATTGGGGTAGTAATGGTATTTGCGCAGGTAGTAATTGGTGGAATCACGCGTTTGACGGATTCTGGTTTGTCGATTACAGAATGGAATGTGATTAAGGGTGTTTTACCACCGATAGGAGAGGAGCAGTGGACTATAGCCTTTGAGAAGTATCAAAAACACACGATTCAGTATGAAAGCATTCATGCCGATATGACGCTTTCAGAATTTAAGTTCATTTATTTTTGGGAGTATTTTCATCGTTTGTGGGCGCGAAGCATGGGCTTTGTTTTTCTGTTTCCCTTTTTGTATTTCTGGCGCAAAAAATGGTTGCCTGCTGGTCTAATGCGAAAGTTGAGCGGGGTGGTTGCCTTGGCGGCTTTAGCGGCTGTATTTGGTTGGATTATGGTTAGTTCTGGCTTGAATACCGAGGAATACGTTTGGGTCAATGCCTATCGCTTGACCACGCACTTGTCTATTGCAATTAGTTTATTGGCTTTATTATTTTGGGCCAGTTTAAAAGTTTGGCAGCCAGAGACCCAAGATGCTTATCATCGAGTATTGCGGAAGCGGGCTTGGCAAATCACGGCTTTAATTGGCCTGCAATTGGTCCTTGGTGGCTTGATGTCGGGCATGAAAGCTGGCTATGTAGCTCCCCATTTTCCGCATATGGACGTGGCTGCAGATGGGAGTTGGCAGTGGTTTTCAGATGTTTTGTATCAATCAGAGGAATGGAAATTGGAGAACCTCTTACGCTATAACAAAAATGCTTTTGCGCCAGCCTTAATCCAGGTCTTTCATCGATTTACGGCTTATGCTTTAGCTGTTTTAATTCCTTTGCTGGCTTGGCGGATTCATCGCTCTAAGGTTTCGGCTCGCTTGAGAGGGGCCAATATCCTTTTGTTGCTCGTATTGGCTATGCAGATTGGTCTGGGCATTTTTACGGTGATAAACAGTTTGGGCGGCTCTGAAATTTTCCCAACTCTAGGCGTTTTGCATCAGGCGGGAGGAATGTTGCTCTTGTTGGCGATGTTGTACCTCAATTATCAGTTTAGTGAAGGAGGTTATTCGGCTAAAAAAAGCCTGAAAACGACAAAAACAGAGGCAGGCATAAGTTTATAACAAAATTATATACGAAAAGACAGGCAAAAAAGCCTGTCTTTTCTTTTTTATTTATATTTTCGTGTATAAATAAAGTCAACCCTATGTTAGAACCTCTATTACAGTTATTTTACCCTCGTTTATGTTTAGCTTGTCAGCGACAGCCCTTACAGCGGCAGCAAAAAGCTCTTTGTACGGCTTGTCAGTATAAGATCAAGCCTACCAATTATCATTTATTGGAGGATAACCCAGTTGCTGAACGCTTTTGGGGGCGTTTACCGATTGTTAGGGCGAGCACAGCCTATCATTTTGTGAAAGGGGGGATATTGCAGCGTTTAATTCATGAGTTGAAATATGGTCATCGGCCAGAGATTGGGGAGGAGTTGGGGCGGAGTTATGGGCGCTTATTGGTGGAGGAGCCTTTTTGGAAGTCAGTAGATTATATTATTCCAGTTCCCTTACATCCTAAAAAGCGACATCAACGGGGATATAATCAGGCGGCGCGATGGGCTTCGGGATTATCGGAGAGTTTGGGAGTGCCTTGGTCCGAGAAGTTTTTATTGCGGGCCAGTTATACCGAAAGTCAAACTAGAAAGAGTCGAGAGGAGCGTTTTGCCAATGTTTCGGAAGCCTTTGTCTTGCGACAGGCCGATAAGTTGAAGTATAAGCACATTATGCTGGTGGATGATGTGATGACCACAGGAGCCACCATAGAGGCTTGCGCCAAGCATTTGTTGAAGGCGCAAATTTCGCTTAGCGTAGTATGCATTGCCTTGGCGCCTTAGTCTTTTAGGGTCTGGAGTTGGAGAATGGCTTGAGCTAATTGTTGGTCCATTAAGTGAGACGAATTTTGGAGGGCCTTTAAAATGGCTAATTGTTCGGCTTGGCTTTTATTCTGGCTAATTTTCAGGCAAAGGTTAATTTCTGTTACTTCAATTTGAAAGGCCAGTAATTCGCTAGCTAAGGCCTCTAAGTATTGATTAGGGAGCTTTTTCCACTGAGCCCAATAATAGGGCTCAAAAGCCAAAATACTCTCTTCTAAGAGCTGTTTTTGGCCCAATTGGTCCAAGATGGATAGTTGTCCACGAACTTGTAGGGCCAAATAGTTCCAGGTCGGTACATTTTGGCTATGCTGATAATGCTTGGGCGAGATATAGGCATAAGGGCCTTGAAAATGGATCAATACCTCTTGTTTATCTTGCTTTAGGAAGCTTTCTGCCTGTGGATTGGCTAGGGCCAGATGGCTTTTGAGTAGGAGAGGGCTAGACCAAACAAAGGGCAAGGGAGTGGCCCAAAGTTGGCCCTCTTGCTGTGATTGTAAGAGGCCAAAGGGATATTGCTCTTTCATCCATTGAAGTGGAGCAGGAGCATTGCTCTTGAAGCTTTTGGGAATGTACATAGGCGGTAGAGTTAGGTTAGATTTGGAGCGTCCAGGCCCGTTAGGGCCGCAGGCTGAGGGGTGGGCAACAGTGGCCCGAAGGGCCAGACCCAGCCGCCTTTGGCGGTGCAGGGCCGAGCGATCAGCGAGCTGTGAGACAGCCCGACCCGAGCGAAGCGAGGGGCAGCCCCAAAATAAAAAAAAAGCGCCAGCCCAAAAGGGCCAGCGCTCAAAGCTTATTGACGAGGGCTAAACATCTCGAAGCGAGTTGGTTTTCGACGTCTGGGGAAGTAGTTGTTTTCCCGTTCTACATCGGCAGTTTCTAAATAAGGATCTAAAACAAATTCCTTGATTTCCTTTTCGGTAACAAAGACTTTAGAGACCTTATCGCTATTGTAGCGCCAAACTTCGGCGGGAATATAGCGGACCTCAGAGCTACCATCTACATATTTTAGCTCGATAATAATGGGCATTACTAGACCACCCACATTTTTGAAATCGACCTGATAGTAGTTGTAATCTTTGGCCAAAACTTCTTTTTCTTCGGCACTGAGATTTTGGTAGGCAAAGAGCGAATTACGCTGTACATCTTCCTCTACACGGTATTTGTCGCGATCATTGTATTTATCGCGTAGATCGGGATAGCGCTCCATAACCGTTTCCTTAACAGACTCCTTATTGCGGATATCACCAATATAAGTGGGGTCTTCTGCATCCCAGATTTTTTGCATGCTCATCTCTTGCTCTGGGTTGAAGGTATTGAGATGGTAGTGTGTAATTTCATCTAGAGAAATATCGACATGGTCGGTGCTATAGAACCAACCTCTCCAGAACCAATCGAGATCTACCCCAGAAGCATCTTCCATGGTACGGAAGAAATCGGCGGGAGTGGGGTGTTTGAACTTCCAGCGGTTGGCATATTCTTTAAAGGCGTGGTCAAATAGTTCGCGTCCCATGATGGTTTCGCGCAAAATATTGAGAGCAGTAGCAGGCTTTCCATAGGCATTATTGCCAAATTGTAGGATAGATTCAGAATTTGTCATGATGGGCACAATTCCATTTTTATTGCCGCCCATGTAATCTGTGATTTTGTAAGCAGGACCACGACGAGTGGGGTAGTCACGTTCCCACTCTACCTCAGTCAGGTATTGTAAAAAGGTATTGAGTCCTTCATCCATCCAGGTCCATTGACGTTCGTCAGAGTTAACGATCATAGGGAAATAGTTGTGCCCAATTTCGTGGATGATTACGCCAATCATGCCATATTTTAGACGCTCCGAGTAGGTCCCATCAGGACGAGGGCGACCATAGTTGAAGCAAATCATAGGATATTCCATACCCGTGAAGTTGGCATGGCTAGAAATGGCCACAGGGTAGGGGTAGTCAAAAGTATACTTAGAGTAAGTTTTGAGGGTGTGAACAACGGCACGAGTCGAGTATTTGTCCCAAAGCCCCATACACTCTTTAGGGTAGTAAGAGATCGCAAGTACATTGCGATCGCCAAACTGTACGCCTTGAGCATCCCAAATCAATTTGCGAGAGGCCACAAAAGCTACATCACGCACATTAGAGGCATAGAAGCGCCAAGTTTCGCTACCTTCACCTTTTTTGCTTTCGTTGGCCTTCGCTTCCTCTTCCGTGATAATGAAAACAGGATCTTTGGCTGTTCTAGCTTTTTCAATGCGCTCGCGTTCTGTTTTGCTCAATACATCTTTGCTATTTTGTAAAACACCTGTTGCGCCCACGACAAAGTTTTTAGGAACGGTAATCTCTAAGTTAAAGTTACCAAAGCTAAGCGTAAATTCTCCACGGCCCAAAAACTGCTTGTTTTGCCAACCATCTACAGCGTTGTAAGCACACATCCGAGGATAGAATTGAGCGATGTTGTACATGTAGTTATCATCTTCAGGAAAATATTCATACCCTGAGCGGGCACGAGTTTTAATCCCATCATTGATATTGTACCACCACTTTACATCAAATTCAAACTTTTCCCCAGGTTTTAGTGGACGATCAAGATCGATCCGCATCATTGTTTTATTGATGGTATATTTTAGCGTTTCGCCCTTCTTACCACTTACTTGTTCAATCTTAAAGCCACCATCAAAATCATTGAATAGCCCCATGACTTGGTAGCTATACATTTTAGGGTCAAGCTTTTGGCTTTCAGTGATTTGTGCGTCAGATCCCTTAGCGCGTACATTTTGGTCCAGTTGCAACCAAAGATAACTAAGCGCATCAGGAGAATTATTGTAGTAGGTAATACGCTCTTTACCATAAATTCGTTGTTTTTCGTCATCCAAACGAACCTGAATATTATAGTCTGCTCGCTGCTGCCAATACTTATGTCCTGGCGCTCCAGCTGCATTATGGTATTGGTTGGGCGTGGGCAACTCTTCATAAAGCTGCTTAAATTTTTCATGAGCACGCTCTTCTTGTGCCCAGCCATACTGTGCCAATAAAAAAAGGCTAAGTATAGCAAGTAGTGATCGTTTTAGCATAATTAGAAATATCTAAATTTAATAAACAAGATGTTTTGTTTTTGGGGCCTCCGCCTCGCTACGCTCGTCGGCGCTACGTTTCGCAGCTCGCAAGTCTGCTCGGCCCTGCGCAAAAAAACAAGTTTTTTGCTTGGTCTGCGGCTGCGCCGCACTGCTTCACATCGCTAGGCCGCTTGGCCCTTGGTCATGTTTAGCCAAAAAATAGCTCAGCGCCTTTTTCTAAACAAAGCAAAAAAGCAATACCTGCTACGGCTGAAGAAACCACTAAGGTCCAGTCTCTTTGAGCTTTTTGGCCCAATTCTACAAAGATATAGTTGAAGGCAAAACAGGCAGCAACAATCAAAAGTTGTCCAATTTCTAGGCCTAGATTAAAACCCAAAAGAGGCATCAATAGGCTTTCATTGGCCACTAAAGTTTCTTTGAGAAAGTTGGAAAACCCCAAACCATGAATGATTCCAAAGGCCGCAATAAGACCATAAGCCCAATTTTTATTGATTTTAGCTCCTCTAGTTGAAGGAGGGTAACTAATGTTTTGAATACAACTAGCCATGATACTAACTGGAATCAAAAATTCAATAAGCGCCGACCAAACCGGAACAATTTCAAAGGTGGCTAAAGCTAAGGCTATAGAATGTCCTAGGGTGAAGGCTGTAACCAAAATAGCTACTGTTCGCCAATCGTGTATTCGCCAACTGGCACAAATCGCAATGATAAATAGAATATGGTCATAGCCATAGGGGTCTGTAATATGTTCTAACCCTAACTGAAAGTAGAGGCCAAAATTCATGTAGTCGTTTTAAAATGGTGATATATTTGTTCTTCAAGATCAAATTTAATGTACCAAGTTTTTATAAAATACTATCAAAAATACGACTCAGATGCCTAGCTTTTTGACAATTAGTCTAGTTTGTTCGATTTTATGGCCCTTTTCCCTTTCTATGTCTAATGAAATGCCACAAAATGAAGAGCACCCTATTTATCTCTCTTTTGCCGAAATTGATTATAAAGAGAAGGAGCAAGCCCTACAGATCTCCATCAAGCTTTTTGTAGACGACTTTGAACAACTTTTTTCTAAACGCTTAGGAGAAACTGTTGAAATTGGCACCAATCGAGAACACCCTCAGGCCAATCAATTACTAGCTGATTATATTCAACAGCATTTTCAGCTGAAGGCTGATGGCCAAACAATAAAGTATAAGTATTTGGGCAAGGAAATGGGCGAGAAGCAAAATATCTATGAATGCTATGTTTTTTTAGAAGCTAAAAACCTTTCGCCTTTTGCTCATCTAACGATTAATAATAGCCTATTGATTGATGAGCATTTTAATCAATTGAACTTTGCCGCTTGTCATACCAAAAGTAGAGGGTTACAAAAAGTAATTAGTCGAAAAGGAGGGGAGGTCCAAAAAGTAAAATGGTAATTAATCTGATTAATTACCCCCCAGAAGTAAAATTACTTCTTCACAATATCTTGTATCTTGATTTGTGGAAAACTGAATGTGGAAAACTTTTGTCGAGGTTTTCCACATTTTCTTTTAGTAGTTTTCCACAATTTGTTCCACGTGGAACATGTTGATAAGTTTTTGTGGAAAACTTTTTTTGTGGAAAAACTAAAATAGCAATCAAAAGTAGAATTATAGACTGGGTAAAACTTACTCACAATTTCCTTGTGGAAAACACTAATTGATTGTGGGATGGAAGGACTGTTCCACGTGGAACATATCCACAATGCATTTGTGGAAAACTAAGAGATTTGTAGAAAACAAGAAATGTTCCACGTGGAACATTTGGTTGCCGTGGAAAAACGTGGAACATATCCACAGTTTGCTGTGGATAACTTAGGGTTTTTGTGGAGAATTACCATTTTAAAAATGGAACTGAATCAATATTAGATTCAGCTCTTTTTTTCTGTGCGATTCTCAGCGCTTTGAATTTTTGGTCCAATTAGTCATTGTGTGAAGTCCTTTTGCTTTAAAGTTTGATGTTTTTGGCCAGGAGCAAGTCGGCTGAGGGGCTGGAGCAGGGCGGCGAAGCCGCAGACCAAGCAAAATGAGCGCAGCGAAATTTTGCGCAGGGCCGAGCAGAACTGCGAGCTGCGCAATGGCCCGACCCGCCCGAAGGGCGGGGCAGCCCCAAAAAAAAGAGGAAGCAGATATAGATCTACTTCCTCATAGTTGTTTCTGGGGATAGGGATTATTCAATAATTGCCCCTTCTTGATCGATGCTTAAGAGCCAGCTATTGACTCTTTGTTTTTTGGCTTTATACTGGGCCAAAATAGCAGTTTGCGCTTCTTCTGCTTTTAGTGTATTATTAAAAAGGGCAGCAATTACTGGGCCTTGGCCACTGTAATGGCAGCTCAGTCCGCCTTCAGCTCGAGCAATTTCCTGAATGTCTCTTAAAAAGCTACCTTCTTCAGCCCAAGCTTGGGGCCAAAGTGCCTCTTCTAGCAGTCTAAAATCGCTATAATTAAAGGCCCAGCTCAAGGCAGAAAGGGCCTGCAGGCTAGATTTACCTGTTTTGAGAGCAATTTCTTCTAGCTGAGCCTGATGGGCTTTAATTTTGGGGGCAAAAACCAAGAAATAAAGGCCTTTGGGCAGGGCCATACGGCGCCATTGGCAGGGAGATTCTTGAACAATGAGGTTCCAGCCTCCATATAAACTAGCCACAAGATCCTCTGCAGCACAGCCCGAAGCTAGGGCAGGGGGCATCAATTCTTTGGGCATAAGCGGACTTTTGAGCTGTTTGTTGAGTCCATACAGGCAGGCAGCCACCAAAGCAGCTTCATTGCCAAGGCCTAAACCAAAGGGAATCTTCTTGCGAACTTCTAATTCAAAGCCCAAAGAGTCCGTTTCTACGCCATAATCAGCTAAAAGCGCCCAAAAAGCGAGGGCGGCCTTGCCCATAGCGGTTTCGGCGAGGTTTCGGCTTAGTTGTTTTTGGTCTCCAGTGACTTCTATAAGCTGTAAACCGGCCTTTTGGCTAGG
>Ga0193958_1000048_pt1 | contig 65962 bp, 69 predicted proteins | sample FB_1_MG_FD_140320 | JGI IMG/M metagenome (GOLD analysis project Ga0193958, IMG submission 140320) | Microbial mat bacterial communities from the Broadkill River, Lewes, Delaware, United States - FB_1_MG | ecosystem: Environmental > Aquatic > Freshwater > River > Microbial mats | place: USA... | reverse complement strand
GTGGTCGGGTGGGAAATGCGTAACAAAATTCGTAGTGCGGTAAGCTATGAATGAGTGTGCAGCAAAGCAGTGTTTAAATAAAACTGATTGTAATTAGCTTTTAGATTAGTTTTTGTTATGTTTGGTGGTACTGGTCAGTGGTTAAATAACTAAAAGCAATCTTCAAGAGTAGTTAAATTGGTTTTACTTTTGCAGTAGCCTATTTCAGACTGAACCTCCATTCCTATCACTGCGAGATACCTATGACTTTTTCTATCGCCGCACGCTGCCCTGAAACCGGTCAGTTTGGAGTTGCCATCAGTTCATCGTCCCCTTGTGTTGCCAGCCGCTGTGCGTTTACCCGCGCGGGCGTGGGCGCAGCGCTGAGCCAAAACATTACCGACCCACGATTGGGCGATGCGATGTTGGATGCCTTAGCCATCGGGCGAAATGCTGCCGAGGCTGTGGCTGGTGCAGTGGGAGGAACTCGTCATGCCGATTGGCGACAGTTATTATTGGTTGGCAAAGTCGGCGACCCTGTGCTTTTTACCGGCACTCAGGCTTTGGGTGTTTGCGGGCAACAGCTTGGAACCGATTGCGCAGCTGCGGGGAATTTATTAGCGAATGATTCTGTCCCCGCTGCAATGGTCGAAGCCTTCGAAGCAAGCTCTGGAGCACTAGCCGAGCGTTTAATCATTGCATTGCAAGCCGCAGTAGCTGCAGGGGGCGAAGCAGGGCCAGTACATTCGATGGGCGTGAAGGTAGTGGGTGATGTTCCTTGGCCAATTATCGACTTACGAGTGGATTGGAGTGAAGACCCAATGGCCGATATGTTGACGCTTTGGGAAGTGTATAAACCGCAAGTCGAGGCTTATGTGACCCGTGGTTTAAATCCCGATAACTCGCCATCCTATGGTGTGCCGGGAGATTTGTAATGACGCAGCCTAAGCCTAATATGAGTAGCCGCGAACTGTTGGAACGGTTGGTGAGTTTCGATACCACTAGCGTCTTATCCAACTTGGAGCTCATTCATTTTATCCAAGACTATCTCGCGCAGTACGGTGTCGAGTCACAGCGCATTAGCGATGAAACGGGTGGCAAGGCCAACCTTTACGCCACCATCGGGTCCCAAGATAAAGGCGGTGTGATGTTATCGGGGCATACCGATGTGGTGCCGGTAAAAGGCCAGCCTTGGAGTAGCGATCCTTTCACGCTTACCGAGCGCGATGACCGTTTGTATGCACGTGGCAGTTGCGATATGAAAGGCTTTATTGCCAGCGCCTTAGCGGTCGTGCCACAGCTCACCAGCCAAACCTTGCACACGCCTGTTCACTTTGCTTTTTCATACGATGAGGAAGTCGGCTGCCTCGGTGTTCGGCGCATGATTGATGTGATGGAAGGCTTACCCGTTCGCCCGGCAATGGCGATTATCGGCGAGCCGACGTCGATGAAAGTCATGATTGGCCACAAGGGTAAACGCTCGGTAAGAGTCACGGTTACGGGACAAAGCGGCCACTCTGCCTATCCTACCGAAGCGGTGAATGCGATTGAATATGCGGCTGAGCTGGTCGCAGAAATTCGTAGGATTCATGCCGAGTTTAAAGTGAAGGGCCCATTTGATGATGACTACCGAGTGCCACATTCCACTTTGCATGTGGGTGTGTTTAATGGCGGAACCGCGCTGAATATCGTGCCGAATCAGTGTGTGTTTGATTTTGAAATTCGCCACTTGCCGCAAGATGATCCTGAAACGCTTTTGCAGCGGATTCAGGACTATGCCGAGCAGCAATTACTGCCGCAGATGAAAGCAGTATCGGCAAAAGTAGGCTTTGAATTTACGACATTGTCCGGCTACCCAGGCTTATATACCTCGCCGGATGAAGCGGTTGTAGCGTTTGCACGTGGCTTGCTGAGTGAAGATACTGGGGTGAGCAAAATTAGCTTTGGTACGGAAGGTGGCTTGTTTAGCGAACGGTTGGGAATTCCAGCGGTAGTGTGTGGGCCGGGGAGTATTCAGCAGGCACATAAGGCGGATGAGTATGTGAGTTTGGAGCAACTGGCGGCTTGTGATGCGATGATGGGAAGGTTGGTTGAGCGGCTTGTCAGTACTGGAAACTGAATAAAATATGCGAGTTATTGGTTTGGTGATTGGTCACGCCCGATCAAGCACTCGCTCAATTTGATTGAGTAGGGTGCTTTGTTTTGTAATATCCTCAACGGTTGAGCGTAAGCTTCATTCAAATTAAATAGAGGAAATAGCGAATGAAAGATCACTATTTGGCGCAATTAAATATCGCACAAGCCATCGACACAATGGACTCGGCGACCATGAAAGGTTTTGTAGATCGACTCGATGAGATCAATGCGCTGGCTGATAACTTTCCGGGCTTTGTTTGGCGCTTACAAACAGAAGAGGGTGATGCCACGACAATTCAAGCCTTTGATGATCCGATGCTGATCGTCAATATGAGTGTTTGGACGGATTTGGATGCCTTAAAGAACTACGTGTATAAATCAATACATGTGGAGCTAATCCGCGATAGAAGTGCATGGTTTAATAAGTTGGTGACGGCTCATCAAGTGCTTTGGTGGGTGCCAGTAGGCCATATCCCGACGGTTGAAGAGGCTAAGGCTAAGCTGCAATACCTTGAAGATAATGGCCCCAGCGAACAGGCATTTACCTTTGCCAAGCCGTTTTAAGCAATGGTTTTATGCCGACAGCCGACTATGGCCTAGTAAGCGATCAAAACTCTTAGTAACTGCGATCACCCAATCCAAATAGGTAACTCGCACTTGTGGGTCTGTATAGATTGCAATTGCGCTTCTGAGTGGAAAATGCAGGCAGCCATTCTCTACCGCACCAAAGTACGGAAGCTCGCAGGGGTTTACGCCAGCCAAGTGCAGGTTTGACCAAAGTAACTTGGTACCTTCCTCAACGCTTGTGCCTTGAAAATCGGCATTGGCTTTTTTCGGAGATAGGGCTGTGTCACCAATGAGGCGTTCTATGTCGCCAATGGTGCAGGTTTTCTTTGTGCAGCGATACCTAGCCACAGGCTTACCGTTCCAGATAATATCCAAGACTAAGGCGTCTGGGTTCTGTCGATTAAATGCATCCAGTAAACCGGCACACACAAAATCATCGTTGGTGAAGTGGACTGAGGCTATTTTGTAGCGACCTGAGCTGGGTTGTGTGTCGTGAGTGCTGAACATTTTAATGAGCTTATTCCGGATACATAAAATTAAATCGAAAATTAGTGTAGCAGAATTAAGCACCGACTTGGGGCATCATCTTAGCAATGCGACGAAGTGGAATAAACCGCGCATTTTGCATGTTTTAAGTGGCTTTTATTATCGATATTTCCTGTTTCCTTAACCAATTAAAGCCTCAAAAAAGTTTACCATGAGTCATGCTGTTCCTTGTGGATGCTTCGATTGCTGATACACTCGGTTCATAAGCTTATAAAAACGTTTAAATATGGGGAGACCATGAAAGCCACGCATTGGATTCAAAGCGCCGACCACAGCTTAGAAGAGCTGGGTGAAGCCCATCAGTTAGTGATCATCGAACTCCTGCGCGCGCCAACATGGCTAGGAGGGCTTGAGAAGCTCAACGGCCACATTGTTATCGCCAGAAAAGAGGGTTCTTGTACACCAGGGCTTGGAATCGTGGCGGATAGCGGCGACATTCTTCACTTTTGTCCGGATGGCGATGGGGAATGGATGGTGCATTATCACTATGATGAGAAGCCAAAAGTGCTCGGGGTTTACCCTGCGGTTAAACGACACTCAGAGACGGTAATGGAAGTGACCACGGAGCGTGCGGAGCAGATGGTTCTGGAGTTCTTTTCCGGAGAACGCGTAAGCCTGATCTAAATAGGAGGGAGTGCAATATGAATAAGCATGAAAAACTGAATTACGTTGAATTTTCCGCTAACGATCTCGACGCAACTAAAGCCTTTTTTAGCGCCACTTTTGGGTGGGAATTTGTTGATTACGGAGCAGAGTACACGGCGTTTTCAAATGAAGGTTTAGATGGCGGCTTCTTCAAATCGGATACTTGCAGCACGACGTCAAGCGGTGGTGCGTTGCTAGTTTTTTACAGCGATGATATTGAAGCGACTCAAGCAAAGGTAATCGCCAATGGTGGTTCGGTGATTCAGGACATTTTCCAGTTTCCCGGAGGTTTTCGGTTTCACTTCACTGAGCCCAGCGGTAATGAATTTGCGGTATGGTCTGAAAAGCATACCTAAAAGGCTGCACTCACTGCGGCTTTCTTAATCAGTTTAACTAACAAATTTTTCTAATCCACCGAAGGCTTGGAATAGTTATTCATCTAGTTGAAAAGTTCTGTTTTAATGGGGCTTTACCATCCAACTAAGAGAGAAGTCATGCCGTTCAATCAACCGTTAGGTGGCAATGATATGCCACGTTTTGCAGGCCCCGGTACCATGATGCGCCTTCCAACTCAGGAAACGGCTGAAGGGCTGGATGTGTGTTTTGTGGGTGTACCGTTTGATTTAGGAACATCGAACCGCAGCGGCACACGCTTTGGCCCAAAAGGGATTCGCAGCGAGTCCACCATGATACGTCCTTACAGCATGTGGCTTGGCTTCTCCCCATTTGATGCTTTGCAGGTTGCTGATATTGGCGACGTGGCGATCAATACCTTCAATCTTGCCAAGTCGATGGATATTATCGAGAAGGCTTACGACGACATTATGGCTCACGGTGCAATACCATTGACCATGGGTGGAGATCACACGATTGTATTGCCGATTCTGCGGGCGCTACATAAAAAGCATGGCCCAATCGGCGTAGTTCATGTCGATGCACATGCAGATATCAATGACTCCATGTTTGGTGAGAAAATTGCGCATGGCACACCCTTTCGCCGCTTAGTTGAAGAAGGCATTCTGGATACAAAACGGGTAGTGCAGATTGGTTTGAGAACCACGGGTTACTCGGCAGATGATTTTAACTGGTCGCGTGATCAGGGAATGCGCGTGGTGCAGGCCGAAGAGTGCTGGCATAAGTCGCTGGCTCCGCTAATGGAAGAAGTGCGCGAGCAAATGGGTGATGGGCCGGTTTATATTTCGTTTGATATTGATGGCCTTGACCCGACCGTAGCGCCGGGAACCGGTACGATGGAGCCGGGTGGTCTGACATCAATTCAGGGTTTTGAGATTGTGCGCGGTTGTCACGGTATGAATATTATTGGGGGAGACTTGGTTGAAGTGTCGCCACCATATGATAACTCCGGCGTGACCTCGATGATGGCAGCGAATTTGCTGTATGAAATGTTGTGTGCTATCCCTGGTGCAAATGCAAAAAAGTATGAATCCTGAGTAGTTATCAATCCCGGAGAAAGCATATGAATCATTGGCTGTTATTGCTGGTAGCCATTGTGGGTGAAGTGGTTGCCACGTCTGCACTCAAGTCGAGCGAGGGTTTTACTAAGCTGTTCCCCTCGATGATTGTGGTCGTGGGTTACGGTATCGCTTTCTACTTTCTGTCGGTTGCGCTAAAAACGATTCCTGTAGGCATTGCTTACGCCGTTTGGGCAGGTCTGGGTATTGTCTTAGTCGCCTTTATTGCCTACATCATGCATGGCCAAAAGTTAGATTTCTGGGCTTTTGTTGGGATTAGCCTGATCGTAAGTGGTGTGGCAGTGCTTAACTTACTATCCAAAACAAGTACCCATTAAGTAACTGATGACTAAATTCAAAGAGGAGAGAAATGCATGACAACTTTTTCTGCCAACTTAGGCTTTCTCTGGAATGACTTAAGCCTGCCGGATGCTATTCGCGCAGCTAGGGCAGCAGGCTTTGCTGCCGTCGAATGCCACTGGCCTTACAGCACCCCAACTCAGGATGTAAAAGCGGCACTGGATGAAACGGGCTTGGTGATGCTGGGGCTTAATACCTCCAGAGGTAATGTAGCTGCGGGTGATAATGGTTTAACGGCCATTCCCGATCGCGAAGCCGAGGCGTGTGCAGCCATTGATCAAGCGTTGGAATACGCCGCCGCGATTGCGACTCCCAGTGTGCATGTCATGGCCGGGTTTGCCGGTGGACCCAAAGCACATGCGACGTTCGTGGCAAATTTAAAATATGCCTGTGAAGCTGCTGCCAAGCATGGCATTACGGTGTTGATTGAACCGCTCAATCATTACGATGCGCCTAATTATTTTCTAAGTACGACCGAGCAAGCGAAGGCGATCATTCTTGAAGTTGGCCTACCGAATATCAAGCTGATGTTTGATTGCTATCATGTGCAATTGATGGAAGGAAATCTCGTGCATCGGCTAGAGGCTTTGCTGCCTTATATCGGGCATATTCAGTTCGCATCCGTGCCTGATCGTGGTACGCCAGACCATGGTGAGCTTAACTACGCATTTGTTTTTGAGCGAATTAAAGCACTGGGTTGGGATGTGCCATTGGGTGCTGAATATAAAACAACGCAAGCAACCTCAGAAACCTTGAGCTGGATGACATAGTTGTTTGGCATTACTCGATAGGCAAGAAATATCAGGTGCGGCTCAGTTCGGCCGCACCCTTCTCAGATCAGTGCTTGAGGCAAATAAGCCGTATTCAAACTAATAAAGCTCAACCTGATCAACTCGCGCTTTTAGCATAAACATAATCTGCAGTTGCTCTAAATCCAGCTGCGGATTAGCAATATCAATGCGCTCAAGTTGGCCACGGTAGCTAAACTCGTCGCTATTACCGGTTAGCAGTTTGCTATTCACCGAGTCCTGTAAATCCGCATATTGCTCTGAAAAATCATAAACGAGCGATGATTGCAATTGCTCCAAAAGCTGCTTATGGAGCAAGCTAGTTGCCGCGCTCCAAAAAGTACTATCCAGCTTACGGCTAAAGGCGACATCATCCAGTTTAAGCTGCTGTTGTGTGGCATCAATCACTGGCACACCGGAAATATAAATCTCCCCATTGCTGGACATCATATTCCCAAAGCTACCTAAGCTGACTTTAGCGGCCATCACTAGGCGATCATTGTTGGGGTACAAGCTAACCTCATTCACCGTTAGCGTAGTGCCACCTTGCTTGAGTTTAATGGGTCGCTTTTGTAACTGCTTATGCAGTAACTCGGCCAAGTGTTCATAGCTCACCGTTAGCGGCAAATTGACATTCAGCGCAGAAGCTTGTGGTGCAAGTTTCTCCAGCTCGGGCAGGGCCGTGGCTACGGTACTTAGTCCGCTTTGCTCTGAAGCCGTTTGCAACATAGTGCGCAGCGAGAGATCAAGCTGCAATGCATTGTCACGAATCGCTAGGTTGGATAAGGAAAGCCCTTGAGGCTGCGCTCGAATCCACAGCGGCAGCTTGCCTTTCAGCGCTCGCGGTTGTTGAATGCGCTCCCAAAAATCACGGGCACGTTCGCGGATGCGATCATCGCTTGCCAGCTTCTGTTCAAACTTAGTCGCCGCTATTTGCAGCGCTTTATTGAGTGGCTTATCAATCTGACCAGTAATGCTGATATCGACGCCCAGCACTTCAATGACGGGCTTTTCATTCCAATGGATTTGAGTGTGGCTGCTTAGCTGTAAAGTCCAGTCACGGTTAAGATCAGGCTTTAGGTCAACAACGACGGTAAAGGCCGCCGGCTTTACATCCACACCCTTAAGCAGTTCACGCACAATACTGCCATCGGCGCGTACTTTTACCTGATAGCGTAGCGGTAGTGCGATGCGTAAATAGCCATTGTCCAGTGCTTGTAAGTGTAGTGGGCCATTACGCTGTACCCAGCCACTGACTTCAAAGTCTTCACACAGTTTTTTACCAAAGATTCGCACGCACTTTTTATGGACCTTGCCGGGTTCTTCAAACAGTACTTGCGGCAAATCTGCTTCCAAGCGTTGGCTAAGATTATCCAGCGGCAATACCAATCGGGTACGCACGACTGATTCTGGCAATAAGGTCTGGTAAGGGATAACAGAGATAGGTGGTTTTTCTGACAAGGTATCGACCCCTGAATCAGAGCAGGCAGTGAGCACGGTTGCTGCGAACAGCATGAGCAATGTCATCCGGCACTGGTGAGATATTACGAAAAAGGGAGCCGCGATGGACTCCCTTAGCTTGATGAAAATACGCATCAATTAGTTGGTAAAACGTGTCCAGAAGTACTTAGGATCATCTTTCGTCATCTCCCAGTACAGAACCCCAGAGTCTCTCCAAGGATCTAACAACATACCTTCTTTCACGCCTTTGCCTTTAGCCGCAACAACCAGTGAGTTGTGCTCGTTAAAGCGACGACGGTTAGCCGTAGCGTGGAAAAAGTCGAAACTCTTCCAGTTACGCGCTTGGATATGCTTCGCCATGTCGCGAGTCCACTGCCAGCATAAACCGTTCTCACGGTAGCCGTAGTTTACTAGCACGTTTTGCCAGTAAGGTGGGCTAACCAGATTGTATTGGTTGGCCAATACGCGAGGATAAGCCACGGCTTCATGGGCCAATAACTGCGCTTCTTGCGGATCAATGTTTGGGCCAAGCGTCATTAGCTTTTTGGCAACGGCATTGATTTCGTTTTGAGTGGCAGCGTCCATATTTTTAACAATAGTGCGCTTACTGACTGGGTCAAACGCAACATTATCGTACTTTACGGCACAGCCTGAGAGACCGATTATTGAAATCAGTCCAATGGTGATTGCTAACCTTTTGCTCAGGTTTCTAATCATGACAAGTCTTCCTTGGTGAAGTGCATCAGGTAGTTAACGTCTACGTCAGTACCTAGTTTGTAACTCTGGAAAATCGGGTTATAAGTCATCCCGGTAACATTTTCCAACTTTAATCCGCTGTTGCGGGCCCAGCCTTCTAATTCAGATGGACGTATGAATTTCGCATACTCATGGGTACCCTTCGGTAACATTCGTAGCAAATACTCAGCACCAATCACCGCCAGCGCGAACGCCTTTGGATTTCGGTTGATGGTCGAGAAAAATACATGACCATCGGGTTTTACCAATGCCGCACAGGCCTCAATAATGGAGCCTGGGTCGGGTACATGTTCCAGCATTTCAAGGCAGGTCACAATGTCGTACTGGCCAGGAGATTCGGCTGCAATGGCCTCAGCAGTAGTCTGCTGATAGTCAATTTCAACACCGGACTCTAAGCTGTGCAACTGAGCAACTGACAGTGGGGTTTCGCCCATATCAATGCCCGTAACCTGTGCTTTGCGTAACGCCATGCTTTCAGACAGAATGCCTCCGCCACAGCCAATATCAATGACCTTTTTATCGGCCAGACCACCAGCGCGCTGTTCAATATAGTTCAGGCGCAGCGGGTTGATCTGGTGCAGCGGTTTGAATTCGCTCTGTGTATCCCACCAGCGATGAGCGAGGTCTTCAAACTTTTTAATTTCGTGCGGGTCAACGTTCTGCATTAGGAGAATAATCCCTACATCCAATGTTCAATACGGTATGATAACCCTTATTGGATACATGATCAGCTAAATAGGTTCATTTTATGCTGCGTTACTTGCCCGGAATTCTGCTTTTACAGCTGGCTACCGTGGGAATTACATTACTGCTTGAAGCGCCAAATGACGCGAAAACCTGGCTGATATTGTTAATTCCTGTGCTTTTGCTGGGTGTTTTCAGTGCTTTTTGGTTTGCTTTGATTTCTAAAAATAAAACTCAGGACGAGATTACAAAAGTGTCACTTTCCTTTGCCAAGGAGCGTGAGAGCCTGCGCGTTAATGCAGAGCGAGCTAAGACGCGTTTGGTTGAGAAAACCCATAAGCAGATTGCCAGCGAAGCCCGTAAAACACACGGCAAAGCCAACTTTAAAGTGGGTGCAGCCTTTGCCGCTGCAGTCGGTGCGGGCGTGGTGATGATTGCTATCGAGGTAATGACCTTGGGCCTGATGACGCTGACCACTGCTGGTGGAGCTTTGGGGGGGTATATCGCCAGAGCACGTAAGGAAAATAATGAGTTGGCCGAGAAAATCACGCATAAACCGACTGATGAAACCGTCACCAGCACAGCTGCTCCAGAACCTACAGGCAACGCCTTAACCAAACGATTAAAATTACCCAAGCCATCCATTTTAAATCGAGGAGCGAACGCCCCTTTAAAGTGAATGGTTATGCCCCAAGATAATGATTAAATAACTATCCGCACACATAAGAGAGCCAGAGTTTATGAAACAAGGACAAGCGCAAGTCATTCGACTGGAAGAGTACCAGGTTCCTAATTATCAGGCTGACTGGATTAAGCTGAATGTTGATCTTGGCGATGAGTCGACGATCGTGACTTCGACCGTAAAATATCAACGTCATACTGATAAGCCAGAAGCGACTACACTGGCATTGCATGGTGAGTCACAAGAATTATTGAGTGTTGAGCTGGATGGCAAAGCACTGAGCGATGCGGATTATGAGCTGGATGAGCAATATCTTAGCCTGCGTGATCTGCCACAAACCTTTGAGCTGACAGTAACTAGCCGTATTTATCCGCAAAAGAATACTTCATTAGAAGGCTTATTCCAGTCTAGCGGCAATTATTGTACGCAGTGCGAGGCTGAAGGCTTCCGCAAAATCACCTACTTCCTTGATCGTCCGGATGCGATGTCGATCTTTACAACGCGCATCACGGCGGATAAGGCAACGAATCCAGTGCTGCTTTCAAATGGTAACTGCATCGAGAAGGGTGATCTGGAAGATGGTCGTCATTTTGCTGTCTGGCATGACCCATTCATTAAGCCAGCTTATTTGTTTGCGCTGGTTGCCGGTAATTTGTCGCATGTCAGCGATGAGTTCATCACGTGCTCAGGCCGCAAAGTTACCTTAGAAATTTACACTGAAACACATAACATTACGCGTTGCGATCACGCGATGCAGTCATTAAAGCGTGCCATGAAGTGGGATGAGGAGCGCTTTGGGCTGGAATACGATTTAGATATTTACATGGTCGTCGCCGTTGATGATTTCAATATGGGCGCGATGGAAAATAAGGGTTTGAATGTATTCAACTCTAAATTGGTATTCGCCAGCCCGGATACGGCAACCGATATGGATTACATCAATATCGAAGCCGTTATCGGTCATGAGTACTTCCATAACTGGACCGGTAACCGTGTGACTTGTCGCGACTGGTTCCAGCTGAGTTTGAAAGAAGGTTTAACGGTATTCCGCGATCAGGAATTCACCGCTGACTTGCACTCACGTCCGGTAAAGCGAATTGAAGATGTGCGCATGTTGCGAACCAATCAATTCTCTGAAGATGCAGGCCCAATGGCGCATCCGATTCGTCCATCCTCGTTTATCGAGATTAATAACTTTTACACGATGACTGTGTATGAGAAGGGTGCTGAAGTTGTCCGTTTGTATCAAACCCTGCTGGGTCGCGAAGGCTTCCGTAAAGGCATGGATTTGTACTTTGAGCGTCATGATGGCCAAGCGGTTACTACGGAAGATTTCCTGGCGGCCATGGCAGATGCGAATGGCAGAGACCTGTCGCAAATGCAGAACTGGTATAACCAAGCCGGTACGCCTGAAGTCGCTGTTACTATGGATTACGATGCGGCAGCCAAAACCTGCACGCTTAACTTCAAGCAAAGCTGTCCGCCAACGCCGGAGTCTAGCGACAAAAAGCCGTTCCTGATTCCGTTTGCGGTGTCTCTATTGGCACCTTCTGGGGACGCGATTGAACTGCACCCTGATAGTGAGAGCGATGCACAAGGCATACGTTATGTAGTGCAGTTAAGTGAGCGCGAGCAGAGTGTTCGTTTTGATAACGTTACTGAAAAGCCATTGCCATCCTTGCTAGGTGATTTCTCTGCGCCAGTAAAATACAGCTTTGACTACTCAGTTGATGACTACATTTTCCTAATGCAACACGACACCGATGATTTTAATCGTTGGGAAGCGAGTCAGCGTTTAGCACAATTATTGATGCTGCAAATGCTGGATGATCGTGCGGCTGGCCGAGCGCTGGGTGTTGCACCTGAAGTGGTCGATGCGTATCAGCAAGTCTTGGAAAACGAAGCCTTAGATCCTGCGTTGCGCGCTGAAGCCTTGAGCTTGCCGGGTGAGTCTGATCTGGTTGATGCCATTACTCATGCAGATCCGGAAGCGATTCACGAAGTGCGCGAGTATCTGATCAGCACATTGGCGAATGGCTTGCGTTTGCCATTGGAAGCTTGCTACGAGCAGTTAAATCAAGCGGAGGAGTATCAGGTTGATGCAGTGAGTATCGGGCGTCGTAGTCTGAAAAACACATGCCTATCTTATCTGGCGCGCATTAATGATGAAGGTGTTCACGCTTTATGTTTTGCGCAGTTTGAAAACGCGAACAATATGACGGATCGCTTAGCGGCATTGTCAGCACTGGCGAATATCGATTGTCCAGAGCGTGAGCAAGCGCTTAAAGCCTTTGAAACACAGTGGCGCGATAATCCATTAGTAATGGATAAGTGGTTTATGATTCAGGCGGGCTCCAGCTTGCCGGATACGTTGGATCAGGTGAAGCTTCTTCAGAAGCATCCTGCGTTTGATGGCAATAACCCCAATAAAATTCGCTCGCTGATTGGTCGTTTTGCCATGGGTAATCCGGTGAACTTCCACCGAGCTGATGGTGAAGGCTACCGCTTCCTGATTGATTTTGTCATTGAGTTGGATAAGCGCAACCCGCAGGTTGCTTCGCGCATGGCACGTGCTTTAGCCAAGTGGCGTCAGTTTGAACCTGCGCGTGCTGATCTGATGAAAGCGTCATTAGAGCGTATCCATCAGCAGTCTGGTATTTCCAACGATATGTTTGAAATCGTAGACAAAAGTTTGTCTTAACTAATCGCGCCAGATGCGCCGCTTCCTAGTCCCTAGGAGCGGCGCAATGCGGTGCACTCAAGAGATTTATAATTGACCGTCATAGTACGTTTATTAATGATGACGTGTTAAGCTCATCCTATGACTAATTCAACACATTTATCAGACGTTCGCTTTAGCGAACTAGGGCTGCTGCCAGTGATTCAACAGGCAGTTGAGAAAACAGGCTTCGAGTTTTGTACGCCCATTCAGGCGGAGAGTTTGCCCTTAAGTTTGGCAGGCAAAGACGTTGCCGGCCAAGCCCAGACCGGAACCGGTAAAACCGCAGCTTTCATGTTGGCAGTAATTCAGTATTTGCTGAGTAATCCGCAGGAAGATCGCCGACCGGAGCAGGTACGAACGCTGATTATGGTACCAACCCGCGAGCTGGCCATTCAGGTCGCGAAAGATGCCGAAGTATTCACCAATGAAAGCGGGTTGAAAGTAGCGTTGGCTTACGGTGGAACTGGCTATGATTCTCAGAAAAAAGCGATTGCCGATGGTGCCGATATTCTGATTGGTACGCCTGGCCGCTTAATCGATTTTTTCAATCAAAAATTATTCAACCTGCGTCGCTGCCAGTGCTTAGTGCTGGATGAAGCGGATCGCATGTTTGACTTGGGCTTTATTAAGGATATTCGTTTCTTAATGCGCCGCTTGCCTGCGCCCGAAAAACGTCTGAATATGCTGTTCTCTGCAACGCTGTCTCCACGCGTGTTGGAAATGGCTTATGAGCACATGAACAACCCAGTCAAAGTAGAAATTGCGGCGGATACGCGCGGTGCAGATCGTGTTGAGCAGTGGGTTTATTATCCTGCGAACGATGAGAAAGTGCCGTTATTGGTAGGGCTGCTTCAAAAGTTTAAGCCTGAGCGCAGTATTGTTTTTGTGAATACCAAGCGTAATGCCGAGATGATCGATGATTATTTCCGCAGTAATGGTATTGATGCGGTGATGATTTCGGGTGATGTGCGCCAGAATAAACGTCAGCGTTTTCTGGAAGAATTTGAGCAGGGTAAGCATCAGGTATTGATTGCCACCGATGTGGCGGCGCGTGGATTACACATTGATGATGTGACCCATGTGTTCAACTTTGACTTGCCACAGTCTCAAGAAGATTATGTTCACCGTATTGGCCGTACTGCACGTGCTGGTGCTTCAGGTGAATCACACAGCTTTGCTTGTGAAGATACCGCATTTTACCTGCCGGATATTGAGCAATATATTGGCTCTAAAATTCCAATGGCGGATGTGACGGCTGATCTGTTGCCGACATTGAATAAGCGTCAGCGCATTGAACGAGATCGGGTACAAGGTCATGCGACTAAGCGCGGTGGTCCAAAGCCTTCCGGCAATGCGGCGAGTCGCGGACGTCGTAAGCCTGCTGCGAAAAAGTCTGCTGAGGCGGAGGGTGGTAATTCACAACCAAAGCCAGCCGCAAGTGCTGAGCCAGTGGCAAATAAAGCGCCCGCACCAACGAGTGCTGAAGCTGATGGTGCGCCGAAAAAACGTCGCGTACGTCGCCGTCGTAAGCCAGCATCAACTGAACCTAAATCTGAAAGCTAAGGATTGCCCGAACCTATGATCCATTCAGAAGGTACATTTAGTGGTTATAAAGGCCTCCAGATTTATCATCAATCATGGGTTCCGGACACTGAGCCACATGCATTAATCCTATTAGTGCATGGCTTGGGTGAGCATAGCAGTCGCTATGGCAATGTCGTTGACCGGCTGGTGCCTAAAGGCTATGCGATATACGCCTTGGATCATATCGGGCATGGTCGATCAGAAGGTGCTCGTAAATATGCGGATAGCTTTTCTGTATTTACCGATACGCTCACTGAGTATCTAACCAAAATCAAAGCGTGGCACCCTGATTTACCAATCTATTTACTTGGGCATAGTTTAGGTGGCTTGATTGGTGCGACCTATCTACTGGAGCACCAGGCAGATTTCGCAGGCGCTGTTTTATCGGCACCCGCGTTCAAAGTCGTCGGCCCTGTGCCTCCTTTATTATTGATGACCGGTAAAGTGCTTTCAGTGCTTTGGCCAACGGCTGGAATTATTGCCTTAAATAGCGAAGCCGCGAGTCGCGATCCTGCCGTGATCGAAGCCAATATCAATGATCCTTTGATGGGGCGCAATAAAACCACCGCGCGACTGGGTTTGGAAATGTACAACGCCATGCACCGGATTGATGAGGAAGCTGCAACATTGACGCTGCCCATGCTAGTGCTGCAAGGCACTGGCGATATGATTGTAGATCCTAATGGTGCGCAGGCGTTTTATGACAAAGTTTCATCGCTCCAAAAAACACTAAAAATGTATGATGGCCTTTATCATGAAGTTTTTAATGAGCCAGAACGGGATGTGGTGTTAAGTGATTTGGAAGTCTGGTTGGAAGAGGTTAGACAATAGCGCCTGACAGGTCTTTGGTTTGAAAGTTTCTTTTAAGCTTCGATGTGATTTCAGTTTATTGCAGATATAAAAAAGGCAGCTCCGAGGAGCTGCCTTTTTGCGTTTAGCTTAATGCCAGTCGCTTACTCAGGTAGTTTCACCTGAATGCTCAATTCACGCAGTTGTGCACGAGAGACTTCTGCCGGTGCATTGGTCAGAGGGCAAGCAGCAGTCTGAGTTTTAGGGAATGCAATCACGTCACGGATGTTTTCCGTGCCAGTAATCAGCATTACTAAGCGGTCCAGACCAAATGCCAATCCACCCAGAGGAGGGCAACCAAACTTCAGTGCGTCAAGCAGGAAGCCGAATTTGTTACGCGCTTCTTCTTCCTCAATACCCAGTGCATCAAACACCTTAGACTGCATCACTGGATCATGAATACGAATCGAGCCACCGCCCACTTCGTAACCATTGATAACCATGTCGTAAGCATCAGATAGCGCTTCACCAGGGTTTGCAATCAGCTCTTCTACTGAACAGCTTGGTGCAGTGAATGGGTGGTGCAGAGCTTGATAGCGCTCGTTCTTCTCATCCCACTCAAACATTGGGAACTTAACAATCCACAATGGAGCCCAGTCGCCAACGAGCAGGCCACGATCTTGCGCTAATTTCTCACGCAATGCGCCTAATGCATCATTAACCACTTTCGCTTTGTCTGCACCGAAGAAAACCAAATCGCCATCTTCTGCGCCAACGCGTTCCATGATGTTCAATGCGACTTCATCCGGCAAGAACTTCAGGATTGGAGACTGCAAGCCTGCTACGCCATCAGCGATTGCGTTGACTTTAATGTAAGCCAAACCACGTGCGCCGTAACGGCTGACGAATTTGGTGTACTCATCAATTTCTTTACGGCTTAACTCGCCACCTTTAGGCAAGCGAAGTGCCGCAACGCGGCTTTTAGGATCGTTAGCCGGTGCAGAGAAGACTTTGAATTCAACGTCTTTCATTAGGTCTGCAACGTCAATCAGTTCCAGCGGGTTACGCATGTCTGGCTTATCAGAACCAAAGCGGCGCATTGCTTCTGCGTAATCCATCTGTGGCAACTTCTCAGGGAAGTCGACATCCAGAATTTCTTTGAACATTTTGCGAATCATGGATTCCATCATGTTCATAACGTCGTGAGTTTCAACAAACGACATCTCGACATCCACCTGAGTGAATTCAGGCTGGCGGTCTGCACGTAAATCTTCATCGCGGAAGCAGCGTACGATCTGGTAGTAACGATCCATGCCGCCCATCATCAACAATTGCTTAAACAACTGTGGCGACTGTGGCAGCGCAAAGAAGTTACCCGGATGAGTACGGCTGGGCACTAAGTAATCACGCGCACCTTCTGGCGTCGCTTTGGTCAGCATCGGTGTTTCAATTTCCAGGAAGTCATTGTCTTCCAAGTAATGACGCATGATCGAAGTCATTTTGGCGCGGGTACGCATGCGGTTCTGCATTTCCGGACGGCGCAAGTCAACATAGCGGTACTTCAAACGAACATCTTCACCGACCGTGTCATCCAGCTGGAATGGTGGCGTGTCAGATGCGCTCAGTACAGTCAGTGACTCTGTGACGATTTCGATCTTACCGCTGTGTAACTTAGTGTTAACGGTTCCTTCCAGACGTGGGCGAACTTTTCCGGTAACCTGCAAGATATGCTCGTTACGGGTCTTTTCCGCTTTAGCGAAGATGTCTGCAGTGTCTGGGTTGACAACGACCTGAACCAGACCTTTGCCGTCGCGCAAGTCAATAAAGATCACGCCGCCATGGTCGCGGCGACTATTCACCCAACCGCAAACGGTTACGCTTTGTTCTAACAGTGTTTCGTCAACGAGTCCGCAATGATGGCTACGCATAATTATTATCCAATTTTAAGGCTATACTAAAGAGCGGGAATGTTAAGCGTTACCGTTGATTGACGCAAGTGCTGCAGTGGTGTAGAAAGCCGTTCACACTGATTTTGTTGCCTTGCGTTTTTGATGAGCTTGCAATATCGCTGTGTTATTATAGAGAATCGCATGGTATCGGTCGGATCTCAGGGAAACTGGAATATTTAATGAGTAAAGTGATTGCGGTTGCAAATCAAAAAGGTGGTGTGGGTAAGACCACCACAAGTGTCAATCTTGCGGCATCGCTGCATGCGGTAAAGCGGAGCGTGTTACTGGTGGATATGGATCCACAGGGTAATGCGAGTACGGGTATTGGCCTGGATAAACATCATCCGCCTGTTGCGTTGAGTGATGTGTTAATTGGCAATGCTGATGTACACGCGGCTATTCAGCAAATTCCTGATACGCGCATCAGTGCGATTGGTGGCGGACCTGACTTAACGGTCGCGGAAGTCACGCTAATGGGGCTGGATGAGCGAGAGTATCGCTTGGAAGGTGCTTTGGCTAAAGTCCGTAATCAATTTGATTATGTGATTATTGATTGCCCGCCGTCATTGAATATGTTGACGGTTAACGCATTAGTCGCCGCTGACTCAGTGCTGATTCCTATGCAATGCGAATATTATGCGATGGAAGGTTTGTCGGCATTAATTCGAACTATTGAGACCATTCGTAGTGCGGCGAATCCGGATTTACACATCTGCGGCCTGTTACGCACCATGTATGATCCACGTAGTAATCTGGCGCGTGATGTTTCGCGTGAGTTGCTGGAAGTCTTTAAAGACAAGGTTTATAACACCGCCATTCCACGTAATGTGCGATTGGCTGAGGCGCCGAGCCATGGTTTGCCTGCATTAATGTATGATCAGAAGTCACGCGGAGCCTTGGCTTATTTGGCGTTGGCCGCTGAGATGATTCGCAAGGATGCGTCCCGCAAGGTTGCGGCTTGATGGAGGAGCAAAAAGTGATGAGAAAATCAGGATTAGGTGATCGCGGTCTGAATATGCTGCTGAGTTCCGGAAGGGATGTTCAGGAGCCCGCTAAAGATGGTGAGTTAAAGCAGCTGCCGGTAGAGCGAATCTGCCGTGGTGAGTACCAGCCTCGTGTTACGATGGAGCCTGCGGGCTTGCAAGAGCTTGCCGAGTCGATTAAGTCACAGGGTTTGATTCAGCCGGTGATTGTGCGTCGTTTGGATGATGGCCGTTATGAGCTGATTGCCGGTGAGCGTCGCTGGCGTGCTGCGCAAATTGCGGGTATTCACGAAATTCCGGCACTGATTCGCCGTATTCCTGATCAGGCTGTGGCTGCAATGTCTCTGATCGAGAATATTCAGCGTGAAGATTTAAAGCCGCTTGAAGAAGCTCAGGCGCTAAGTCGTTTAATTGGCGAGTTTGGTCTGACGCATCAGCAAACCGCGGAGTCGGTAGGGCGTTCACGTTCTGCGATTACCAATATGTTACGCTTGTTGGATCTGGAGCCAGATACCAAAGCCATGCTAGATGCCCGTGAGATGAATATGGGCCATGCCAGAGCATTGCTGATGCTCAAGGGTGCGGTACAGGTTGAAGTGGCTGAGAAGGTCGTTAAGCGCCAGATGTCGGTACGTGATACTGAGCAGCTAGTGCGTCAGATGCTGGAAGATCAGTCTGGCAAGACTAAGGCTAAAGAGAAGCCTAAGAAGGCCGTAGAGGTGCTTAAGCTGGAGCAAAACCTCTCTGAGCGTTTAGGTGCAGGTGTTGCCATTCAGTACAATAGTCGTGGTAAAGGCAAGTTAGTGATCGAATATAATAACCTAGATGAACTTGACGGGATTTTGCAGCATATTCAGTGATTTTTATTTTATTTGCTTTGCGTTGGTGCGCCACTATCTAATTGCTTGTTTTATAAAATATATTGTATACCCAATATAGTGCAATGGCTGTTTAACTAAGGTTTTAGGAAGAAAACCATAATAAATCAGTTGCTTTATGGTCTCGGATGGTATTCAATCAGGTCTCTAGTCCGCCGCAGACGCGGCATTTTTTTTAAGAGAAGTAATATGTCAAATCAAGTACAAGGTACCGTTAAGTGGTTCAACGATGAGAAAGGTTTTGGTTTCATCGAGCAAGAAGGTGGCAAGGATGTATTCGTACATTTTTCCGCAATTAACGGTGACGGCCGCAAGACTCTGCACGATGGCCAGCGTGTGACAATGGAAGTAACACAGGGTCAGAAAGGCCCACAAGCAGAAAACGTTACACCATTGTAATTCGAATTCTGTTAGTAAAAAGGGGAGCTTCGGCTCCCCTTTTTTATGTCCGTTATTCCTGATTGTTGCGAATAACTGGGTGTAAGCGTTGTACCATTTCTTTAAAGACTTTCGGGCTAGCGGCGACCAGATTGCCAGTTTCCATATGCGTATTGCCACCTTGCATATCACTCACCAGTCCGCCAGCTTCCTGAATCAATAAGATACCCGCCGCCATATCCCATGGCTTCAGACCAAATTCCCAGAATCCATCGAAACGACCCGCAGCGACATACGCCAGATCCAAAGCAGCAGAACCTGGGCGGCGAATACCTGCCGTACCTGGGATCAGTGCTTTCAAAGTATCTAGATACATATCCAGATGCGCTTCACTGCCTTCGCGGAATGGAATACCGGTAGAGAGTAGGGCACCAGTCATAGAGCGACGCTGGCTGACACGGATACGACGATTGTTAAGACGAGAGCCTTCACCGCGACCTGCTGTGAATAATTCATCTTTAATCGGATCGTAAATCACAGCCTGTTCGAGTCTGCCGCGATACTTCAGGGCAATCGAAACGGCAAAATGTGGCACGCCATAGAGAAAATTAGTGGTACCATCCAGAGGGTCGATTATCCATTGATAATCAGCACCAGGGTTGATAGAACTGCCTTCTTCTCCGATAATGCCGTGATCTGGATACGCGCGCTTTAAAGCGTTAACGATTTCAGCTTCAGCAGCACGATCAACATCGGAAACAAAATCATTCGCTTCCTTTTGTTCGATATTGATCTGATCAAGACGCTGTGTTTGATGGCTTATAAGTTTTCCTGCTTTTAAGGCAGCCGCAGTAGCGGTATTGAGCATAGGATGCATGATAATGACTTTTTTTAACAACAATGATTGGCGCGCAGGATAGCAGATAATGAGCTTGAGCAATATCCGAATCGTATTAATTCAAACATCTCACCCTGGAAACATCGGTGCGGCTGCCCGTGCGATGAAAACGATGGGGCTGAGTGACCTATATTTAGTCAACCCAGTGAGTTTCCCCGATCCTCAGGCTACCGCCATGGCTTCCGGTGCGGATGATGTACTAAATGCTGCACAAGTAGTATCCAGTCTATCGGAGGCAGTCGCCGATTGTCATCATATTATTGGCACCAGTGCCCGCTCACAGCGTACCTTGCGCTGGAGCTTGTTATCACCTCGTGAATGTGGAGAAAAGGCGGCTGAGCGCAGTGCACATGAGAAGGTGGCGATTGTATTTGGTAGAGAGCGTACCGGGCTGACTAATGAAGAGCTGGAGTTGTGCCATCAGCTGGTACATATCCCAAGTAATCCAGACTATAGCTCGTTGAATGTAGCGTCTGCGGTTCAGATCTTATCTTATGAGTGCCGCGTGGCCAGTCTAGAGGTAACCGCTTCGGTTAATGAATCGCCTGAAGCTTTGCCGGAATCGGACCTTGGTGAAGCGGTGGTTAGTGCTGAGGATATGGATGGATTTTATAATCAGCTTGAAGCTTTAATGATCGAAACCGATTTCTTAAACCCAGATAACCCTCGTTATATGATGCGGCGCATGCGCCGTTTGTATGGGCGTATTCAGGTCACGCGTAGTGAATTGAATTTACTGCGTGGATCGTTATCGGCTTTTCAGGGACGTAAATTTCAGCGTCGTCAGAAAGAGTGAAACACGATTTTAGACTTGTATCATGCTAAGCTTTAGGTAGTATGCGGCAAGTAACTAATGCCCGATGGCTTAAACGTAAAAGGAATGCTTAATGGCAGAACAAAAAACCGTCCTGATTACCGGTGCAGCAGGGCAATTAGGATATGAACTACAGCGTACATGCCCGCCTAATATTACTGTGATTGCGGCAACCCGTGAGGCGCTGGATATTAGTGATGCGGATGCAGTTAATGCGTTTGTAGATAAGCACCAACCGAGCGCTATTATCAATGCAGCAGCCTATACCGCCGTTGATAAGGCCGAGCAAGAGCAAGAGCAGGCAACGGCAATCAATGCCACTGGTGCAAGAAATTTAGCGCAAGTTGCTTTAGCTCACAATATCCCTTTATTACAAGTCTCAACCGACTTTGTCTTCGGTGGTGATGCACATTCACCCATTCCGGCAGATGCAGCGACTAATCCCCAAGGCTTTTATGGTTCATCCAAATTAGCCGGTGAACAAGCGATTCAGGAAGTGCTGGGCGATCAGGCGTTTATTGTAAGAACGGCTTGGCTCTACTCGGCGCATGGCAATAACTTTGTAAAAACCATGCTGCGCTTGATGGCTGATCGTGATGAGCTAGGTGTCATTGCTGATCAGGTTGGGTCGCCAACTTGGGCGCATGGCTTGGCTGTTGCTCTTTGGCAGGCACTGGAAGTCGGCGCTACGGGTATGCATCACTGGAGCGATGCCGGAGTTGCAAGTTGGTATGACTTTGCTCAGGCAATTATGGAAGAGGGCGTGGCGCTAGGTTTGTTGGAAAAACCTATTCGCATTAAGCCGTTAACTACTGCCGATTACCCAACTCCGGCGAGTCGTCCTGCCTATAGTGTGTTGGATAAAACCAAAACATGGCAAGCATTGGAATTAAATGGCGAGCACTGGCGTGTCGCGCTAAGAAAAATGATGAATGAATTAACTCAGGAAAACAAACAATGAGTAAACTTTTAGTAACAGGTGGTGCTGGTTTTATCGGTGCTAATTTTGTCCATTATTGGTTGAAGACTTATCCTCAGGATACGGTTGTCGTATTGGATGCGCTAACCTATGCCGGCAATCAGTCTAGCTTGGATAGTGTGGTCGGTAATGATAAATATCACTTTGTTAAAGGCGATATCGGCGATCAGACCTTAGTTGAGTCGTTATTGGTCGAGCACGATTTGGATACCATCGTTAACTTTGCGGCAGAGAGTCACGTGGATCGCTCAATCTCCGGTCCTGATGTATTCATCGAAACCAATATCGTTGGCACGCATAATCTGCTGAAAGCTGCCCGTCAGGTATGGATTGCTAACCCTGAAACAGCGAAGCCAGATCATCGTTTTCACCATGTTTCCACTGATGAAGTCTACGGCACACTAGGCGATAACGATCCTGCGTTTACCGAAGAGCATAGCTACGCGCCAAACTCTCCGTATTCGGCCAGTAAAGCGGCTTCTGACCACATTGTGCGTGCTTATCACCATACTTTCGGTTTGAAGGTAACGACCAGCAACTGCTCAAACAACTATGGCCCTTATCAGTTCCCTGAGAAATTGATTCCATTATGCTTGAGTAATATTTTGGCAAATAAAGCGCTGCCAATTTACGGCACCGGTAAAAATATCCGTGATTGGTTGTATGTTGAAGATCATGCGCGCGGCATTGATTTGATCCTGAAGCAGGACAAGTTGGGTGAGGTATACAATATTGGTGGTCACAATGAGTGGACTAATATTGATATTGTGAAATTGCTGTGTGAAGTGATGGACAAGCGTTTCGCGGAGCGTCCTGAGTTAAGCGAGAAATACCCCGATGCAGCACCAGCTAATGGTAAAGCTTCTTTGGATTTAATCACCTATGTGACTGACCGTGCTGGGCACGATTGGCGCTATGCGATTGATGCAGGCAAAAGCCAGCGTGAGTTGGGTTATGTGCCTGCTGAAACCTTTGAAACGGGTATCGTGAAGACCATCGATTGGTATCTGGATAATCCAGAGTGGTGGCAGCCACTGCTTAAGTCATAATCACTAAAAAGGCCGCTCAAGTTGAGCGGCCTTTTTTATATCAGAGGTGGTAATGCGTTAAGCGATTTTCTTAAGCTCTGCCTTTACTGCGGCAGTGATATCGTCGATTTCACCAACACCTTGCACACTCAGTAATTTACCTTGCTCGCGGAAAAACTCGATCAATGGAGCTGTTTCTTGCGTGTAAGTATTCAAGCGTTTGCCAATGGTTTCTTCATTGTCATCGGCGCGGTGATACAGCTCGTTCTGACACTTGTCACAAGTATTCTCAACCGCTGGTGGTGAAGTGTAACGATTGAATACCGCACCGCAGTTTTTGCAAGACAGGCGGCCCGTCAGGCGCTTCATTAGCACTTCAAAATCAACATCGATTAGTAGCGCAGCTTGCAAAGGCTTGCCCGCTTTGTCCAGCAACGCATCCAAAGAGGCTGCTTGACTCAGATTGCGTGGGTAGCCATCTAAGATAAAGCCCGCTTCAGTATCCGCTTGCTGTAGGCGCTCTTCAATCATGCCCAGCACGATATCATCAGAAACTAATTGACCGGCATCCATCGCCGCTTTGGCTTTTTGGCCAAGTTCGCTACCTGCGCTTACTGCTGCACGTAGTAAGTCTCCGGTGGAGATTTGAGGAATTCCATACTCAGAAATGAGTTTTTGAGCTTGTGTGCCCTTACCTGAGCCGGGGGCGCCTAACAGAACGATACGCATAAGAAAATCTCCGCTGAATGGTACAAATAATTCTCTTCTACCGTATTTTATAAACGTGCGCAAGCGGGTTCAATTTCACGGTTTATCAAAAAGCAGAAAATATTGTAAATTAGTGATTTAAGTCAAATACTTAGATTTAATGTTTATAGTGATCATTGAGTATTTCAATGAACTTTTGTGCAGGTGCTGAAAGCACTTTTCCAGATCTTGAAACCACGCCGTATTTACGGGCAGGGAAGTATTCATCCAGGTTAATAATATCGAATCGTTGCTTGTCAGATTCGGTAATGCAAATATTGGTAACGATAGAAATACCGAGCCCGATATCAACATAGCGTTTCACCACTTCCCAGCCGCCTGCTTCCAGCACCACGCGATAACTCGTGCCATTCAGTGCAAATACCATTTTCACTAAGCGCCAGCTACTAAAGTGCGATGGCGGTAAGATCATGCCGTATTGACCAATATCGGCCAGCGTGACTTTATCCAATTTAGAGAGTGGGTGACCCTTTGGCATAATCAATACCGGCGGGTAGGAAACGAATGGGGTGTAGTCGAGATTTTCAGGGACATCCAGCATCGAGCTAACAGCAAAATCAACCTCATCGGCCAATAGCATGTCGCGACCATCGCGGCCGGTTACATTCGCCAACTTTAAACGAATGCCGGGGTGTAGCTCGACAAATTTGCGGATAGGTTCTGGCAGTGTGTAAAGAATCGTTGATTCTTCAGCGGCGATGGTGAGCTCACCCGTGGTTAAGTCGCCATAATGCGCTGCAAAACTTTCTTTAATGTGATCAATGCCCTGGACAAGAGGGCTAACCAAATCGTACAGAATTTCACCTTCGGTAGTGAGCTTGAGGCGGGGGCCGCGTCGCTCAAATAGCTTAACTTCAAGCTCTTGTTCTAGGGTTTTAATCTGGAGAGAAATAGTTGGCTGACTCGCATAAAGTACTTCAGAAGCTTTGCTCATACTGCCTTCTTGACGGGTAATGCAGAAGGCGCGCAATTCTTTCAGGAGATTGCAAGTCGTTAAGTGCTTCATAGGCTCCCTTAATAATTAAGTTTGGTGATAGTTATAATACCAAATATCAGCGGTTCGTATACTAAAATTGTGACACCGGTGCTGCTTTTAGACGGAAGTATTAGCTGAATCAATACTTAAAGTGGTGATTAATGGGATATTAATGAAAAGTATTGGGAGATTTTAGTGTTTATATGAGGGGTGATGCAGTATTATTTCCGGCTATTGTGCACATGCAGCAATATGTTCTACACAACTCGTTTTAATATTTCGGTGAGGTAACTTGGTTGGCACAGCAATCACAGGTTAATAGCACAGCGATGGTAAATAGCTCAATGCTCTGGAACTTATATCAGGAAGCCATTGCAAACGATGAAATGCTGGCAGACCCACATCAGGCTACCTTAATTGAGGCATTATGCCCAGTTTATGATGCCCTGTCCGCCTCCGCACACCAACCCCGCGTCGAAGAGAAGAAAAAGCGTTCTGCATTCAGTCGCTTATTGTCGATCGTTGGGCAAAAAGAAGAAGCCCCCAAGCTACAACTCATCAAAGGTGTTTACATCTGGGGTGGCGTTGGCCGCGGTAAAACGCACATTGTTGACTTCTTCTTCAAACACTTACCGATTGAAAATAAAGAGCGGACACACTTCCACTCCTTTATGAAATCGGTACACGATCAGATTCGCCAATTAGGTCATATCGAAGATCCGCTAGAGCAAGTCGCTCGTCAAATTGCCGCTAAAACCCGAGTGCTCTGCTTAGATGAAATGCACGTCAATGACATCACCGATGCGATGTTGCTGGGTGGATTATTTAAGTATTTGTTTGAGGATGGGGTAACGCTCATCACCACGTCTAACATCCCACCATCTGGTCTGTACAAAGATGGCTTACAGCGTAAGCGTTTCCTGCCTGCGATTGCCTTGCTAGAGCAGCATACCGAAGTTGTGAATGCTGATGGCGAAGTGGATTATCGGATGCGTACGCTTGAGCAAGCGGATGTTTATCAGATCGGCACAGATGACTTGGTTGAAAAGCGCCTTGATAATTACTTTATCGGTTTGGCCGGTAATGATGCCCTGATTGAAACTACGGCTATAGAGATAAATGGGCGAAAACTTGATACAAAGAAGCATGCAAAGGGTATCGCGTGGTTTAGTTTCGACACTTTGTGTGTGAGTGCACGTTCAACCTTAGACTATATTGATTTAGCGACTCAATATAATACCGTTCTGATTTCCGGCGTTCCGGTGATGTCGACCATGCAGGATGACGCAGCGCGTCGTTTTGTAAATATGATCGATGAATTTTACGACCGTCGGGTAAATGTTGTAATATCTGCAGCCGCTGCGCCGCAGGGTCTATATACCGGCAAACGTCTAAGCTTTGAGTTTGATCGCACCATTAGCCGTTTAATCGAAATGCAGTCACGAGATTACCTATTTAGTAAACACGACGAACACTAGAGGTAGTCTGGTAAAATGAGTGAGCACAAGTCAGAAGTATCAAAGCAGCCTGAATCCAAAACGAAAGTAGAGATTGAGCCTGCCGCATCAACAGTTCCCACAACTGGTAAGCAAGAAGAGTCCGCTCCGGCACCCGCCGAGATCGGAGGACGTAAAGGCCCGGAACCCACCCGTTATGGAGATTGGGAGAAGAATGGCCGTTGTATCGATTTTTAACACAGGTGAAACACATGTCCAAGAATGATAGTCGACCATTGTCGCCCCATTTGCAGATCTACGATCTGCCCATGACCGCCAAGCTTTCCGTCCTGCACCGTGGTACGGGTGCTGCCTTAACTGCTGGTCTTATTTTGTTGGTGCTGGCACTGGTTGCCGCGGCCAACGGTGAAAGCAGTTGGAACAGCATGCAGGGCTTCTTATCAAGTTGGTTTGGCTACTTAGTGTTATTCGGCTTCACAGCGACCTTGTTCTACCACTTCTGCAATGGTATTCGCCATCTGATGTGGGATATGGGTAAAGGTCTGGAAAAGCACGAGGTAAATAAGTCAGGCCCTGTCGTGTTAGCAGCAGCTGGCGTATTGACTGTTCTTACCTGGCTTATTGCCCTGCTATAAGGAGTTAGATCATGAGTTACTTAAGAAGTCCGTTATCAGTTGCCAAAGGGCACGGATCGGCTAAAGACGGAACACACCATTTCTGGTTACAGCGCGTTACAGCAATTGCTCTGATTCCATTGATCGTTTGGTTTTGCCTAAGCTTGGCGATGATGCCAACAGCAACCTATGCCACCGTAGTGGATTGGATGCAGTCACCGTTTAATTCGGTCATGTTGATCCTTAGCATCTTTGCAGCATTCTACCATCTAGCACTGGGTTTACAGGTAATACTGGAAGACTACATTGCTAATACAAATATTCGTATGTTCAGTATTCTCGGAATGAAGCTTTTGTGTTTCTTCTTCGCAGCGCTGGGTATCTTTTCAGTTATAAAAATTGCGGTCGGAGGTTAATTCGATGGGTGTGGGCAATTACAAGATTATTGATCATCACTATGACGTGGTGATTGTTGGAGCCGGTGGTGCAGGTTTACGTGCAACATTGGGTATGGCAGCGGCTGGTTTAAGCACCGCTTGTATTACAAAAGTATTCCCAACCCGTAGCCACACGGTTGCGGCGCAGGGCGGTATGTCTGCAGCACTAGGTAACATGGGTCCGGATAACTGGAAATGGCACATGTACGACACGGTAAAAGGTTCAGACTGGTTGGGAGACCAGGATGCAATCGAATACATGTGTCGTGAAGCGATTCCAGCCGTGATTGAGCTAGAGCACTACGGTGTTCCGTTCTCACGAACTGAAGAAGGTAAAATCTACCAGCGTCCTTTCGGTGGTATGACAACTAACTTTGGTGAAGGTATTGCACAGCGTACGTGTGCTGCTGCTGACCGTACGGGTCACGCAATTTTGCATGCACTGTACCAGCAGTCTCTCAAGCACAAAGCAGAGTTCTACATTGAGTACTTTGCAACTGACTTGATTATGGATGACGGTGTTTGCCGCGGTGTAATCGCTTGGGACTTGGCAACGGGTGAAATTCACCGTTTCCGTGCTCATGAAGTTGTATTGGCAACCGGTGGTGTTGGCCGTGCATACCAATCTGCAACCTCTGCTCATACGTGTACAGGTGACGGTAGCGCGATGGTATTGCGTGCTGGTCTTCCGCTGCAGGATATGGAATTCATTCAGTTCCACCCAACCGGTATTTACGGCGCGGGTGTACTGATCACTGAAGGGGTACGTGGTGAAGGTGGATACCTAACCAACTCCGAAGGTGAGCGTTTCATGGAGCGTTATGCGCCGAATGCTAAAGATTTAGCATCTCGCGACGTTGTATCACGTTCTATGACTATCGAGATCAATGAAGGTCGTGGTGTGGGTCCCGATAAGGATCATATCTATCTGAACCTGCAGCATCTTGGTGCGGACGTAATCAATGAGCGTCTGCCTGGTATCGCAGAGAGTGCGCGCGTATTCGCGGGTGTTGATGTAGCGAAAGATCCAATTCCGGTTCTGCCAACGGTTCACTACAACATGGGTGGTATTCCAACGAACTACCACGGTGAAGTGGTTACGTTGAGAGATGGCGATCCTGATGCGGTAGTTCCTGGCCTGATGGCTATCGGTGAAGCAGCTTGTGTATCGGTACATGGTGCAAACCGTCTGGGTTCTAACTCACTATTGGATATCGTGGTATTCGGTCGTGCAGCGGCATTACGTGCAGCTGAATTGGTTGAGAAGGGCACTCCACACAAACTGCTGGATGAGTCTATCACTGACACCATCATGGCGCGCTTTGACAAGATGCGTAATGCCAAAGGCAAAAACACAACTGCGTCTATCCGCGACAATATGCAGCGTACTATGCAGAAACGTGCAGCGGTTTTCCGCACCGGTGAGAGCATGGACGAAGGTGTTGCTGAGATGCAGGAAATCTTCGACAGCTTCGCCGATGTAGGCGTTAGCGATCGCGGCATGCAGTGGAACACTGACTTGGTTGAGACGTTAGAGCTTGAGAACCTGTTACTGCAGGCACAATCCATTATGTGTGGTGCGGCTAACCGTGACGAAAGTCGTGGTGGTCATGCGCGTGATGATATGCCAGATCGTGATGATGAGAACTGGATGAAGCACACACTGGCTTGGGTTGACCCTGAGACAGGTAAGGTATCTATCGACTATCGTCCAGTCCACATGTACACACTGACTGACGACTGCGAAGTTATTCCACCTAAGAAACGCGTTTACTAGGAGCGAGACATGGCTGAATTTAAATTGCCCGCTAATTCCATTGTACGGAATGGCAAGACCTACAAAGCCGCTGCGGGTGCGACTAACATTAAACTGTTCAAGGTTTACCGTTATGATCCTTCGTCGGGTGAGAACCCTTCACTGGATACCTACGAAGTGGATCTGGATACTTGCGGCCCGATGATTCTGGACGCACTGCTGAAAATCAAGAATGAGATGGACTCTACGCTATCACTGCGTCGTTCATGTCGTGAAGGGATTTGCGGTTCGTGCTCAATGAACATCGACGGTAGAAACACACTGGCTTGTACTAAAGCAATTGCTGAAGTAGAAGGCGATGTAAATGTTTACCCACTGCCACACCAGCCGATTGTTAAGGACTTGGTTTCTGACTTAACTAACTTCTACGCGCAGTATGCGTCTGTAGAGCCTTGGTTGAAATCAGACACACCAGCGCCACCAGATCGCGAGCGCTTCCAGTCTGTTGAAGACCGTAAGCAACTGGATGGACTGTATGAGTGTATCTTATGCGCTTGTTGCTCAACCAGCTGCCCAAGCTACTGGTGGAACAGCGATCGTTACCTCGGCCCTGCCGCGCTGCTTAATGCTCATCGTTGGATCAAAGATTCACGTGATGACGCAACTGGCGAGCGTTTGGATGCTCTGGAAGATCCGTTCAAGCTATACCGTTGCCACACCATCATGAACTGTACCGATGTGTGCCCGAAGGATTTGAATCCTGCTAAGGCTATCGCTGAGATTAAGCAAATGATGGTTGAGCGTAAGATCTAAAGATCGCGCTTAATTGTGATAAAAGACTCCGGCAAGGCCAGTTTCATGACTGATCTACCGGAGTTTTTTATTGCCCGAAATTTTATCTAAAGGAGAGGCGAGATGAGTGAATTAACCCGTCTGCGCTGGCGTTGTCGTCGCGGAGCTAAAGAGCTGGATATTGTGATGAATCGCTATCTGGAGCAAAAGTACGAGACGGCTGAAGCGTCACAACAGCAGGCATTTAACGAATTGCTGGCGGTTGAAGACCCAACCATTTTCGACTTACTGCTTGAACGTATTGACGCTCAGAATGACGAGCAGCAAAAACTTTTAGTCACGCTTCGGAGTATAATGGCGCTCTGATTAACGCCAATACGCCCGTTGCGCTAACCGACATCCAATGAATTAACCGACCAGGAGACATAATGACCATTATCAAACAGGCAGACCTGATTGACAGCGTCGCTGATGCCCTACAGTACATTTCCTACTACCACCCGAAAGACTTTGTTGACGCGATGTATGACGCATGGAAACGCGAAGAGTCTGAAGCGGCTAAAGATGCAATCGCGCAGATTCTGGTGAACTCTCGCATGTGTGCAGAAGGGCATCGCCCGATCTGTCAGGATACGGGCATCGTTACCGTATTTGTACGCATCGGTATGCAAGTGCAGTGGGAAAGTGAGCTGAGCGTTGAAGATATGATCAATGAAGGTGTGCGCCGCGCGTATACGCACCCTGATAATGTGCTGCGTGCGTCGATTTTGGCAGACCCTGCGGGCAAGCGTATTAACACAAAAGACAACACGCCGGCTGTGATTCACATGTCGGTCGTGCCGGGTAATAAGGTTGAAATCGAGCTGGCGGCTAAAGGTGGAGGGTCTGAGAATAAATCCAAAATGGCCATGTTGAATCCGAGTGACAGCATTGTTGATTGGGTTTTGAAAACAGTGCCTACTATGGGCGCTGGTTGGTGCCCGCCGGGTATGCTGGGTATCGGTATCGGTGGTACGGCTGAGAAAGCGGCACTGATGGCGAAAGAGTCGTTGATGGAGTCGATTGATATTCAGGAGTTGCGTGAGCGTGGTCCACAGAACCGCATTGAAGAGCTACGCCTTGAGATCATGGATAAAGTGAATGATCTGGGTATCGGCGCACAGGGGCTTGGTGGTTTAACGACTGTTCTTGATATTAAGATTAAGGACTACCCAACACACGCGGCCTCATTGCCTGTTTGCATGATTCCTAACTGTGCGGCAACCCGTCATGCACACTTCACGCTAGATGGCAGCGGCCCATCGCTACAGACGCCACCTGATTTATCAGCATGGCCAGACATCAGCTATGAAGCCGGTGATAACTCCCGTCGTGTTGACCTGAACACCGTGACTGCTGAAGACGTTGCAACGTGGAAGCCAGGCGAAGTGATTCTGCTATCCGGCAAAATGTTGACCGGTCGTGATGCGGCGCATAAGAAAATCGTTGGTATTTTGGATAGTGGTGAAGAGTTACCAGTGTCACTAAAAGGTCGCTTTATTTACTACGTTGGCCCCGTTGATCCGGTTCGCGACGAAGCAGTTGGCCCTGCTGGCCCGACCACGGCAACCCGTATGGATAAGTTTACCGATCAGGTACTTGAGCAGACCGGTTTGCTGGGTATGATCGGTAAAGCGGAACGTGGCCCTGTGGCGATTGAGAGCATTAAGAAGCACAAATCTGTTTACCTGATGGCAGTGGGTGGCGCAGCTTACTTAGTATCAAAAGCGATTGTGAACTCTGAAGTGTTGGCATTCCCTGAGTTGGGTATGGAAGCGATTTATGAGTTTGATGTAAGAGATATGCCTGTGACGGTTGCGGTTGATTCCCAAGGTACGTCGGTTCATACAACAGGGCCTGAGCATTGGAAGCAGGTTATTTTTGATAAGAAGCAGTAATCATTGCGGCTAGCGCCAGCGTGTCTGGCGTGTGGTGTGATTTGAAGCGGGGTTGGGTCTTTTGGGTTTAGCCCCGTTTTTTTGTGTGGGAAGCGGCGAGACTGTTGCGCCAATAGCAAACTATTAGTTCATTGACCGTATATGACCTAGCTCAACGTAATGCGATACAGTCAATTTTTTCTAACATATAATGATAAATATACGTTATGGGGTGATATATGGGACAAGTCACGATATACCTTGAAGAAGAAATTGAAACAAAAATGATCAAAGCTGCAGAGTCTGCCAATTTGTCAAAAAGCGAATGGATAGCCCAGTTGATTCAAGAGAAAATAGCAAGAGAGTGGCCGCAATCTGTAGTTGATATGGCAGGTTCGTGGAATGACTTTCCAGAAGCGGATGAGCTGCGTGCTAATCAGGGACAAGACACTGCAAGGGATACCGATTAGGCCACAGGACGTTTTGATTACAGCAATTGCACTGGCACAACAAGGTATTCCTTTTAATTACTTGTTTTAAAAGAAAACTGGCATAGTTATCCCAAAATTCTTGTGTGTAAGAGGTAGGTGGTTCAATACTTATTGATGACGCGTATTTTCCAAGGAAGCAAAGAGCCGTTATTTGGTCGTGCGGATCATCGTCTTAATCTGCAACCATTGAAGCCTAGTTTTATCGCCGAGTTGTTGACCGATGAGCAGCGTTAACTGGGAGCATCGACACGAGAGAAAAGTTGTGGGGCCATACGAGTTTGAAAGTGCTGCCCAACTATTAGAAGATTTTTGGAATGATGTGGAAAAAATCCTTACCGAAGAAAGAGGTGACTCATGAAGGAAATGAATGTTGGTATTATCTCACGGGAAGAGTACGTGAAAAGAACCATCGCTATAGCAAAAGGCGCTTATAAGCCAAAGCCTAACGAGCCAAAAGTGTGGTTTGAGTCTGTTAAGTCTTTGTCGCAAGTGTTAAGTAACGAGAATCAAGCGTTGTTGAAATTAATTATTGAGAAGAAGCCTCAGTCATTGGCAGAGCTTGAGAAAATCAGCCACCGTAAAAAATCAAATCTATCAAGAACGCTAAAAACGCTGGAGAATTATGGCATCGTGTCTTTGAGCAAAGAAAGCGGGAAGGTAGTTCCAACGGTTCAAGCGACTGATTTTGAAGTTAAGTTTGGTTTGAATGCAGCAGTATACTAGTACCGTCGCCAGCGGACAGGTACCGGTATATATTCGTCGATTGGGGCGAAGTGTTTCGCACAAAACACAGCCTTGCTTTTCCGGATGCGCCGAGTAACTGGAATTGGAGACTATGATGCAAGAATCAGACTACTTCGAGATGAACCGAGTCGGCTGGGATAAACGCGCAGCAGCACATTTCGATTCCAGGTTTTATGACTTGCCGGGCTTTCTCGCGGGTCAAACCTCGCTTCGTGAAATCGAATTGGCAGAGCTGGAAGATGTAAGCGGTCAATCACTGTTACACCTTCAGTGTCACTTCGGCATGGACACGCTGTCTTGGGCTCGTCAGGGGGCGGTTTGTACGGGCGTCGATATATCGCCGGTTGCCATCCATAAAGCGAAGGAGCTTGCCCAAACACTCACGTTGGATGCTGAATTTGTGTGTACGGATGTTTACTCTTTCCAGCGTTCGGGCGCATCCCCATACGACATTGTGTTCACATCATACGGCGCTATTTGCTGGCTGCCAGATCTCAACCGATGGGCTGAAATTATTGCGTCTAACCTTGCCGTCGGTGGTCGCTTTTATATCGTGGACTTCCATCCAATTTATGACCTTCTCGCGGGTTATTCATACTTCACTCAAGTACAACCGGAGGTGGAGGAAGAGGGTACGTACACCGAAAACGGCGCGGATGTGACTGCTAAGCTGGCAACGTGGGCACACCCAATGTCCAGTGTCATCAACGCATTGATTAATGTCGGTATTCAGATTGAGCGTGTCAGCGAGTTTCCATTTAGCCCATACAACTGCTTCGACGGCATGGTTGAGCGGGAGCCGGGCCGCTTTTATCTTGACCATAAGGGAAATGATGTGCCGATTGTCTACAGCATAACCGGGCGAAAAGTTGCATAGCATCCAGCAAAGGTCGCAAGGCTTTTTAGTATGGTGATTATGGGTGGGTAATTGTGAAATAATGGTTAAAGTTAAAACATAACTTGAGTTATACAGACGCTGTCTGTTTCTGGTGATAACGGAGTTGGGTTCTTTTAGTTTTTTAAATCAGTGGTATAGGGTGGTAGTTTACGGCTATCTATCGCTGGATATACAGCGTTCTGGGGATTTATGGCTGTATAGCATAATCAACATAGCCTTCCGTATAGCATACTGTTGAACTAAACCGCTGCGCGGTAGCTGCCTGATTTAAAACAATTTTTCATTTTTTAGCCATACTTTAAGTGTTGATTAACAGATACTTAAAGGAGGTTTATCATGAAAGTCAGCCCCTTACGTTAACAAATGCTGGATGCCATGCAACTGCGCGGTTTTTCTCCAAGAACCATGGAGAGTTATCTCTATGCGGTTGAGCGTCTGGCCCGTTATTATCATCGTTCTCCCGACAGCATCAGCCCGCAGCAGGTTCAGGATTGGTTCTTGTATTTGGTGCAGGAACGTCATTTGTCGCTCTCGAGCTGTCGCTTGCTCTTTAATGGTGTGCGTTTTCTCTACGTTTCAGTATTGAGCGATCACGCGTTTTCAGATTTTCAGTTTATGCTTCCCAAGCGCCACCAGCGTATCCCGGATTTATTAACCCGGCGAGAGGTGGCGGTGTTACTGAATGACGGTAGAGACCCGATCAAGCGTTTGATGTTACGCACCTGCTATAGCTGTGGATTACGTGTCAGCGAACTGACGTATATCCGGTTACAAGATATTGATGGCGAGCACCAACTGCTGCACATTAGCGAAGGTAAGGGAAACAAAGACCGTTTTGTCCCCATACCCGATAGCTTGTTGTACCAATGGCGGGTTTACTGGACAAAGTGCCACCCTGAGGAATGGCTGTTCCCGAGCTGTGGTGCGGGAGGTAAAGTACGCGGTGCTTATTGCGTAACCATGATCCAGAAGCATTTCAGATCGCTGAAGCAACGGGCCGGAATTCAAAAGCGAGGTGGCATTCATGCATTGAGCCATGCGTTTGCCACGCACGCGCTGGAAGCGGGTATGCCGATCCATCAGCTACAATCCATTTTAGGCCACAGTCATATTCAGACTACTATGCGCTACTTGCATTGGCTACCGGACAAACCCGCTCAGGACGGCGTGCTAGATTTACTGATCCGCTTGCCGGAGCTGTCGTCATGATCCGGCTGGCCGAGGTGTTCCGTCAGTTTTTACCGGCTTACGATGCGACTCACCGACGTTCAGCGCAGGCACACAAAGTCTGCCGGCAGATTAACGCCTGCCGTACACCGGCACTGGGCGGCTTTCGCCTGCAGTGTGCGAACTGTGATGAAGTGGGCTTTCTCTACCATGCCTGCCGTAACCGGCATTGTCCGAGGTGTCAGCATAAAGTCAGTGAAGCGTGGGAACAGGCACGGCTGGCCGATGTCGTGGATACGCCTTACTTCCATCTGGTGTTCACGCTGCCGCATGAGCTGAATGGCTGGGCACGTCTACACCCGTCTGCTATCTACTCTGCTTTGTTCCGGAGCGTGTGGAACACCGTGAATACGTTGGGTCAGGACAAAAAACGCCTATCCGGTCAATTGGGCATGACGGCCGTTTTACACACCTGGGGACAAAACCTCAGTCAACATATCCATCTGCATTGTCTGATACCGGGTGGCGCGTTGAACGCCAGAGGTGAATGGCATCCGGCGAAAAGCAACTACCTGTTTCCGGTTAAAGTCTTGTCACGGTTGTTTCGGGGAAGAATGGTGGCAGCTTTACGTGACGGTCTTGAAAACGGTTCACTACCCCGCCTGACTGACCAACAATCTTGTGGCAGCACCCTGAATCAACTGATGAACAAAGACTGGGTAGTTTATGCCCGTCACTGTCTGAGCAAGCCGGAAACGGTGGTGCGTTACCTGTCTCGTTATACTCGTAAAATTGCCTTAAGCGAATCGCGGCTGATTAACCTGGATGAACATACCGTGAGTTTCCGCTATCAGGATTACCGCGATCATCAGAAGAAGGTCATGACGCTTGAGGGGGACGAGTTTATCCGTCGTTTTTTACAGCACGTTTTACCGCACGGGTTTATGCGCATTCGACATTATGGCTGGTTGTCTAATGCGAGTCGGGCCAAGCTGCTCCCAAAGGTTCGCCAGGCCATCGCGAAACCGCATGAACCATACCTTCAACAAGAAACAGGTACCGCATTATCGGTGCCTTTACACCCGGTTGAACAACCAGATCCCTTTCAGGGAATACCTTGTTGCCATTGCAAGCAAGGGATGATGGTGGTTGTAGGGAGACTACGACCGGCTAAGGCAGGGCTTGAGTGTATCTGCCGATAGAGAATAAGTGATTTAACTGTCTGCGGGTGGTTAGGCACCCCGATGCCTATTGATGTAAAATGACTCGAAACTGAGTAGTATGTGTGCTATTTTTAAGTTTTGTTGGAAGAACAAGTGTCGTGTAGGTGTGAGAATGGTCGTTTTTTCTCGTTTTGCAAAGGTTGTGAGTGCATGGGTGCCGTGGCCGGGAAAAGCAATCCCCTTTATAGAATGTGCCGTTGCTCCAGTTCAGTCCAACCAGAGATTTATATCACGTCGGTGGATATCGGGAATGTCGACATGGCGTGGAAAGCACAGCATTTTTTTGGCTTGTGGGTGATATAAATACTTAAACGTTATTAAGGAGGGCGCATTTAATGGGTATTTGGAATAGGAAAAAATATCCCGACTGGAGGCATGACCCCTCATTCAGGAGGAGCCCAGACCGTGCTTATGACGAGCAATATTTTGATGCTTGGGATGCTACAGTAATAGAAGAAAGTGATAACCCAATTTCCCAAAGCGAATTGCAGCTAAGAGTATCTGTCATTGATAGTGCTATCGAAGCAGCAAAAAAAAAGATTAGTTATTACGAAACACATGAGAACAAAGAAGTTATTCCTGGTTCTGGTAACCTTACAAGCGGAAGGAGCGATGACCCACTGTCTTATTATAAAAATAACTTTTCTTTCTTAGTGGGAAGAAAAAGAATGCTTATTGAGGCAGTAACGAGTCAATCCTCTAGCTATACATTTACAATCAGCGAAGCAGGATACGACCTATTTATTTCTCATGCGTCAGATGATAAGAGTCATTTTGTTCGCCCGTTGGCTACCTCTCTTCGCAAGTTAGGCCTAAATGTGTGGTATGACGAGCTTTCTCTTTCGGTAGGAGATAGTCTTCGACGGTCGATTGATAGAGGTTTAAGAGAATCACGTTTTGGTGTTGTGATTCTATCTCCCGCTTTTCTAAGAAAAAATTGGCCACAATATGAGCTAGATGGCCTTGTTAACAAGGAGTTAGGGGGGGCTGGGAGAAAAATAATTCTTCCTGTATGGTACAAAGTTGGATATGCGGATGTGTCAGGCTATAGTTTTTCTCTAGCAGATAAAGTCGCTTTAGATGCCTCGCAAATGTCAATCCGAGAGATTGCTCTCGAAATCGAACTAGCAGTCAGAAACGCAGGCTAATCGAGTAAGGACTGGTGTTTAGCCAGCCCTCCCCACAACACCCTGCATGCGGCTCCGCACAGGGCGTTTCACTTAGGATGGTGAAGCGCGATCCAACCATCACGCAGTGAATAAAGCCCTTCGGATTTCAAATAATCCAGCGATAATGCCTGATTAATCCCCGGAGTTTTAGCACTGCGCCACGGCCCTTTGCTGGTGATACCACACGAAACCGCAGACTGAACAGGCACACCTAATCTCATTAAATTCCTCACTTTGGTACGCGGCTTCCGCCACTGCCGTCAGTAGGCCATTCTCACTCTGCGCCGAATCCAATGATCCAGATCGACGCAGCGTTGATAGCCACTAGCGATACCAAAGTAGTTTATCCAGCCACGTAAATATTGGCTGAGTTTAAAGAGTTGGTAGCGCCTAGACACGCCCCAGTTACAGTTCGTTAACCGTCTGACGTGCTGTTTAAATTTCAGCAGTGTCTTCGGATGCCACCGGATGCGACCTGCCTTGAAGGTGAACCCAAGGAATTTGCTTTCGCTGACTTTAACGACGTGGCTTTTGACCGTATTCACGATCAGTTTCAAGCGGTGACTCAGGAATCTGCTAATGCTGCGAAGCACCCGTTCTCCGGCACGAGGACTGTTCACCAGTATGGTGAAGTCATCCGCATAACGAGCAAACCGGTGGCCTCGTTTCTCCAGTTCTTTGTCCAAAGGATCGAGCATGATGTTGGCCAACAGCGGCGATAACGGCCCGCCTTGTGGAACACCTTCCCGACTTTCACTGTAGAACTGGTTATCGATAACCCCAGCTCGCAGGTAGCGTTTAATCAACCTCAGTGCACGTTTATCCTTCACTTTATAGCCAAGGTGCGTCATGAGTAAATCGTGATTAACGCGGTCAAAGAACTTCGACAGATCGACATCAACTGCATAACGGCGTTCCGTTTTGATGATGCCTTGTACCTGTTTCACCGCTTGTTGCCCATTCCGGTTTGGCCTGAACCCAAAACTATTGCCTGAGAAGGTCGGATCGAAAATAGGCGTAAGGACTTGAGCAATGGCTTGCTGGATCACCCGATCGACGATGGTTGGGATGCCCAGTTGGCGCGTGCCGCCTTCTGGTTTATCAATCTCAACACGTCTGACGGGTGAAGGTCGGTATTGCTCTGAACGAAGCTCAGATAAAATACGCACCCAGTTTCCGGCTTTTGCCCAAGCGGGGAAGTCATCAATGGTCATACCATCAATGCCAGCAGCCCCTTTATTGGCTCGAACCCGTTTCCATGCTTCCGCGATATTGGAAGTACAGAGGATAGGTTCAAGTAGATTTTCGCTAAAGGCTGGCTGCTCATCGGTACGCTGAGTCACGTCGCTACCGGACGGCATTCGTGTATTCAAGTCTGACAAGGCTCCTCCTTTATTCTAAATGTTCAGGCCTTCACCGTGTCCTGCCCATTACGGCAGGTATTTGGCTACTATGCCGTCTGCTGACTTCTGCTTAATCATCAACAAAGTTGCCCCTGTCGACGCTATCGGTTTTCATCGGGTTCGCTCCTTTCAGTCGATGACACTGAAAAGCCAAGGCACTTATAAACCAGAGCCTGACTGGTGGGTTACCGATCGCTTGTTAGGCAGATCTCCCCAGATAAGAACATGAGCTGTCCCTGCATTGCTGCATCATTTACGGTGGCCGTTAAATCACAGGGCTTCGTTGTCTTGTACCCAAAAAGCGGGGTATAGCAATGCCAACTCGCCTCCAGCCTACGCCTCATATGATGTTTTTGTTCATCAGCTCGCAGTTTTGCGTCCGGCTTCCTTCCCACAAAACCTCGCGGTTTTGCAGTTGCCATTCGCTAGTTGTTAACGCCATACTACCAACACGGGGTTCTGACGGTGATTTTCCAACAGAGGACTTTCACCTCATTAGTTCATGCCCATGCTGGGCGTACACAAGGCAATCAAGTCGGATTAGTAACAGTCGGCTAGTTCCGCTTCGCTCCATTATAGCCAACTGTCACTCACCGCTTATTGCGGCGTTAGACACTAGAATATCATGATACGAAAATTCATATATATTTTTATATTGTTAATCGGGACATTGGCAATATATGAGGCATATGCAGTAACAATTGCATATCAAAATCTTTCTCGTCATTTTGCACCTTATGCTTCGGTATCACCAAAGGATTTGGGCTTAGATGAAAAGCGTCAGGACATTTTGGTCAAAATTCAAGACCCTACTTTTTTTAAACACTCTGGGATTGAGTGGCCTAGTCCGCTTACCACCACAACAATCACCCAAAGTCTGGTGAAGAAGCTTTTCTTCAAAAAATTTACGAAAGGCTTTAAGAAAATAGAGCAAACATTAGTTGCTCGATTGGTTGTAAATCCAAACATATCAAAGGAAACCCAGCTTGCAGCCTTTATGTCTACCGCATATTTTGGCGAAAATGATGGAAAACAATTGTTTGGCTTTGACCAAGGGGCGTATTCTTGGTTTAACAAACCACTATCGGAATTAAATGATGACGAGTACTTGTCATTACTTGCTATGCTTCCGGGGCCAAATATGTTCAAGCCAAATACAGAGGCGTCGAGAGAGAGGGTGCGTCGTATCAAACAGGTATTAAATGGCGGGTGCGTTTACAACCATGTGTCTCAAATATTCTTAGTCCAATGTTCTGAGAGATGATTATGCAATGCCTAACAATCCGCTACACAAGGACACAATTACTTGCTAGCGCTCGCGATTTTTCCTGTGAGCGGTGGCGTTATGCACAATGATATTGGAGCATATCTTGGAGTTAGATAAAGCTTTATCAAAACTATTTCTACCAGATAATGATGGTTGGTTAAAACATGCCAACCCTTGGTCAGTTTGGTCTAGATTTGCTACATTGCCGTTTATAGTTTTAAGTATTTGGTCTCGAGTTTGGATTGGATGGTATTGCCTTATTCCTATTTCGATTCTTATCTTTTGGCTTTGGATAAATCCAACATTGTTTTCTAAGCCAAAACATTTTAATAGTTGGGGCGCTAAAGCTGTATTAGGTGAACGCGTGTTCATGAATAGGAAAGAAGTTCCAATACCAAAAGACCACGCAAAAGTAATAGTGATATTAAATGTGCTTCAATCCTGTGGTGGAATTATACTGATTTACGGTATGTGGAGTTTAGATTTAGCCATTACTCTTCACGGCATGGCTTATGTATACCTAACTAAAATGTGGTTTTTGGATCGTATGGTTTGGCTTTATGAGTCTTCAAATTCGGCATAACAATGTTATTAAAAGAACAGGGTTAGCCAAGCAATCGAAAGAGGTCATATTTTTTATGAAAAATTTAATTCGCTTTATGCGGAAGCATTCGACAGGAAAGATTGTGATATCCCTTTTTGGGTAATGTTTCAGACCAGTTGAACTAAGAATATGCTAGACTTTCGTCCACATAGAAGAAACGATAGGTGTATCAGCGTGGCAGTGGTCAATGTGGTTTGTAAGTCTTGCGGCAGTGTGAGTGTTTACCGACATGGTAAAGCCACCAGTGGTGAACAGCGATATCGATGCCGAGATTGCCATCATTGTTTTCAACAACATTACCGTTACAATGCGAATGAACCGGGTGTTGCAGAGAAGATTATAGATATGGCAATGAATGGTTCCGGCGTTCGCGATACGGGCCGCGTTCTGAAGATCAGCCCAACCACTGTAATCGCTCATTTAAAAAACTCAACCCGCCTCAAGTAACGCCAATTCCTTTTGATCAAGTGACTGATATTGAACTATTTTGTGAAATGGACGAACAATGGCGCACTATCGATATCCCTTGTGGCTGTTGATGAAGGCAATATCGTTGGTCATTTGGCGCTTTCTCCAGTAACTATTTCTGACGGTGCAGGCAGTTGGTATGGTCTGGGGCCAATCTCAGTGCTTCCTGAGAATCAGAGTAGCGGTATTGGCTCGATGCTTATGGATGCAGCCATTCAAGAGTTAAAGAAAATAAATGCCAACGGTTGTGTCTTGCTCGGAGACCCAAACTACTATCATCGTTTTGGCTTCAAGCCTGTAGAGGGCTTGGTGCTTCCCGGTGTGCCGCCGGAGTATTTTCAAGCCTTGTTACTTCAAGGCGATTTACCTCAAGGCTCCGTTACTTATCACGAATCCTTTTCTGCAAATGGTTAACCAGTCAAACCACGCGGTCTTGGGATCTGTAAAAATCAGGTGATTTCGAATAGGGTGGTCGGCAGCTGCCCTTGGCAAATGCCGACCCACATATCCTTTGAGCATATTAGCGTAATGCCAATTTGCTTATGCCTGAGCTTCCTTAGCACCAGCAATACGGTGATGAATCAGCACAATGATGTAACCCAGAGCAAGCCCAAACACACCTGCAAAGGCTGCATTTACTATCCATGTAACGGCTGCGCCAGCAACAGGTAACCAGTTCCCCACAGTATCGGCGATTCCGTGAATTAGGTGGGGTAACCAACCTAGCCCAAACACTTCCATGCCGTGTAAAATTATCTGACCACCTACCCATAGCATTGCGGCTGTCCCTACAACAGATAAGGTTGCCAGTAACACCGGCATAGCACGTACCAGAAAATTACCGATCCCACTGATAAGTCCTCGGCTACTTTTTGCCAGATGCAGTCCGACATCATCCATCTTTACAATCACGGCGACAGCGCCGTACACACAAATTGTGATGACGACACCGACTATCAGTAGTACCACAGCTTGCGTGAAGATATTGCTATCACTTATCTCACCTAGCGCAATGGCCATTATTTCGGCGGATAGAATCAAATCGGTGCGAACTGCTCCGGCAACTTTTTCGTCTTCCAGTTCCTTTGGGTCTTCGTACGGTAGGTGGTCAAGCTCACCGTTGGCTTCGCCGTTTTTGTGACGGCTGAATTTCTCTACGACTTTTTCAGCACCCTCATAACATAAGTAAGCACCGCCGAGCATTAGTATTGGTGTAATCAGGAAGGGGAGAAAAGCACTCAGTAATAAGGCGAGTGGGAGCAGTATGATAACTTTGTTAAACAACGACCCTTTTGCGATACGCCAGATTATTGGTAGCTCACGTGCTGGCTTAAGCCCTGTAACGTAGGCGGGTGTTACCGCTGCGTCATCGATCACGACGCCAGCGGACTTTGATCCAGCTCGCATGGCCGCAACGCCAATGTCATCGAGTGAGGCGGTAGCCAGCTTGGCTATCGCTGCTACATCATCAAGTAATGCTAAAATTCCACTTGCCATTTCTATTGACCCGTCCTTTAATTATTCTGTGTACGGGCAGATAGTGACTGCCCTGAGTGCATGATTTGGAGTTGTAAAGTTGCGTTACGCTAAGTAGCCGCCGGAACGAAGTTAACCAGATTAGAACAGCGCTTACAATTATTCTGTGCCAATTTAACACCAGTAGTTCCAGCTGAACTGATTTGGCCAGTCTAATTTGAGCGCCTGAGAAAGGAGAAGTTGGATAGCGTGTTCGTCACCGTCACCGCATTTAACAAATGACGTTAGTTCAAAACATGTATTAACAAAGGCAAGGTAACAACCGATACCACCGTCGTTAACAGGACAGCAGTGGACGCTTGATGTGAGAGCGTTTTATATTCCTCCGCCATAACCCCCAATACCGCCGCACATGGCATAGCAGAGCCTAGCGTTGCAGCCAGAACCCACTTCGGGTCTACTTGAAATAGTGTCATTATTAGAAATACGACAAACGGCATGATGGCTAATTTGATTGTCGACATGTAGATGGCTGGAAAAGAGTCTTGAGTAATGCTTCGCCCAAATAGGGCGGTTCCAACAATAAACATAGCGCAAGGTCCTGCCGCACTGCCTAATAGTTCAAGTCCACCAATCAGGCTAGCAGGTAAGGTAATACTCCAAGCCGATATGATTAAACCGACAATAATAGAAATAATCAGTGGGTTCAGTAAGGAACGCTTTAGTGCTTTGATAGGGGTGAAATTATTATCTTGCTGATCAATATCGTTGTTATTCGTATTGCTTAATTGCAGTAAAAAAGATGAGAAAGGTAAGAGAATCAGTAGGTCTAATGTCAGCATCAGCGCAAGTGGCACCGACGTCCATTCACCAACCGTAGCGGCTAGCACCGGTATCGCCAGAAAGCCAATATTGCCATAAACCCCACCTAAACCTAGCATCACGCCGTGGTTAGCCTGTTTCTCAAATAGAAAATAACCAACAGCCCCCGACAGTAACATCACACTGATTAGAGAGGCTAAGTAGGCACTTAAAAAAGGCACATCAATCAAGGTTTCAAAATTGGTGGTCGCAAGCTTGCCCAGCAGTACGGCAGGTAAAGAGAGATACATCACAAAACGTGTCAGGTATTTAAGGCTGGTAGCGCCAACGATTGCGTACTTTTTACAGAAATAGCCCAGACCGACTAACCCAAATAATGGGATGATTTTGATAAATGTTTCTAACATGTAAGTCCTAAAGCCTTGAGTGAGTACGGTAGGGGATTCTAGAGGTGCCAACTAGAGAAAATAAAGTATACGTTAATAAATACATAGCTACAACGCTTTACTTAAGTGGCTGCTGTTTGGTGCTTTTATGGATTTTTACATAAAAAAAGCAGACACCAAAAAATCAGTGTCTGCTTTTATTCAATCAGTTAAGCAGTGATTACTTTTGAGGGGTAATCAAGTACTTCTCACCAGTCGCTTGCTTGGAGTAGCCCGCGATTGATTGTAATTTTAACACCTCTGCCAAGGTCACTTCATGTGTGTAGTGGCTGGCAAATGTGGTGGTGATTTCATCTGCAACACGCTGACGCATTTTCATCACAGTTTGAGTGCCCAGCTTGCCTAAAGCATTGAATAATAAGAATCCATTTACGCCCCATGCAAAGCCAAAGTTACGGTTTAAGGTAATAGGGCCGCGATCTAATGCGCCATAAATATAAACTTGCTTAAACGTATCAGAGCCATAAATCGTGTGCTCTTTCATATCGCGAGCCGCAGCAACTTCCATACAGTTCAGAATGTCGCTGGTTAGCTGGCCGCCACCGATTGGATCAAAGGCAATCGTTGCACCGGTTTCAATAATCGCGGCGGTTAAGTCAGCAATGAAGGTGTCACTGCTTGAGTTAACGACGTATTTTGCGCCCATATCACGTAACAGTGTTTCTTGCTCTTCCTTACGCACAATGTTGATCAGATCAACGCCATCGGCAATACAAATGCGGTTTAACATTTGGCCAAGGTTAGATGCCGCTGCGGCATGAATAATGGCTTTGTGGCCTTCAGCGCGCATGGTCTCAACCATGGCTAGTGCAGTCAGTGGGTTAACAAAAGACGAGGCGCCTTCTTTAGCCGTTGTGCCTTCTTTTAACTCTAAGCAGCTTTGCACATTGGCGCAGTGATATTGACGGTACGTTCCACCACCAATCACGGCAACAGTCTTGCCCATTAATTCTTGTGCCGCTGGTGATGAGCCCGCTGCAATGACCGTTCCTGCACCTTCATTACCCACTGGCGTTGCGACACCCACACGGGTTTTCAACGATGGCATAAACTGAGCAGGGATGTCAGCCGTAATCACTGGGCTTTGCTCTGTGCCAGATTGCTTCGCGGTGGACATATCCGCAGCGCTAAACAGCACGCCTAGATCAGATGGGTTTAATGGCGCAGCTTCAATGCGAATTACCACTTCATCGGCACTCGGTTGTGGCATGTCGATTGCTTGCAAAGCCAGTGTTAATTTGTTGTCTTCGCTAACGGTTGACGTTAGTTGGATATTTGTATCAGTCATTTGAATGTTCTCCTGCAAATGATTAAATTTTTGAGCCAATCACATTATTGTGTTGGCCATGTTGTGTTCGTAATAATGCTAGTCTTGGCTTTATCGCCAAGTGCTATTTAGCCTTCGCTGCTTGCATCTGAGCGGTGACCTTTTGGATAAACTCGGGCCAGTTTGCTTGGCGGTCTGCCTCTACTGTTTGGGCAATGGCAGATTGACCCATGGACTCATTCCATTCCTTCATTCCGGGGATCTCTGCGAGCACATCCCAATCCAATTGGCTAGCGCCAAACTTGCTGACAATGGTGTTGACGTAATACACGTAGATGTCGGCCATCGTGAATTGCTCACCGGCAATCCAAGGTGAAAACTGGCTCAAGCGACTTAAGGCAGTCACTCCAACGCTTAATACCTGACGTATTTCAGCCTTAACCGAGTCCGGCGCTTCAGTACCTGAAAAGGCATAAGGGATAAACCGTCTGCTGGGCAGCTCAAAATAAAGCTCTGACATTTTCATGATTTGGCGCACAACCGCACGTTCCCCAGCATTGTCAGGGTATAGCGGAATGGCTGGATACGTCTCTTCGAGAAAGTCACAAATGACACTCGACTCTGAAATATTCAGGCCTTCAGCCGTTGTGATAACCGGTACTTTGCCCGCTGGGCTGATGGCCAGTAACGCCTCGCTACCACCGTAGAGAAGGTCTTCCTGAAACGGCACTGCTTTGTAGAGCAGTACATGTTTCACCAGGTTGTAATAGTTGCTAGCCGCAAAACCGTGCAAAGTGATCATATTCAGTGCTCCATCATTATCGTGAGGTTTAGCCCCTGTGTTTAACACACTGCAGTAGGGTCAAGCTTGCAGTGCTTAAGTGAGACGTATTATTACTGGTTTTAATTGGGTTATATATAGGGGTGAATGCGAATCACTATTGCTTTTAAAGCAATAATGGGGCGAAAATACTGAGACGTTCAGTGAATGGAGAAGTGAGTGGATCAACTACGGGCCATACGGTATTTCAGTAAAGTCGTCGAAACGGGGAGTTTTACCAAAGCGGCGAGTGCGTTTAATGTGCCGCCATCATCGCTATCGAGACGTGTTGCTGATTTGGAAAAGAGCTTAGGTGCGACCTTGTTAAAGCGTTCGACCCGAGTGGTTAAACTGACCGAAGTCGGGCAAATTTATTATAACGACGTGCAGCAAATACTGAATCAACTAGAGCAAAGTAGTGAGACGGTTCGTAGTTACCAAACAACGCCAATGGGGCGGTTACGAATCAGTTCGATGGTGGGCTTTGGTGAGAAGATTTTGTTGCCCTTATTGGATGAGTTCAGCGCCTTGTATCCTCAAATTGTGTTGGATGTCAGCTTAAGTGACGAACTATCAACGCTGGGGCGTGATGATGTCGATATTGCCATTCGCGGCGGCTATGCGCCCAATGAACGTGTGTTAGCGATACGGCTGATGGACAACGGCTTTATTCCTGTCGCGTCACCCAGCTATTTAGAGAAACACGGTGCGCCTAACACTGCGATGGAGTTGAAGGAGCATAAAGGCCTGTATTTTAAAGCGCCAACTGGTCCAACCCCTTGGTTATGTCATATGGATGGTCAATGGCATGATGTTTCAGGGCCTGCGGTGGCGATCTCCAACAGCGGCCCTTGGCTAGCGAAAAAAGCCTGTGCTGGCGAGGGCATTTTAATGTCAACGCGATGGGCTTTGGCGTCATACCTTGAGTCTGGGGTGCTGCAAGAGCTTACCTTTGAGCATGAGTTAGTGATCACTCAACACTCTGAGATGGCGGTGTATTTGCTTTATCAAAAACAGCGCTATTTGGTGCCGAAAGTCAAAGCCGCAGTCGACTTTTTAGTCGAAAAAATAAAAAAGTAACCCTCATTAATCACTCAGGCACTTTCTTGAGCTTAGGTGCCTGAAGGGATATGAGTGCTTTGCGAGAGTGATATTCAACGCTGAGGTATGGCAATCAAAAACTTTAAGCAGGCGCAGACTCTTTACAGGCTAAACTCAACCGCAAAGTGTTTATGCAGATAAGCGCCAGAGCGGGTGACATCATACTCTTTAGCAAAGCTTGCTTGCTTCGCCACGATGTCACTCAGCGCAGCGTATAGCGCATCCACATCTTCGCGTGTGTTGTAAAGGCTAAAGCTCGCTCTTACCATGCCGCGTTTACGATTAATCAGTGCTTCTTGCTCGTCCTCTGGTACCTCATCAAGGTCTAATTCCCAAAGTGCTTCTTTGATCATTGAGCTGACATAGGGGTGAGCACAAAAGCATTCATTGCGCACGGCAATACCAAAGTAGTCACTTAATATCGAGGCGACTAAGCCATGATCAATGCCATCAATATTAAACGACAGTGCACCTAAGCGAGGTTGTTCACTCTGCCCATAAATGACTAAGCCTTGAATAGTGTTTAGTTTTTCAGCGGCGTATTGCCATAACTCGGCTCCATGCGCGCTGACTTTATCTAAACCATAATCACGTAGTGCGGCCATGACTTTGGCGAGTGAATAGAGCCCTAAAATGTCTTTGGTGCCTGCTTGCTCTCGTTCTGGGTAAGTCGTGAGGTAATCGGCGCTTTGGTAGTCAACACGCTCAACCACACCACCACCAACTTCATCGCTGGGGTATTGCGCTAAATACTCTGACTTGGCGATGAGTATGCCCGGAGAGCCGGCGCAATAGACTTTATGGCCAGAGAATGCCACAAAATCAATATCGTATTCGGCGATATTCAGGCTCATGTGGGGTGCACTTTGCGCGGCATCAAGTATCGCAAGAGCGTCGTATTGGTGAGCTAGTGCCACAATATCAGCCACTGGATTAACAATGCCCGTGACATTGCTTACACCTGAAAACGAGACGTAGTTGACTTTTCCAGCGTGTTCTTTAAATAGGGCTTCTAAAGCGCTTAGATCAATTTCACCTTGTCGGGCTGACTCACCACGCAGTGGGATATGAATCACTCGCGCACCGACCGATGCTGACTGCTCACGATGCGGTAGGTCATTGGCATGATGCTCCATCGCTGAAACCAGTACGATTGGTTTCTCGGCAGAGCGAGGCTTTAAGCGACGCGCGAGATTATTCATCACCGCAGTCGTGCCATTGCCTAAAGAGACTAAGCTGTAGCGCTCATCAGCCCCACACACATCCAAAATCGTTTGCTTGGCCCAGGTATGCGCTTGCCCGCAGATATGCGCTGAGGCGTGCGAGAAGCTATGGCTATTGGAGTAGTGAGGTAATAGCGCATCTCTGGCATCAATGGCTGTTTGCATGACCAAGGGAGAGGCCGCACCATCTAAGTGTATGCGACGTTTCGTTGTGCCGTCGGCCAGCTTATATTCGGTGTTTAAGCCGATAAAATGGTTAGTCAAATCAGACATTGAATTGGGTTCCTGCAGTGGTTGTGGTGTCGATTTTTTAGGATGGCAGCGTAAAAATATTGCTGCTCATTTAATCACTGATTTTTAAAGCTGGTCACAATACATCAACCTCCTTGTAAAGTTTAGTGAACGTTCAAACTGTAAGGTATCAATCATCAAAATATCGTGAAATGAGAGTGACGGTAGCAGTGGATTCTGTTGGGGTATCAGTTCACAATACAGGGACTGCCAGATGGAAGCAGATTACTTCCGATCACTATAATTCTTAACTTAGAAGCCCAACGCAAGTCGCGGGCGGTATTCTTAAGGACGTTAAATGAAAATTGCAATACTGTCTCGTAACCCACGTTTGTACTCGACTCGCCGCTTGATTGAAGCCGCTGAGGCCCGTGGCCATACTGTTGAAGTGATCGACGTGCTTCGTGCTTACATGAATATCAGCAGCGGTAGCCCTGAGATTCATTATAAAGGCCGTGTGCTGACTGGTTTTGATGCGGTCATTCCGCGGATTGGTGCCTCGGTAACGTTTTACGGTACGGCGGTTCTGCGCCAATTTGAAATGATGGGCGTGTATCCGGTGAACGAATCAGTGGCGATCAGTCGCTCGCGTGACAAGCTGCGTTCACTGCAGTTGCTATCGCGTAAAAATGTCGGTATGCCAGTGACTGGCTTTTCACATTCACCAGATGACACTGATGATTTGTTGAACTTCATTGGTAAGCCTCCGTATGTAATTAAGTTACTGGAAGGTACTCAGGGTATCGGTGTGGTACTGGCTGAAACGCGTAAAGCGGCAGAAAGTGTTATCGAAGCTTTCCGTGGGCTTAAAGCACAGATTTTGGTTCAGGAGTTTATTGCTGAAGCAGGTGGTGCGGATATCCGTTGTTTTGTGGTGGCCGGTAAAGTGGTTGCGGCAATGAAACGTCAGGCAAAAGAAGGCGAGTTCCGCTCTAACTTGCATCGCGGCGGTACGGCGATGTTGGTGAAGCTGACTAAAGAAGAGCGTGCGACTGCAATCAATGCAGCCAAAATTATGGGTTTGAATGTCGCGGGTGTTGACTTGCTGCGCTCAGACCGTGGTCCATTGGTGATGGAAGTAAACTCATCGCCTGGTTTGGAAGGGATTGAGACAGCCTCTGAGAAAGATGTCGCAGGCATGATCATTGAGCACATTGAGCAAAATGCACGTCCTGGTCGCACTCAGACTAAAATGACGCGTTAATGCTTAGACGTCTTTAAAGCGTTCGAAATATGAAGCGGGTGGTGGCGGATATACGCTGCCATCCTGCTCACAAATCTCTGAAAAATAGAGATCGGCTGCGGGTTGTAGGATTTTATACAGTTGGCCCGTTACCTTTCTGGCTCGACGACTCACCGCGTCACTGGGCAGTAACTCATCCGGTAAATCAGGTTCTTTGAGTAGAATATGCCGATAGCGGTGCATAAGCAGTGTTTTGATTAAAAAGCACAACTTTGGCTCTAGTGTTGCCACATCACCACAGCTATCCAACAGCGGTTGAAAGTCATCAATCAATAGGCTGTATTGCTGGCTGCTATCACTCAAATCAAAGCATTGGCTGATGAGCGTATTGGCTAATGGCACGTGCTCCGTATCGCAGGCACTGGCTTGCAGCATCACGATGTTATCTTCCATACCCAAATCTTGAACCAGCTTTTTGACATCCTCCATATCTGCCACTGGGTGCCCATAAACACCGACGGTAATGCGGTTGAACCCCAGCCAGTATAATTCTTTGCGGATAATCTCCCGCTGCTCCATCGTAATATCATTAAGCGAGGTGAATACCAGTCGCCATTGCTGATCCCATTGCGCGGGTTTTGAGGCATAAATTCGCTTGGAAGAACTGACAAATTGGCGATAAGCGCGGTTGGTGAGTGAGTAATAACTGCGGCGACCCGACTGCATGGATTGCAAAATACCTTTCTCTGATAAGCGAAAGACCGAGGTGCGCACTAAGCGTTGGCTGATGCCCACTGGCGCAACCAGTTTGATCAAGCTCCCCAGCCAAATATTCTCACTGCGCGGGCTGATGGTATCGCCATAAATACTCAGCAATAAGGAGTTGGCGTGCATTGGGCGAGTTTGTGAAAAGCGCTCAATCAGCTCGGAGGCTTTATCATTAAATGAATTATTATTGGTCAATTTTAGGGTCTCAATTCCACACAGTGGGCGCTTAAAATCACTCTAATGGCAACATCCTGAGATGGCGCAAAGAGTGATCAGCACTTAGTTTGATACGTAAAAATAACAGTAAATAATAATAATGTATCTCAATTAATGAGTCAGGTATATTAATCGCACTTCAAATCCCAAATAGAACCGCAGTAGGAGGCATCATGAGCTACAACAGCATTGAATTTACGATCGAATCTGGCATCGCGCGACTGACATTTAACCGGCCCGACCGCTTAAACAGTTTTAACACAGAGATGCAGGAAGAGATTCAGGCTGCTTTGACTGAAATCAGAAATGATTCCTCGGTGCGTTGCTTACTGTTAACTGGCAATGGCCGTGGCTTTTGTGCCGGACAGGATTTAGCTGACCCTGCGGTACGCGGTGAGAATGGCCCTGAGCTCGGCCATGCGCTGGAGAATTATTACAACCCATTTGTGCATGCGCTGATGACCTTTGAGTTTCCGGTGGTGTGTGCGGTGAATGGTGTGGCGGCGGGCGCGGGCGCTAATGTGGCGCTAGCGTGTGACATTGTGCTGGCTGCGCGCTCTGCATCCTTTGTGCAGGCATTCTGCCGCTTGGGCTTGATTCCGGATGCGGGTGGAACGTGGTTATTGCCACGCGTGGTCGGGCGCGCTCGTGCCATGGCATTGAGTATGTTGGGTGATAAAATTAGCGCAGAGAAAGCCGAGCAGTGGGGCATGATCTGGCAATGTGTGGATGATGACCAGCTAATGGATGAAGCCAATAAACTGGTGGAGCATTTAGCCAAGCAGCCTACTAAAGGCATGGGCTTTATCAAGCGCGCCTTGAATGCATCCAGTGAAAATGATCTGCAAACTCAGTTGGATCTAGAGCGTGATTTGCAGGATGAGGCCGGTAATAGTTATGACTTTAAAGAAGGGGTGAGTGCCTTTACTGAAAAGCGTGCGCCCGACTTTAAAGGTCACTAAGCACTAATTAATTATCGAATAAGGTGGTAACAGTGACAATTCCGCAAGTAATGCAAGGTATCTATCTGACCGGTCACGGTGGTTTTGAGAAGCTGGAGTTCTCTGCGGACATTCCTGTGCCAACACCCAAAGCCGGCGAAGTGTTGATTCACGTTAGAGGTGCAGGCGTGAATAACACGGATATCAATACCCGCACCGCGTGGTACTCCAAAGCTGTCACCAGTGCGACGGACGCTGGGGCGGAAAGTGGCTTTGGCGCCTCTGCGGATGATGATGGCAGTTGGTCTGGCGAGCCGCTCACATTCCCGATGATTCAAGGGGCGGACTGTTGCGGCTATGTGGTGGCCGTGGGTGAGGGCGTGCCGCAGTCTCGTATCGGCGAGCGTGTATTGGTGCGCACCATGCAGGCAGATACCGCGACGGATGAAAACTACAAATGCATCACTTTGGGCTCCGAGCGTAATGGCGCTTTTGCACAATACATGACGGCTGCTTCGCATCACTCACTCAAGGTTGACTGTGATTGGAGCGATGCTGAGCTGGCTTCGATTCCTTGTGCTTATTCAACGGCTGAGGGTATGTTGCATCGTGCTGCGGTTGGTCAGGAAACAGTACTTATTACGGGGGCTTCCGGTGGTGTGGGGTCGGCGGCTATTCAATTGGCTAAGCGTCGTGGCGCGACCGTGATTGCGGTCTCCGGTGCGGCCAAGGCGGATGAAGTTAAAGCGCTGGGCGCTGATCAGGTAGTGGACCGCAATTGTGATTTGGTTGCCACCTTGGGTAAAAACGCTGTCGATGTGGTGGTGGATCTGGTCGCCGGTGCAGCATGGCCAAGTTTGCTGGAAATACTCAAAGGCGGTGGGCGATATGTTGCTTCGGGCGCAATTGCCGGACCCATTGTTGAATTGGACGTGAGAACCTTATACCTGAAAGATCTGAGTTTGCTTGGCTCAACCTATCAGAGTGATGTGGTGTTTGAAAATCTGATTGGCTATATCGAGCGAGGGGAGATTCGTCCGGTGGTGGCGAAGACTTATCCGCTTAAAAATATTGTTGAAGCGCAGAGTGATTTTCTGGCGAAGAAGCATACCGGCAAATTGGTGTTGATTCCAGAATAGTTGGCGTTGGTTGATAGCGAGCGTCTGGATTACCAGTTAAATTGAGCGGTTGTGCTATAAGTATTTATGTGGCGAGGGAAACACACTGATACCGTAGGCAAGACAGGAGGTTTAGCATGCTCATTCAGACGACTACACAACCGGCCAAGAGAAAGCACAATAAGTTACTGGTTCAGTACGAGGGTGATGAACCTATCTCCGTAAAAGTTGGGCTGGAAGCAGTGGATGAATCCAAGGCTGATAGCGCCGATACGAAGGCTGAAGAATCAAAACCATTGGTAAGCAGCTTGCTGAGAAATGGAGCGACTTTGAACTCGGTTTATAGTGGTGGCAATTATGTTATTTCCGGCGTGGCGAGTGCCACGGCTTCTGATCTGGCGCCGATACTTCAGCGACTTAATTTGGTTAATGATCCCTCGCTGGCGGCAGATAAGAGTCAGCAAATTTTGGATGCGGTTCAGTCGAAAGCGGGTGCATCGGTATTGATTGGTGCGCAGGCTGGCGCGCTGACGTTTACTTTGGTTGAAATTGCCGTGCCGACATGGCCAATGCGCAAGAAATTGGCGTTGTCGCTGTTTATTGCGGTGGTGGTTGGCGTTGCGGCTTATTGGGTTTCGGAGGAAGAGGTTGCGCCGGTTGCTGCGCCAGTAACTTTGGAGGTTACGCCGGTTAACTAGTTCTTAGCGATTAAGTCTTGCCACTACTAGCAAGATCTATAAGCTCAATCTTCTTAGCTCGCGTTAAAGGTAAAGGCCTCTGGTATTTCTGGTAAATATCGCTGTAGCCCGCCGATTCCAAAATCAGGCATCGACGGGCTTCAAATCGATCGTTTACTTGAGCAATTTCACAATGGATATTTCCTTATGTGCTCTTATCTCAGCAGCCTATAAGCGAAGCCTTACCATGGGATGGTGCTGCCATCGATATCCATAAAGCGGCCGCTATCTTCATCTGTCATCGAAGCTAAATTACGGCGCAAAGCACTGGCAGATTCCTCAACCGATAGCTCGCCATTTTCGCCGCCCATATCCGTACGCACCCAACCCGGATGCAGCACTGCGACTTTAATTCCACGTGGCGCAAGGTTCTTCGCAGCACTCACGCAGACTGCATTTAAAGCCGCTTTACTGGAGCGATATATATAACTGCCACCAGAGCCATTATCCTGCATGCTACCCATTTTGCTGCTCATATTAGCGATAAGCTTTTGCTCGCTGGCCGCTACATTATCCGCGAAGGTTTCCATCATTTGCATCGGTGCAATCACATTGGCATCCAGTGTGTTTTGCCACTCATTGCGGTCGCTGCTTCCGAAGCTTTGATAATCCCAATTGCCATACATGCCTGCATTGTTAAACAGAATATCAATGGGGATGCCAGCAAGCTCGGCGGCCAGCGCGCGGCGTTGCTCGTCATTGCAGGTGTCTAGTTTATGGACGGTGACTTTTCCATCGGATTGAGCGGCCAGTGTACTTAGTTCATCAGCTGTTTCGGGGTTACGGCAGCAGGCGTAAATCCGCCAGCCATCGGCGGCATATTGTTGAGTAAGCTCCAGTCCGATTCCTCGGTTGGTGCCGGTGATTAAAATGGTAGGCATAAGAGTCTCCGCGTTGGTGAATTAGGTGCTAATGCTAGCAGGATTTTAAATATGGTGTTGCGCTCGGAATTCAACAGCCTGCGCTTTAATCGATGCAATATCCTCATTCGACTTAGCCTCTAAGTTTTTCATCATAAATCCCATCCGTGGATTAGCCTGCAAGCGCTCACGATGCGTATCCAAAAAATCCCAATACAGCGTAGTAATTGGACAGGCCTTTTCACCCACTGCCAAAGCCGGATTAAATTGACACTTTTTACAATAATTACTCATCCGATTGATATATTGACCGCTGGCCGCATAGGGTTTGGAGGCCATAATGCCATCATCTGCATATTGGCTCATACCTAGCGTATTAGGCAACTCAACCCACTCGACCGCATCCACATAAACCGCCAAATACCACTCATGAACTTGCTTTGGCTCCACGCCATACAGCAGGGCAAACAGACCGGTCACCATTAGCCGCTGTATGTGATGCGCATAGCCATGCTTTAGGGTTTGGCCAATGCTTTCACTCAGACAAGTCATTGAGGTGTCACCCGTCCAATAAAACGCGGGTAAATCCTGATGGGCATCCAGCGCATTCATCTCTAACCATTCCGGCATATGCAGCCAGTAAAGCCCGCGAACATATTCCCGCCAACCTAAAATCTGCCGGATAAAGCCCTCAACAGCAGCCAGTGGGGCGGCTTCATCACGATAACGCTGCTCGGCTTGTTGGATAACGTGTAGAGGGTGCAGCAGTTTCAGATTTAAAGAGGAGGCAATCAGCGAGTGATTTAGAAACGGCTTGCCAGTCCACATGGCATCTTGAAAGTCACCAAACTGCGGCAGCGCCTGATCTAAAAAGCGAGTGAGTGCCTGTTCTGCTTGCTCCGGTGTAACGGGCCATTGCAGTTGCTCTAGCTCGCCAGGGTGTTTAGGAAAACGCTCGTTTACCAAGGCAATCACTTGCTCGGTAATCTCATCGGCAGGCCACTCAATTGGTTCGGGAATATCCTGCGGACCGGTTTTTCCAAAGGACTTCCGGTTGGATTGATCATAATTCCATTTGCCGCCTTCGGGCGTTTTCTCATCCTGCATGAGCACCTGATATTGCTTGCGCAGTTGCCGGTACCAATACTCCAACCGCAGCTGTTTTTTATCACCCGCCCATGTTTTAAATTCGGCCGGTGTTGAGAGAAAGTGCTGATCGTGTAATTGCTTAATGGGCGTGTCATGTTGCTTACAGGTATCAGCCAACTGCTTAAATACGCGGTAATCACCGGGTTTGACCAACCACACTTCCTCTGGCTTATGGCTTGCTAAAAAGTCACTGAGCGAGTCACCCAAAGATTTAAACTCATGCTGATCTAGCGGCAAGTATGTCAGGGGATAGTCTTTCGCTTGCAGCTCATTAGCAAAGTGCCGCATCGCCGATAAGAATAGTGCGATACGTTGTTTATGCGACCAGACATGCGTCGACTCCTCAGCCACTTCTGCCATCCAAAAGTGGTCAGTTGCTAAATCAGCATGCTTAAAAATCAATGACTCGCGATCCAGCTGATCACCCAAAATAATAAATAATCTACGCATGATCAGGCTCGCTTTCGGTAGTTGCTTGTTTGCGATGGCGGCGGCATTTTTCAGAGCAATACTTCACCTCATCCCAACACCTTTCCCATTTTTTACGCCAGCTAAATGGCCGATTGCAGACTAGGCAGGTTTTCTCTGCCAGTGTGGTTTTGTGATGTGCCATTTATTTTTGATGCTCCAGTCGCGGCTCATAATTCCCTTTCAAAAACTATTATATATAAGTTACTTACTGAGGCACGTGCTAAAGTTTGCTTGACTTTTTTAGGTGATAAAACGTTATGAAAGACATGAGCTTTAGCGAGCCGGACATCGGCCGTATTATTGAGATGGCGTGGGAAGACCGGACGCCATTTGAAGTGATTAAAACACAATATGGCCTTTCTGAAAGTCAGGTTATCCGCCTGATGAGAAAGCATATGAAAGCGTCGAGCTTCAAAATGTGGCGTGAGCGAGTGAGTGGTCGAAAGACTAAGCATCTTAGCAAGCGAGGCTTTACGGTCGGGCGTTTTGTCTGCCCAACTCAGCGTCTTCGGTAAAAGCGGTGGCTTGAGTTGTTCGATTGGTTAAGAGGGTGTCAGTATGAAAAATGGACTGTTTAAACGTGGTTACTTAAGTAAGTTTATTTTCGTTTCATCCATACTGATGACTCTCGGTTTAACTTCTGGCGCTTGGGCTAATGAGGCACAACTTTGGTCAAAAATTAAATCCGGTGGGTATATTGTATTGATGCGTCATGCGCTGGCCCCAGGCTTTGGCGATCCGGATGGCTTCACTTTAGGGGATTGTTCTACCCAACGGGTGCTATCTGACGTAGGGCGTCAACAGGCTACACAGATTGGCGAGCGCTTTCGTGCTAATGGAATTAGCGATGCCAGCGTGTACTCCAGCCCTTGGTGTCGCTGTGTTGATACGGCGGAGTTACTTAAACTGGGCAAGGTGACCCAATCACTTAACTTTGCCTCTACCTTCCAGCAAAAACTCGATGGTAACCCTGCTAGAAATGTCGCTGCGGTTAAACAATGGATTACCGGTTTAGATACCAGTAAGCCAACGGTGATTGTTACGCATCAAGTTAATATCACCGCACTAACGGGTCAATATTCAAGCTCTGGAGAAATGGTGGTGGTGCGTTTGAATGGCGATTCGCTGGAGCCAGTTGGAGCGATCAAAACGGCACCCTAATAATCTCAACTCCAGCAGTCTAAATCCCAGAAATCTAAGCTAATGATGCTAGCATAGGAGAAAGTACTGGCGATATCCTCTATGATCAGTACGAGCTTTTATCAAGTAAAATCAAGGGTGAAAACCCAGCAATCAGAGGAGCATTGAACAATGAGCACACCATTGACAATCGTAGCAAGAATTGAAGCGGTAGCCGGTCAAACTGACGTCGTTAAAAAAGCACTGCAAGGCTTGATTGAGCCAACGCTAAAAGAGGCGGGTTGTATCCAGTATGACTTGCATCAGGATAATGATGATCCATCCGTATTCTTGTTTTATGAGATTTGGGAGACGCGTGAGCTTTGGCAGCAGCATGGCGAAAGTGCGCATATTTCAGCACACCGCATTGCGACTAAAGAAACGATTGCTTCGACGATTATCAATGAGATGACCAAGATCTAAATCGCTGTGAAAACTCAGTGGTAGCAAGTGGAGTTTGTAATGCACTTGTTACCATTAAGCTTTAGATAACAGCGTAAAAATTCAGAATAAGCCTTTTTAGACACCTCTAAAATACAATGGTCATTTGCAGTTAGCCATGCCGCCATCTACTCTGCAGAACAGCAAACCCAATCTCTCTCAAGCTCAAAAAGGCGACCCATGTCTAATCCCGTACCCGCAAAAAAACAAGCCGAACAAGTGGTGTGTTTCCATGATGGCGACTGCCCAATCTGCGAGCTGGAAATCAATTTCATGAAGAAAATTGATAAGCGAAAAGCGATTCAATGGGTGGATATTAATAAAGACAAAGCCGCGCTAGACCAGGCAGGAATCACCTATCAGCAAGCGATGGATCAAATTCATGTGATGGATGCTAATGGTATGAAGCAGGGCGTGGATGGCTTTGTATTGATCTGGCAAGAGCTGCCTTACTTTCGACGCTTGGTGCCGCTGGTAAAGCTTCCGGTAATTGGCTCCATCATGAAATTTGGCTATCGGCTCTTTGCTAAATATCGCTTGGCGCTTACTGGCAGAAAAGCCTTCAGAGAAGGCTAATCGCTAAATAGTCCGGTTAAGTTAATAGCTAAATGCAGTGCTCAAGGCGAGATGCGCCAGTCGATGAGCACTAATCGGTAGAGATTAACTCGCCAGTGCAGGTAAGGGAGTACGGCCCGCATTAAATTGCTGAACAGTGTGTATAAACTGGCACTCAGGCAGTGCTTTTGACCACAAAAATCCCTGCGCAAAATCACACTTCAGATCAACCAATATCTTTCTCACCGCGTGAGACTCGACACCTTCCGCCACCACTTTCAGATTCAGGATTTGCGCCATTTGAATTATGGCTTTCACCACCGCCAAGTGGTCAGGGGAGGTATTCACTTTGAAAATAAATGACTTATCCAGCTTGATGGTATCGACCTTAAAATTGATCAAATAGCTTAGGTTAGAATAGCCGGTACCAAAGTCATCAATCGCCAACTGAATGCCTAAATCTTTCAGGGACTTCAGCTGGCTTTTTATTGTTTCATTGTGCTGAATCAACACATGCTCAGTCAGTTCAATCTCTAAAAATTGCGGCTCTAAACCACTGTCTTGTAAAGCTTGGAACACCACGTCATTAAAGTTACTGCGCATAAACTGCACCGACGACACATTGACGGCAATCGTCATTGTATTGAATCCGGCATCATGCCATTTTTTACAAATTCGGCACGCTTCCTCAATGCACCATTGACCAATCTCATGAATCAGCTCAGTCGACTCAATCACAGGGATAAACTCATCCGGTGCGAACTGATAGGGGTTACCCCGATTCCAACGCAGTAACGCCTCGCCACTGTCCATTTTTCCAGTGGCTAGGTTGACCTTTGGTTGAATATGTAGATCCAACAGGTTGTTCTCCAGCGCATCTTCCAGCCCCTTTAAGATCGCGGTTTTTCGTATCGCCTCTTGGTGCAAGTGCGCAGAGTAATAGCTGAAGGTATTTTTACCCGATTGCTTCGATTGGTACATGGCGATATCCGCCTTCTGGCGAATCTCATCAAACTCTTTTCCATCCTCCGGCGAGATGGCGATGCCTACCGAGCCGGTCATTCTCATGCTGGTGTCTGCAATGATGTAAGGGGTCGTAATTACCTTCATAATGTCATTGGCCAGCTGATCAATGTCGAAGGTGTCATCCCGTTTGATGATTACTACAAACTCATCGCCGCCAATTCGGCAGGCCGCATCAGCAGGCAGCAGGAGCTTTTTAAGCCCACTTGAGATCGCCACTAAGATCTCATCACCGGCTTTATGGCCGAAGGAATCATTCAGGTTTTTGAAGTTATCCAAATCCACGAAAAATAAAATAATACGTTCGCTAGAGTCGTTGAGTTGGCTAAGCACATTTTTATAATGCAACTCACAAGCATGGCGATTGAGCAATCCCGTAAGGGAATCCTGTTCGGCCATCAGCTGTATCATTTCATGAGACTTGATCACTTTTTTGTTTTCAAGGCTCAGATTCTTGAGGGTGGTATTCATGTCCGTGTTGACTGTCCATGCGACATAAGCCGCAAATAGCGTGATCAGGACAGAGTTGAATACTTGCTCCAACGAGATCGGCTGCAAGGGGGCTGGATACCAACCGTAGAGGCTATTAGTGCCTAAAAAGATCACTGCCACGACCATATAACACAGGATCGAGATAAAAACTCTAAAGCTCCCGAGCAGCGCAGAGTAAACGATTAAGATTGGGAAGCTGAGAGTTGTGGAGTCGCGCAAGCCACCATTGCGCCAGACGATATAGGTTAGGCAAATAGCCATGCACCACAAAAAGATACCCCTAGCGAGCCTCTCTCTACCCGTTTTTATCATAAAGAAGGTGAACGAGGTCAAGGTGATTATGCCGATAACGACCGTGATATTCGTCGACCTTGCTTCGCTTGAGCCAAGAAAAATATTCCCAATGCTCAGCAGCGATAGTAATAGCATACCCCAAAGGAGTTGCCGAAAACGTTTAACGACAAACTCATTCCGCTCTGCTGAATGGTGATGGCTTATCTTCATAATGGTATGGCTTTATTTGTGAGGTATTCGCGGAAGTGCGAATACAGCTATTATTTTGGTTATTGTTTCATCGCTTTATATGCAAATCAATGCCTTTAAGACAGAGGGCTTAAGCCGGCAAGGCAGTACGCCCCGCATTAAATTGCTGAACTGTTTGTATAAACTGGCACTCGGGCAAGGCCTTTGACCACAAAAAACCTTGCGCAAAATCACATTTCAGGCCTGTCAGTATCTTTCTCACGGAGTCCGATTCCACACCTTCTGCGACGACACTCAGGTTTAAGATTTGCGCCATTTGTATCACGGCTTTCACCACAGCCAAGTGGTCGGATGAGGTATTCACCTTGGAAATAAATGAGCGATCCAGTTTGATGGTATCAACCTTAAAATTGATCAAATAGCTCAGATTTGAATAGCCGGTACCAAAGTCATCAATCGACAACTGAATGCCCAAGTCCTTTAATGATTTCAGCTGATTTTTGACGGTTTCATTGTGCTGAATCAACACATGCTCGGTTAGCTCTATCTCTAAAAACTGCGGGTCCAAACCGCTATCTTGCAAGGCTCTGAACACTACGCTATTAAAGTTGCTACGCATAAACTGCACCGACGACACATTCACTGCGATCGACATATCGGTAAAGCCTGCATCGTGCCACTTCTTACAAAGGCGACAAGCTTCCTCAATACACCAGCGACCAATCTCATGAATCAGCTCGGTTGACTCAATAATCGGGATAAATTCATCAGGCCTTAAATTGTAGGGGTTGCTACGGTTCCAGCGCAGTAAAGCCTCCGCGCTTTCCATTTTTCCGGTGGCTAAATTAACCTTGGGCTGGATGTGCAGATCTAACAGGTTCTTCTCTAAGGCATCTTCCAAGCCATTAAGAATAGAGAGCTTCCGTAAGGTTTCTTCATGCAAATTAGTTGAGTAATAACTGTAGGTGTTTTTACCCATTTGCTTGGATTTGTACATGGCGATATCCGCTTTTTTGCGAACCTCGTCAAACTCTGTTCCATCATCCGGTGTGACTGCGATACCTACTGAGCCTGTCATGCGGATCGTCGTATCGTAGATGGAATAAGGCGTGGTAATCACCTTTAAAATATCATCAGCGAAATGGTCAATATCAAACATGTCATTGCGCTTTATGATCAAGACGAATTCGTCACCACCGAGCCTGCAAGCAACATCCGTGGAGAGCAATAATTTTTGCAGGCCATTGGCGATGGAAATGAGCAGTTCATCTCCGGCATTATGTCCAAAAGAGTCGTTGATGTTTTTGAAATTATCCAGATCTAGGAAGAATAAAATCACACGTTCGTGTTCATCTTTCAACTGAACCATGGCCGCTTTATAGTGCATTTCGCAAGCAGGGCGATTGAGTAGTCCGGTTAAAGAATCCCGCTCGACCATTAGCTGAATGGTTTCCCGAGACTTGATGACTTTCTCATTTTCGTTGCTTAAGTGCTTCAGTGTCGTATTCATGTCCACGCTAACCGTCCATGCGACATAGGCGGCTAATAGGGTAATAAACACACTGTCATAGACCTGCTCCCAGCCCAGCGAGGGCAAAGGATAGGGTACCCAGCCGTTGATGGTATTGGCACCTAATAGCACAACGGAGACAAGCATAAAGCCGAGTATGGACAGGAAAACCCGAAAACCACCAAGCAATGCGGAATACACAATCAAGATCGGATAACTCATAGCCGTGGAGTCGCGCAGGCCGCCATTGACCCAAGAGACGTAGACGATACTAAAAGCGATTGACCAGAGAAAAATGGTTCGGCCGAGGTCCTCTTTATCTTTTTTTATCAGGTAAAAGGTCAGTGCAATAGAGCCGATCACGCCGCTAATGGCCATGATTGAGGACGACATAGCCTGGCTTGACCCAAAAGAGATATTCACTATGCACGCCACGGCTAAGAGGAGAACGCCCCATAGCAAGTGGCGAAATCGTTTGACGATAAATGTATTTTTTATTTCGGGATTATGGTGATTTATCTTCATGATTTTCTAATTTTTTTTAAAGCGCAGGGGTGTATTTGATACGCATATGCATGCATTTTTTTAATTATTGTTTATAACTTTTGCACTTTCTTGTCTCTAACTCAATGTATTTAAGACAAAGCGTCGATGTAAGCGGTTTGCTGTCTCAGTGGATACTGAATCGGGTATAAGAATGATGGCGCTAACAAGTGCACACCCAAGCTAGGATGTGCACACCGTGCTGTTACTACGGACTAATTGTCCATGTATAACTTTCATCCCGAGGGCTTTTTGGGCTCAAACTAACGTTATAACCGCCCGGAAGATTGGTTAAATTGATATAACCATTGTTGCTGAAATCAAAGCGCTGAGGTGCGCCACCGGCTACGGATGGCATAATCTCGAACTTTCCCTGCTTGCCATCGCAGCCATGACCTTGAACGCGAGCAACTTTGATGGTTACACGTTGACCAGGATTCACTGGCCCCATCATGCTACCGAGTCCTGGCTGTCCTTCATAGCAGTTATGCCAGCCGGTACCGATAACGAAAAATACGGGTTGATTGAAGCCATTGACCAAATGTAGGTTAAAAATTCGGCTGGCGGCGGTTGCTGTGGAGGTCATTAAGACCATTGTTAGCAGTAGAGCTGCCGAACTGAAAATTCGGGTCCATAGTTGTTGTTTTTTCATGATATCTCTCCCTTGTAGTCATGAAACAGTGCTGTTTCATGTGAGTTTTTTATGCTCATTTATAACTATAGTATATGAGGGGATAAACACTGGTTTTATTGCGTGATGTGGAATTATGGCTTGCAGTGGGTGGCGGGTAGTCCGGTATTTACTATGCTTCGCCCCTCGATGCTCTCGGAAGGACTACGCAAAGCAAATACCGGACTACCCTTGGAGGCTTCGGTGGGTGCATATAGTTAACAGATTACGCAAAATCTGCTTATAATTCGGTATGTCAGAAATTCCACCAGTTTTTATTAGTTATCCTCGTGATGAATCTTGCGGCCAAGCACTTGCCCGTGAGTTATATCAGCGTCTGGAAAGTGAGGATATTCGAACGTTTCTGGATGATCATGGCATCCGCTTGGGGGATTCTTGGGTTAAGTCTCTTTCGGAAGGTGTTGAATACTGCAAGGTCATGCTGTCTGTCGTTTCACCTGCTTCGCATGATCGGCCATGGATGGAAAGGGAGTTCATCGCTGCAACGCAGGCTAAAATTAAGCCACTAATCATTCCTGTGATTGCCACGGAGGGCACCTTACCTTTCCTTGTTTGCGACTTGCAGGGGGTCAATCTTTTTGGTGAGAAAAAAGAAGCAAACTGGCAGCGGCTGCTCAAGAGAATCCACGCAGCACTCCCCGATACCCCACCAGAAAAACGACGTCAGGCAGAAACGGACTACCTTAATCAACTGCTACAAGATAACGACGACCGAGCCTTAGCATTTGCCAGCAAAGTCTACGCGCCATTAGCCGGTGAATACCGCAAAGAGCGAAAACGAATAGCGGTTACTGCGATGTCTCCGCGCTTACGCCACCGTAAACAAACACGCTACGACGAACCCCAAGATCCACAAGGTGAATGCGCCGAACACGACGATATTATCGCTGCGTTCAGACAACACAAACGACTCGTCATATTAGGTGAGCCGGGCGCGGGTAAAACCTTTTCCCTATGGCGTATTGCTGCCGAGCAAGCGCAATTGGCTTTGTATGATGGAGGACAGCCAATCCCCGTCGTGATTCCATTAAACCGTTGGGATGACCCCGCGCTGTCATTGCACGACTTTGTGCTGTTGCAAATGGATGGTTTGACTGAATCATTCGATACGCTATACCAAGCAAAGCGCATATTGCCGTTGTTTGATGCCCTGAATGAAATTCCCTTTGACCAGCGTGAAGTAAAGCTGCCACAGGTGCAGGAGTGGTTGAAAAACTACCCTTGCGATGAGGTTTTACTGACCTGTCGCAAGCGTGACTATCGTGGGCCGTTAGAGCTAGATCTTGACCGGTTGACTATTGAGCCGCTTGATCCTCCGCGGATTTATGAGTTTCTTCATAATTATTTTAGTGGTGATGCTGCTGAGCACGAAATGGCAGAGAAGCTGTTTTGGCAATTAGCCGGTGGTGATGGGATACGAAAGACTTGGGGGAACTGGAAGTCAGAAGGTTATCAGGATCACTGGGAAGACTTCTGGACACTAAAAAAAATACCTGAGGATTGGAAAGACGAAGTTCTATGGCAAGATAATGCCAGAAGAACTCGTTTGGACGACACTCGCAGCATGATCAAGCTGGCTGCCAACCCGTATCTACTTACTCAAATGGTGGTGATTTATAGCGACCAGCAGCAACTTCCCGAAAGTCGTATTGAGTTATTTAGCGAGTTTGTCGATGACCTCATCTATCGTGAAACAGAGGCTCGTTCAGAAAACCACTATTCAAAAGCTGATCAAGCAACCCTTCAATACGAGCTAAAACAACTCTCGTGGCAGCTGCAAAGTCGTACGGGGTCAATGGAAGAAGCCCGAACTATTTTGTCTCGGGCAGATGCTGAAAGTTTTATGCCATTAGCGAGCCTTGAGTTTTCAGCGGCGGCTAGCTTACTGGAACTAACGAAAGACAATGTGCGCTTTTCTCATCAACTACTTCAGGAATTCTTTGTCGCACAAAGCTTTAGGGAGCGTTTTTCTCATGGACTAAAAGCTTCAGATATATGGCTTCCTGAGAGTTGGTGGCTTCCGAATGGTTGGGAAGAGTCAATAAAGCTCGCTGCCGAATGTGAGACAGACATTCCAGCCTTTCTGCATTGGTTGGCTGAGGGTAATCCTCGCTTAGCGTTTGAGTTAGCACGTGACCAGAACTTATTAGAGCATAAAGAAACCTTATTTTCGGAGTATAAAAAAAGTATGGCAGGCGGCTATTACCGATATTGAAAATCATCCCAATCCTCACGAACGTCATGCCATTAGCACTCTATTAGCTTGGCTTGGTTGGGATGAGCGTCTTGGCATTGGTTTAGATGACTCGGGCTTACCGGATATTAGTTGGCTGGAAGTACCGGAAGGTGAGTTTATGTATGGGGAAAATAATGAGCAGAAAAAAATTAGCTTAGCTGCTTTTAATATTAGCGAATTCCCTGTGACCAATCGACAGTTTCAGGCTTTTGTTGATGCGGGTGGTTATGAAAATGAGCAATGGTGGGGCGGCAGGTTGCCGGGGAAATTATCCAATCATCGTAGGACTGAGAATAATCGTCCAGTAGAGATTGTAACTGTGGACGTGGCAATGGCTTTTTGTAATTGGCTATCCGCTCAGTTAAACAAGGATATTCGTCTTCCGACTGAGTAACAATGGGAGAAAGCTAATGGTGCTACATCTAAACGTGGTGAAGATTTTGAACTTGGCGAAACTACCTTTAGGTCAATAATGAAATTTAATTTGAAGGAAACGTCCGCAGTTGGTATTTATCCCCAAGCTCAGTCGCAATCTAAAGCTTTAGATATGAGTGGAAATATTCATGAATTCTGTACTAGCTCAGACTTGATCTGACAGTTACCCGTCTTTTACCGGTGTCTGTCAGGTTAGATTTGAGCTAAGTTCTTTTCAACCCAAATCGTTTTTCCATCAAGCAATGTCTCTATGGGGG
>Ga0193958_1000047_pt1 | contig 66701 bp, 57 predicted proteins | sample FB_1_MG_FD_140320 | JGI IMG/M metagenome (GOLD analysis project Ga0193958, IMG submission 140320) | Microbial mat bacterial communities from the Broadkill River, Lewes, Delaware, United States - FB_1_MG | ecosystem: Environmental > Aquatic > Freshwater > River > Microbial mats | place: USA... | reverse complement strand
ATTTCCTAGTGGAAAAGCTGCCTGATAATATCAGACAGCTTATTTTCCTTACTCATAAGTATTTTTTATGAAAAAAGGCTCTTTAGAGCTTGACTAGAAAGGGAGTATCTACAATATATAAAATAATTACACCCGTAAAATAATAGATCATAAACGCTCACAGAGCCTATTTGGTTCTATTGCGTAACTTCCGTAATAAGTATTCCTAAGTATCAAAAAATAGCTAGAAGTATTGGGTTTCCTGATACTTCCCTATTTTGCATATTCATACATATTCCCCCCTGTACTTTTGATACATTCTAATCCTCAATAAATAATTGTAATAACTGCAAATTTGACTCTTATCAAATCTATATTTATAGTCCTTTGTTAGTGTTATAAAACACGTTATTTTTATACTATTATTTTTGTGAGGAACTGACTGAATGAAATCACATGCATTAACCAAATTATCACAGCTTGCAATGGTATTTATCTGTGCATTATCTTTAAATGCAGGGGCGTATGCGGCTGATAATGTCATGGGGAAAATGATTAACCTTGCGGGAAAACAGCGGATGTTAACCCAAAAAATGAGTAAGGAAGCCTTGCTTGTTGCAAAAGGTATTGATGCAACTGCAAACCAAGCTAACTTGAAAAAAACAGCTAATCTTTTTGATAAAACATTAAAAGGATTAAAAAATGGGGATGCTGATCTTGGTTTAGTTAAAACAGAAGAGGCTGATATCGTTAAGCAGCTGGATCAAGTGGCTACATTATGGGCAAATTTTAAACCACTTATTGATGAAGTAGCAGGCGGTAATGCTAAAGCAGACGTGTTAGCAAAAATTGCAGCAGGGAACTTACCTTTATTAAAAGCCATGAACAAAGCGGTTAAAATGTATGAAAAATCAGCAGGCTCAACCTTATCTGCTGAAATGGCAACGGCTATTAACCTTGCTGGTAAACAACGCATGTTAACCCAAAAAATGACTAAAGAATTATTATTAGTGGCAAATAACATTGCAGCAGATGACAATAAAGCTAATTTAGCTAAAACAACCGCTTTATTTAGTAAAACATTAACAGGCTTGGTAAAAGGGGATGCTGATTTAGGTTTAGTTGGGACAAAAAATGCTGATATTCTTGCTCAATTAGCTGTTGTCGAAAAATTGTGGGCAGAGTACAAAGAGGTTTTAGCTAAAGTTGATACCTCAACTGAAGGTTTACAAAAAGCGGCCAATGTTAATCTTCCTTTATTAAAAGAAATGAATAAAGCGGTTGGGATGTATAAATAATCTCTATCTTGCTTGATTAATGGTGGATGTGCGCAGAATCCACCATTTATATTATTACCCCAAATTTATGCTAATTGTGCTTTAATTTTATCTGCTACCCGAAAAGCATTGGCGTAAATTGTCCATGTGGGGGTGACACTGCCCCCATTAGGCATAAAACTACCATCGGTTACAAAAATATTTTCTGTCCCATGTACACGGCAGTCTGCATCTAAAGCAGAGGTTTTGGGGTCATGCCCAAAACGCAATCCCCCTGCAACTAAGTTGGGCGTGGGAGAGTTAAATACATTACCATAATACTCTTGTGCCCCCATTTGTTTCATTACCTCTACACCTTTATCAACAAGATATTGTCCGACTTTTAAATCATGAGGGTGGTATCCTGCTTGAACGCGTGCCACTGGGGAACCCCATTTATCTTTTTCTGTATTATTTAAACTGACATGACAGTTATCAGTAGGTAACCAATCACAGAAAACTTCAAATTTAAAATCACAACGTTGGGTAAAGTATTGATGAAAGCGTTGTTTTAAGGCTTTTCCCCAGACTAACTTATCATTATTATCCCATTTTAGGCTATTGGCATCAGCAGTAGGTGAAGGGGGATCAAAGACAAAATCTAAGGTGCCCCCTTTAACCCGTTTAGCAAAGGCTTTTTTATCATCAATGACATACCAATCTTGTAGGGCGCGATTAAAGAAAGGTCCCCTTGTTTTTAAACTGGCGGCTTGCTCTGGGGTAAATTTGGTTAAATCAAAAATACCGTGCCCTGTACCCCCCGCACAACAGTGTAAATTTTTACCAACTTGCTGATAACGGTTACCGATACCTTGAGGGTGTTTTTCGCCTGTAGAGCTAAGTAGTAAACGGCTGGATTCAATGGCGTAACAGGAAACAGTGATAATTTTTGCTTGAATACGTTGGCTGTTGCCTTGTTTATCAAAGTAATCTACTGAAGTGGCATTACCTTTATGATCGGTATTAATATGATAAGCTTTTGCATGAGTGATCACCTCACAGTTTAAGCTGTGTACACAGTTATTTAATAAAGCAGCGCGAGAGCTGCCTTTTGCCCCTGAATGACAGCCATAACTACCACAATACCCTGAGTATTCACAACTATCACGCCCTGCATAAGGCTGGGATAAAATGGCACGTGCCATAGGTAAAGGGTGAAAACCTAATTCATGAGCCGCTTTATCAAACCAGCTGGCAATAGGATGTTCCGCTGTAGGAGGAAAAGGGTAGTTAGCTGTTGAACGAGGTTCTAAATGTGGATGTTGTACCACTTTACCAGACACACCAATCAACTGTTCTACTTTTGTGTAATAAGGTTCTAACTCATCATAACTAATTGCCCAATCAACAATATTTGCCCCTTCAATAGCTCCAAATTCTGATAAAAGGCGAAAATCTTCGGGTTTTAAACGATGAAAATAGCCACTCATAAAATTACTGGCTCCACCGACAATATTACCCCCCCAAAATTGGGCGGTGGTATCTTCTGACCATGTGTTATCTGTGTCAGGTGTAGCTAGTACATGACGTTCCTCTGCTAACTGAGAGCGAAAAATACGCCGACGGACTAACATTTCATCTTTTTTAAAATCCTGCTCATGATACCAGCCGCCTTTTTCTAACACGATGACCTGATAACCTGCTTGTGCTAACTCATAAGCAATGGGCGCACCGCCTGCACCACTGCCAATCACACATACATCACACTCTTTTACTGAAACAGGGGATTGTTTCATGGTTTTAACACTCCGCTTTACTTTATTTAGCTAAAATCTTGATAGGTTTTTCCAACAACAGGGCGTGGAAACCCTGCTTGATGCTGTAGCCAGTGCCAGCCTATTTCATTAGGGTTACCGCCATAAACTGGATCAAGTAATAAAGCTTCAGTCAGGTAATAAATTAAAGTAGAAAGCCAATTTTCCCCCGCTTGAGAATGAGAAATTTGAGTGATGATTTTTTCTTGCTGTAAGTGATTAAGCTGAATAAAATCATGCTGGTGAATTTGCTTTGAGAGTGCGTTTAACCAGCCAATACCTTTAGTAATAAATGCTGGATCACCATCGGCTTTATTTTTTTCATCTGTTAGTGCCCATGCTAAATAAGATAAAGCATTAATATCTTCTGCACTGGGGCTTTTTTTATTTGTTTCATCAGCAGGAAATAAATGCAGCTGTACTGTTTTAAGTGTTGTTGCTTGTGATGTAGTAAAAGAATAATGGGGGCGTTTTACTGTATCAGGAGTAAGCTCAGTACTGGATATTTTTGAATGTGGGCGAGTACAGGCAGCTAGTTCGGCAAAAATAAAAATAGCTGCACAACGTTTAAAAAAATGACGGCGGGTGATACTTGTATTAACAGGAAGCAGAGAACCCCGTTTAGCAATAAATTGATTTTTAGCTGTGCTCATAAAAAAGCGGGATGTATGGGTAAACACCTGAATAGCTCCTACAATATTATTATTGTTTTTGATTCCATTTAGCTAGATAAGGACTGATATCAGTAGGAATCCCATCACGGTAACGGATAACCCCATTAATATCAATTATAAAAGCAGTAGGGACACCAAATACTTGATACAAGGAGGTCACTTTTTTGTTGTGATCAAATGCTAGTGCATAATTAATATTAAATTGCTGCTGGAATTGTTTGGATTCATGTACAGAATCTTTACGAGAGGTATTAATTGCAATCAGTTTAATTTTATCTGTAAACTGTGTTTGAATAGTTTTTAACATGGGGACTTTTTTAATACAGTAAGCACACCATGTATTCCAAAAAACTAAATATACAGCTTTCTTACCACGGTAGTCACTGAGTTTAAATAAAGTTCCGTCCAATTGCTGTAAACTAAAATCAGGGGCAAGTTGATCTTCATCTACCTCATTTGCCATGACTGAATGGATAGAAAAGGTGAGTAATATCGTGTAGACAATACGTAAAAATATTTTTTTCATCTGTTTCCTCTTAATATAGCGGATGTTTTCTGTTATTTACCTATAATTTTTAACAGTGGGGGGGGATGTATCGTTTGAGTGAGTACATGAATATAACGTTTTAAAAGAAGTGACTAAAATGAGTCATATCAATTTATTTTAAGCAATATAAATACAATATTTTATAATGAAATAAATAGGTATGATGCTTTCATTTTAAGTAGACCGCTTTTTATACAAAAATCGCTCCATTATGAGCGGTGTATACAACGAAATGATGAACAGCATGATACACTGTGGTGTCATCCTTTACACAATTCCTATTATAATCATAAAAATTGGTATGTTTTTATCATGTTAGCTTTTGCTCGCTATAGCTCTCTTTGTTTAAGCATCATTATTTTTTGTATGCTACCTGTGATGGCAAAAACAAAAAATGAGGTGGAAACACTTTGGCAAAAGGGAAAATTCCAGCAATCAATTCAATATTGGCAGCATCAATTAACTCAAACAGAGGTTGATGATGAATTAGCTGTCGATATTCATATAAAATTAGCACAAGCTTATCAACATATAGGTTTGGTTAATCCTGCAAAAAAGCAATTACAGCAGGCATTAGTCTTAGCAAAAGAAAGCCCTGAGCATCAAGCAATTATTTATGCTTATTTAAGTGATATTAATCTGGTTACCCAACAAGAATTAATTGCTCGTCAACATATTGATAAAAGTATCACCCTATTACCACAGCAGGCAGCAGATAAAACTCATTTATTGGTGCTTAATCAATTAGGAAATGTATTACATGTTGAAGCATATTATGAAGCGGCATTAAATCAGTATCAACGTGCATTACAGATTGCAGAAAAACAACGAATGCGAATGAAAAAAATTCGTATTATGCTGAACATTGCACGTACCTATTTAAATGCTAAAAAATATACACAAGCCGTTACACAAATTGAAGATATTTTACATACTACCCCCCCTAAAAAAATTACCTATAATAGTGCATTTCATCTTATTAGCACCGCAGAGCTTGCCCAACGTTTATATCAAAAATACCCAGAGAAAAAACTCATTCACCTTGCGCATAGCGCGCTCAGTCAAGCTGAAAAATATGCTAACCATATTAATTCCAACTATTTATTGAGCTATATTTATGGCTATTTGGGGCGATTATATGAGTTAGATCAGCAAGTAATACAGGCAATCACTCTGACACGTAGAGCTATTTTTCTTGCCCAACAACAACAAAGCTTAGAAAATTTATACCATTGGCAATGGCAATTAGGGCGATTGTTTAAACAACAACAGCAAGTAGTAGAAGCAATTAATAGCTATCGTGATGCCGTAGCAAATTTACAACCGATTCGACATGAGTTAACCATTGGTTATCGTAATCGTCTTTCTTCTTTTCGTGATACGATTGGTATGATTTATTTTGAGTTAGCTGATTTATTATTACATCAAGCACGTATGAATGATGATCCAGTACAACAACAAAAATATTTATTGGATGCTTATTCAACAATTGAACGTCTAAAAACTGCAGAATTACAGGATTATTTCCAAGATAGCTGCCTCGCTCATAGTCCACAAAAACCATTGCAACTTACACACAAACGCCCTCAAACAGCTATTATTTATCCTATTGTACTCCCTGAGCGGATTGAAATTTTATTGGGTTTACCTGATGGAGTAAAACAAATTCAAGTTTCGATCAGTGCTTTAACCTTAAAAGATGAAGTGAATGAGTTTCGTTTTGAATTAGAAACACGTGATAGTGATGCCTATTTACAGTATGCACAACGTTTACACAAATGGTTAATAGCCCCTCTTAATTCTACTTTAGAAAAAGCAAATATTAATACATTGGTTTTTGTACCCGATGGGGTATTACGTACTATTCCATTAGCTGCTTTATATGATGGAAAGCAATTTTTAATTGAACAGTATGCGATTGCAACCTTACCTAGTTTAACCCTCACTTCTTCCACTGTCGCAACAACAACACCTGCTCATATTTTAATTAATGGCTTATCTGATGCAGTGCAAGGCTATGCTGCATTATCAGGTGTTGAAACAGAAGTTAATCAATTAACCCAGTTATATGCAAAGCATCATCAATTACTGTTTAATGAATCTTTTACTGAAGCGGCTTTTGCTGCTGCCTTACAAGATGCCTCCTATACGATGATACATGTTGCCTCTCATGGGCAATTTAGCAGTAATGCAGGTGATACTTTTTTATTAACCCATGATGGCAAGTTAACAATGAATAGGTTGGAACGATTACTGCAGTTAAATCGAGTACGTAAAACCCCTTTAGATTTATTAACCTTAAGTGCCTGTCAAACTGCTGTGGGGGATGATCAAGCAGCACTGGGTTTAGCTGGAATTGCTGTGAAAGCAGGTGTTCGCACAGCCCTTGCAAGTTTGTGGTTTATTGATGATACCGCTTCAGCTCAACTAATTGGTGAATTTTATCGTCAATTAAAGGAACAAAAGTTGAGTAAAGCAGAGGCTCTACGTCAGGCTCAACGCACCTTATTACAACAAAAAAAATACCGTCATCCTGCATTTTGGGCACCTTTTCTCTTAATAGGTCACTGGTATTAAGCACGATTATTATTACCCATGCACATAAAGCCCGCTTTATTGTTCTTGTGTTCTGTTCCCTTTTATTGCAGTCATCTCTACACTGTTATAGTGATGGCAGATGTTATCACAGATGGCAGTATGGGGGCTCACACAGAACTAACAGGTCCTAATTTTGTTATCCCTGCTAAGCTTGGTACAGATGCAGGGGCAAACCTCTTTCACAGTTTTAGCGAATTTGATTTAAATAAAGAACAAACCGCGACTTTTATTACAGATCCTATTACAGAAAATATCATTGCGCGTGTTACCGATCAGGACGCTTCTGTGATTGATGGGCGAATCACTACATCAAATAATACGAATCTATATTTAACCAATCCAAATGGTTTAATTTTTGGTCCTAATACACAGTTAGATGTAGCAGGATCTTTTCATGCAAGTACTGCCTCACATATTTATTTAGGTGATCAAGGTGTTTTCCCCAGTCATTTAGCTGAAGCCCCTTTATTAAGCAGTGCCCCCCCTAGTGCTTTTGGTTTTTTATCTGCGCAAACAGGTGATATTAGTTTAGTGGGAAGTCATCTGACAGTCGGTGAGGCACAAACACTTTCTTTAACGGCTGCAAATATTCACCTTTCTAATGCTGCGCTACTACAGGCTAAATCAGGCACTATTTATTTAACCAGTGTTAATCAAGCAGATAAAATCAATACACATCATGCTAAAATTATTTACAGTGATAATGCACAAAAAGGGCATATTTTATTAGAAGAAAATTCTACCTTAGATGTCGGAACACAAGGGGGTGGGGGAATTTTTATTAATGCAGAAACGGTGACATTGGATAATAGTGACATTATTGCCAATACACAAACTGCTGCCACAGGCGGTACTATTCGCATTACTGCCACTGACTTAACATTAAAAAATAATGCAAATATAGACAGCCGTACCTTAAGCACAGGGCAAGGGGGAACAATTGAATTTATTATTTCAGGTAAATTAATTTTACAGGATAGTGATATTTTCACTACTACAGGCAGTAAAGAAAAAAGTGCAGGGCATGCAGGGGATATTACTATTCAAGCAGATTGTCTTATTATGACAAACAGTACAGTTAGTACTGATACATTTGGTAAAGGGAATGGGGGGGATATTATTATTCAAACCCACAGTGATATGACACTGGAAACCCATGATAAAGAAAATAGTCTTTTTCCAACTGTTACAGAGATACGTGCTAGCTCTCGTACAGGCAGTACAGGTCATGCAGGGCGTATTGAAATCTCAAGTCAAAATATTACTTTAAAAGGCAGTGAAACACGCATTGATAATAATACTCGTGGTACAGGGCAAGGGGGGAGTATTAAATTAAATGTACAGGATACCTTGCGTTTAGAAGAAGGGGCTTCTATTGCTGCAGAAAGTAAAAGTACAGGTCATGCAGGCAGTATTGATATTGAAGGGCAACGGGTTGTTTTAAACAATGGAACTATTTCTACTGCTGCATTAAAATCTGATGGGGGGAATATTTGGGTATATGTAACCGATAGTTTATTAATGCAAAGCAGTTCAATTACAGCTAATGTCAGTGGTGGACAGGGAAATGGCGGCAATATTTCCATTGCAAACCCTCATCATTTTAGTTTGATTGATAGTAAAATTATTGCCAATGCTAGCTTGGGGCATGGAGGGGTTATTTTATTATTTACCCAAAACCCGATCAATAATAAAGGCAGCTTAATTGATGCCTCCTCTGAGGAAGGGGTTGATGGGAATGTTGAAGTCAATTTACCTAGTTTAAATTTCACCCCATTACCCAGTAATTTTTTAGATGCGAGTGAGCTGATTCGTCAACGCTGTGTTGCACGCACAGATGATAGTATGAGTAGCTTTATCGTCGTGGGGCGTGGAAGTTTGCCTAATTTACCTGCTGATTTACATAGTATTTCACCTATTGATGAATAATGATTTATTTTACTTATTATTAATATCGTATAGAATATATGCTTATAAAATATATTTTTAATAAAGGCAATATGATGGAAGTAATAGGCATTATTGGGGGAGTAGGACCTATGGCAACTGCTCAGTTTTATACACACTTATGTGAAAAAGTAGCACATCATACTGAAGGTCAAATACCTGAACTAATTATTTATAACCTACCTACAACTGTCGATGAGTTGGCTTTATGTATAGATAGTAAGTTAGCATATGTACAAGAAAAAATATCCACATTACTTTATAAAGCACTCACTTATTTTAAAAAATTAGGTATAAAAATTGTTGTAATGCCGTGTAATACTTTACAAATACTTTTACAGCCACTTTGTGATCAACTAGGTATTATAAATATTAATGTAGTAAAAGAAACAGTTAAGCAAATTACTACCCAAAAATTTTCTGCTCCCTTAATTGTTGCTACTGCATCAACCTATAAATATAGCCATTACCTTACTTTTTTGGAACAGCAAAAGATAAAAGGCATATATTTAACAGGAACCCCTCAACTACTTATTGAGCAGTATATTATTGATGTTGTAAAACAGCCCCATATTGATCATGAAATACGCCTTAAAAGTATTCTTCAAGAGGCTTTACATCATGAACAGGCAGATTGTATTGTTTTAGCCTGCACAGACTTAATATTAAATAACCATTCTCTAAATGTACCGATTATTAATTCTGTGCATGTTGCATTAGAGACTACAGCTCAATTAATTTATACTGAAAATAATATTAAAGTGATATTTGAATAAAAAACTTGCTTCGCTTTGTATCTTAATTTGGTAGTCCTGAAAATATAGTGCTACTAAAAAACTTGTGTTTTAGTAATTTAGGTTTAATTGTAATTTTTGCACTACTTATGCAGAATTACCCTTAATTTACCTCAAATTTAAACTCTTTAAATATCCCCGTACCGCTTTGACACGCTGCACATGCAACTCTTCACTAATCGCCGCCCCTGTAAAACCTGCCTCAATAATCGCTTTCACTTCTACTGTGGCAATCACAGCAAAGACTTGTCGGCATAGCTTGGCTTGAGGATAAGGGGTGTCTTCATACCCTGTACGTCCTTGGGCATCTGCTTGGCAGGCAATTAAAAACTGGGTCACACGCTGTGGAAACCTTACAGGATTGATAGCTTGAAAAAGCTTAACCCATGTTTTCGGTTGTAAGCTCTCTGCACGATGACAGTGTGTGTGATACTCCGTCACTAATAAAGCCATTTCCTTAAAGCTTTTCGGTACACGCCAGCGATTACATAATGCTCTGACACTATCAATACCGCGTATTTCATGCTTAATATGTTTCGGGTGCAAAGCAGGGTCTGTTGTACCTTTACCAATATCATGACACAGTACAGCAAATAAGGTTTCAGCATCCTCTGTTAAGGCGCGTGCACGCTGTAAACTCAGCAACATATGAATACCTGTATCCACTTCTGGGTGGTATTGCTCAGGTTGAGGTACCCCAAATAACTGATCAATTTCAGGTAAAATTTTTGCTAGTGCTCCACATTGACGTAACACTTCAATAAAACGCTGTGGGTAAGGTTCAATTAATGCACGGTCTAATTCTGCCCAGACCCGTTCTGCTACAAGTGCATCCACTTCCCCATTTTCCACCATGTGTTGCATTAATTGCTGGGTTTCATCTGCAACATGGAAATTAAACCTCGCCGCAAAACGTGCGAGGCGCAAAATCCGTACAGGATCTTCTATAAAAGCGGGGGAGACGTGGCGTAAAATCCCTGCCTGCAAATCAGCTTGCCCATTAAATAAATCAATAATACTGCCATCTTCGGCTTCAGCCATCGCATTGATGGTTAAATCACGCCTTAATAGATCATCTTCTAAACTGACATTGGGGGTCGCATGGACAACAAAACCTTGATAACCCGCAGCCGTTTTCCGCTCGGTACGAGCAAGGGCATATTCTTCATGTGTTTTAGGATGTAAAAATACAGGGAAATCACGCCCAACTTGCTGATAACCTTGTTCTTCCATCACTTCAATTGTTGCCCCAACGACCACCCAATCATTATCTTTAACGGGAAGATTTAACAGGCGATCACGAACAGCTCCACCCACTTTATAGATCTGCATTAATGATTAACGCCCTGTACGTAAGCGTAAAGTGTTATATGCCATTTTCGGTGTTTGTGAGTTAAATACTTTAGGCATAATTAATTTAACGCTGCTAGGCTGAATACCTAATTTATCAAAATCATTCTCATCACTGACACTGTCTGCTTGTAAAGAAGCATAATTATCAGTGGAAAATAATTTAAATTTCCCTGGTACTTTATCAAAAACACGTCCCATTGTTTGTGCCATACTGTCACTTAATGGAAAGATTTTACATTGGATATTCATTAATTCAGCTGTGTAGCTGACCACTTCTTTTAATGTCCATGTCTCAGGGCCACATAAAGTGTAGTGTTTACCATGATGTGCATTGTCTTCTAAACTCACAACCATTGCATTGACTACATCATCTACCCATACAGGGGCAAATTTAGCATCAGCACAAGCTAAAGGCATCAGTGCATAAATATTAGAGGAGAAAGGGTTAAGAAATGAAGGTAATGAAAATATATTCATCATGCTACGAAAACGATTAAATAAACCATCATTATCACCAAAAATAACAGAAGGCCTAAAACTGGTGACTTTTAAGTAGCTGTTAGCAGAGTGAACGAGCTTTTCACCTTCTGCTTTGGTTTTTAAGTACTCACTTTTTGCATTTTTATCTGCATTTAAAGCACTCATATGTAATAAGCGGCGAATCTTGTTTTCTTTACAGGCAGCGACAATTTTCTCAGGTAATTCTACATGTGCTTTACGGAAATCTGCGCCATTATTATCATCATTTAAAACCCCTACAAGATTAGCTACAGCATCGCAACCCGCTAAAGCAGCTGTTAATTGGGCTTGATCATGCACATCAATACTGGCAACTTCAACAGTAGGTAATACTAATAAATCACGGTGATCTTCAGGTTGACGGGTTAATACTTTCACTTGCCAGCCTTTAGCCAGTAAACGCAGTAATAATTTTTTCCCTACAAACCCAGTGCCACCAATTAAACAAATTTTACGCATAAAATTAAGTTCCTTTTTTCATTAACGCATCATTATTTTTGCAGTTTTTTTGCAATAATGATGAGTAATCTGATTACTATAAATTGATTATTAAATTTAATTCGCTTGCATTATAGTATACTTTCGCTGATATCGGTTTATCATAGTTTGATTTCCTTCGATTCCACCACAATGCACATAAATTAAATCCCATTTTTGTAATAAATTATGTGTTTTGATACTCTGCCATGCCTTGGGATCATAAAGCAGATCAAATTCAATTCCTGTGTGGTGCCTTAATTCTTGCCATAATTGAAACCACGGTAAATGCAAGCTTGCAAACGTCTTTTTTTGATCCCCATCAACAATTTGTGGAAAGCGGGATGTATTGGTTAATAATGCCTTAAATTGCTGCTGTAAATAGGCTCCATCCCCTACACAAGGGGTAGTGAAAACAGGAATATCAAGAGCTTGCTGTAAATATAAAGCACTGGTTCCTGTCCCTGAAGGCAAAAAAATAGCCGCTTGGTTTAGCTGTTGCTGACGTATAAAATTAATAAGTTCAGTTGCTAATTGTTGAAGACCGTAAGCTGCATGGGCTTCAGCCCCACCTTGAGGAATAAAAAGGCAATCATTGGCATCATGAGTATGCTTATATTGTCCAGTTATTTCATGCAATTGCATTCCATTTTTTAAGGCAGCAGCGAGGTTACCTTGTGGTTGTGCACGTAACCAACGAGGTAAAGGGGGAGTGTAATAATCAAACTGCCAATTTTTTAACTGTGCCAATGCAGCAAGGGCGCGCATGGCATTGGATTGATTTCCACCATAGGAACTGATTTTTTTAACAGATGAATCAGGTAATTGATGTAAATAATAAGCAAACTTACGTGCTTTATTACCATTAAAAATGGGGTGCAATAAATCATCGCGTTTAACCCAGCACTGCCCATAAGGCAGCTGAACACGCTGTACTGGTGAGGCTGGAAAAGCAGGTAATAACATGAATCAATAGCGGTTATGGTAAATAATCGTGAATCTAGCGTCTATTGTATACGAAAATAGACGAATGATAAGCAGGCATTGCTGTTTTTAGTTGAATAAAAATGGTATTTTTTTTGATATATAAACTAATCATTTGCTCGGAGTATGAGCAAAACCCCAGTAGATATACTTGATGGGTAATTTTAGTTAAAATAGGCAAAATTTTAAAAAATTAGGAGTTTTTTATGAAAAATAAAAAATTAAATAAATTTCAGCAAGGCTTTACCTTGATTGAATTATTGGTTGTCATGGCAATTTTAGGGATGCTGGCTGCACTTGTTTTGCCTCAGCTGATGAACAAAGTAGGTGATTCTCAAATAAAAGCGGCACAAACGCAGCTAAAAGCCCTTGAAACTGCATTAGAAACCCACCGCTTAGACACAGGGAAATACCCAAAATCATTAAAAGGTTTGGCTGAAAATACGACAGGTAAATCTCGCTGGCGAGGACCTTACTTGAAAAAAATTCCCCTTGATCCTTGGGATACTGCTTACCAATACCGTGTTAAAGGTAGCAGTTATGAATTATCTTCCTTTGGGGCAGATGGCAGCCAAGGTGGAACAGAAGATAATGCTGATATCAAATTATAAGTGATAGAAGTTTATGAAAACACAGCAACGTGGTTTTACCTTACTGGAATTATTAGTGGTGATGTTTATTCTTGGCATCGCTGCGGCATTTGTTGCCCCCAGTTTTCAATCAGGTAAAACGGTATTTTTAGAAGCACAAATGCGTGAAGTTGTTGCTGTGTTAAATTATGCACGTCGTTCAGCGATTGTTGAAGGGCGTGCAAAAATGGCAGTTTTCTCACAAGGGCAGGAAGATGCTCAACCTGATGAAAAGCCAGCAAAAAATTCTCCTTTTTCTAAAGAATTAGTCGCATGGACAAGCCGTGGTGCAAAACTAGAGTGGAAAGCAGATAATACAGGTCGTATTGAAACACCTGAAAATAGTAAAAAAGATCATCCTGATAAACCTAAGCAGCATAAAATTATTTTTTACCCTGAAGGGGGCAGTACAGGCGGTACTTTAATTTTAAGTCAATATGATAATAAAGTGATGATTGTGGTTCACCCCATCACAGGAAAGATACGCAGTTATTTTGAAGGTGAAAATGAAGAAGAATAAGCAACAAGGTTTTACTTTATTAGAAGTGATTATTGCGATGACAATCATGGCAATGGGCGTGGGCAGTATATTAAGCCTGATGGTCTCTAATAAACGTCTTGCTTTTAGTGCCTCACAAAAAATTGAACATGCCTTGTTTTTACGCGCTTCTTTAAATATTGCACAAATAGTTAAAAAGCCAAAATATCCTGAAGAGCCTGAAGAATATGTTAAAGATTTAGATTTTGACGCTGAAAAAGCTTTAGAAAAACCTGATAAACAAACTCAAGAAATCCCACTTGTACTTGAACCTTATACTTATCAAGATACAAGTCGTGATATTGCTTTGCAAACCTTACGTTGGCAAAAGAAAAACCTATAATATGTGTAAAATGCAAACTGCGTCTCATATTTCATCTACTCAACGTGGATTCACCCTATTGGAAGTCATTATTGCTATGACTATTGCAGCGATGCTATTGGTTGGCTTAAGTGTCGCAATGAATCGTGTATTTTCTGATTGGGGACGTAATGACGAACGCTTAAATGATGATATTGATAAAATGCTGGGGATTTTACAACTTGAACGGGCGTTAACAGGGGCATACCCGCATACCTATCGAGACAAAAAAGCCAATAAAAATATTATCTTATTTGAAGGTAAAAAAGATGAATTATTATGGGTATCTACGGTCTCGCCATCCCGTCAAGCAGGTTTATCTATTTGGCAACTGACTGAAAGTAAAGATAAAAAAGGGGTGAATCTGCGTGTTGTCCCTGCTTTTGTTTCAGACCCTAAAAAGCGTTTAAAAGAGCTAGAGGATGAACAAAAACCACTGCTACTTTTTGAGAACTATCGCCCTAAGTTTGAATATTTATATGTGGATGAGACATTTAATGGGAAGGATAATAAATGGGTCAAAAAGTGGAGTGCAAAGAAGAATAATGGCTTACCTGATGCGGTACGTATATTTTTAGAAAGTGTTGATGAGCGTAAAGCCCATTCCTTTGAAGTAATTGCCGTCATTGCTGCCCATGATCACGCAACTATTAAGCGTATTAAACCTAAATAGAGTGTGAAGAAGAGTTTGAAATAAAACTATCAATTGATGGAAACTTATCAGCATAACGACTGATCCATTCCATTGCCGCTTCATCAATACTAACGCAACGACCTTGCATTTCTAACATTTCTTTATATTGTTGTATTTGACAGGCTTGTTCTGTCATTCGGGCTTTATAAGCAGCTTGAGTAGTCATCATTCCCCCTTTTCTCACCTTAGTAATAATAGATTTATCATGATATACAACTAGTTACTGTATTTTATTGTCTCTCTATTATTAATAACGATGGGGCTGGTTGTTTTTATCAAAAAATAAAGCATTTTGCACGCCAACTCATTCTAACCTGAATTTATAAACATAGGTTAAAAAATAAGCGCACTCTTTATATTGTTATGCCGTAAACTTTTCATTATAATATAAAAAGCAGTTAAATAACTATTAAAAATTTCTTATTATTACTATATATAGTTAGTATAATGTTGTGTTACTTTGTTTAAGATTGAATTTATTCAACGAAAAAAGAGAATGGTAATGTAGGTATTAAGCATAGAGTTGACTCATTGAAGAAACTTATTTTTCCTCATTATAACGCTTCGTGTCCTCTCCTTAAACTGACACTGTGGTACTTTAGCAAAGTGCACTGTTGAAACTGCGCAGTTTCATCAATAAACAGTTGATATCAGCATAAATAGGCTTGGGCATTACATTATTTATAGGCATAAAAAAAGGAATGCCTTTACAGGCACTCCTTCCTTCATACAGCTGAACTTTACAAATATCAAAGTTCAATCATATTTTCACTCATGAATTACTCAGGTAATGCACCAAATTCATTCACAGTGTGGAAAATATCTGTATCACTAACGATACCGATAGGTACACCATTTGTTTCAACGACTACACGACGGATTTTGTGATCAGTAATCACATCAACACACTCATGTAATGTTGTTTCAACAGGTACCATTTGTAATGGTGTAGTAGAGATTGTGTCAACTTTAACATCTGCTGGAGATAAGTTATCATGAATCACTTTAGTTAACACATCTTTCTGTGTCATGATTCCCCAGTTACCATCATCGTTAGGCTCAACGATTACACTACTAATACGGTTGGTACGCATTGTATGCATCGCATCTTCAACACTCATACCTGCACTAACAGTAATTGGGTTGCTGATCATCACATCGCCAACAGTGTGAGGAATACGCCCTGAATCAACCATCGCACTAACAGGTGAGCTAACACGACGTGCTTCACGTTCTTTACGCTCTTGCTCAATCGCTGCTTCACGTTGCTTACGGATTTCTTCTGGCTCTAAACCACCTTCAATTTGGCGAATTAAGGCATCAGCGAAACCACTGGTAGACACTTCAATAGCGTTTTCCATTTGACGAGCAAAGTCATAGGTTACCACTTTGCTAGCAATGACTTCAGGGTAGGCAGCAATGATTAAATCAGCCGCTTCTGTCCAACCGATGTATTCTAACATCATGACACCACTGAATAATAATGATCCAGGGTTCACTTTGTCTTGGTTAGCGTATTTAGGGGCTGTACCGTGTGTGGCTTCAAATACTGCAACGTGATCAGCAATGTTTGCACCCGGTGCAATTCCAACACCCCCTACTTCCGCAGCAATCGCATCAGAGAGGTAATCGCCGTTTAAGTTCATAGTGGCTAATACGTCAAATTCAGCAGGACGTAATAACATTAATTGGAAAATAATGTCGGCAATACGGTCTTTAATGACGATTTTGCCTTCAGGCTGTTTACCACCGTATTTGCTGTATAACTCTTCTTCTGTAATCGTGTATTCACCGAATTCTTCACGTGCCACTTCGTAACCCCAGTTACGGAATGCACCTTCAGTGAATTTCATAATGTTACCTTTATGTACTAAAGTAACACTTTCACGGTTATGATCGATTGCAAATTGGATAGCTTTACGTACTAAACGTTTTGAGGCAAATGGGCTGATTGGCTTTACACCGATTCCCGCTTCATCAAAGAAGTTTGCACCCATTTCGTCACGTAAGAAAGATTCTAATTTTTTAACTTCATCAGAACCTGATTTGTATTCAATTCCTGCGTAAACGTCTTCTGTATTTTCACGGAAGATGACAACGTCAATTTCTTCAGGACGACGTAAAGGAGAAGGAACACCTGTGTAATAACGTACAGGACGTACACATGAGTAGAGGTCTAAATCTTGACGTAAGGCAACGTTTAAAGAACGGAAACCACCACCGATTGGTGTTGTTAAAGGTCCTTTAATGGAAACCACAACATCTTTTAATGCATCACGTGTTTCTTCTGGGAAGTAGTCACCGTCATAAACGCCGGCGGCTTTTTCCCCCATGAACAGCTCCATCCATTCAATTTTACGCTCACCACCGTAAGCTTTTTCAACCGCAGCATCCCAAACGCGTAAACACGCTTTTGTGATATCTGGACCAATACCATCCCCTTCAACACAACCCAAAATAGGATTATTTGGGACAACCATTTTTCCATCAACAATGGTAATTTTTTCCCCATTCTCAGGGTATTTTAGATGTGATTCTGGCATAGATCCTCCAAAGAAGCAGAAAGATTATTCTAACGTTTGCTATTTTAATATATAAAGCTATAAAAAAGAATCATAGTTTCTATAAAAAAAATAAATAGCTTTATTTTATTAATCATCCTCACTCTTTAGAGTAACTCTTTTTATCATCATTTAGCACATTTCAGGGCTAATCTGTTAGATTTCACAAATAAATTATTATTTTCTAATAAGATGAGGATGAATCATTTTATTCTTTATGATAGGCATATAGTTTGCTGACTAGGCGATATGCTTTATCACATCATTACATATTAACGGTAAAAATAAAGGAGTCAAATATTAATCGTACTTAAATGTTTATTTTGTTTCTTGTGGAGGCAAATATGTGTCATCTAATTTTGCTCGTGTTAAATCCGCATCAGTTAAAGTAGCCCCAAATAAATTTGCCCCTGTGAGATAAGCTTCAATCAAATTAGCTTCTGTTAAATTGGTTTTAAATAGATTGGCACCTATCATATTGGCGCGAAACATATCAGAAGCAAATAAATTGGCACGAAATAAGTTGGCTTGGCTTAAGTTCGCGCTGCTTAAATAGGCTTCAAGCAAATAGGCTTTTGTTAGATTGGCTTCACTGAGATTGGCTTCAGTAAGATTGGTTTTTGCCAAATATGATTCACTTAAGTTTGATTCACTTAAATCTGCTTTACCAAAATTAGTATGGGTTAAATTGGCTTCACTGAGATTAGCATTAGATAAGTTTGCCCCTGTTAAATCAGCATGACTTAAGTTTACTTTGTGCAAATTGGCACGAAATAAATCAATCTTTGCAAGATTACTACCTTGTAGGTTCTCCCCTGATAAATCAGGGTCATCATGGCTTTCAGTGCGCCATTGATTCCATGCAGCCACCCCTTCTTGTAAGATTGCTACATGTGTTTCATTTGACATTTATTTGCCTCTCCTATAGACATATATCGCATGGAGTGGTTGTGGTTATTTGAAGATGAAAATATACAAATGAATCATTATACCTATAATAAGGGTGCACCGCTTACCCTACAGGGCATATATTTTATATTGCACACAAGAAATAGTGCATGATTGCAAAAAAGTCAGTACTGTACTCATCTTTGTATAGATCTGAGCACAGTATAATGTGCTGACTTAAAAAAGTAGCTTATCCAATTTTGCTAATAACACAGTTATGAATAAAAATATTTACTGAGATAATTAAATATGTCGCTTTATAAACTTTGTTTTGCATAAAGCTTGGCATACAGCCCATTTCCTTCAATTAAATTCTCATGTTGTCCTTCTTCAATAATCCGCCCTTCATCAAAAACATAGACTTTATCAGCTTGCTTTACGGCACTAAGACGATGCGCAATAATTAAGGTTGTCTTATCTGCTAAAAAGTCATTTAATGCGGTATGTAAGGCATGTTCTGTTTGTGTATCCAGTGCAGAAGTGGCTTCATCTAAAATTACTATTTTAGGTTGAGCGATAATCATACGTGCAATGGCAACACGTTGACGTTGTCCACCTGATAAACGTACCCCTTTTTGTCCTAAAACAGTATCTAAGCCTGTATCAAGAGTTTTCACAAATTCAGCAAGCTGGGCAACCTCTAGCGCATTCCATAGCACTTTATCATCATGCTCACGCCCTAAAGTTAAATTCATACGTAAACTGTCGTCAAATAGAGCAGGATGCTGTAAAACAGTGGCAACATTATCACGGACTTTATCCATACCAATATCTGTAACAGGGGTATTATTAAAATATAATTGCCCTGAAGTGGGGGTGTAAAGCCCTAAAATAACTTGTACTAAAGTGGTTTTTCCGCCCCCACTTGCGCCTACAAAGGCGACTTTTTCCCCTTCATTAATAGTTAAAGAGATATCATTTAAAACAGGTGTTTGTTTATCATAAGAGAAGTGAATATTTTCTAAACGTACTGCGGCGGTATGTGTAGTAAAGGGATCATGTTTCAGTGGATAATAGGGTTCTTCATGTAAATTAAACAGGACATTAATACGTTTTAATGCAGCTTTAGCACTGTGGTAACCATATTGTATATTTAGGATTTCTTGCATCGGTGCCATCATAAACCACAAATAGGCATATACAGCCAGCATTTCTCCAATAGTTAAATCAGAGTAGAGCACCATAAACATACTTAAGGCGCGGAAAATATCAAAACCAAATAAAAATACAGTAAAGGATAAACGCCCCGCTGCATCCGTTTTCCATGCATAGGCCGTAGCATGTTCTTTTATTTCTCGTGCCCCCTCAATAACACGTCCAAGATAATGCTGTTCACGGTTATAAGCACGGATTTGCTGAATTGCGTCTAAGGTCTCGCTTAAAGTTTGCTGAAATAAAGCATAAGCGGTATTTTCTTTGCGTTTTAATTCTTTAACTCTACGCCCCAAACGTGTAGTTAAATAAATCACAAATGGGTTAAGCAGTAGAATAAAAAGAGCAAGTTGCCAGTGCATCCATAATAAAATCACGGCTGTACCGATAATAGTCAGCACGGCGATCAGTAGGCGGCTGACACTTGCACCAATAAAGGTATCCACTGTATCTAAATCTGTGACAAGGTGGGAGTTAATTTGCCCACTGCCTAAACTTTCGTACTCTGCCATAGAGACTTTTTTTAAGCGATTAACCAAGTCACGGCGCATACAATACACCACATCTTTCGATATCACAGTAAATTGTCGTGTTTGTAGGACACTGAAAATAAGCGCAACCAGACGCAAAACAAGTGTCACCCCTACAATTACCCCGATAGATAAAATTGCGCCATGCCATGTAGTGGGGAAATAACTATTAATTGCATTAACTAATAATCCTGGTTTTTCCAATAGTACTTCATCCACTAATAGTGGCATCAGTAAGGGAACAGGCACCGTAACAATCATAGTTAGTAACGCAATAATATGCGCCAAAATAATTTCACGTTTATGCCGTCGTGCAATATTAAAAATAGACTGCCATGTATATACTGTTTTATCAGCAGGGGGATGTTTTATCTGTAAATCAGACATAAGTAAGGTAACCGTCTTGTCGTGGCAAATATGTCGATATTGAAGCTATCAATAGTGTGAACTGAGGAGGGGAATGTGTGCGTGTAAATCACAAAAAATAGGAGGAGATTTTCTTCTATTTATTTACTGTTTTACTATGATACAACAAAGTAAATAAAAATGGTTTATTTCTGTTCATCTCCAGCTAAATTGATATCAACAATAAACCAATAACGAGTATTATAAACTGAAGTTACGCAATAGAACCAAATAGGTTCTGTGAGCGTTTGTGCTCTCTTATTTTACTGGTGTCGTTATCTTAATATATTGTAGAGGGGAAGACACAGAGCTTCCTTGACTGTATTACAACATATAGGAGGTTATATTTAACCAATAACATTTGCTTTTATTGTGGAAGCTGAGTGAAGAATAGATATATATTTGCAATTTAAAAGGGAAGCATAAAATACAATAATTATTGATTTTATCCGCCCCATTTTCGATATCCAAAGCTATCGATATGAAAACGTACCCCTTTATATAAACCTAAACCTAGCTTATATTTCTGCCCTTTTTGTTTCCACAGTTGTAATAGTAATGAATGCAATTCTTCTCGTGAATAAGCTTGTTTTGGGATAATATCAACCGCTTGAAAATAGAGATGACGACTACGCTTTGCCCCTGCTGCTAAATGATTAAAAGCAGGAGTACGAAACCCTGATACCACTTCTACTTCCCCAATTAAAGGGATGATTTCTTCATTAATAAAATGTAATAAGGGGACAATATTTCCCCACATTTCTTTCGGGGGCATGGCATGTTGTGGCTGATTAACTTTTTTCCAGTCTGTTCCTTGTCGCCATAAATGTTGTGCGGGCACAATACTATGACAGTGGTGTGTTTGTAAAAAACCTTCAAATTCAGTTAAGGGAGTTGGAGCTGGTTTAGGAATAAATGCAGCAGGAGGGGGCTGAAAAGGAGGTGGAAGTTTTTTAGGGGCAAAGCTACACCCACTAAAGAATAAAATTAATGTAACCAGTAATAAATGAAGCCTGTATACCCTAATCATGAACTATTAACCCTAAATTGCCATCATACTATTTTATTTTTACCCCTTCATGATAGGTAATGCTTTACCTTTTTTATTTCATGTAGGTCTCTTTATCATTATTATAATTATACGGTGTTTTTAGCATAAGCTCTATTCAACAAAAAAAGCGTTGCGTTGTTGAGATGTCAGTAAACGAGGAAGTGTAGTCTTAGCATGGTTAACTAATTGCTGGGTGGAATTAAATACAGGCCATAACTTAGCTTGCCCATCTTGATGCAAAGTTAAAATGCTATCTCCTAATGGTGAAAACAGTGCATGATTTACGCCAGCATTTTGATCATTTAATATGGCAACGGTCGCCAAATCTTTTTTACGCCATATACGTGCTTCTTCTCCATAAGCCATGGTTAAAATATAGGTTTCATTTGCATTAAAGGTCGCACGATTAACCATTTCATTATGCCCAGCTAAGACACCTTTTTGTTGCCCTGCTTGAATATCCCATACACGCACAGTTTTATCATAAGAAGAGGTTAGTAATAATTCACCTTTTTTATCTAAAGCTAAATGCATGACTACATTACGGTGACCTAAAAAAATACGTTTTTGAGTTCCTAAATAAATATCCCACATACGTACACTTTTATCATAGGCTGCGGTAAATAAAGCACTGCTATCAGGAGAAAATAAAATATCGGTAATACTCCCTTCATGCCCTTGCAATACATTGATTTGTTTACCTGTAAAGGCATCCCATAAATAAATAGAGGTGTTTTCTACTGTCGCAATATAGCGACCATTAGGGCTAAATTTTGCCATAGTGACAACATCATTTTGTGCATTGAGTACGGCTATTTTTTTACGTTGGCTTATCTGCCATAAGTAAGCATTATGCCCATCTAATGACACAATAAATTGTCCATCAGGACTGAGTGAAAAATATTTTACCCCTTGTTCTTGTCCTGAAAAAAGGCGAAGTTGTTGCCCTGTTTTAAATCTCCATAGCCGCAAGGTTTTGTCCTCGCTTGCAGTGATAACACTTTCCCCATCTTTTGCAAATTTTATCGCATTAATATGTCCTGTATGATGGGCAAAAACGACTTGTTGTTTGCCTGTATCCATATTCCATAAACGTGCAGTGTTATCTTTACTGGCAGAAACAAGGTAACGACTATTGGTGCTGAATTCTAAGTCAGTGATACTGCCTTGGTGTCCTTTTAGAATATATTTTTTGCTGTGCTTTAAAGTATCCCAAATATGAATACGGTAATCATCGCTGACAACATAGGCATAATGTCCATTTGGGCTAAAGCCAATATGTGTTGCAGGAGAGTGGTGATCCCCTATCATTGTCGCATGTTTTGGGCTCTTTAATTGCCAAATACGTGCACTGTGATCACTGGAAGCCGTTACCAGCCGATCATCATTGGGGCTAAATGTGGCGGAGTTCACCCAATGTTCATGCCCTGCTAAAATAGATAGGAGTTCGCCTGTATTAATATTCCAAATACGGGCTGTTTTATCACTGGAAACAGTGGCTAATAGCTGCTTATCATGGCTTAAGGTCGCAGAAAGTACATAATGTTGATGTCCTGAAAAAATACGTAAGAGTTGCCCTGATTTTGTTTGCCATAAACGCGCCGTTTTATCCGTAGAGCTGGTAATTACATAATCACCTTCTGCACTGAATTCAGCATGGGTAATACTGTCTTCATGACCTGCTAAACGGTGTAATAACGTCCCTGTTTCAACATCCCAGATACGTACAGTTTTATCTTGTACTTGAGATAAATTAATTGATGCTGTTAATAGGTAACGTCCTGTGGCATCAAATTGTACATGAGTAACTGTATCATCATGTTCTGCTAAACGATGTAATTGTCGTCCTGTTTCCACATCCCAAATCCGTGCAGTTTTATCCTCTGATGCGGTGACGATTTTGCTGCCATCAGGGCTAAAGAAAGCTTGGTTAACTTCCTCTTCATGTCCCCGCAATAATACCACCTGTTGTCCACTATAGACTTCCCAAATACGGACAGTTTTATCCCATGATGCAGTAACGACATATTTATCATCAGGACTAAAACTGGCATAATTAACCCACTCTGTATGTCCCTCAAAAACGGCAATTAAGTTTTTTGTTGGAATATCCCATAAATGTGCGGTTTTATCCCATGATGTGGTGACAACATATTGCCCATTGTGACTAAATTCTGCCTGAATAAACCCATTTTCATGCCATTTATGAGCAAACTGCATAGCTAACTGTAAGGTTTTACTATCCCATAAACGCGCAATTTTATCCCCTGAAATAGTTAAAATATAACGTCCATCAGGGCTAAAGCGTGTTTGGGTGACCACATAGTTATGCCCCGTTAATAGTTTAACCTCTCGGGGGCTGACAGTGGCTGCATAGAGTTGTTGTTCTGCACTGGCAGTATAAGCCCGCTCAGGTGTTTGTAGTGATTTGGGTAGAGCTTCTAAGGCGAGTAACATACCATTGGTGGCATTGCCTTGCTGTGTTTGCTGTTGAGCTAAGTCAGCAAGAAATAAAGATTGCACACGCAATGTCTTTTGCATTTCAGTTTGTAACTGCTGATGTGCTGAGGCAGTTTCATTGACTTTTATAGCATAAAAACCAATAAAACAGATAGAAAGAAAAATAAATGCAATAGCAATACAACGTAATAATAAACGTTGACGATGATGAGATCGGTGTGCCGCTTCACTTTTTTCCAATAACTCCCGTGAGGCAGGAGGTAGGCTATCTAACGGTAACCACTCATAAATATTATTAATTTGTTTTTCATTCAGCAAGGTTTTGGAATTTGCCCATTCCGCTAAGCCACGTTCCAACGTTTGTTGATAACGCTGACGCTCTCTTTCACGTTTTGCATACCAGTCATGCTGTATTGTGGTCATTTATATTTATATCATTTAATGCTAATTGAATGGTCTACACACACCACAGTATTTGAGTCATCTAATATAAAACACATATAATTATATTATGATAATGACAGGTTTCCTTATACACTAACTACCAATTATGTATGATACCTTAAAAATTATCATAATAGGTATATAGAATGCATTAAAAATACATGATAACTTCACTATATTGTTTATACTTAGTAAGTAAAAATGAAATGTATTTTATGCTAAATTATTAAGGCAAGGTGATAACAAGTAAAATAAATCTTAGCTTATCATTACCAATTCATGTTTAACGCCATCTACCCTAGCTATAATTATACTGATTGTTATCTTTAAACGCATCACATTAGGATAAGTACATTATGAGCCAAATATTTGGACAGTTTATAGAAGATGTTCCCAATGATGCGGAATATCTTATTTTAGGGTTTTCTCCGTCATCAGCTTCCTTAAAACAGCGTTGGCGTAATAATGGGTTATCTGCTGATTTCTTAGCCGATTACTTGCAAACCTTTTTTGTTGGTAAAGATGATGAAACAGGGGATGAAGTCAGCTTGCAAAATGAAATTCGTAGTGCAGTCAGTTATATATCTAATGAGTTACTTGAAAATGCAATGAAATTTAATGATGCAGAGTCTATTTATCCTACCCGCATTTCATTGCATTTATACACAGATAAACTCGCCTTTTATGTCACCAATAGTATACCAAAAGAAAATATTGATGGGTTCCAATCTTTTATTCAGCAGTTGATGTCAGAAGATTTAGAGGAATTATACATTCAACAGCTAGAACGAAATGCCTTAGATGATGAATCAGGGCAATCTGGTTTAGGATTTTTAACTATGATACAGGATTATTCCGCTGTGTTAAGTTGGAAGTTTGAGAAAGCTGATATAGAAAATAATGATCAAGCAACCTATGTTGTCACAACACGTGTACAATTGGATGTATAATATGATGAAGGCAGCTTATTTTATCTATTTGTTATAATTGGAATATAAAAATAGAGCTCTCATTTTTATATTTTTTATAAAATAAGCTATTTATATAATATATCTTTATTTTAAAATAAAAATAATGACTTATTTATGCAAGAAAAACAATTATCACGTCAACAGCTCATGGCGCAACTGCGTCAATTACAGCAACAAATCACCCGTTTTCGCCAAGAAAAGGTAGATTTAGAAATCTTGCTGGACACCATAACAAAACACGCAGATTTTGTTGAAAATGAATTATTTAGTGAATTAAGCTCTTTGCGTGATAAATTTTATACCTACCAACAAGAAAAAGTCGATCTTGAAATTTCCTTAGAAACCGTTATTGAACACGCTGATGCCATTGAAAATGAGCTCACTACAGCGCGCAGTAATTTAGAAAATAAAGTGGTACAACGTACCCGTGAAATTGCTGAAAAAAATGTTTTATTAGAAGAAGAAATTACCCAACGCCGCCAGATTGAAAAAGATCAACGCAATAATCTTAGTTTTTTACGTACCCTATTAGACAGTATTCCCAGTCCTATTTTTTATAAAGATTTAAATGGTGCTTACCTTGGTTGTAATAAATTATTTGAACATGTTGTTGGGATAAAAGAAGAAAAACTGATTGGAAAAACAGCTTATGATCTGCATTCACACAGTTATGCAAAATATGTTTTTGCTCGTGATCATGAGCTTTTACATAGTCAACAGGGGCAGCAAATTTTTGAAAAGAAAGTGACTTTTGCAGATAAAACTGAGCATGATGTTATTTTTAATAAAACCCTATTCACTGATGACCAAAATAATTATTTAGGTATTGTTGGAATCATTACTGATATTACCGCCCGCAAAAAAGTAGAGGCAGCCTTAAAAAATAGTGAAAAGCGTTTTCGCTTATTATTTGCTTCAGCCCCAATTGGTATTTTAATGATTGCAGAAAATGGTTGTTTTCTACAAAGCAATGATGCTGCTGAGCAATTGTTAGGTTATAACCAAGAAGAATTTAAGCAGTATAATTTTATTGACATGCTTGCTGATGAGGGTGAAAAACAACAGCGTATTAATATTTTTGAAGATATAAAGTCAGGGCATATTACCAGTTCTCGCCAAGAAAAAAATTATAAGCATAAAAATGGTAATGATATTTGGTGTGATATGAGTATTGCAGGTATTTATGATGATAATGAGCAATTTCTCTATGCTATTGCAACGATTGCAGATGTGACTGCTAGGCGACGTGCAGAGCAGCAACTGCGAGAAAGTGAACAATACAGCCGTACATTAATTCAAGAATCTTTAATAGGTCTTGCATTAACACGTTTAGATGATTCTTTTGTCGAAGTAAACTCTGCTTATTCTCGTATTATTGGTTACAGTGCTGAAGAGCTTACCAGTAATAGAATTAGTTATGCAGATATTGTCCCTAAAAAATATAAAAATTTAATTAAAGAAAAGAAAGAAAATATAAAAAAAATTGGGCGTTATGGTCCTTATGAAGAAGAAATTATTCATAAGGATGGACATCTTGTATCAGTTCGCTTATCAGGTGTTGTAGTACAAAAGCAAGGACAAGATTTTATTTGGTCAAATGTAGAAGACATTACCCAACAAAAACGCTTTGAAAGTGAATTATTACAGGCAAAAGAAGCAGCAGAAACCGCTAACCAAGCAAAAAGTACTTTTCTTGCTAATATGAGTCATGAACTACGCACACCATTAAATGCCATTATTGGTTACAGTGAAATTCTGCAAGAAGAAGCAGAAGATATGGATCTTGATTATTTTATCCCTGACTTAGATAAAATTAGTCATGCGGGAGCACACTTATTAAATCTTATTCAAGATATTTTAGACATTACTAAAATTGAAGCAGGTAAGTTTGATATTTATTTAGACGAATTTAATCTTGAATCTTTATTAGAAGATATTGAAAAAAATATTAAGCCCTTAGCAGATAAGCGGAAAAATAATTTTCATGTCAGTTATATGATTGATATTGGTGTGATGTATGCCAGTTATGCAAAAGTAAAACAAAGCTTACATAATTTATTAAGTAATGCCTGTAAATTTACCCAAGAAGGGGATATTAAATTAGAGGTTTATAAAACACTAGTAGAGCAAAAAACATGGGTGGTTTTTGAAGTCTCTGATACAGGTATTGGGATAGAAAAAGAACAACAGGAAAGCCTTTTTAAGGCCTTTACCCAAGCAGATACCTCCTCAACTCGCGAGTATGGTGGCACAGGTTTAGGTTTGGCTATTACACACTATAGTATTCAACGTATGGGGGGATATATTGAGGTACACAGTGAATATGGACAAGGCAGTACCTTTAAGATTTTCCTTCCTGAGCATGTAGCCTTAATTGATGTATCATAAAATACGCTGTTGTGAGTACTTGATGCTGGGCATTCATTTTGCTGTGATAACTCTAATTAGATGATCATGATGTTTGCAAAATACTAACGAGAAGCTTATTAGTGTTGCTTAATTATCAGTATAATTTTTACCTCTATTTCCCTAAACAGCTTCCCTTATCCAATAGACGATGATACATAAATTGTGCTATGGGTATTTTGTTGTATAATGTTGCGATAATACACAGCAAATTACTGCTAAATAGTGGATTTATATAGTGACTTATGTAGTACACTTTTAAATAGGTGTAAAAATTTGCTAAAAAGTGATCGTCTCTTTGTCTTTTTAAGTGAAAAAAGACCTGATTTTCACCTCTCATAACCCCCTTTGCATTTTGTATAAAAATCATTGTCAACAATGGTTTAACTGTTAACATAAAGAGAATAACACAATGCCTATTTATGAATATGTTTGTGATGCATGTAATCATGAAATGGAAGCATTACAAAAAATGTCCGATGATGCATTAAAAACATGTCCAAGCTGTGGCAAAGATGATTTAAAAAAATTAATTTCTGCTGCGGGGTTTCGCCTAAAAGGAAGCGGGTGGTACGAAACAGATTTTAAAAATAATTCCAATACTACCGCAAAAAATAATACACCACCTTGTGCAGCAACAGGTAGCTACCCTGCCACGAATAATAGCTAGGGTTTAGCTCCTGTCGCTAAAGTCTACATATACATATTTTTATAAAATTATCTAAAACTGATAACCATCAGTTATTTTCAAGGGAATTATATCCATGCGTAGCCACTATTGTGGACAGCTCCGCGAAGCACTTATTGATCAAACTGTCACCTTATGCGGTTGGGTACACCGTCGCCGTGATCATGGTGGTATTATTTTTATTGATTTACGTGACCGAGATGGCTTGGCTCAAATCGTGTTTGATCCTGAAGATGTGAATGCGGATGTATTTAGTGCCGCAGAAAAAGTACGTAGTGAGTACGTATTAAAAATTGAAGGGAAAGTCCGTTACCGTCCTGAAGGCACAGAAAATCCTGATATGCCAACAGGAAAAGTTGAAGTATTAGTTCAAGATATTGAAGTTTTAAATAGCTCTGAAACCCCTGCTTTCCAACTTGATGATGAAAATGTTGGGGAAGATGTCCGTTTACGTTACCGTTACATTGATTTACGTCGCCCTGAAATGCAAGAGAATTTCAAAACACGCGCTAAAATCACCCGTCACTTACGTAATTATTTAGATAATGAAGGCTTTTTAGACATTGAAACCCCAATGTTAACCAAAGCCACACCTGAAGGGGCACGTGATTATTTAGTCCCAAGTCGTACCCATCATGGGCAATTCTTTGCTTTACCACAATCACCACAATTATTTAAACAATTGTTGATGATGTCTGGTATGGATCGTTACTACCAAGTAGTACGTTGTTTCCGTGATGAAGATTTACGTGCTGATCGTCAGCCTGAATTTACCCAGTTAGACCTTGAGATGTCTTTTGTTGATGAAGATACTATCCGTGGTTTAATGGAAAATATGTTGCGTAATGTATTTAAAGAAGTGTTAGATGTTGAATTACCTAACCCTTTCCCATGTATGACTTATGAAGAAGCAATGCGTCGTTATGGTTCGGATAAACCCGATTTACGCAGTCCTTTAGAGTTAGTCGACGTGGCTGATTTAATGCAAGATGTCGAATTTAAAGTATTTGCTGATCCTGCAAAAAACCCACGTGGACGTGTGACAGCGTTACGTGTGCCGCAAGGGGGCAAATTATCACGTAAACAAATCGATGCTTATACTAAATATGTCAGCATCTATGGTGCACGCGGTTTAGCATACATTAAAGTCAATGATATCAGTGCAGGGCGTGAAGGCTTACAATCTCCTATTCTTAAATTCTTACCTGATGCGACGGTCACAGGGATTATGGAGCGCGTTGGGGCAGAAACAGGGGATATCGTCTTCTTTGGGGCAGATTCTGCTAAAGTAGTCAGCGAAGCATTAGGTGCTTTACGTTTAAAAGTCAGTGAAGACTTAGACCTGATTCAAGAAGGTTGGCAGCCATTATGGGTAGTTGATTTCCCAATGTTTGAATGGGATGGTGATGCAAAACGTTGGGTTTCTTTACATCACCCCTTCACCGCACCAAGTGTTTCTACTGTTGAAGAATTAAATGCTGATCCTGAAAACTGCTTATCACGTGCTTATGATATCGTCTTAAACGGTTCAGAAATTGGTGGTGGATCGATTCGTATCCATAACCCTGAATTACAAGAAGCGGTTTTTAAATTATTAGGGATTACAGAAGAAGAAGCGGAAGAAAAATTTGGTTTCTTACTGACGGCACTAAAAAATGGTTGCCCACCACATGGTGGTTTAGCATTTGGTATGGATCGCTTAGTAACCTTAATGGTCGGCGCGCAGTCTATTCGTGACGTGATTGCCTTCCCTAAAACCCAAACAGCTAGCTGTCCTTTAACCGCTGCACCTTCAGCCCCTTCTAATGCACAATTACGTGAATTAAACTTACGTGTACGCAGTCAAGAAAAACCTGAAACCTCTGTAAGTTAATTTTTTACAAAATCCTCTATATTCTATAAAGGCTGTGCTATTCTCTTCTATAATAGAGAAGAGCACCGCCTCTTTTCGTTTTGCTTATTCTCTCTTGTCATAGGAAAGACACTCGCCATGCGTACCCAAGCAATTAATGTTGAACAAATTCAAGAGGACTTAGATGCATTAGAACTCGGGATACAACACGGTTTAATCAAGCAAACAGTTCCCGAAATCGAAACTCGTTTAAAACAGTTACGCCATTGGTGGCATCAATATGAAGTGGGTGAAACGGTTGAAGCAGCCCCTGATAAAGATGCATTATTAAGCACATTTGTTGATGTGTTAAATCTTGCACAGCAAGCCCAACGTTCCCTTAGTGAATGGCAAAATTGTTTAGATTTACTTGATGAAATAGAGTCCCTGTATCAGAATCAAAATGTTGATGATTATGCCTATGCGATTGCACAGTTTAATCGTTATGTTCCTTTATATAATCTGGGTGATACTGAACAAGTACAAAGTATTTTAGAATCCTGCTTAACAACGTTTAGCCAAGCTAAAGATGATGCGGCACAAGCTGCTGTCCTCTCTGCATTAGCTGATTTTTGGTGTAAAAAAGAAGATGCATTAAAAGCAATTGATTTAGAACGCCAAGCCTTAGCTATTCGTGAACAACATGATAACTTAGAAGAACGTGCTGTCTCACACAGTAATTTATGTAATTACTTGGGTAAAGTTGGGCAACAGGATTTAAGTGCCTCTCATTTTATTGCTGCTTTAGTGTATTTTATGGTATTACAGCATGAAAAATATGTGAATTTAATGCTGAGTAATTTAGCGATTGATATTCGCCAAGCGATAGAACAGGCAGAAAATTTCCGTATACCCAGCTTAAATACTGTACTAGAACACCCTGAATTTGTTGTATTACAGGCATTTTTAACCACCTCTCAACTGAATCCTGATGAAATACAACCAATTATTAGTCAGTTAATTGAGAAAGTGCATACAATGATTGTGCAGCAAGAGCAAGAGTAATTATTTTTTAAGGAAGAGCGTGTTATTGTTTTAAAACCCTACACGCTCTATCTTAAACTACACTTTTTTTCGTGCCTGCTGAAAACTGAGATTATCTTCCATCATTAGTGCAAGTCGCTTGGAACGTGATCCCACTTGCCGTGCCCAGCGTGAATCTAACATTTCAGCTGCAGCCTGCTTATAATCTTCTCGCTCCATTGCTTTCAGCATATTCTTAAATTTTAATAAACCAGAAATCCCCATATTAAAACACATATCCACTAATACAGCTTGGCGTACATGAGAAAGTTGATTATAGCTTTTAATATGCTTTCTTACTTTTGTAGTAAAAAATTGTACATCTTCCGTTAATAACTGTACGGCTTCTGTTTCTGTAATACTTTCCCCTTTTCCAATATTACGCCCAATAACTGTTTTAACAGGGTTAGTCTCCAAATTATGTCCGATACCAACAGTCAAATGACCTGTTGTATCTTTATAAGCAGTTAAACGTAAACCTTCATGAAACTTGAGTTGCTCAAATAAGCTAGGTACTGACATGGTTAAAATCCTTTGAAAGTAATGTAAATATAATGGGTGTATTGCATAGTCATAAAAATTTACAGCCTATATTTTTTATGGTAGCGTAGCTTTTACCATTAAAAATTGTATAGGAAGTTTAACTAACATGGCAACAGAGAAAAATATCCAAGATTTTGAAGCTATTTTTGGTACAGCAGGCAATGCAGTATTAGAGCGCATTAAAAAGTACAGCCCACGGGTTGTTGATCATGTCTATGAATATATTGCCAGTGATTTATACCAAGATCCTGTGTTAGATGTTAAAACACGAGAACTATGTGTTATCTCTAGCCTTGTTTCTCAAGGGGGCTTAAATGAGCAATTGGTTGTACATGTACGGACAGCATTAAACAATGGGGTGCAAAAACAAGAAATCATTAGTGTGATTGAAACAGCGGGTTCTTATGCTGGCATTCCCCGTGCATTGAATGGATTGTTTACTGCAATAGAAACGATTGAAGCTTGGGAAGCAGAGCAGGAAAGTAGTGTTGTAGAAGTATAAGGTTCTTCATTTATAGAGGATATATAATTATTCTCTATAAACTATCATCTGTTGTGGGTAAATAATTACATATATTAAATATGTAATAAATATTGTCATATATACTACATTTTTTATTTTTCATGACAATAAATTACTAAATCAGAGGCTAGGTAAATGAGGACATATATATTTTTAACTTTAAGCATTTTCTCATTATGTATCATCAGCTTTTATAATCAAGCTGAGCCGTATACTGATGTACATATCACCCACTCCCCTTTTTATCATAGCTATTTTCCCCCTACCTCTACTGATAGACATACTCCCCATCAGCGGCTTATCCAGTTTTCGATAAATGACACCGATATTAAGTATTACTCTAATACTGTTCCATTACCTGTCAATGCCGTAACACCCAGTGTTGATCTGATGCCATTAGAAACAGATAAAGCAACTGCTTTTGTTAAAACTGAGCTTTATTTTGGTTTATCTAGTATTACAGGGGAAGTCATTTCTGAAGCAGAATGGGCAAGTTTTCTTGATACTTATGTAACACCTCTTTTTTCAGAAGGTTTAACTGTGTTAAATGGTGTGGGGCAGTATAAAATGCGTAATGGTAAGATCATTAAAGAGCAATCAAAAATCCTTATTTTATTACATAAAAATACCCATGATATTAATATAAATATTGAAAATATTAGACGTGTGTATAAGCGTCTTTTTAATCAAGAATCAGTCATACGAACAACAACCTTAACCAATGTCTCCTTTTAGTGTTTAATTACTCTTCTTCACTTGGTTTTAGTAAAGAGGGGGTTTTAACTTCCAAAGGCATAATAGTGCAATAAAATTGCTTTAATGGTATCTTCATCACTTCCTCATTATTCGTATTAAGTGATTGTAAAATAGGGGTTAAATTATTATTCCATATATCTTTATGTTGGGGTAATACTGCAAGACTCCCCGCCATAGTGCGATATAATTGTAATAGAGTCGTTTCACTTAAATCTCGTACTAATACCCACCCCCCATTTTGGGTTCGGTGTATCCAATAGGTGCTTGATAGCTTGTCCAATACTTTGCATAATAAAGCTTCATCCTGCCAACGTTCTGCATGTAATAAGGCTTCATTACTTAAGCCTTGCCCTTGTTTTTGTGCATGCCATAAATGCCCCAATAAACGATAAGCATGAATAAACTGATTGGTTTCACTATGTGTTTGTCTATCCTCTCCCCAGCGAAAAGAACTTAAGCAGTAGGTCATTTCTGCCCCTAATAATATCACTACCCACGAGACATAAATCCAAATTAAAAATAATGGAATGGTTGCTAATGCACCGTATACAGTTTGATAGAGATCTGATTGGGTAACATATAGGGCAAATATTTTCTTAGCTAATTCAAATAATAAGGTTGCACTAATTCCGCCTATGGCAGCATATAACCACGGTACAGCGCGATTAGGAATTAATAAATACAATAAAGTGAAGGCTAAACTAGTGGTAATAAAAGGTAAACCAGCAAGAAAGTTTTTCCAAATACTGGGTTCAAAATCAGAGAAAAAAGGTAAGGAAATTAAATAGGAGGTTACAAAAATACTGATCCCTAATAAAATAGGCCCTAAAGTTAAAATCACCCAATAAACCATAAAGCTATTTAAAGTTTTACGTGTATGCCGAATGCGCCAAATACCATTTAATGCGGTATCAATAGTACGTAGCAGCAACAGGGAAGTAAAAATTAAGGAACCAATTCCCATCGCGGTTAAGTTACCCGCTTGGGTGGTAAAATCAGAAAAGTATTTTTGTACTACTTCCCCCGCTGTAGGTACAAAGTTAGAAAAAATAAAATAACGAATATCACTTTCTAAACTTTGAAATACAGGAAAAGCAGAAAAAATGGTTAAGACCACTGCCATCAATGGTACTGCTGATAAGAGTGTTGTATACGCTAATGAGGCAGCAACGCGCAGACATGAATCTTCAATAAAGCGATGAACTAAATAATAGCCAAAGGCATAAATACGCCGCCACCAGTAGATACTATGCTTATAAAGATGTTGCCATGCCATGCTATTGTTCCACGGTTAAATAAATTTCTTCACCACATAATGGATTATTGTGTAGTTTCCATAAGGCATAATATTGCTGTAACCATGCGACTGAAAAGAAAAACTGATTTTTAATAGGCTGTTGACGGCTGTGCTTTTCAATAATTCGACTATGTTTTAAAATATATTCCGCCCCTGTTGCCGTCGTACGTAAATCAGTTGTGTGTAAACCTGCTTGTTGCGTTAAGGCTTCCAGTGTTTTGGGGGCATATAAATAGACATGGCGAGGGGGCTCTAAACCGCGCCAGTGTTGTTGATAATATTGATGTCCCCAGCTTTGTACATTTGGGGTGACTAAGATAATTTTACCCTGCGGTTTTAATAAAGTTTTGCAGTGGTTTAATAATTCAACTGGATTGGGGACATGTTCAATGACATGTTGTAAAGTAATGATATCAAAACGTTGAGGGCTTAAAGGTAAATCAACTAAATCTCCAGTATAAGCTTCAAACTGATAGGTATTTTTAACATATTCCACTGCTTCTTTATCAAAATCAGTGCCGACTACTGACCAACCTTTATCTGCCATGCGCTTTAAAAAACGCCCATTCCCACAGCCAATATCTAATAAAGTGCCTGTTTTCTCAGGCGGAATAAATAAATGTTGGCTTTGTGCTTGTTGGCTAGCTAAACCAGATAAACGAGCAAATAAACGATTACAGCGACGGTATACAGCACGGTCAAGTTTTTGCATAAAAGATAAATCATGATCAGTGTCAGCATGATGGGTGTAATAGCTTTGATATGCCTTGTGTAGCTCTTCTGCAAATGGCATGGGATCTAGCCACACTAAACCACAAGCTTGATTATCACAGCGTTTTAAGTGCCACTGTCCTGTGACACCAAAAAGATAATCATGTAAATCATGATGTAAAACATGTCCTGTAGTGTGACATAAATAGCATTTTTCTTGTGAATAGGTACGTAATTCCATAACCATAACGTATTATGTTTACCTTGTAGTCCATTGTCAGGATGTTCTTTTGTTATAATGATAGAACAACAGTTATTTTTATACTTTGAAGTAGTGTAGCAACGATTAATGTATTTTAAAAAATTTATCCTAATAATTTCTGATTATTTAGCAGATTTTTATAGTTCTCTAAACATGAGTTTATAAATAGTGGCATACACTCAACCCCGTATTTTACTCTCTGCCTATCAATGTGGTCCTGATATGGGATCAGTCTCTATGATTGGCTGGCAATGGTATGCAAGGCTTGCTAAGCAGGCTCCTGTAACCTTGGTTACCCATATTCGTAACCACCGTTCACTCACTGAAGCAGGTGCGCCTTTACCTAATACAGAGATTATCTATATTGATACAGAATGGTTTGCAGCACCTTTACATAAATTGACTTTAAAGTTATTTCCTCATAGTGAGCACGCTGTTTTTTTACTGAGTTCTTTAGATTTTTATTTATATGACTGGGTATCAGTTAGAAAATTAAAAAAACGTCAGAAAAAACAAAAATGTTGGGATATTGTTCATGTTGTCACGCCTGTATCTCCCACTACAGCAACTCGTTTACATACCTTAGATATTCCACTTTTATTAGGTCCTTGGAATGGCGGAATAAAAACTTTAAAACAGTTTTCTCATATCATGCGCCAAGATGCCAGCTGGGTTTATTGGGTACGTGCTTTAGGGCGTATTCCCAGTGCACTATGGGGATCAACACGTAAAGCAGCCGCTATTTTAGTCGCCAATACTGTGACAAAAGAAACCATTGCTCCCCGTTATCATTCCCATTGTGTTGCCATGTTAGAAAATGGGGTTGATATGACTATTTTTAAGCCTGCACCGTGGATAGGTGCACCCTCTAAAAACAAAGCTTTAAAACTTATATTTGTTGGGCGTTTATTACCATTTAAAGCCTTGCCGTTATTGTTGGATGCGGTGGCTTATATGAAAAATCATCATCCTGATTACCCTGTAGAATTAACCGTTATTGGAGATGGTGCTTTATCTTTTTTATGGCAGCATCATGCTAAAAAATTAAATTTAAATAAAGAGATTACATGGTATGGCATGGCAGATCATGATGAAGTAGTCAAAAAAATTCATCAATCTCATGTGTTATGCCTACCTTCTATTCGAGAATCAGGCGGTGCCGTTTTATTAGAAGCCATGGCATGTGCGCGCCCTGTGATTGCGGTTGATTTTGGCGGGCCCAAAGATGTGGTGAATAATAAAGTAGGCTGTTTAGTGTCTGCTGAAAATGATGCCAGTGTGGTGTCAGGGTTTGTTCATGCCTTTCTTGATATTTTTGCCCAGCCTGATAAATGGAAAGAACGTGGGGAAGTAGGCAGACAACAGGCAGAAAAATACTATAGTTGGGAGAGTAAGATTAATTATACAATGAAGCTCTACTCACAGTTTACACAGCCACAAACGGCTCCCATATCCAGTTATGATACTTTATGAAAAAAATTCACCTTGCCTATTTAGTTAGCCGCTACCCAGCCATCTCCCACACCTTTATTTTACGTGAAATTAATACGTTAAATAAATTAGGGATTGATATCGCAGTCGCCTCAGTAAATGCCCCTGATCGGGATGATGCACAGCTTACGGATACAGAAAAAACAGCTAAAAATAGCAGTTTCTATATCAAAAAAGCTGGGATTGTTGGGGCATTACATGCCCACACTCGTGCTATTACCACCCGTCCTATTGATTACCTAAAAGGTTTAATTTTTGCGCTACGCTTAGATGGCAGTCATTTAAAACGCACGCTTTACAATTTTTTTTACTTTGTAGAAGCGGTGATGGTGGGGGAATGGATGCAAGCTCAGCAACGTGATCATTTACACGTTCATTTTGCAACAGAAAGCTCAAATATCGGTTTAATCCTAGCGCATACTTACCCCATTACATATTCCTTAACTGTTCATGGCCCTGATGAATTTTACGGAGCAAAATACTTTCATTTGCCTGAAAAAATTGCCGCTGCCCGCTTTGTATGTTGTATCAGCCATTTTGCGAAAAGCCAACTGATGATGCAGTCTCCTAGTGAGATGTGGCATAAATTTGAACGTTCCCCTTTAGGCGTTGATCCTGCTGTCTTCCAGCCACGCCCACACCCCAATAATGAGGTAACTGAATTATTATGTGTAGGGCGGATTGTCCCTGTTAAAGGACAATTTGTATTAGTGAATGCAGTACGTGAACTGGTACAACAAGGTAAAAAATTACACCTCACTTTGGTGGGGGATGGTGTAGATAAACAAGCATTAGAGCAGTATGTTCAACAAGAAAAATTAACCGATTTTATTACCTTTACAGGTGCAGTAAATCAAGATCATATTTTAGGTTTTTATAAAAAAGCAGATATTTTTATTCTTGCTAGTTTTGCCGAAGGTGTACCTGTGGTGCTGATGGAAGCGATGATTATGGAAATTCCTTGTATTACCACGCGTATTACAGGTATTCCTGAGTTGATTCGTGCTCATGAGCAAGAAGGTATTTTAGTCACCCCTGCTGATCAGCAAGAATTAGGGGAAGCCATTACACGTTTAATTGATGATCCTGCCCTACGTCAAACAATGGGAGAAAAAGGGCGACAACGGGTGTTAGAGGCTTATGAACTAGAGAAAAATACCCAAGGTTTAGCCAATATTTTCCATCAACATTTAGCCAATGAAGACACCACAACAGAATCAGAAATGGAGTGTAAAACATGTTAAGTATTATATGGTTAATACTGGGCACTATGTTAACACTTATTACCGTTGCGGGCACGCTAGAGCTGATTTTCTTAACTTTTGGCGGCTTGTTTGCCACAAATAAAAAAATGGGGATTCCTTTAGACAATGCGCTAAAGCTTGCGGTTGTTGTCCCTGCACATAATGAATCAGAGGGTATTGTAGACTGTATTCACAGCTTACAAGCTTGTCAGCCTCCCAAAGGACATAGTGAAATTTATGTAATTGCAGATAACTGCACTGATAACACAGCTGAATTAGCCCGTGCAGCAGGGGCGCAAGTGATAGAACGCCATAATGAACAAGAGCGTGGTAAAGGTTACGCACTAGATTATGCTTTTCAAAAACTATTATCACAGGGTGTAGATGCCGTGGTGGTGATTGATGCCGATACCAGTGTCGAAGCAAATTTCTTAATTTCTTGTGAACACGCTTTTTCTTCAGGTGCAGCAGCGATTCAATGCCGTTATACCGTTAAAAATGTAGAAGATTCATTACGTACTCGTTTAATGCATTTAGCCTTACTTGCGTTTAACATTTTACGTCCCCGTGGGCGGGAATTTTGGGGTGTATCAGCAGGGATTTCAGGGAATGGCTTTGGTTTACACCGTACAACACTGGAAAAAGTGCCTTACAGCGCGCGCTCTGTAGTGGAAGATTTAGAATATCATTTGCAGCTAGTTAACGCAGGTTTACGTGTACAATTTATTGATCAAACCTGTGTACGTGCTGCCATGCCCACAGCTAAAGCAGGCACTGAAACACAGCGTACCCGTTGGGAAGGTGGACGCTTCCGTATGATGGTGGATTTTATTCCTATCTTAGTGAAACGTGTTTTAACAGGAGATTGGCGTGCCCTTGAGCCCCTATTAGAATTATTACTGTTACCACTTGCTTTACACGTAGTACTTTTAGTAATCACGCTGCTTATTCCTACAGGCTGGACACAAGTTTATGCTCTATTTGCCCTCTTTATCGTCACCTTACATGTGCTCGCTGCATGGTGGGTAGGGAGTCGCCGCTGGCATGAATTAAGTGTTTTATTTATTGTGCCTTTTTATATTTTATGGAAACTCATTTTACTGCCTCAATCACTGCGTAATGCACGTAAAAATACTGCATGGCAACGTACTGAGCGTGAATAATAGAAAATAGGATACCTTACTAACATAGTGAGGTGGCCTATTTCTCTAAAAAGATAATGTTGGGTAATTATTTTTTAGCTTCTGCTTGAATCGGGGGGCAGGGAACCGAACCATAAGAGCAAAATACGCAACAATCGCCTTTTTTAGGCTGTAAACTGCGCCCACAAGCACCACAATCATATTGCCATAAACAGGCATTAGTTGGCATTTCTAAACATACTTCATGTCCACAATGAGGACATGTTAAAACAGACTGAAGGATCATAGTCATTCCTCTATTTTAGTGATTACACAGTATATTTTTATGATAAATAACAAAGAAAGTAAAAAAAGCATACACTTTTTATTTTAATTTGTGGTATTTTCACCGCTTCATTTTTAAAAAATTGCTATACCATTCATGCATTATAAAGTTTCTATTCTTCAAGCCCAGAATCATATTATTGATGTAAGGTTAACTGCATCACGTTTATCAACAGATAAAAGTGTGATTGTAAATTTACCCCTTTGGTCAGCTGGCTCTTACCTTGTCCGTGATTATGCACAGCATGTGACTGATATCAGTGCTTGTACAACAACAGGTGAATCGCTACAGTGTGAAAAAATTAATAAATCAGCATGGCGTATTACATGGGAAACAATTGAAGAGAATAATTGTAAATTTGAACTGCACTATCATGTATATGCTCATGACCTCACTGTACGTACTTCCCATATTGATGCTCATCATGCCTTTTTACATGCCCCCAGTTATTTAATGACTGTTACAGGGCAAGAACACCTTGCTATTAATTTACAATTAGACATGTTGAATACATGGCAGCATATCAGCACTGGCTTACCTAAAACAGATACCCCTTTTCATTACCATGCAGAAAATTATGAGCACTTGCTTGATTGTCCCATTGAAGCAGGAAATCAACAGATTTATCATTTTAATGTAGAGAGTATCCCTCATGAATTAGCTTTTTATGGTGCAACTTACCCTCATAACCACCCTATAGAAAAAGATATACAACATATTGTGCATTATATTTCTACCATGATGGGTGGGATACCCTATAAAGATTATACTTTTATCACCCATTTTTTTAATGATGGCTTTGGGGGCTTAGAGCATAAAAATTCCTGCGCACTACAATTTGATGGGCGCAAACTTGCAGATAGAAAAACTTATTTAAGATGGTTAAGTTTAGTGGCACATGAATATTTTCATGTATGGAATGTAAAACGGATTCGCCCCGCTAATTTTAGTCAACTTGACTATCAAAAAGAGCACTACACGACTCTATTATGGTTAGCTGAAGGCTTAACCAGCTTTATGGATGATTTATTAGTTTTACGCTCTGGTTTATGTAGCTTAGAAGAATATTTACACACCTTAACTAAAGCATTTAAACGCTATTATAAAAATACTGGACGGCATCACCAATCATTAGAAGAAAGCTCTTTTGATACATGGATTAAACTTTATAAACCTCATGAAAATAGTAATAATGCAGAAATCAGTTACTATTTGAAGGGTGCATTAGTTTTTTCTGCACTGCATATTCACCTAGTAGAGCATGGGCACAGTATTACCAATATTATTCATGAATTGTGGGCACTATATCAGGCACACCCAGAGCATGGAGTGAGCACAGAGCAAGTATTAAACTTAGTTGAACGCTATACAGACTCAAACATACGTGCTCAATTTTATGACTATTTACATACCACTGAAGAAATTGACTTTGCCGCCTTGTATGAAAAAATTGGGCTTCAATTTGAATGGGCAACCTCTAATAAAGCCTCGTTAGGTATGGATATCAAAGCTAAAAAAGGCAACAATGCTTTTATAGAAAAAATTGCGACAGGTGGCTCCGCTTACTCAGGGGGGTTAAATGCAGGAGATGAAATTATCGCTATTAATCAACAACGTGTTTACTATAACGAACTAAAAGAACTCCATTTACTTATTCAACCTTTGCAAAGCTATGATTTCCTGATCGCACGTCATGGACAACTTCACACTTTCACTATTACCGCCCAAACAGAGCCTGTAACCTTAAAAGCAATTGCTATAGTGGATGAACAGCAAGCACTCAAGGCACTGACTGCATAATGAAACAGTTACTTATTGTTTACCATTCACAAACAGGTCATACCGAAGCGATGGCAAAAGCCATTTATGCAGGTACACAACATGCTGATATCATTGATGTGAATACGCATATTCGCACTGCATTTGATACTGAGCTTGATGATTTATTACAGGCTGATGGCATTATTTTTGGAACCCCCGAAAATTTTGGCTATATGTCAGGTGCATTAAAAGATTTTTTTGATCGCACTTACTATCCAGCACAAGGTAAAGTAGAAAGTTTACCGTTCACTGTTTTTATCAGTGCTGAAAATGATGGTAGTGGTGCAGCACGAGAAATTGAGCGTATTGCAAAAGGCTATGCATTTAAATTAGTGCAAACTCCAATTATTGCTGTGGGGGATTTAACCCCTGCGGTCTTATCACAATGTGAAGAATTGGGAATGAGTATGGCAGTGGGTTTAGAGATGGGTATTTTTTAAATAACTGGTTTTTCAAGGTTAAAACTCATACTCTCTCTAAAGTATTCCTTGAAAACTGAAGTTACAAAGCAAAGTTTTATTTTTCAGTTATCCTGCTATATAGCTTTATAGATGTCATTATCTTCAGACAACAAAAAACCTGATAAAGTGCTAAGCCCTATCAGGTTTTATCTACCTTTATCGCTTAAATATTAAGCAGATAATTTGTTTAATGGGTTGTATTCAGTTGCTTGACGACCACTTTCTTCAGCCCACTCTGTTAACTCATCTTTAGCTTCAGCTAAGATTTCAGTGGTTACACGTAAGTTATTTAATAACTTTTTGTTTACAGTTTTAACTGTTTCAGATTGAGTACTGATCACGTCTTCTAAGTTTTTTTGCTCACCAGAAGCTTGTAATTGCTGCATACCTGTTTCCATGTAAATGGAAATAACGTCCATTTGTTGGCGTGCTAGGTTGCTGAATAAGTTACCGTTGATTTCAGCTAAACGCTTTGCAGAACTTACTGCAACTTGGTTGAATTCATTTAACTCGTTTAATTGGGCTTGAAATTTTTCTTGCATGATAAATCTCCTGAAAAAGCTGTTATGAAGTAAATAATATTTGTATAAATTCTTTTGTTGCGGTGCAACATTTGTTGTAGTGCACAATAATATAAAATATATGTTGCTGTCAAGCTTTTTTTTCAAGAAAAAAACTTTTTTTCTTTTTTCTGCTTGATAATTTTTTGCTTTAGCCTTACTTGTTAGAGTAACTCGATAAAGAAAATCATAATAAGCAAGGTTTAAATGATGAACATAGAAAAATTTACTGTTAAGTTTCAGCAAGCCCTGAGTGATGCACAAAGTTTAGCTGTTGGTAATGAACACCAATTTATTGAGCCTGCACATGTATTAATTAGTTTGTTAAATCAAGATGATAGTGGTATAAAACAGCTATTAAGTTTAGCAGGTGCTCGCCCCCAAGCATTACAAGATACGCTACAACAGCACATAAAAAATATTCCTGCCGTATCAGGTCATTCTGCTGATGTACAAGTATCCAAAGAGCTGATTAAATTATTTAACTTCACTGATAAATATGCACAACAACGGGGTGATCACTATATATCCAGTGAATTATTTTTATTAGCTGCATTGGAAGATAAGAATGGGGTAGCGCGTTTATTAAAAAATGCGGGGCTTGATCGTGCCAGCTTAGAGCAAGCGATTGAAAAAATACGTGGGGGAGACACAGTTAAAGATGCCAATGCAGAAGAGCAACGTCATGCCTTAGATAAATATACCATTGATTTAACAGCACAAGCATTAAAAGGTAAGCTTGATCCTGTGATTGGGCGTGATGAAGAAATCCGCCGTACTATACAAGTGTTGCAACGCCGCACAAAAAATAACCCTGTACTCATTGGTGAACCGGGGGTGGGAAAAACAGCCATTGTTGAAGGCTTGGCGCAACGTATTATTAATAATGAAGTCCCCGAAGGGTTAAAAAATAAACGTCTTTTATCCTTGGATATGGGGTCTCTGATTGCAGGGGCAAAATTTCGCGGTGAATTTGAAGAGCGTTTAAAAGCCGTACTCAGTGATTTATCCAAACAAGAAGGGCAAATTATTTTATTTATTGATGAGCTGCATACTATGGTGGGCGCAGGGAAAGCAGAAGGGGCGATGGATGCGGGGAATATGCTTAAGCCTGCTTTAGCCCGTGGTGAATTGCATTGTGTTGGAGCGACAACTTTAAATGAGTATCGCCAATATGTAGAAAAAGATGCCGCATTAGAGCGGCGTTTTCAAAAAGTGCTGGTGGATGAACCCAGTGTTGAAGACAGTATCGCCATATTACGTGGTTTAAAAGAACGCTATGAAATTCATCATGGTGTGAACATCACCGACCCTGCCATTATTACCGCTGCGACCTTATCTCATCGTTATATCAGTGATCGCCAACTCCCTGATAAAGCTATTGATTTAATTGATGAAGCCGCCAGTCGTATCCGCATGGAAATTGATTCCAAACCTGAACGTATGGATCGCCTTGATCGTCGCATCATTCAATTAAAAATTGAGCGGGAGGCGTTGAAAAAAGAAACAGATGAAGCTTCAAAGCAACGTCTTGCCAATTTAAATCAAGAAATTGACACATTAAGTAAAGAACTAGCTGATCTCACTGAAATTTGGCAGGCTGAAAAAGCCACCATACATGGGGCACAACATATTAAGGAAGCCTTAGAACAAGCGCGTTTAGAGTTGGAGCAAGCCAGCCGTAATAGTGATCATGCCAAAGCTTCAGAATTAAAATACGGCAAAATTCCAGCGCTAGAAAAAGAGCTAGAAAATGCAAATAACGCAGAAACACAAACTATGCAGCTATTACGCAGTGCGGTGACTGAAACTGAAATTGCTGAAGTGGTGGCACGTTGGACAGGGATTCCTATTTCTAAAATGTTAGAAGGTGAGCGAGAAAAATTATTGCGTATGGAAAGTGTATTGCAACAGCGTGTGATAGGGCAGCATGAAGCCATTACAGCAGTGTCTAATGCCATCCGTCGCTCTCGCGCTGGTTTATCAGACCCCCAACGTCCTAATGGCTCATTTTTATTTTTAGGCCCTACAGGGGTTGGGAAAACAGAACTCTGTAAAGGCTTGGCTGATTTCCTTTTTGATACGGATGAAGCTATGGTACGGATTGATATGTCCGAGTTTATGGAAAAACATTCCGTTGCACGCCTAATCGGTGCACCTCCGGGGTACGTGGGTTATGAGGAAGGGGGATATTTAACTGAAGCAGTGCGTCGTAAACCTTATTCTGTGATTTTATTAGATGAAGTAGAAAAAGCACACCCTGATGTCTTTAATATTTTGTTGCAAGTATTGGATGATGGGCGTTTAACCGATGGACAAGGGCGTACGGTTGATTTTAAAAATACCGTGATTATCATGACCTCTAACCTTGGCTCACAAGTGATTCAAGCTATGGCTGTTGATGATAACTATGAAGAAATGAAAAATGCGGTGATGGATATTGTTGGGCAACATTTTCGTCCAGAATTTATCAATCGTGTTGATGATACAGTGGTTTTCCATCCATTAGATAAAGCACAAATTCGTGCTATTGCCAGCTTACAAATTACCTTATTGCAACAACGTTTACAAGAGCAGGGCATGAGTTTAAGTGTGACAGATAATGCCTTGGATAAAGTGGGTGAAGCAGGGTTTGATCCTGTTTACGGTGCACGTCCTTTAAAACGTGCGGTACAAGTGTATATTGAAAATACCTTAGCCCAAGCCATTTTATCAGGGCAGTTTACCCAAGGTGCACATATTTTAGCAGATTGGAATGAAGAAGCGGGGTTAGTACTCAGTACTGAGGAAAAAGCACCGATTAAGGTATAATTAAGTAGACAGTATCGAGGTACATGATAAAAAGTATCTCTATATTTTTTTAAATCTAAGAGGAGAATAATAGTTATTACTTACTATTATTTTCCTCTTATATAGGTAAATAAAAATGATAAAACTGTTGCTAGGTTTATGCTTATTCTTACCTTTTTCACTGTGGGCAGAAAATGAAGCCCAGTATTCCTCCTCTACACAGCAATTAATTATCCCCAAAGTTGTGATTCATAATGATGTCACCCAGCAAGCTTATAAGGTCGCCATGCAAGAGCTGGATAATAAAGATTTTCAGCTTGTTTCCGCAGAAAAATCTACGACAGAAACCGCTACATTTAATGAAGCAACCTATTACCCCAATAGTTTAGAGGTGCAAATTCCCAATGTAGTAGTCGATAAAAAAATCACTGAACAAGCTTATAGTGTAGCAATGAAACAAGGGGAGACAGGTTTTTTTAAATTATTATCAGTACAGGCAGCCCAGCGTGATACATTATTTTTAAATGGGGCAATTTATACTGTAAATCCGCAGCAACCTTGGGCAGAAGCACTTTATATCAATAATGGTAAGATTAGATATGTGGGCTCTAATGAGGCAGCACGTAAGTTAGCCAATACAAAAACTGAAGTGATTGATTTAAATGGTGCGATGGTGATGCCAGGGATACAGGATGTGCATATGCATCCTTTAGAGGCGGAGTCTCCTTTTGCAGGCACTTGTTTGCTAGATAATCAAGAAGAGGATGCAGAGGCTTTTATTGCAGTATTGCAAGATTGTGCACCACTGCAAGAGGCAACAGAATGGGTATTAGGAGCGGGGCACTCTGTTTTTACCTTATTAGAATCAGAACGTTTACCGATTGAAATTCTTGATGAAGCCATTCCTGATAGACCTGTGATTATTATGGAAGAAACATCACATTCTGTTTGGGTGAATTCTAAAGCTTTAGCCATTGCTGGCATTGATAAAAATACCCCAAACCCAACGGGAGGGGTGATTGTTAAATCCCCTCAAACAGGTGAACCAACAGGGGTTTTATTTGATGCAGCGGGTGATTTGGTGATGGATTATGTCTGGTTGCCCACAGAAAAAATTAAAGAACTTAATTATCTCGGTTTGTTGCAGGCATTAAAAAAGATTAATAGCTATGGTATCACCTCTGTTGCGGAAGCACGGACATATTGGAAACGTGATTTTCAAACCGCATGGAAACGAGCAGAGAAAGAAGGCTTGTTAACAGCTAGAGCGGTATTGAATTTATGGCTGTATCCTCATGAAAATGATGAGACACAAATTGAAACCTTACGTGGTTTATATGCTAATTCTGCAACAAGTTTAGTTAAGCTATCACAAATTAAAGTGTATTCTGATGGGATTTTAGTGAATACCACAGCAGCAATGTTAGCCCCTTATCTTTCTGTATTAGGGGATATTCCTAGCCAAAATGGCTTAAATTATTTTTCTGAAACACGTTTACTTAAATATTTAAATGCTTTAGCTCCAGTAGGCTTTGATTTTCATATTCATGCTATTGGTGATCGAGGTGTACAAGAGTCATTAAATGCCATTGAACAAATGCAATATAAAGAAGGCCGTCATCGAGTCACACATTTAGAAGTTGTGAATAAAGCAGATTATCCCCGTTTTAAACAATTAAATGTCACAGCGGATATGCAGGTGGCAGGGGCTTTTGCTCATCCTGATCATTGGTCAGAAAATGAGGCATTAATTGGAGAACGGGCGGATAATTTAATCCCGTTAAGAAGTTTGTATGAGGCGGGGGCGCGGGTGACATTAAGCAGTGATTGGGATGTGAGTACTTTAAATCCTTTTATTGGAATGCAAAATGCATTAACACGTAGCCCGCAAAATTTGCCTGATTTAGCCAGTGTGATTGAAGCTTATACAATTAATCCTGCTTATGCTTTACGTCAGGAAAATATGACGGGATCGTTAGAGGTAGGAAAGTTTGCCGATATGATTGTATTGGATCGGAATATTTTTGATATTGATATCAATAAAATTAGTGATACACGAGTAATGAAGACTTATTTAGCAGGTAAATTGGTTTTTGAGCGGTGAAAAATTTAAAAAACCTATATTTTTTGTAGGTTGGTGCTGCACTGCCATTAAGTTAAGGGTTAAAAGCAGCACTTTCCTCGTTACAACGCTCCGCGTCCTCCCCTCTAAACTGACACCTTGGTAGCTTTAAGCAAGATGACGCAGAGCGTCAGGGACGGGATTCCAGCGCGGAGCGCGTGGAACCAGATAATCCTTAACTTAATGGCAGTGCAGCACTAACCTACCATACTAAAGTTTTTACTTGGGAATGAGTTAATTTATAACTTTAAAAACCATTCTTTATCAACAGTCACTTTTTCAACCATTTCAGTTTTAATTCCTAAGCTTAATTCTTTTAATTTTGCTGCAAGTTGTTCACCGTCTACTAAATCTATAGGCGGTGCACCATCTCGTGTGGCTTCATTCACTGCTGCAGTAGTAAATGTCCCTGTGGTAATAAATAAACCTTTATCTGCTCGACCTACCATTGCCCCTCGAAAATCTCTTATTTCAGGGGCACCGACTGAACCTCGGTATTTTTTGCACTGAAAAATCACATGAAAACTCATAAAACCATGTATTTTTGCAATCCCTTTTCCATCAATCCCCCCATCTCCTGTTCTACCTGTGACCTCAACATGTACAAAACCTGATTCTCTTAATAAACGTTGTGTTAATCGCTCAAATGCATCAGGTGTAATATCTTGAGTTAATAGTTGATGCAGGGTTTCTTGCCATAAATCAAGATTATCCCCACTTTCTGTATCCAGTTTATATTCTTTTTTTATGGCTATATTTTCTTTATCTAATTGTCGAACGTACTTGAGAACATCTTGAGAAATGATTTGTTTTGTTTCTTTCGCTTTTGCCGTGAGTGTCCAAATACCTCGACTAGAATTTTCAAGTAAACCATATTTTTTAAGATAGGTACGTGCCCACGCTAAACGATAGCCTACTTCTGTTTGATTACTTTTATCTGAATTATGGGAAAGGGCTAAAATTTCATCACTGATATTTTCTAGTTCAACAACTTTTTCATAGATTTCATGAATTGAACCTGAACCACCTAATTGATTAAGCGCATTTAATAATGGGTTCATTAATTCATCAAAAGTGGGTATATTTTTCATGCAAATAGCTATATTTTTTATATTTAGAGGATTAAAAATATTGTAATACATAGGAAATATTTAATCTAAAAAATATATTATCTGAAAATATCAGACTATAATAAAGGGGAATAAAGAAAATCAAGAAAAAAGAGGAAAAAGAGGAAAAGAGAAGAAAAAAAGTAGGGGTAGGTTTGGTGATAGTACCTACCCCTATAAGGGGCAATGTAGAGATGAGGAGGCAAGAAGGAAGCGGTCTTACACTTGCCTTTAACGATTTGGTCACTATAGTCGCTAAAAGAAGATAAGTTCCTTTTTGCCTCACCTCGTTTGAAAGACATTATCCATAGAAAACGTTTCCAAGAGATGTCCATTTTGTAATTAAATGTTACAGAATGTAACATGAAAATATTTGAATGTTAAATCAATCACTTAAAAAAATAAATCATAAAAAAAGCCATCGATAAATGATTTATCAATGGCTTTTTTATTAAATACACTATTAAAACAGGTTTATAAACTATTATTAATAAGGTATTGTTACCTAGTTTAGCTTAAGCATTCTAGGATTTTCTTACCTAAATCAGTTGGTGCACGCGCAACGTTTACGCCAGCAGCTTCAAGTGCAGCAAATTTATCTTCAGCAGTTCCTTTACCACCAGAAATAATGGCACCAGCGTGACCCATACGTTTACCTGGAGGAGCTGTAACCCCTGCAATGTAACCAACAACAGGTTTTGTGACGTTAGATTTAATGAACTCAGCCGCTTCTTCTTCTGCTGTTCCACCAATCTCACCCACCATTACGATCCCTTCAGTTTGTGGATCTTCTTGGAATAACTCTAGGCAGTCAATAAAGTTCATGCCGTGGATTGGGTCACCACCAATACCAACACATGTACTTTGACCTAAACCGTTTTTAGTGGTTTGGAATACTGCTTTGTAAGTTAATGTACCTGAACGAGATACGATACCCACTTTCCCTTTTTTATGAATTTGACCAGGCATAATACCGATCTTACATTCTTCAGGTGTAATAATCCCTGGGCAGTTAGGTCCAATTAGACGGACATCAGGATGACTGTTTGTTAAAGCAGCTTTTACTTTTAACATGTCCATCACAGGAATACCTTCTGTGATACATGCGATGATTTTAATACCACCGTCAGCAGCTTCTAAAATTGCATCCGCAGCAAACGCAGCAGGTACATAAATCATAGTGGCTTCTGCGCCTGTAGCATCCACTGCATCACCTACTGTGTTAAACACAGGAAGGTCTAAGTGTGATTGGCCACCACGGTTAGGTGTGACCCCACCGACTAATTTTGTACCGTATGCAATGGCTTGTTCCGAATGGAAAGTACCTTGCTTACCAGTAAAACCTTGGCAGATAACTTTAGTATCAGCGTTGATTAAAATACTCATTGTTTTCTCTTATCCTTTCGCTGCAGCAACCGCTTTAGAGGCCGCATCATTTAAATCATCAGCAGTAATTGTTTTTAAACCACTGGAGCTTAATAATGCTTTACCTTGATCAACGTTTGTACCTTCTAAACGTACAATAACAGGTAAGTCAGTGCCTGTTTCTTTAATTGCGTGAATAACCCCTTCAGCAATTAAGTCACATTTAACGATACCACCAAAGATATTCACTAAAATAGCTTTTACTTTGGTATCAGATAAGATTAATTTGAATGCTTCTGTTACTTTAGCAGCGGTTGTACCACCCCCAACGTCCAAGAAGTTAGCTGGCTCACCATTGTGTAATTTAACCATGTCCATTGTTGCCATAGCTAAACCTGCACCGTTAACCATACATGCGATGTCACCATCTAATGCAATGTAGTTAAGGTCAAATTGACGTGCACGGACTTCTTTTTCATCTTCTTGAGAAGCATCATATAAGTCAGCAAGTTCTGGATGACGGTATAAAGCGTTGTCATCAACGTTTACTTTACCGTCTAACGCCATCACATTACCTTCAGCTGTGGTAATTAATGGGTTAATTTCAACAAGGCTTAAATCTTTTTCAACAAATAAGTTGTATAAACCATTTAAGACTTTGCTTAATTCACCAATTTGTTTTTTATCTAATTTAAGAGAAAAACCAATGTCACGACATTGGTAGGCTTGTAAGCCAACAACTGGATCAATAAACGTGTTAATAATTTTTTCTGGTGTTTCTTCAGCAACGGCTTCGATGTCCATGCCGCCTTCTGTTGAAGAAATGATTGCCACACGTTTTGTTGCGCGATCAACCACGAAACTTAAGTAAAGTTCGCGAGCGATTGCGGATGGTGTTTCAATCAGAACGTGGTGGATAGGTTGCCCATCCGCGTTAGTTTGGTGGGTGACTAAGTTAGTGCCGATTAAGCTTTTTGTGACGGCTTCAACATCGTCTAAACTATCGACTTTTTTAACACCCCCAGCTTTACCGCGTCCACCTGCGTGCACTTGTGCTTTCACCATCCAAGAGCTGCCACCTAAGTTTTGCGCTTGTTGACGTGCTTCTTCAGGACTGGATGCTGGTGCGCCTTCAGGAACTGGCACTCCGTATTCAGCAAAAAGTTTCTTAGCTTGATATTCGTGTATATTCATTAGTTACCCTTAACAATCTCTGATATGGAGAGAGCGTTTGTACGTAAAAACACTTAGTCGTCAAACTGTTTACTCACTCAGCTTCCGAGCAGTCATGCTAGTAAATAGTTGTTAACTGGCGGTTAAGCATTCTTTTAACCCTATGTATGCTAACGTGTATCACCGTTAACGACAAGTGGTTAACTAAAATTTTTATTACAGACGGGATTATTATAATGGATAACTAATAATAGTTATAACTTTTATTTATAAAATTTAGCTACTCTTTTTCATTTTTATATAAGCTAATAGTTATAGGTCAGGTTTTTTATGCTTAAAAGGAGCATTAAAATATGGATGAAATAACACAAAAAACGCTGCAACAATCAGATATTCCATGCAAAAATCAAAATGATATTGTCATTGATCCAAAATCACAACAACGTTATTTAGATTTGGAAGAATTATTAGAATTTGCAGTAGAGAGTGGACGATTACAGCCAAAAAGTTTGGCAACTGAAATTAAAGCACTTAAAGAGGTGTTTTATTATCCTTTACCTGCTGAATTCACAATTAATGATCTATGCCAAGCTGAAGCAAAGTTAGAGCGTTTATATGCTTCTATTATGGAGCTGATTACCCCTGTGACTTTAGATACCTTACATGCGACCTCTGATAAATATCCTGTAAGACGTAATATTATCACAGGTATGTTTAAAGGGCGGAAGTGTGTAGGACGCAATTTTTTCCATCAAGTGGCATGGGTTTTTGTGATTCTTATTTTTATTATTACAGCTAAAAATGCCGTTGAATTTCAACATACTGAATCAATATGGTATCAATTGTTAGTAATTTTAGAGCCTTTTGCTTATGGTGCTTTAGGTGCTTTAATTCAGTTATCTAAAAATATCACTGATTTTTATGCAGAACGTACTTTAAACCCTGATCGCTTGGCAACTAATTGGTTACGCGTTTTTATGGGAGCAATGGCAGGTTGGCTCATGGTGTTTACTTTTAATGTAACCATGTTAGAAGAAACTGATGTGGTGGGAGGTATTACACTGGGTGCAGGGGCAGTAGGTTTATTAGCGGGATATAGTATTGAATTTTTCTATCGTGTTTTAGATCGCTTAATTGCTGCGGTATTACCTGGGAAAGTAGACGATACAGCTCCGCCACCTGTGAATTCATTACAAGTACAGCAAGAGGCTTTAATTTCATTATTGAATAAAACGGAAAATGAAGAAGATAAAGCCACAATTCGTGATTTATTAAATAAATTATAAGCTATCAAGTTGGCACTCCTATCCGTGTGAGTGCCTTTTATTCCTTGGTATTCAAGGAATACTAATTTATTTTTTAGTCTGATACTAAAAAATAACAGTGTACTATTGTGATTACATCACAGTCTGATATTTTTCATACAGATTAAGTACTTTGGTGACATAAGCACGGGTTTCACGGTAAGGAGGAATTTTATTCCCATATTTTTTTACACTGCCTTCCCCTGCATTGTATGCAGCCACAGCAAGGCGTAAATCTTTATTAAATAATTTTAATAAATAAGTTAAGTATTCCGCCCCTGCTTGTAAATTTTGTTCAGGATCATAGCGATTACGTACTTTAAAGCGTTTTGCTGTCATTGGCATAAGCTGCATCAGCCCTACCGCACCTTTTGGAGATACTGCTTTAGGGTTATAAGCAGATTCAACTTTGACCATTGCATGTAAAAGTGCAGGCGGTAGCTGGTATTTTTTTGCCACCTTCTTGATTAACTTATTATAGGCTTTTGATTTTTTTGATGCCTTATATTTTTTCTTTGTATCAAGTTCCGTATGAGACACGCGTGTCAACAGGGGGTAATCTGTTGAGGGGGCAGAAGGCTGAATTTTATAGCTACGTGAATAGATTAAATTCGGTTCTGTTTCAGAGGTCGGAGCGGTACTGCTTAAATGTAATACACCTTTATCATCAAAGTATTTATATACAGTGACGGTACGCGCCATACTTGCTTGAGAAAAAAGTAATAGGGCAAAAAGTAATGCAAAAGGGAAAAGTAGCCTTCGTATCATAATAACTAATGTATTAATCCTAGTAGTAAGGGGAAAAAGTAAAAGAGATATTGTTGTGTACCTATTTTTATATACGCAACAAATATAAAAACTTGTTTATGGGTGTAATGATTTATTTTTCAAGTTGTTAACAGGTTTTTTTATTGTGTCTAATTGATGTGACACACTCACCCCACTGTAGCAGCATCACATATAAACCCTCTGTAGATTGATGCTGAAACAGGAAATCCCATAAAAATTAGCATAATGTTAAATTTCTTAGCTCTATTTAAGCTGCAAAATGCTTGCTATACAAGATAATACCATATAAAACTAATCATCATTAATAAAGAGGAAATAATATCCTCCTTAGAGCTAGAAGAATAATTATTTGAATAGCTTATAATTTTTATCACAGAAATTTATGGGCTAATTTCATATTAGGGAGAATCGGAAGTTATACAGCAATATTCAAATACAAGTATCAAGGAAGTTGGAAATTCTGCTCATTCTTCAATAATGTTTGTTGCGGGTGGTTTTGGAGGAGATGGCGGGGGGAGTGTGGGGAGTTTTGGTGGCAGCGGCGGGGGTGATGGTGGTGGCGGTGGAGGTAGTTAAAATCTAGGTTAAATGTAAATTAAGAGCTAATTCTTAAAAAGCTCCAAAAAAAGGTAGTCCTGCATAAGTAGTGCAGAAATTTTAACTAAGCCTGAATTATTGGGGTACTAGCTTTTTCATAGCACTATATTTTCAGGACTACCCGTCGTCCATACAATATGAAGTATGAAGATGGATTGATAAGAAAATATGTGAGTCACATTATTCAGGATTACCAAAAAATTTAGCTTATTAGGAGAGGTATTCTCTCCTTTAACAATTCAATACCTTAGAGACCGTCTTGCTGCCCGTAATTCATGACGTATTGGTATATCTTCTTTAATACTTAATTTATGATTATTTGATAATTTACTTCCTGGTTTAACTACAGCTAAAGCAATTCCTTGCCACTCATTAGCAAATACATTAATTGATATACGTAAATTTCCACGGCTAGGATCTGCTAAATATACCCGATCTTCACGTACCCCTTTTAATACTGCAAAATGTTTAAATGTATTAGTTTCAAGGTAAACTAATACAGGTCCTTTTAAGTGTAGTAAGGTAGAAAAGGGTAGCTTAATACCAGCTGCTTGATATCCAAGACGTTCTACAGCTTGTTTTAAATCCAAAAGAGATAAGCCTCCATCACGACGAGTAGCTCGTTCTTCTTCTGGTAAACGTTTAAGAATATCTGTTAATAAATCTTCTTCATGTACATTATCATCAAAATAGTAATTTAGTAGTGTAGCAAGTGCTGCTGCACCACAGGAATAATCCCGTTCTTGCATTACAATATTTTCTTTTTGGAGTATTTGCCAATTTTTAAATGACTCAGCTTGATAGAGTGGTATTTTATGATTACACCCATTTAATATAATACAAAGAATAGCTACTATTTTGAGTTTTAACATTATAAAATTTAATTCAAAAACGATGGCTAATAGCAAGAGATAAAACACTATCAGGTGCATCATCATTAAGTCCAAATGTTAGAGATGGCTCTATTAGATAATCATCTGGTAAGCGATAGGTTAATGCACTACGAAAGCTCATAGGTTCAAAAGCAGGGTATACAGACTCTTTTCCATTAAGCTTAGATTTCTCAATAAACTCCCCAGAAAATTGACCACTAAGGGAAATACGATTATTAATAGCAAAACCAAGACCAAAATTATAACGAAATGAATTACCCACTTTAAAATGTTGTTCATGGTTATTAAAAGAACTGCGATAGACATAGCTCAATCCTCCAAATAGCACAACAGGGTCATGAGATTTAACAGCATGTATTCCTGTAGATACTGACCAATAATTACCACCAAGTATTAGACTTTTAGGGTCATTAGGATTACTTTTATCACCACTAGGAACACTAATAGAAAGTTGACCAATAATATCAGGTTGCCATCCTTTTTCTTGAATAAATAGATGCTTAAAACCTATTCCTATATTACCTCTTCCTTTTTCCTCAATATTGTTATCAGCTGTATCACGTTGTGCCCAAAGGTAAGGTATATTTAATGATAATTCAGTATATCTATTTATACCATACATTAAACTACTAAAAAATCCTACTTGACGACTCACTTGAGGTATTAATTGTTGTCGATCATAGCTAATGGCTATTTCAGCCTCTATTTGTCCTGGTTGAAGAAGTACTGTTGATTGGCGCAAAAATAATTGGTGATAATTTTCTGGTGGATTACCTAGTATGCCAGTTTTTTCTTTTTCTTTTTCTTTTTCTTTTTCTTTTTCTTTTTCTGAAGGTGTATCTATACCCTTGGCATGTAAAGCTAAAATTGTTTTCTCTTCATTTTTGTAGGTTGAAATATAAAGTAACTCATCCCAATTAATATTGACTGAGCCAAAATATGGTGAAATTAGTTGGAAAACCTGCTTATTCTTAAATTTAAATTCTCCAGATAATCGCTCTCCTGTTTTTAATTCAACCAATACTTTATTATTAATTTTTAATGTATTAATATACTGATTAGGTAAATTTATGTTGCTATTATAGCTAGTAGATACTATACATTCATTAGGTGTAAGTTTTTGTAGAACACCACTAATTTGATCACCATTTTTTAATTCTATTTGAATTGCAAAGACTGGTAATGAAGTTAGGAATAAAAATATTAAAAAAAAAATTCTTTTAATAGGTGGGGAATCTTGCATATTATTATTTAGTTAAATATAAAATAGAAGTACTAATGAATCATAAAAAATAAGTAAAGAATAGATAAACTATCCTTCACTTATAAAAGTAAAGATTTAAATGAAATACTTTACTATTTTAATGTTAATCTATGGGTAACGTGTTGCCACTGGGATTGTATAAGGGATTTTAGGTCTAGGTTTAGGGGCGACATAAGCAAAAGGATCAAAAATAACACTTCGAACACGTAGCTCAACAGTACCTCGAGCACTACCACGAATTTCATCCATACTTTGAGTATTTAGATGTTGAACTGTTTGGTTACCAAACAATGTACCTAACTCATTACTTTCAACAGTTTGTTGTGCTTGAGCAGAAAAAGTAGCTGTAGCCAGAGTGATAGCTACGGCAGCAATACATTTTTTCATATTGTAATACCTATTTAATGATAATAGCAATGTTATAACAATAAATAATATGGAATAACATTAGGTGTATAATATATACACCTAAAAATAAAATGTCAATAAAAAATGGTTTTTTTATGTCTTAATTTATTTATATTAATATCTAATAGGGTATTAACTATTATTGTAAATGTACTTAATATTAAGCTAATGTTTTTTTAAAGTTCATAGTAGGTAGCTATCACACTACCTATGTTTAACTGCTATGGGTTTTAAACTTAAATCGCTGCCTGCATTTTATTACACTCCACAACTAAAGATGGGTTGAGTGCAACTGCATTGTGTTGGCTGTGTTCTATTTTTCCTATATTAATTCGATCATCTACAATTGTTTGTGCACTATGATTTGCTTGGAAATTTTCAGGTAACTGTGGTAAACCTTGGCGTTTTACTACCACAAAACTACTGGCGCGTCCTTGGCGAATCGCTGCGGAGCAACTTTCTCTAATTAATGCCACAGCATCTAAGAAGTTACTGGATAAAACCACTACATCACCTGAGTAGCTTGTATCAGGGGAATCAATATTAATATTCCCATCAATCCCACGCTCAGAGGATGCACTGACTAAACTGGTGGGAGACGTTAAAATATTTTCAACTTTAATAGAAATATTTCCGCCATTTCCACCAATAGCTTGTGCTACCATTTGGCTATTGTCTAAGATAAGAAAAACAGGGGTATCAATGGTAATATTCCCACCATTTCCTGATTCTCCTCGCACACTGGTTGTCACTTTACTATTTACTAGATCCACTAAACGTTTGGCAGAAAATTGAATATTTCCCCCTTCGGCTAAATTGGCTTCAGTGGAAATACTGGCACCTTCTAATTCAGCTAAATCATTTACTGTTATAAAAATACTCCCTGCACTACCAGTTCCCGTACTGGCGGATGAAATAGCTTGTTGCCCTTCTAAGCGCAATGTATCAACAGTAACATTTAGGTTACCAGCTAAACCTTGTCCTTCAGTAGAAGTACTTAAGCGAGCAAAAGGTTTAATAATGAGGTTTTTAGCATTTAAAGTTACAGTTCCCGCATCACCTGATGTAGTTGTACGACTACTGGCAGAAATTAGACTTGTAGTGTCTGAATTTAAGCCTGAGACAATAACAGTATCTTTTACATCGATACTAATACTTCCTCCATTACCAAGCCCTTTTGTACTACTATCAATATGTGCACCAGCAAGAATATTTATATTATTTGCTTTAATAACAATATTTCCTGCATCACCACCTTGGTTGAAGTTAGTTTCAGCAAAGATCCCTGTTCTTTGTTTATCAGCAAAACCTGATAAAGTAATATCTCCTTCTATATTAATGGAGACAGCCCCCCCTTTAGCATTTGTAAAGGAGCCACTAGCAATCACAGCACCATCACTCATAACTAATTCATGAGCATTAATAATAATAGTTCCAGCATTCCCTGTTATTGCCCCTAAATGTGATGTATTATTACCTGCATCAGCATTAATTGATGGTCCTATTATTCGCCCAAAAGTACCAATTGATTTTGTTAAATTAATTTTACCTGTCGCATTAATATTAATATTTCCACCATTACCTAAACCAAAAGCAGTTGCACTAATTTCCCCTCCTTTTTCTATAGATAAATTGTTAGTTGAAATAGTAATATTACCAGCACTTTCATTACCTGTAGATTGAGAAAAAATACCACTACTAACGCCAGTTTGAAATGCAACATCTGTAATAATAATATCTTGTGTTGCATCAATATTGATATTACCTCCTTTCCCTTGCCCCTCATTGACAGCAATAACACCTGCCCCCCCAGATATTTCAATAGTATCTGCTCGTAAATTAATATCTCCTGCTTGGTTTTTTCCTAAAAACTTACGATCAGTACCTGTGCTAACATCTGAGGTTGATTGAAGCTTAATGATGTTAGCTTCAATACTAATCTCTCCATTTTTCTTTTCTAATCCATCAGCAATCACTTTAGATTGTATGGCTAAAATAAACTCCCTACCCTTAATTAAAATATTATGAGTACTTTTTCCTCGTAATATTAGATTACTTCTACCTGTTGCAATATTTCCTAATTCAGTATTTATTTCTTTTTCAAGTGTGTAATTACTTAGGTTCACATGTGCATTTTTTCGTACACTAATGAGAATTAAATTACTATCTACAACTGAAATAGATGCATTAGATAAAAAGATATCTCCTCCAATAATAGAAAAATTTAATTTCTTTTCTTCATTATAAAGTAACTTTGTTCCATTAAAACTAATTACACCCCGTGTATTATCTAAAAAACCAAATGCACTAGGGGCAGCACTAGATAATAAAGCATTTTCTGTATTTAAATGTGCTGAAAAACGTTGACCATCTTCAAACTCTAAATAATCAGCACTACTGACTGTAAAACTATTGGGAACATCTATTTTTGCATTTTCACCAAAGATAGTGCCTGCAGGGTTAATAAAATAAAAATTAGCATGAGGCATCTCAGATTTAAGGGTACCATCAATAACTGAAATATCTCCCCCTGTAACACGGCTGATAACATTTTCTATTGATTCATTACCTGAAAAAGCAGCCACTTCTTTAGTCAAAATATTAAATTGGCTGAAACTGTGGTATAGGTTATTGCCCTCTACCGTACCAAATTGCTCTGCAATATTATAATGAGGACCATCCATTCTGATTGCCTCACCCATTGAACCATCAAATACGACTTCAGCAACCGTATTCATGCAGAGTATTAGAGATAAAACAGCAGCAAAAAAAGCTTGCAGCATGGAAATACTCCTAAATAAAAAAATATAAAGTTAACTTATTGATTATTATAGATGCTGTAAAAAGAATAAAAAATGATTTTTTAGTTTATATTTTGATGTAATAAAGCAATTGCCTGTAAAAGCTCTTGTTTTGCTTTTAAAATATGTATACGGACATCAACTTGCCCCTGTTTCCATGTTTGTTCTGCATTTTCTGCCAAATTTAATGCATGTAATGCCTGTTCTAGCTGCTCAGAAGTAAAAGAAGGCGGGGGGGTTGCTTCATTGAGTGCGCAACTTTGGATAGGTAACTCAGCAGTTGCTTCCCCTGTAAACATGGGGGTAGAAGGTGAAATGCTAGAAGAAGGAGGTAATACAAGTGGTAAATTTTGAATATAACATTGTTCAAACTCTGTTAACCCCTCTTGCAACCACTTTTGTATGACAATCATATTTTCTGTAGAAATACTCCACAATGCCATATTTTCTGCAAATTGGCTTTTTGTATTCTGTGCCCCAACAAACACCTCACTCACTAAACAACGAATACCTGTAAAAAAACCTAAAACCTCCGTCTCCTCTTCAAACCCTGCCGCTTCAAATATCTCAATACTGGGTTCTTCATTTGTGTATAAAGAGGTATCATCATCACCAAAAAAGTCACCTTTACGTAAGATATGAAAGGTAAGAGGGCGTTTATCTGCATTGATAATTTGAAGGGTAGACGGTGTCATAAAATAATCAGATATTTTGAGTTAAGCGTGGCTATAGACAACTTGTCCATTAATGAGGGTATGCATGACTTTACCTTTAAACTCCCAATTTATAAAAGCAGAGTTTTTGCCTTGGCTGGCAATATTTTGCTTTTCTAATGTCCAGTAATTTTCTGCATCAAAAATACAAATATCAGCAGTACATCCTACTTTCAATGTTCCTGCATCAATCCCTAAAATATCAGCAGGTTTTGAGGTGACTAATTGTAATGCGGTACTGAGATCACAAATTTTTTCATCAACAAGACGTAAAGCTAAAGGTAATAAGGTATCTAAACCAGACATCCCTGCATCCGTCATGGCAAAGGGGCTGAGTTTTGCATCAATTTCATGCGGTTGATGATCAGAACAAATAGCATCAACGCCTCCATGTACTAAGCCCATACGTAAAGCATTTTTATCTCGCTCGCTACGTAATGGTGGGAAAACATGATAAGTACCATCAAAACTACTGATATCCATATCAGTTAAATACAACTGATGAATGGCAACATCTGCGGTAACAGGTAAGCCTTTTTTCTGCGCTTCTTTTATCATGTCCATTGCACGCGCTGTGGAGAGACGACAAAAATGTACCCGTGCCCCTGTAAACTCCACTAGTAATAAAACACGCGCTACTTCCATTGTTTCGGAGGCTTCAGGAATCCCTGTTAAACCCATACGTGTACAAATCGCACCTTCATGTGCTGTACCATGTCGTCCTAACCATGCATCACGCGCTTGAATAAAAACAGTTAAATCACAACTGGATGCATACTCTAAACAATGGCGTAAAATATCGGTATTTTCAATTGGATTTTGTCCATTAGAAACACCTAAACACCCCGCTTCTTTTAAGTCTCCCATTTCAGCCAATTCTTGACCTGTTAAACCTTTTGTCAAAGCAGCAAGAGGATAGACTTTTGACATTCCTACAGCACGTGAACGTGTGGCAAGTAGTTCTGCCACCGCAGGTGTATCAATCACAGGATCGGTATCAGGTGGACAGCATAAACTGGTGATACCGCTTTGTGCTGCGGCACGTGTTTCACTAGCAATCGTCGCTTTATATTCTAAACCCGGTTCTCGTAAACGTGCGCTTAAGTCTACCAAACCTGCACACACGACTTGTTGATGTGCATCAATCGTGGTGTCTGCTGTAAAACCTTCAGGGGCATCGCCAATAGCAACAATTTTCCCCTCAGCAATATGGAGGGCAGTGATCTGATCAAGCTGCTGCGTGGCATCAATGACTTGCCCATTAATAATACTCACCGTTGTCATGCGTGCAGTTCCTTCTCTTTCTCTGTGGTCGCGCCCAGTGTCATCGCCATCACTGCCATACGTACAGCAATCCCATTACTCACTTGTTCTAAAATAACGGAACGTTTACCATCTGCCACATCAGAAGCAATTTCTACTCCACGATTAATTGGACCGGGGTGCATCACAATGGCATCAGGATGGGTAACATTTAACACGTCATTAGTGAGTCCATAGTATTGAAAATATTCATGGGCACTGGGTAATAATGCGCTTTTCATACGTTCACGTTGTAAACGCAACATAATCACCACATCCACATCTTTTAAGCCTGCTTTCATATCGTGGTAAACATGCACCCCCATGGCTTCAACGCCTATAGGAACTAATGTTTTAGGGGCGACAATCCGCACCTCAGAAACGCCTAAAGTGGTTAAAGCGTGAATTTGGGAACGGGCAACCCGTGAATGCAAAATATCCCCAACAATGGCAACACGTAATGGCGCAAACTCGCCTTTATGCTGACGAATAGTATACATGTCTAACATCGCTTGTGTGGGGTGTTCATGCCGTCCATCCCCTGCATTTAAAATACTGATATGCGGGGCAACATGTTGCGCCATAAATTGTACCGAACCTGCTTCTGCATGACGAATGACAAACATATCACAATGCATGGCTTCCAGATTGCGCAACATATCAATTAAGGTTTCACCTTTACTATTAGATGAAGAACCAATATTAAAATTGAGCACATCTGCTGAGAGGCGTTTTGCAGCTAATTCAAAAGTGGTACGTGTACGGGTACTGGGTTCAAAGAATAAGTTCATAATCGTTTTACCCCTGAGTACAGGGGCTTTCTTGACCGATTTTAAACTCACGCTGCTAAAAGATTCTGCTGTATCTAAAATATCGACCAACAGTTGCCGTTTAAGCCCTTCAATCCCTAAAAAATGTTTTAGGTGACCACGGCTATCAAGTTGAATATTATTCATGGGTTGTGCGAATCTCTAAAGATAAAGGTTCTGGGCCACACAGTTTGACATTTTTCTCAGCATCTAAGCATAAAGAGCAGCCAATCACATCAGGTTGAATTGGGAGTTCACGTCCAGAGCGTTCTACCAGCACGGCAAGGCTAATGCTGGCGGGGCGACCGTAGTCAAAAATCTCATTAAAAGCGGCGCGAATTGTACGCCCTGTGTGTAATACATCATCGACTAAAATAATGTGTTTATGTTCAATATCACTGGTGAGCTTGGAAGGTTTGACATGGGGGTGTAAGCCAATGCGGGTAAAATCATCACGGTAAAAGGCAATATTTAATTCACCTAATGGAGTAGGTAAATCCATTAGTTTATGCAGTTTTTCAGCAACCCAAACCCCTCCTGTATGAATACCAATCATCACCACGTCATCACGTTTAATATCACCAAGATGACGATGCAGGTGTTTTGCCATACTTTCTAAAAGCAATTCAAAATTTTCTAAGGACATTGTGTTAACCATGATTCTAAAATAACGTGTGCAGACACCGCATCTAAGCCATGTGCACCTGAGCGGTACGCGCCTTCACTTTCTGCCGCATGGGAAGAAAGTCGTTCATCTATGGTATACACAGGGAGGCGAAAGCGTTCTTTTAATTGGCGAGAAAAGCGTTGTGCAGCACGGGTAGAATGACTTGCTGTATCATCAGCATGTGAAGGAATCCCTACTACTAAAGCTTGAGGTTGCCATTCCTTAATCAATTTCTCTATTTGCACCCAATCAGGTTTATTATTTTTTGTATTAATAGTGGCTAAGGGGCTGGCTGTTTTGGTAATCATTTGCCCCATTGCCACCCCAATACGTTTTTGCCCGTAATCAAAGCCAAGTAAGGTAGTAATATTGTCCATTATAAATTATGCATGACCTGCTTGGTTAGAAATAAGGCTTAAATCCACCCCCAAACGACTGGCTGCCGCTTGCCAACGTTGTTCTATTGGCGTATTAAAAAGTAGATCAGCATCAGCAGGAATACTTAACCATGCATTCTCCGCCACTTCTTGCTCTAGTTGCCCAGCCTGCCAGCCCGCATACCCTAGTGCCACTAAGGCATCTTGAGGGCCATTTCCTTCTGCAATAGAGACTAAAATATCTCGTGATGTAGTCACACAGATATCATTATTATGATTAAACATGGCATCCCAGTCACCTTGCTCAGGGCGATGCAATACAAACCCATGTTCACGTTGTACAGGCCCGCCATCGTAGACAGGTTGATCTTCTACAGTGGGATTATGGGTATCTAATTCCATATGCAATAAAATTTCGCCCAATTTTAGATTTAAGGGACGATTGATCACAATCCCCATTGCCCCTTCTTCTGTATGCATACAAATATAAGTAACAGATTGATGGAAATGTGGATCCATCAAATTGGGCATAGCAATGAGGAAATGATGATTAAAATAAGTTGTAGTAATTGTCATAATTATTTTGTGTTCTCATCCTCTTTTTATATAGTGGTTTATCACTTGATGAGGACTATATAGATAGACAGTAGGGACAGGGTGCATAGTATGACCTAAATAGTTTTCATCAAGACCTTAATAAAGAGCATAGCAAGTTTTACTTTATTATGTGAACACTTACCCAAATCACTTAAGGTTTATTACACTGTGCTAATTCTGCGGCGGTTAAGCTATCATTGACCACATTATCATTAATAAATTTCCATGTTCGTGTAATATGCAAAATATCTACATTTTTACGAATATCTTTAGGAAATGCTTTAAATGGTGCGGCTAAATGCACAATACGCTTTGCTGCATTATCTAGTATACGATGCCCAGAAGAACAGTTCACACTGACTTTATAAATAGTCCCATCTGCATTAATCGCCACATCTAAAATAAGACTGCCTGATAACTTACGTCGTTTCGCTTCAGCTGGGTAATAACTATCCCCAATTTCTTCAATTTTAATTCGCCATTCATCCATATAACTGGCATATTTATAGGATTTTGTACGAGCACTGATAAAATCGTGGCGTGGACGTTTTGCCAAAGCATTAAAACGTTCATCAATTTCTGCTTGAATACTGGCAATATCCGCTTGGGTCGTCGCAATCAATTGTTGTGTGGTATCCGCACTATTGGTTTCAATGGTTTCTAAGGTCTCTCCTGCTTCTGCTGTTTCCTGACTATCGTGACGTTGCTCTGTGTTAGCCACTTGATAATCACTGGGGCGTTGACTGGTAAGCAATGGATTTTCAGCCTGTTGCTGGGCAATGGCACGTTGTTGTTGCGCAGGGGTCACCACCATATTGGCTTCTACATCAGGAATAGGTGCAGGTGTAGGGGTTGATGGGCGGGCTTTATCTTCTGCTTCCCCCCCGCCTTCTTGGTTAACTTGCGCCAGATAATCTGCATCTTCTATGGTATCAAGGGTACTTTTTTGTACCAAAATGATATCCATAGTCGAATTCTGTGATTTTTTGTACTGAGGTGGGGAAAAGGACACCGTACTGATCGTTATTACATGAATGACCAAGGCAATAAAAATAGCAATAACTAACTTTTCTTCAGAGGTGATGCGTGACATAACAGCAATATTCACAAACCTTTACACTCGTTGTATAACTAAAAAATGTGCCCAAACTTCATAATAGGGCATTTATTTTGCAAAACTATAAAGTAATCAATGCAACACATAAGCCATCAAGCAATAAAAAAAGTTTTCATGCTTGTTATACATTTGTTTTACTTAATGTGTTACGTATTTTTACTCATTTTACCTTATCAGCAACAAAGAGGGTATACATGCAGCATCAAGGTCTCCTATTTTATCGTATTTCTTTTATTAGCTTGTTTATTTTAATCACTTCTTTTACTAGTCCCACAGTGTTTGCACGGGGTGGAGGGTTAGAAGGTATTCATAAACAATGGGGGCAAATTTCAGGCGCGGAAGGGCTTTGTCTTAGTGCAGGCAGGGTACAGTTCCAGCGTACTGTGATTGAGTTACAGCCTTGTCGTGGGCGTTCACACCAGCAGTGGAAATATAACCGCCGCCAACAAAGTATTCGTAATAAAGATGGACGCTGTTTAGATGTGGAACGCGGTCATAATGCAGATGGGACACGTTTAATTTTATGGGAGTGTCATGGTGGGGATGCACAACGTTTTCGCTATGATAATAACCGTCAAGTGATTCGTCATGTTGCAGGGCGTTGTATCGATGCTGACAGTGGACACCGCCCTCGTCAGGGTGCACGCGTACAGCTTTGGGAGTGTCGTGGTAATATTAATCAGCGTTTTTGGGCACATCGTACAGGCGGGGGATCCTATAATAACCGTCATGAACGACGCTATGATGATTATAATGATGCCGAACCTCACCGCCGCTCTCGTGATTACAACGATCGGTATGGTAATGATAATTATAATGATCGTTACAGTCATGACCGACGTGATTACCGTGATCAAGATCGCTATCGTCGTGATAAAGAGTGGGATAATCGCTGGGAAGATAACCGCCATCGTAATGATAGACATCGTCGTTCAAAACACTATAAAGGGCAACAAATTGTTAATTCTGAAGGTTTATGTTTAGGGGTAAAACGTCCACATAAACGCGGTAATAGCGTTAAAGCATGGCGATGTGATAATGATGAACGTCAATATTGGACATACCGCAAAGGGCGTATTAAAAACGCATATGGTTATTGTCTTGATGTAGATGGTTCTGACATGCATCGAAATGGGGGGCGCGTACAAATTTGGGAGTGTAATAATTCACCCAATCAAAAATGGCATTTTGAACGTAAGCATTTAGTGAACTCAGGTGGTGGAAAATGTTTAGCCACTGAGCGTTATGATGATTATGCACGCCAAAATCGTGTACAAGTTTGGTCATGTCGTAAACAGCGTAGCCAACGTTGGGTTTTACGATAAATTTTAACCTCCCCTTTCTTCATTTCTTTTAAAAAATGTAAAGGAGAGAGGGGGAAACTGTAAATACTCAGCTTAAAAAAAGCTACCGACCTTAATTATAATTAATATTGCTGTTAGGTGGGGGATAGTTTTTTCCCTCATTACAACGCTCCGCATCCTCCCCTTAAACTTGCTCCTTGGTAGCTTTAAGCAAGATGACGCAGAGCGTCAAGGACGGGGTTCCAACGCGGAGTGTCACTGCCATTAAGTTAAGGTTTAAGAGCAATATTTTTCTCATTATAATATTTTGTAGTACTCGCTTAATATCTAATTTTTTGTAGGGTGGCAATAGCGCAGCGTATTCCACCAT
>Ga0193958_1000046_pt1 | contig 66833 bp, 81 predicted proteins | sample FB_1_MG_FD_140320 | JGI IMG/M metagenome (GOLD analysis project Ga0193958, IMG submission 140320) | Microbial mat bacterial communities from the Broadkill River, Lewes, Delaware, United States - FB_1_MG | ecosystem: Environmental > Aquatic > Freshwater > River > Microbial mats | place: USA... | reverse complement strand
TTAATCTTTCCAGCATTCACCATTTTTAGCCATTTTAAGGACTCCTCGTAGTCTAATAGTATTGAGGCAGACACATTGTTCGGGGTAACAGATTTAATTAGTTCATACGTCGCTAAACGAACCATGTGCTTTCTTATATTCTTGTTACGGTTGTCGCTAACCTTTATGTTGACATTCATTTCTGGAGATTGTCTTGCTGCATAGTCGGCCGTAGCTTGGTAATATTCCCCATTGTAGACAACCTTGTCGCCGGTAACGTACTCACCGCTGTCTATGTCAAACTCATAAATTACAGCTTTCTCCGGATCAGTTAAAGTCAATGGGTCAAGCTTCAACCACATTGCTGCCGCACCTGGGATGCGAATGTTATTGAATTCAAACCCATTTGCCTCCAAGCACGAATAATACTTTTCTTTATATACAACCCTATCCCCGGCAAAAAACTCTGTTGTCTGCGTGTATGCCGAGTATTCTTCCGGCACCACATCAACAGTATCCTCAACCCAATAAGCCTTATCCTCTGGCAGCGAAATCCCCTGCACCGGCAACAACATCTTCACAATCTCGCCTGAGAACGTGATGTGAGCGCCGGCTGGATAGGTTATGTATGGGCTGTACTCCCGTATAGCCTTACCCACCGTAAAAACATCTTCAATCTGGTAATTTTCTACCATGTATTCCATTACACAAATCTCCGCATTCTCTTCGGCCCGGATGAATTTAGTCTCATCCAGGTTATTCGATATCTGCTTCAAGTGGTCTTTATTCACACTGATCAGATAGTCATTATTTGTAAGAAATCTTTCGTATGACATTATTTAAGTATTTTAGTGTTTTAATATTCAAACGTCGGAGCGATCCTGGCCGATGTGGGCGCTGATACCGTGTTGCCGCCGCGTTTGTACTTGTACCAATCTTTCTGGAGGAATAGACAGAGCGTATAGTCGAAGCAATCGCTGACGTGGCCATACCTTTCATATTTTACTCCTGTAATTGGATCCCTAACCTTCGACTTGTCTTTACTCCCATCTTCCTCACTCAACTGATAAATCAAGTCATCAGTCAACTTTCTGCACTTTAGATCGATGATTATTTTCCAACCATCTAATTCGTTTTCAAGTACCTCATTTATCCACTCTCCCCTTAGCGTCTGCGGTGGCTGCGTCTTCAGGAGTCTCTGAGAAGTATGTAAGCCAGTTAATGCAGATCTGATTATTGTGAATTGATTAACCCCCTCCTCAACCCTTGAGTCCCTAGCCAAGCCAGCTGGATCACCAGATACTATGAACATATCTTTATGGTCAGACTTCCTGTACTTGTCGAATATGAATTTTGATAGAGCTGGGGTGTTGTTTCTTTTGTGCTTTGGGTGCCCAAGGATCTCTTCAATGAAATAAATTTCTCGCTTCTCGTAGTCAACTTGTGACACCAAGCATGTCATAAATGGATGACAGTTGAAATCAAAAGATAGTATAAGTGGCTTATTTTTGTCGTAAACCCTATCCTTAAGCCCAGACTCTAAATGCTTAGACCCATCAAAACCTCGATAAAAAGCTGCATCATTTGAGTCAACATAGTCCCAATTCCCATATAGAAGCCTTTGTTTTTCAGCTTCAGACATCATTCTAAGAGAAGCTTCATATGTAGCCCGAAACTCTGGATCTGGGTTATCGAATAATGAGAAGGGGATGTATTTTTCGTACTTCCTTGTAACAACTGGCTCCCCATCAGGTGTTTGAACGAATCTGTCTCTTACCCAATTTGTAGACGGGTTTGTTGACAAAAGCATCTTTGATACCTTGAACGTCTTGTGTGTCAGCCACCTGATCCTTGAAAAAGCTACATCCACAGCGCGCATGTCTAACTGATCTATCTCATCCGCAAAAATAATGGTGAATTCACTTGAACCAAACCTGGAAAATGTTGGGTCTGAGGGCAGAGTAGCCATTTCCATCAAGATAATCTTAGATCCATTCCAAAAAAGGAGTTCGCCTGTGTTAGAATTCATATTGAAATGTTCATCTTCAACTAGCCCCCACTCTTCTTTTAATATTGTCATCAGCGTGTTAAATGTTGACGCCTTAAGTGACTTCAGTGTTTTACGCGCCAACCCAGCTCTAATACCAGGAAATCTAACGCAGCTTGTAGCAATCCACTGACAGCCTAAATATGATTTACCTCCCAAATCGTTTTTCATTGCGTGTCGCTAATCCGCAATCGCTTTCGCTGCTATGTGTTGCCACATAGATAAGACTATATCTTCTTCCTCAGATTATCTGATAGGAAGCTCCCCGTTTCCACTCGCTTGAGTGTACGCTCTTCGGTCGCATTTTTTAACATGCCGAGCTAGTCGTTGAACACATCTCACGTTTGAGGCTTCGCTGCTGATTGACTACAAGAGCCGTTCCAGCAATTAGAGGAGTTCTTCTCTCTTAATTACTTAAGAGTCGGGCAAAGGATTTTCAACCCGCTGATCCACCGGCTAATATAAGCTTTGGGATGTCTTCTAGTCCGCAGGAATCACACTGCGGTTTCATTTGCTCATTGCCTTTTTCGTCATACCCATCATGAACCATAATTACCCCACCACCACATTCCGGACACTCAGGCGAAAGAGCCTTCCATACTTCATACTGCTTAGGGCTTGGTTTAAATGTTATGGTTAGATTCTTAGGGGCAACTAATTTCACTTTTGATCCCATATCTATTGTTTAAATTTCCAAATATATCCATTATACTCTCCCCCACCTGATCTAACAATATCTCCGAGTTTCCATTCCTTTAGGTAACACTTCTCGCTTGCTTCTCTAGTGGACCCCCAAATCTTTATTAGATCACCGTCAATAGATCTTTGCTCTATTTCTTTCGAGTGAGGGCTATTGCTGCCGCGCATTTTAGTTGATTTGTTCAAGTACTTCGGCGCAGCATCACCTTCATAAGAAAACATAAATCCTTTATGTGACACGTAATTATCAACTTTCAATAGTATCCTTTGAACAGTCCTTCTGTCAAACCCTAGCTCAGAACACATGGCCCTAACACTTTGCCATGAATCGATTTTGCTGCCATCTTTAGAATACCTCACAACAGCCCTTCTGTTTGGCTGATTCAACTTCATCTTACTTTTAAGTGTTTCGCTCATCGGTATTCCAACGTTCCATGGTGTGGCGCTGACACCGTTATAATCACCACCTTCAGACACATTGTACAATTGCCCACCTTCAGATTCTCTACCAAATACAGATATCGCCTCTTTTTCTAGCCTTATGGCTTCTTCGTTACTTACATCTTTAAATATCGCCTCAACTATTGGCCTAACCCCCTTTCTTGCACATTCAATCATCCACTTGTCCTTTTTAGACAAATACCCTCCAGCCTTTAATTTGCTTTTCGAGTCTTTTATGTGTGTCATTAACCTGTGCTTCGGGTTATGTTTTGTGATGCCAACATATCTCACTATCCTGTTAGCTGGATCTAAAATTAAATATACATTCATACGCTTGTTTGTTATATACAATAATAGCTAAAGTGGCGGTAAATTGTTTTTAGGCTGCCTCACGCAAAAAAGCCGCACCCAATTAAGAGCGCGGCTTACATCGTCATAGTGCGTATTTACGGATTAAATACATTATCGCTGGCAACGTGCCAATACTTGCGGTTTGATTTGAAATACGGCCAACTTAGACCGTTTATAGTTATTGAATTCCTATTGTTGAATGTATTATTAGACACATTCCAGGTCAAACCCCTCCAATCCGTGGCAGGGAAAGTCATTGTGAGTACTTCCCCAGTGCCACTAAAGATGTTGTCTTCAAGTGTTATATTGACCCCAGTAGACGCATCAACATCTCCAGAAAACTCAATACCTGTCACTGATACATAGCTACCAGTTATATCAATGTGACCTGATAGATTTGGGGCGGTTACGTCGCCAGTTATAGTTATCACATTTTCAGCTGTACCACTGCAATCAATAGTTAGGTTATCTGAATAACCAGCCTTATCTAATGTGATGGTGGTGCCAGGTGTAGCAGCGGTGATTTGTTCTTGCAGAGCTTGAGGGATTATTGGAGAATCTACACCAAACTCACGCGGCATTATCAGGAATGTGCCGAAATCCTGTGATGTGTGTGGCGGGGTAAATGGATAGTTGCCAACTGGATCATACACAGTGGTTAGGTTCATTGGCACACTTACGCTCCCCCCTTGATAATTCGTACCCTCAGCAATCGGACTGCCTGTTATATTTTCAACATCATATACGTAGAAGTCTGAACCATTAGGCACCACGCTGGAGAGGTTTACTGGAACACTGGCTAAATTTTCCCAATTGTAAATAACAAGATTGCCACGGCCAACCTCATAATAATTCGCCCTCAACACAATTTCATTTGCAGAAGGATTTGCGGTTGTCATTGTTGAATTGGAATCGAACCCAGTTCCTGTTCTCCAAGTCGTCCAGTTGGCACCAACGCCCTCGTTAATAAATGAGAATACACCACCTGACGTATAATAATAGCTATTGTTGTCCCAGTCTTTTAACACTGGTGTAATTTCATCCTGAGAAAAAACCCCCATATATCCTGTACCAACAATCCTGTTGCCAGTAACAGTCAGGTGTGTCCAATCGGATACTATAAGGGAACTTGAGCCTCCTGTAATGTAATTATTCCTAAAAATCATATCTTCATTTGGACCATGGTAGCCAAACTGAACATTTTTCGATCCAGTCATCGGGTGTCTGAAGTGGTTGTCTTCATAAATGGCGTTCCCACCTGGTTGCTGCTTCCCGCCCAGTAACATATTTACATTATAAATACCTTCACCACCAAGAGCGCCACTATTGAAAATCACATTCCCTGATATTCTGAACCCTTTAATTGTCCCCCCTTCTGTATAAAGGTGAAATCCGTACTGCATAGAGTTAAAGAAGATGTTGTCCTTGATGGTGTGGAAGTCTTCAACTGATTGACTGTAGAATCCATGACCCGAAGGCCCCTCAGGACTAATGTTCCCATTATTGCAAACGATATTCCCGTAAAACTCGCATCGAGAAGCCTGCGCGAATACACCAACCGCTGTTTGGTTGTTATCATAGATCAAGCAATTGATAACTTTACAGTCGGGCGCATTGACGTACACCCCTCTTGTTCTTGGCAATGTTCTCGGATCGGTATCGATTCTCTCCGTGTATGAATTAATCATTTCCAAATCACGTATGATAACAAAAGCACCATCCAAAACAATGGCTCCATCATCATCGACGCCATTCACGTCGATGATAACTCGTTCGAAATTATAAGGTCTAATAGTGATATGGTTGCCAGAAGAACCAGACAATTTACATCTGAATGCCCCCTGGTAAGTACCACCATGTAAGTACACTGTTTCACCTGGCTGAACGACTCCTGTTGCATTGAAGGCTGTAGTGAGATCCCAAGGATTATTTATTGTGCCGTCACCACCGGGAGCCCCGGTGGTTGTAACATGGTATTGCGCTTGTAAAATTGTAGCTACGGAAAACAGTATTGAAATAAGTATCTTTTTCATATTAGTTTATTGTTGCTGTTAATGTATAAGATGATGCATCGTAGATCGCCTGAAGTGCAGCCAAGTCGCTTGTAGCTTGATTGGATGGTGTTGAATTAGAGCCGCCACTTAGATTTAAGATCATATTTGATAGAGGGGTATTTGCCGTGTAGTATGTCAACATTTCACTAATCACTATACCTACACTATCTTCATTCAAAGCGTTAAATCTGAAATTGATTTCGTTAGTTGTAGGCGTTAGGATGTTCGAGATTATTCCTGGTGACATCGTGTTAAACGAATTTCCTTGAGCTTGTATGTCACTCAATCCAAACGCATTGATAGTCGGAAACGCACCGCTGAAATTTTGATCAAATAACCTTAATGACGAATTTTCGGTTTGACTTAGTGTTATTGAATTTGGGGGTATAGTCAATGTTCCCGTTGACAAATCAAATAGTCTACACGCTGGTAAGTTAAAGTTGGGGCATGAGCCTGTCCATAATCCATTCAACAGGTTGAAATCTGTTATTGAGGATGATGTGATAACAGGTAATTCCCCCACAAATGCATTTGATTTTAAATAACAATTTATAATCTGATTTTCTAAATCATCCGTAGAAGATAAGATTACGTGTTCATCGCCCGTGGTCGTGTGTGTAGGCAAATCGTCTACATTATATGTAGCTCCTCCGATATTCCAACGCGGATCTTGCCCCGCTTTCGAAAACGATGTCGAGCCAGCAATAGCCCCGTTCGCTTTCCAGATAAGGAAGAAATCAGCTGCCGTCTTATCCTGCCCGCCTGCACCAAATGTAGTTTCATAATAGCTGCCGTCGGCCATTTGAGCTAAAATCACCGATTCACCCCAATCTAAATGAGTGGAAGAAGCGTGTGTGTTTCTTGCTCTCCAATCAGTAGCAATGGTTTGCGCCCAAGCACTAGTAGATGTCGCTTGCGTAGTCTCATTCACCACATTACTCCAAGCCGAAGTCAATTCATCTACTCCATTGCCAACCGCGCGAATTCGAAAATATCTTTGAGTGCTTGCTGGAACTGTTGGGTTGTAACTAGTAGCATCGGCAACAGGTGTCCCCTCAGCTGTCCAACCTGTAGACCCATCTGCACTCCACTGAATCTCTAAACTGCGCTCATTTGGCGATGTATTGGTATCTGTCCACGTCAGCGGTATAGATGAAGACGTTGGCGTTCCAGCTGTTAGTACAGGGGCATTTAATTGAGGTGTAGCTGCCAATGTTGAGAACTCTGGTATCAAATTTATTGGTGTGTCATTATTTAACACATCACGCCCAAAATAATATAGTTTGTAAGCTGTGTCAGCTATGAGCCCAGCAATACTCTCAGTTTCGGTGGTCATACCAACTGTCGCCACATTTCCAGATGCAGTAGCGCCGGTCCCAGCGATAATAGCATTTCTATCGGGTACACTAGAAGCGGTTGGTAATACAGCCCAATAAATAGTTCCGGCACGATTAAATTCGCTAACAAAATCACCTGTGGTTTGAGCCAAATTGTTCACCAATCCAGATGTCATTGCTGGAACACTTACGCTGCCAGCCCCATCATTAGCACTTACGTCTACAGCGCCATTAGCAACTTTATTTGTAAACGCTAAATTGGAATTGCTAAAAGCAGCTTTGATTAGACCACTGGTTGCATTTGTGAATTTATTTGTTTCAAAACCAGCGTTGAAAATATTAACTTCTCCCCCCCTGCCTTCGCCAAATGATTTTATAAAATTTGAAACCTGAGAAGGTGATCCAATGAAGGTGTCTTCGTTACTTGTAAAGCTAATTCCATCAACAACAATAGGTGTGCTTTCAGCTGATGCGCTAGACACATCATATGCGCATCTATATGTCGTGATATTGCCTTGACCAGACGCTGATAAAACCACATTAGAGCCACTTGCTCCCACAATGAATTTTATGTGAGATATATTCAAGTTAATGCCTAATGATTTAATTAGGATCATGCCGGCTGCATTTGTTGTTATGGTAGTTGTTTGAGCTGACCCTTTTGCTGAAGCAACTTGAGCATCCCAATTCATTTCACCATTAAACAAGCCGCGCAACAACTCAATGTCAGACGCACCAATATTGTGGTTGCCGGTCCCAAATTGAATGTTTACAGAATAACCACCATAATTCTTTGTACCTAATGCCTGAATTTTTGTGATAAGATCTGCAAAAGATTCAGCACTTGTTTTGGTGATGGTTGCTGGATTTGAAGTCAGAGATGTGTCTTGACCGCCCGTTCTCCAATCACCTGCCCCCAACTCTGTGTCGATAAGAGCTGCTATTTCAGATCCTGTTTGGTCATCCTTAGCGTTAGCCTCTACCCCGGTGAGCTTAGCTCTTTCAGCTGTAGTCATTTTTACGTGCGTGGCTGATTCATTTATCATATCAATGCTGTGCGATGCTGGGTGAGAGTATTGTGTTTTCCAATTCTCATTGCCGATAACAGCATCTACAGAAGCAACAACCTCAGCGTCCGTTCTTTGCGCTGGGAAAGAGTCATCTGAAGGATTGAATGATGAATCTATCATGTCAGCAAAATCAGCCCCTGTTGGCGTGTCGCCTGTCTCGAAAAGCGCTCTAAGCGCTGCTTTATTTCTTTGTGCCATTTATGTCTTTTTAAATTGTTATGCTATAATGTAAGTCTCACCAATTATACCGTCTCCAATGACGCTCGTTGTCGCTGGTGGCGTGACCCCCTCATCTACCCAAGAAAAGTCGTAATCGGTGTTAGAGTTCTTTTTAAGGATCTGCCCAGATGTTCCGCCCTTAAGCTTCTCAGTTATCGCCCTCAAGGCCTTGAGCTCTGCAACCATATTGATCACAGTCTCGCTGGAATAAGTTTCGGTGCCGGCAAACTTTTCCCCCGCATATTGCAGCACTACTTGGTTAGAAGGGGTAGTTGTCATGTCCTTGCGCCACCCGGTGTTTCCGAATAGAGTGTCCAGTAAAGCTTGAATCTCGCTACCTGTGTTTGCTGAGGAGCCAAGTTGTATATTCCCAAGCTTACCCACAGCAGTTTTCAGCGCCGATATTGTGTTTGCTAGTGATTCATTCACCTTAGTCTCAGTTCCACTATATTGCTCGTCTGCTGCCTTTAGTGTTATTTGGTCAGATACTATGGTGCTCAAGTCACGCTGCCAACCGGTGTGTCCAATTATAGCATTTATCAGAGCCATAATTTCAGCGCCGGTGTTTGTGGAGTCACCAAGATCGATGTTCTCAAGCTTGGTTTTCAAAGCGACCGTCAAGTGCTGCAAGTCACCCACGTTAGTTCCGGGTATAGCGTTGTGCTCAAGGCCGCTGATCAATGCTGAGTTTATAGCATTAACTTGGCCAAGGGTTACAGCGTGAGAGTTTTCAGAGGCATCTAAAATACTGAGAGGGAGTGTTAAAATAACCCCATCTTTTGTAACCTTAAGCACCTCTTGATTGCCAACCACGTGTCCTAGAGATATCACCTTGCCATCTTGTAGAGCGGCTAGTATTTTAATAGAGCCATCTTCATCTACAATTCTGGAACTCTTAGAATCGTCGTCTGGATTGGTGAATTTTATTAGAGAATCTTTTGATGTCTCAATAGAATCGGCCTTTATCGACCCATTCACTTCGACATTGCCATTCCAGGTCGTGTTCGCGTTTATCGTTTGATCAACATCTTTCCTAATAAAATTCAGGTTTAATGTTGGATCAATAACTTTTAAAACAAGTGTTTCTACTGCCATTATTTAGTTACGTCTTGAATTATGTTTATAGTTCCTGCTATATATGTTCTAACCGTGTCATCCGGGAAAGTGAATTGAATATCGTAATAGTGCTCTCCAGGTGTCATATTAGCCTTGAACTTACCTAACTCAAACAGTCCGGCAATAGACTCGGACTTGCTTATGCTGGAAGGACCGTATGCCGTTCCAAGTCTCAAGCTTGTTTTACCGTTCACGCCGCCCTCTTTGAAGTGGCAATCTATTCTAACGCCGGACAAGTCGATTGGGGTATCATTTACCTCAAGAATCATCTTGGCCCCGATAAACGTGTCACCTCTTATTGTGTCAGCTAAGTTATGCTCAATCAATTGATTTTCTGCCATACTTATAGTTTAAGTTATAATTAAATTCAACAAAAAGGCCACGCATTTTGTGATGTGTGGCCCACAAAAGCCGACCAATGGCTAGCTGATGTCTCTCCGAAGATTTATTGACACCACAGCATTGGCTCGGCACATCCAGGTCGTCACCTAGTTTATTTTTTAAATTTGATCACGTCAGCATCGTAGACCATATTTCATGTTTTATCCAGAGGAGTGGCTGTGTGATTTATACTTAATAATAGACAATCAAATTATTCGTTGGTTTTTTGATCTTGTTTGTTTTCAAAGGTCTCAACAAGCTTGTTAGCAACAAAACTCAATACTTGAGCCTCTTCCTTGCAATTTAGGTTCGTTCTGGTGGTTATCTGAGGAGTGATACTTCTCTGTCCAGACTCAAACATGCCACGGTTGATGCTTATCAACATCAATTCCTTTTTTGTAATCACTCGCCAAATCATGAGCATTTTTACCATGAATGGGTGATTTCTTCTAATGTATCCAATTGATTTCATTTTGGCTTTGAGATATTTTCTTTTGCCATAGCTTTTCTCTTTAATGTGGGCCACTCAGCACTTTTGCTGTCTTTTGCTTTAAAGTCATTCCAGACTTTGTGATCCCCGTGGTGATATAGCCCACAAGTGTCACACTTTTTTGGCCACCCCAGCTTTACAATTCCCACCAATTAAACGATGTCATTTGTTTAAGGTGGCCCCCTCTTCCCACTTGTCACGCGACCCATACGAAGCCGCTCCGCTGCCTTCATTGTAAACAAATTCCATTTTCTCCCCCTGTATTCTGTTCTCAATAGCAGTCTTTATCGGTGACACAGATACCCTGGGGATGAACCATGATTTCTCGCCTTGAAATGGCCCCCCGGCCAATTTCACATAGTAACCCCGGTTGTCTCGGCGAACTTCGTCTCCAATGTTGGCTTCTTCTACAATTCCAGATCGACCAGCTAATTCAGATAAGCCAATCGAGGTTAGATCACTTGATTTAGAAATTTTCACTAAGTCTCCAGGTTGTCCTTTATAAAATCCCATACGCATTATTATTTTATTGTTAGTAATTTGATGCTACAAACATAGCAAAAATAATCGGTTTGTCAAAGTTTTTTCTACGCTTGTGGAAAAATTAAATCAAATTCCTCCACCCGCCTTCTCTCTATTGACTTGATTACTTTACCATTCCACTTTCTCCAGGATGTGTATTCTTTTTTAATTTTAGCTAAATCTTTCTCACCATCCATAAGCAGCTTGGCCACGTTGCTGGATGGTGAGCCATCTTTGGGGCATATTAAGCGATATTGGCCAACATTATAGCTGAGTGTGCCCAACAGTAGCCTCGTCTTGAAATCGCCCTCAAAATAGCTCATTTTCTTGTTTAAATCTACCCTCAGTATTGAGTCAGCTTGTTGCTCGGTTACCGGGAGAGTTAGAAGCGAGTCTTCTGGGAGCAGCATGTGACCATATGAAATATACGGATAATGTTCTGGTCCGTGTATTGTCTCGTACTTCTTAATAACTTCGATTACGGCCTCATATAAGGCGCTATCTTGTCTTTCTTGATAAATAGCCTCGATCTTATCAAAGGCTCGCTTATTATTCATTCTAACAGTCATTACTGCGTCGTCTCTCAGGTTGTTGGCCTGGAAGATTGATGGAGCCACAATTAAGAGCGCCAATAGTAATTTTCTCATTCGATTGTTTTTCGTTAATACTAATTAATCACAATTTGTGGTTCGACAAAATGGCTGGTTATGGTGTCATTTATTTGATACATTCCACTTGGCAGCACAATCGATGGAAGATTTTGAAAGCCGTGTCTGAATTTACCACTATCACTATCAATAGCAAAGTACTCGCTGTGTGTATCGCTGTACCTAATTATCTTCCCCACCACGAATGGTGTTTTTCCATCAATTATTGGGGTTCTACTTGAACACGCTTGCAGGGTTGCGAGTATAAACGCTAAATAAAATAACCTCTTCATACGCTATAATTTATTCGTTAATAAACCATCTCAACTGGCCGCCACTCTTGGTTTCCCTTATTGCTACGCCAAAGTTGCTGGAGCTGGTTGATTGTTTTGCATGTAAATTCATTAATATCGACTTGAACACCTTTGAAGCGTAAGTTCATTGTTGGCTCCCAAAATTCTGATGATGTAAAGGTGGCAGTGCTATCGCCACCTATTCTACAAATGTTGCCATCTCCTTCTTCCATAATCTACTCTTTTAGTTTAAAACTTCTCTCAATAACAATCTCTTGGTGCGGGTTAGCATTCCAGATCTTCACCGTTGCTTTTGGCTTCCGGATTAGCTTCGGCAAAAACCACTTGCCCTGGCGTTCCATAGCCCCCACATAATAAATGGTATCTCGACCCTCAATGGTCATATCAATTGAATCCGGCTGCAAACTTACAAAACCTTTTGCACAATACCAAGGGTTTTTCCAATTAAATGTTTTAACCACGTAAAAAGTGTCGGTTTTGTAAATAGTGGTGTCCCGGAGCTCGGTTTTGATGCGTACCCTGGAGGTGGACAATGCCTTAGTTAGCTGCTCAACTTCTTTTGTTTTTAGCTGGAGGGAGTCGTGTAATACGGCTTTCAGCTTGGCATCACTCTTGATCACCTTGGTTAGTGTGCCGCGCTCCACAATGAGCTGATTGTAGCTATCAGATACCTCGGTGTTCAATTCAAGCAATGTCTCTTGGTTTCCCTCAAGGACCGCTTTTTCTTTTCTCAATCCCCTGTTGTTGCCAACCAACGCTGATACAGCGAGTGTCAGCACAACGATGATTCCGATCAAATAGACTTTTGTTTTCATAAGCATTTATTTGTTTTCAAATTTATTTTTGACTAATGTTGATTTTCCATGTCTCATGACTAGCTTCATTTTGGATCCACTGTTTTTAAACTTGCCTCTTGTTTTCATATGCTTAAATTTAGTTGTCAATTAATAACTTGTGGCTTGGCTGCAATAGATTATAATTACCTCTCCAGCCATTCACTTTCTCCACATAATTGGCGCCACCTACCGCGATTACAGCGCCTCTATCTACCCATTCACCTAATGAGTGATGTCCATATAAGAAGTGAACAAGAAACTTGCCTTTGTGGACAGACGTTATTTTGGCACCCATTAGCTCGGCCTCATCCCCATTCCATGTGAATGGAAACAATATGAAGTCACCGGGCTTCATCTCATCCAGCAATTTATTTTTAATGAACTCAGCCTCGCTTTTTGCAATGTGGCACTCCTGCTCTTCGCTGAGCAAGCATCTGGTGGTAAGGAAATACCGATGGGATAGGTATTCTTTTACGTCATTCGGAACCTTGCCCCAAAAATCTTCTACCTTTATCATACGCTCTTCATTTAGTAGTTAAATCAATAATGGTTGCAAACATACGAATTAAATCCGACGATTGCAACCATTTTGCTAATTATTTCATTTTTTAATTATCGATGTGATCAGACAATGTTCCAAAAATCATTGTCTATCAATATCGCTTCAAACCCACCAGAAACACCAGTGTTGTTTGCCGAAACATTTTCACATGTGAATTTTATATCAGACAATTCACGCACTACTTTTGGTATCGAATAAACAGCTCTCCAATGAGAGCTGCCACCGCTATTAACTGACACCCTCCTCTTTACCCTAAATAGCCCACCGGGCTCACGTATTTTAAGTGTCATTTCAGCATTGCCGTCTACACCTCTACTTATGGCCACAAACCCCTCATTATAAATAAGAGTTTTGCCCTTTGGGACTCTATACACAACCATCTCTGTTTGCAGAGATGAATTACTAACATGAGCCCTTATTTTTGTTATGTCTGTAGGCACACCAAGCGTCAGTGGTGTATCTACATAAATATATACATCACCAACTGTGGGATTTGCCCCCAAAATAAATGCCCTGTGAACCATTGACAATGGCGAATTTAGAGCGACTCTATTTTGACCTGATAGAGAAACTGTCTGCACAACCTCATATCCAGATATGTCTAAACCCTCCACTTGAACAGACATTTCGTCTAAATCGCTTGAGCTTGAAATTGAATCAATGTCGTCTGTGATGCTGTAATTGTACACGCCACCAAATGACCAAACGTCCTCTGGATCTGATGTTGTATCTATATCTGGATTTTCACCGAACTTTGATAAGCTGCTAACACCATAAACAGAGCCAATTGCCACCTTTGTCATAAAAGATTTTGAGTCCATCAGGCTAAATATATCAGACACAAAGAACTCACTAGTTGATGATATAAAATCAATGATAGATGAATATTTATCCCCACTTCTATTCTTAGATATATCAGTGACAACCCCACCAACAAATAAATTAATAGATGGTGAGCTTGACGACAATACATCCACAACGTCTCCAGTCACACCCAAAAAATACTCACCAGGCTCTGGATTTACTTCTCTATTTAGATCGCCACTTTTAGAAAAAACCCACTTGTTTTTGTCTTTAAAGAAATACATATTTTAATATTTAATGGTTAAATTTCTTCATGATCTATGTCAATCGCGCTATCCACCTGCCTTGGCAGCTCAGGGACAACCAAATTAAACACCACACCGCCCTCCTGAGAGCCGTGGTTTACATTTATCTCTTTTGGCTTACTTGCTCCGATCATATCATTTATGACCTCTGATGCTTTGATAGCTACATTCCTACAAGCCGGAACGCCATTTATCTCGCCAAACCGATTCACATATTCAGCCTCCGACATCTCATCACGGATAGCTGTTAGTGTCTGGATGTTCTTGAATTTCTCAACCTTCAGCAACAACTCAAACTCCTCCATCTGCTTATTAATGTAATCAACCATGTGATCCATTTTAAGCAGCTTCCTGGCGGAGTGCCCAGCCGTTGATGGTGTGTTGCAATCAAAAATCTCCATGTAACATTTGGCCGGGTTGCCTTGAATTTTCTTATCCCCCCAGATATACAAGTCAGCAAACTGCTTGTGTTTTGGTGGCATATCGTTTTTCATAGCTAATGCATCAACCTCGGCTTGTTCGCGCTTCTCAGCTGCTCTTTCTTTGTTCATCTGAATCATGCGCTCAGACCTACGCTTTCGATCTCTTTTTGAGACCTTTATTTTAGACCCTTCAGCCAGTTTCTTTTTCTCTTGATCCATACATAATTACAAGTTTGATTTTACAAAAAAAGCCAGTAGATAGACATCCACTGGCTTCTACTTAATTGTCTTTACCCGGCACACTATTCATGAGATTAAAAATCTTCTGAGGCATTTCATCTATCTTCTTAGAAAGATCTCTTACCTCCACCTTTGTGGCTAAATTCATCCAAGACTCCTCCAGCTTCTCAATTTTATCATTTAGCGACATATTTTCTTTTTTTAGTGCCGCTATCTCAATATCGTGCTGTGCATCTTTTATTTGCATCTTTGAAAAGACGCCAAGTGGGACTGCGATGAACGTCAAAACAGCCATAATTGTCACTATCTTTTTGCTATTCATGAATGTATGATTTGTTTGTTATTTCATACTTATAAATAGATTCAACGCGTCTATATTGGTTATCAACCTTTATTCATTAACTGTTGCATTAGCAGCTCTTTGAATGAGTCCCCAATTCCTTTTGTCACAGCATCAATGTCTTCTGTTGTTTTGATTAATTCCATATTGAATTTGACAGACAGGCCATACCCAGTTATCTCGGCCAATGACTCATTTGTTTTTGGGTGAACAACAACAACTTTTCCTTTGCTGGAGATTTCGTTGAATGTTATTTTTCTTTCTATCCCCATATCAAAAGCTCCAATGATTACGTGTTTTCTTTTTCTCCTCAACATCTCCCCCATCAACGGTACCACCAGTAGCTCGAAGTCTATTGGCACTTACCCTGACAATATCAGCGGTTGCTTCCACATCACCCATGGCATCGTGAGCATCAAATAGATCAATATCAAGGCGTTCAGCTATATCACCAAGCTTGTAAGAAGTGACACTTTTATTGTTGGCCCAAATTAACCTGGCTAGATCTGTGGTATCGAGGGTTTTCAAATCCCAACCATAGAAGCCATCAACTCCAGCAAAAACACCTTTTAGCTTTGTTTTTGTGAATTCAAATATCTGATAGATAAACCCAACATCAAATCTTATGTTTTGACCGATCACTATTGGCACTGTATCCCGGCCCTTGGTTAGCATAGACTTCTCGGCAAAACTCACAATGTCTGCCACAAGTTGCTCCAACGGAATCCCCTTATCATAGCACATTTCCTCCGTTATTCCGGTGTACTTCTTGGTCATATTCCAGTCATACTCCATCAAAGGGGGCTCGTCATTCTCTTCAGACTTCTTTTTCCTGACAACCGCTTTCTTCTTGCCGACTTCAACCTTGTGGTATGGAATAACGTAATTCTTATATGAATCTATTATCTCAAATGTGTCAAGCCTGATGGCCTGCATACCTAGCTGGGTGATTCCGTGTTTCTTTGGATCCAACCCACCTGTTTCAAAGTCGAGCACAATGGCGGTAAAGATTTTGTTTACTTCTGGTGCTGCCATACGCGTAAATTTAATACTCTGCTTTATAATTACAATCAGCAAACGGCACAAAGTCTGTCTTGCTACCTAATATGTGTTGGATGATTGAATCGATCATGTTTTTTGTGACCCTCAGCCCAACACTTGAGTCTACAACGTAGTCGAACTCAGATAGATCAAATGTGAACATGGCTTTGTCACGATCAATTCTGGCTTGATCACCTGACCTTTCAAGCCGAATATGCTCCGGACATGTTATTCTAATCGTCACAATGTCATATTTGTGACCAAAGTTCTTTTTTAATATATTGACACCGCTCTCATCAATAACGTATGTATTCAACGGCATAACGTCATCCTTCACACAGCAATATCTATAATCGCCAAACTTGGTGTAGGCGATCATATCAAATGGATCTATAGCATCAAATTCACCCTTTGATAGGAACTTGTGACAAAGTGGCTTCCCAGCTTTCTCATCAGCCAGCTCACCTGGCCTTTTGGCACGCTCTGTGTACGACTTGATGAGGTCAATACCATAGGCCTCACCAATGTACTTTTCTATTCTTGTTTTGCCAGAAGCAGACTCCCCAACAATACAAATTATCAGGGGCCTGCTTTTATCAATTAAATTTATCACTTACTGCACTTTGTTAAATAGGTAATCAATCACATCTGCTACTGTTTTAACAGAGTCAAAGGCCCCGTCTGGAATTGCGATGGAAAACTCATTCTCCAAGAGTATCATCAATTCAATTTCATCCATGCTATCAAAGCCGCAATCATTTTGTAGCCCGTGATCTTCTTTGATATTTACCATGGCCATAGAAGACTTTTCAGCAATCATCGGAAGTACAACTTTCTTAATGCGATCCCGCTTCAAGTTGTACAAAGCTCTGTTGATGGTCCCCTCGGCCTCATCGAATGGGCCATACGCCTCTTCCTGGGTAAGCCACTCATACATAGACTTAAGCCCAGCTTCGTATGATTCGCCCTTAAATGCGGACCCTTCGTTGAATGATTTGTTTGCTTTATCGATTACTGCATCGATTTCCTGTTGTGTTCTTACAATCTGTTTCATACGCTTTTATTTAAAATGTTGTAAATATGTGTAATATAGCTACAATTTGTTCGCAATACTTTTGCACAAATAAAGTTGCCCTTTCAAACTTGGTTTGCTTTACCGTTTGTTGTTCTTCGATGAACAAGCTTACATCTCCGTCATTCATAATTTAAAGATTTTTCTTATAAACAGTGGCAGCTTAGCTACAGAATTCTCCATTTTACTTAACCGGTAAACGTTCTCCCTAAGTTTGTCAGATAAGACCATGTAGTATTCAGCCTCTTTTTGAGCTTCAACTACAGCTTTTTCTTTGGCGTCACCGTTTATGTGGATGTCTGTGGTTATTGATGAGTAACCAAAACTCATGCCCCCACATACATGTGAGCAAACAGATTCTTTTCTATCTAAAAACAAAACTTGCTTAGCTTCCCTAATTTCATCAAGCAGCTTCTTAGCTGCAACAAGCTCTGTGTACTCTTCAAATGTTATCCCACTTACTTCTTTTTTCATATGCTTCCAATTTTAAGATTTCCATTACTTATCGCTTCTTCCACCATATATTCAGCTGAATCAAGCACGGATATCGCTGTCACAAATGATTCTTTTGGTAGAAACTCTCCTATTTTATCCTGGAGTGGGAGGTGTGCATCCGGCACCGAGTAATATTGTTGGATCAATGGGATGCTTACCTCCGCTCCAAGTATGAGCTCTAAGCAGTGCTTTAGTGCATCAGCTTTATCTAAAACCACCAAAACCAATTCTTTTTAGCATTCTTCTCAGCTAACAGAGATTTGATTTGAGCATCTTGTTTGTTGATGGTGTTAGTTAGTCTGTTGACTTTTGATTTTAAGGACTCTATGAGACTACTGTCTTCAATGGCTCTATCTTTAAGGATTTTTGCCTCCTCATTCATGCCATGTATTGCTTCCGCCATCTCAATGACTTCCTCATTGCATGATCTAACTTTTATCCCTGGGTTGTCACAATGGTCATATATCACCACTTCAGGCGCACCATTTAGGCGCATCTCTTTTTCGATTTCAAGTAGCTCATTTAGCCTGTCGAACGACAAACCTTTCACTATTAAGTTTTTATTGTCTCTCATAAGCTATAAATTTTTAAACTCACTGCAAATATAATCAAAAACTTCAGAACTGCAAATTTTTACCTCATTTTTTTGCAAGAAAGAATAATCATCCACAATCATCTTGCTGAAAATTAGTGGTCTTACTTCTGCGATAAAATCCATATTTTGAATATAATCAGATAGAGCTGTTCGTTCTCCAACTTGCTCCCACCTCCAGGAACACCCATTTCTGCCGTAAATATTGGCGCAGTGGTATGTTATGTTTCTGGGGTCATCCATGAGCTCTTTGTCTGTTCTGGAGATGATGTGGGAGTGGGTTAAGTTATGGGTGGCACCACACCCGGTGCAGAAGTGATCATCATTGGCCGCTTTTTGCTCGTACACTCGGTGCATTGATGATTCCTTGCAACGCTGAACGGGGGCACGTTTCCGAACCCCCGTTTTGCGCACTAATGGCGTCTTTCTTTGAATCATAAAAGCGTGGTGTATGATTTAGTCCACTTGTTTAAAACAATCATCTGACGCTTGCCTCTGCCATTAATTATACATGAAGCATAGGCCCATCCAGACAGCCCTTTGTTGTACCCATGGTCCATTGCACAAGAAATCCCCACTTGGTAGCACCCGCCGGTGATTGATGGCGTGTGGCTATGGCCAATAACCGACTTGGTGGATAGCTTGGCCATCGCTTTCACGTTGCCCCTGCTTCCATTGGCACCTTTGTGCCCATGCATTCCAAGCTCAATGCCATACTTTATATAGGAATCATTTACTCCTAACGCTTGGATGTTTTTGTATCTACCATTTATAATGTATGGAACAATACCATCCGGACACAATCCATCCAGAGTCCACCCAAGAAACCGCACAAATGTTCGGGCGTTTTTAATGTTGTCCCTCCAATCACCCTGAGTCATGGCCCGCGATAAAAAGTCGTCATGATTTGAGCCAACAACAATTGTCTTCTTCATTCGCTCCTCGAACCACAAAAGCTCCTCATGCATTTGATCGATCTCTTTGTCAATACTATCCCTACCAGCTTTTTGTAATTCACTCTGAACAATTGGATCCTTTATGTTGTGTAAATTCAACGATTCAGAGTCGTACACATCATGCAATATGGCTTCTGAGACACTTAGATCAGAGCACACGCCCCTAAAGGCTTTAGTGACACTCTCATCTTTTTGCGCGAAATGCGAGTCTCCAAAAACCATAATTGGGACTTCTTCGGTGGCAACTTCACCACCTTCAACTCGGAATATCAAATCATTGAATGTGCCATCCTTGTGAGCTGAAACATTTCTGCAATGAACAACGTCATCGCTTTCAATTTCCACCACTATAAAGCCGTGTGAGTGGTGCTCAGCAGCGCGCCCACCAGCAACGCTTTCTGTAAAAGACGGAGCAGTAACACTACCAGTCGAGTACAAAAATTTTTGATCTTGTTCTGGCAATACGGGCAATGATCTGAATTCTATCTTCGGGGCACCAACAATACAGCTCCTCTTGTCACCAAACAATTCGATGCCGTTGGTCGGGTTAGGCGATGTTGCCTGCACCTTCAAATCACCCAACACCTCCAAATGCTTATGCAAAGTATGCCTGGAGGCAGTTAAGTACGGGTGAACCGCTTCATCCCAGAATTCCCCATCAGTGTGCCAAACAGATGTTGGGTTCCGATACCTGGTGGCGATTATCATTATTTCAGCGCCAATGTGGTCAGCGTAGGCCTCCATATTCAACAGCAAATCTTTATTGGCTGGAGAAGCGTTTTGTGCCGATGAAATTAGATACCGCTTTGCTTTCCTAAACGTGTTATTCTTCGCCTTTGAAAACTGACTTGATTTAATTGGCGACTTGATTTGCTCGGCCCACCCGGACAGCTTTTGCCTATCAACCTCCAGGTGCTTTTCTAACACCTCAAATTTCTCATCCTTTGTTAGATTAGAGTTTCCGGATATACGCTTTATGAGCTTGGCAGCATCACTTGGCACCTTCTCAATTGGCTCCTTTTTTGGCTTCTCTTTTTTGGCTTTCTCCAATTTTGGCCTGGATGCCTTGATTGCTTTCCACTCTTCGGTGGTAGTTCTTGGCCTATAAACTTTTGGGTCTAAACCCTTTAGCGGCTTAAAAGTGTTCTCAGACATACCTCTTATGGCCATTAGGGTCAAAATGTCGGCCTCTGATAGATGCTTTCTTACCGTGTTCTCTGGTTCTTTGCTCATACGCTGTTGTTTATATTACTTCAATTACTGTTTTTGATCCCCCAGACAATACATTGCACTTTGAGTAATCGTTGTACTTGATTACTCCGGAGATTACCACAATCTTATCTTTTGAATGTATAAGTTTTGGCCTATTGTTGGACCACGCGTCATTCCACAATGAATACTCCATCACTTCATTGTTTTGCTGCAACATAAGCTTACCGCAGATATATTCCTTGCCTGACTGCTTGCCCTTTCCAGCCATCTCAGTGACCTCAATTACGGTGGCGCATGTCACAAACCTTCTGCTCTCATTGTCTTGATCTAACGCTTCCTTAAGTGATAAATAAGATATTTTCTTCACCTCTTTCTTGGCTTCTGATCCATTATAGATTCTTCTGTAATCTATGGCCCCAAATCCAGACACTTCAATCTGTTTTCTCACCCAAAAATGGGGTAACCCAACTCCATCCACCGGAAACTCTTTCTCCGGAATGCCGGCTCCACCAGACAGCTCAAACAATCTCTCAACAACAAAATATCTCTCAGGAGTTGTTTGCACCTCATTGCACTTATCAAAACAGCCCGCCAGGACCATGTTTTTCATAACCCTTATGTTGATGGGATTAGTGAATCTACCACCTTCACTCTTTACCTTCTCTTTCATCGCCATTGTTCTGGCCTGAATGCGTATAAAGAAGTCATCAAATGATTTAAATGAACCAAACTCATTTCTGTCATCGATAATAGTTTGGACAGCCTTAGCTCCAACAAATTTGATTCTGGAGATTGACCAGAAGATTTCATCCGTCTTGTAGTTGACAGCAAATTTTGTTTCAGATTCATTTACATCAGGGGGCATGATTCTACAATTTGAAGTCTCAACCATCTCCCCCATCAGATTTTTTATGTCATCATCATCATCAGACTCTTGCATCCCAATTGTATAAAATGCCGTTGGGAAATTAGCTTTTATCCACGCTCCATCATACGCAGCCAAACCATATGCCGCCGCGTGACTAAGGTTAAATAAGTACGACCCAGACGCCTCAATCTTATTCCATATGCTTTCAGCATCCTTGCTTGGGCACCCCTTTTTACCTGCCCCGGACATAAAGAGCTTCTTCATGGCTTTAACTTTATCCATTTTCTTTTTGGATACAACCTTCATTAGTGCAGCTGCTTCTGCCGGCTTAAATCCACCAACATCCTTGGCGATGTTCATAACTTGTTCCTGGAGGACAATTAGCCCATATGTATTTTTTAAGGCGTCATAAGTCCCCCAGTCATAAATCGGTTCAGCTTCACCTCTTTTAAATATCACATAGTCCTCATGAGCGCCGGCTGTCATGGCTGCCGGTCTGTACAGGGCATTGGCTGCGATTAGATCGTTGATATTGTCTGGCTGAATTTCTTTCAACAACTTCGTCATGCCTGAGCTGGAAAATTGGAATACGTTCTGAGTGTGCCCCTCACCAAGCAAATCATACGCCCTCTTATCATCTAATAAGTGCGTGTGAATAACTTCCATTGTCAACTTGCCGCCACCAAATGGCTTCATGATTTCAGCAACTCTTTCTGGAAAGTTTTCGTTGATTTCCCTCAATGCACCACCAAGCTTCATAAGTTCCTTTGTAGACAAAACATCGAGCTTTAATAACCCAACTTCCTCAACAGAATACCCATCGTACTCACTTACAAGCTGACCATCCATCATCCGGATTGGTAAATAATCAAAGCACTCAACACGCTTGCCATTTTTAAACTTAGGCGTTATGATGTATGCTGATGCGTGTACACTGGTTGCCTTTGGTTGAAACATCAGCGTTCTCATGTCCTCAATTACACGCGGGTAATCTTGAGCAAACTTCTTTAGCTTTTTGTTTTTCAAACATGTCCTAAAGAACTCTGTAAAACTCATTCCAGCTTCTTTGTCAGGGATTGTAGCTGTCATGTAATTTGTTAATGATGATGGTACGCCATTGATGCGGCCAACATCTTTGATGACAGCTTTGATTTTTAAAGTGGTGAACGTTCCAGCTGCGAAGCAATTGTGAGTCCCATCAGCATCATATTTACTTTTAAGGTAGTCCTTCACCTCTTGCCTCCTATCGCTCTGATAATCAGAATCAATGTCAGGCAGTGCCGCCTCCCCCTCCAATAAAAACCCCTCATCAACGAATATATCAGCGACTTTCTTTTTTGATTTGGCAGTGTTGATTTTTACACTTTTAACCTTCATATGCTATATCTTTAATTTCATAAATCTCATCGCGTTTATCCATCAAAATCTCATCGCCATCCTCAATTTCGTCTGCAAAAACAACTATCTTTTCGTTGCCCCTCATAACCATGAGCTCAGAATCAATATTGATGTCCATGAACTTTCCATCATCAAGCTCTACAGTGACATAATCACCACCTTCACCTATCTCAACATCGTCACCAACAACACATACATCTTGCTCAACCAAGCCACATCTTTGGGGTGTAAGAAAGCGTTCAAATAATAGCTCATATGTTATGGGATCAATTGTGATAATTCCAAGCAGATAAGATACCAAACATCCACCGGCAGACCCTCGACCTGGAGATGTGTTTATATCATTGTCATGAGCATAATTTATGCAATCCCTCGCCGTCATAAGAAAGTAATCAACATTATTGGTCGACTCGATCACATAAACCTCGTCATCAAGGCGCTCCCGATACTTCTCCTCTTTGCCTTCCGGGACCAGCTTTTCAAATCCTTCCTCTAGCTTATCCAAGAATAATGCCCTATTGTCACCCCTGTAGATCCCAAACTCTTCCGGAGATTGTTCGTATTCTGGAGCATATAATTTCCCAGTCTCAATCCTGGCAGTCGCAGCATTGGCTATTTTATGGGTGTTTTCAATAACTTCTTCTATTAGGTCATAGAGAGCATCATCACCATGTGGGTCATCCATCCACCCACTAAACAGCGGCCTTATGGTTGCAATATGATCATCAATGTGCTTATAATACTGATCACCGCTCTGCAAATGCGCTGTGCCGTGGGCAATTTTATTTAGGACCACCTTATTTCTAGCGTCATCCTTGTCCAGGTAATAGTTGTCACATATAAGAACTGGAGGGATTGTGTTTTGCCACTTTTCCAAATACAGCTTCATGGCCTCCAAGATCATCACATCAAACCGGTCAGCCTTGTACTCAGTAAGATCGAATTGAAAATACACTTGATCAAAGCTTTCTTTTATTTTTGACACAATCTCGTCTGTAAGGTGTTCTGGAGAGAGTTTGTCGAAAACAAAGCAGTTGCCAGCACCCCGGTTGCATAACTCTTCTATGTCGATGTGGGGATCACTGTGATTATCTACCATTACAGCTTTCTGGATGCGCAACATATGCGCCCATCCTTCGTCTGTCAGGCAATACACCTTACCGCCAAACTTGACGGCTGAATGCGGCTCTACGGATGACTCGTTCTCAAAACCATCTATCATCACTTCGGGCACCCTGACTTCGAGAGAATATCCAAAGATTGGCTTAATTCCAGCTTTATCACACGCCTTCTGAAGCACTAATGTTCCAGCCAACGTGTTCTGATCACATATACCGACAGCCTCATGGCCGAAGAATTTAGCTTTTTTGACCCATTCTTCCGGCAGATGGGAGCCGTTTAGCAGCTCAAATGGTGAATGTATGCCTAAATTTATGTAGTCAGTAGAATGCTTTCTATCGCAATCGCCGATGTACTTCAATATCTTCAGCTCAACATCTTCCCGGAGGTCGATGTAATAAAAGTTCTTACCCCATAAAACAATAGCGTAGAAAACTTCGTCATCAATAAGCTCCCGGACCGGTATCGGTAATTGCAACTCAAGCTCATCTTCACCCTTGAATAACTTATCAATAGATCCACTATCAAAGATATATAAATCGCCAAAGTTTGGTATATGCACGATATCATCTCCGTCATACTCGAATTTGAGGCGATTGTCGTGCATCCATTGCTCGAAAAGCTCTACAAATTCATCTCTCATGCGTTCTCCATTAAAAATTTATCAATATACGCTCTGTTGAAGTTGTACAACTGAGTGAAGACCATATCATTCTCACCAAGCGTTATCTTCTCAGTTTGACTTCTTTCTTTGGCTCTTGTTGATCTAAATGTAATTTCATTTGTCTCAACATTGAATCCTGTTATGAATACACTGGCCTCACCTGGGGCGACTGGCACCATTTGAATTACTCTTCCCATAAGCTATGATTTTACTGGTTCAAATCTCTTATTAAATTCATAAATAACAGTCTCTCTATCGCTCCTTGATAGATTTGACTTCTTGTCGCATATCAGCCTATATTCGTCAACAAGATAAACACCTAGATCTTCAAGCTTCCTCATTGGTTTTTGAAGCTCTGAGTTAATCATAGATACAACCAACGCAGCCATACCATTGCGTGGAACACTTCTCCTTCTTTTTTGCTTCTCCTTGTATGTGACCCCATTTATTTCAAACGTAATCATAAGCTATTTATTTTTACGACGACTCTTTCGAGCCACCTTGTTTTTATTTCTCCTCTTAGTTATCTCTTTCTCATTAAAACCCTCCTTAGTAGAGCTATTTCTCCAGCCATCATTGTCTTTATCTACCCAGTGGTCAATTGGATCTAAAATTTGTTCATCTTTAAATGTGATAAGTTGCTCGCGAGTAAGGCCGCTCTCAGCCAAACTTCTCATCTTAGCACCAGCCTCACACGCTGTTAGGCCGCACTGACCCATGGCGTCGAAAGCTCTTTTTATGTCATCGACGCGCTTCATTGACTCACAAAACAAACCACCTCCAGCACCAACAGTTGCTATTGCATGTGCTAATGCGCGATCTCTTTCACCGGCATTGTGTAGGAATGACTTACCCACAAGACAAGCATCAGCACCTGGAGTGTGAATTAATATTGGCTCTGATAGGTGTCTTAATTTAGCCGCACCAATCAGCCCTATAATTGATTTTTCAACTTTAAATCTTGCATCCATAAGCTCTAATTTTCAGCAATGATAGGTAAAATATTTTACACTGGCAAATTAAATCTTCAATTTTTCAATCTGAACTTTGTTTATGTTGTACCATCTAGGTGTAACCAAGTGATCCTTAAATACATCAAACATATCAAAAAATTCCATATCATCGAAGTCAGTATCTTCAAATGGAATGTCAGCAATGAAGCAATTAAAATATTTATCCAGCGTTTTTGATATCTCCTTTATCTGGCCAACTGCATCCGGGTCAAATCCCAGGATTATATTCTCAACCCCCTTACTTTGCAGCTTCCATATCTGCGTGTCAGAGACTTTCTTTCCAAACGTGGCCACCGCAGTCACATGCGGATTATCATATAAATCAAGTTCCCTGGTAAGCGCAATCACATCAAATATGCCCTCAACCATTATTACGGTCCTAGTCTCGCCCTCAATAACGTTGTCGAAGTTGTATAGGAGCTTAATGAAATCGTTGTCGGTCGAGTTCTTGTAGCGCATTATCTGGAACATGTCGTTCTTCTTTGCTTTCCGGTTGTACTTCTCCAGCTTCTTTTTGCTCCAAACGTGTCTGGAAACATATCCAACCACATCTCCAGCATCAATTATTGGGAAAATCACGTACCCTTGGAACTTAAAGTAATTGGATGTTCCGACCTCAAAGTACTTATAATCTAACTCCTCAAATCCTCTCTCGTCAAGATAACCGGTTTCATAAGTTCGCTTGTATTCTTCCGGAAGGTCCACAGTGAACAACTCATCATCAACCTCCAGCTCTTCCTCTTTGTCGAATAACCCCTTGGCCTCAAATGAGCTTTCAGATAATTTCATGGTATCGCCTGGAAGGAGATCTAGGCGATTGAGGTGCTTTAGAAGTGGCTCAAGTTCGCGGCTACCGCATCCATTGGAAAAACAGTTGGAGGCAAATTTCTTTTTGCGGCCATACTCCTTACCTATAAATACGCCAAACTTACCGCGCTTTCCACACCAGGGGCAGTCGGAAACAATATTCTTCCGACCGCCGTCTACCTTACCCTTCAGCTCTATTTTAAGTTCCTCAATTAAGAGGTTTTCTTCATCAGTGGTTAGCTGTCTCATTTTCCTCCTGTCCTACTTTGTTGTAATTTACACTGACAACGTTTAACTGACTCTTACCAGCAGCGTTGCTTCTCTGGTCTTTCTCGCAAATATTGGTCCCAAAAACAACCGATGGAGAGCCAGTTGTGACAATCCAATTTTTATCAATCTGACTTACGTGACTATGTCCTACTTTTACTTTATTTACTTCCATATCTCTATATTTTAATTATTTTTATTAGTTAACTGTCTCACTGTTAATCGAAATAGTGGTTTCCTATGAGCTTAAATATAGACTCAGCAACGCTTTTATTTGACTTGTTGAATATAAGCTCCTCATTTATGTAGAATTCAAGTTGCTTTGGCTTGTCGTATCTTGATTTTAGAACTCTAACTTTCTTCAAATCACTTGCAACAACAATGATTAGATTGGCTATCCGATATGCCTCAAGTGAGACGATATTTGAAAAGTCTTGCACTGTTAAGTCGTCAAAACATTTTTCTTCGCCTGACGGCAGTTTTCTTAGTTGATCCTCATTTAATATTATAATCATATCTCTATATTTTAAAGTTCGATTGCAAACATACGAAAAAACCCGGAGACCACCAAATGGAACCCGGGTTAATTTTACTTTTTATTTTTACTTGGTTTTTCATCCTTTCCAGCTTGCGCGTTCTTCACAACTTCCAACCTCTGTATTTGCATCGTTCTCTCTCTGTCGTAATAAACTTCATTATCGTAATCAGTGGCGATTTTAAATGTGCCGCCTTTCTTGGTGAAACGAGATTTGGCGACATGCAACCTTTGTTGGTTGTCGTTGCGCTCATCCTCCGTTTGGTTTAGAGAAATAAGCCAAGTTAATGGCCTGACTATACCTTTTGCTTCTGCGGCGTTGTATTCAGTTAAAACATTCTTTGGGTCATTTAACCACTCTCTGTCGCTAATTGTAGCCTGAGTTGTGGTGCATAAAAAACAATTCTCATCTCCAGCTATGTCCTTCAAATCATTCACCACAGCAATCCTCTTATGTCGCTCATCCTTTGGTTGCCAATTCTTTCCAGACGCATCCGTGAGGAGGTCCATTGAATCGATAATGACCATATCAGGGTTCTTCCCAGTGGCCTTTCTGTATTCAGCAATGCCATTTACAATATCGATTGTTGATACCTGGTTGTTGAATCGTGGGAAAGCCCTAACCCTGATCGTTCCACTAATATCAGCCAACTGCTTCTTGACTCTTTTTAGCTGATTTGGGGTCAATCTAGCCTTCTCAAAGTTGAAAGAGTTTTCTTCTATCAAGCCGCCAGAGTAAGCGTCTAAAACCTCCTCTTTTGACCCTTCAAGCTGGAAATGGAGAACATCTAACCCATCAGCCTGAGCAGCGCACTTACCAACATGTCTGGCGATGTGTGATTTACCAACACCTGAACTAGCCAAGAAGCACGCCACCTGGCCGCGCAAGCTGCGACCATCGTTCAAAGCATCCAAGTCATCAATATAGAACCTATTTACAGGGGTGATGTTTGATTGAGACTCCATTTGGTTCTTTATGGCGTTCTCAGTGTGTCTTTGCTCGAACGTGGAGATCACTTCCACAAACGCCTCACCTTTTAGAGTAAACGACTTCAGCCACTCTGAGTGCTCGATCATCAACGCCTGAGCTTCTTTCTTTGCGCTTTTCTTGTATAGCTGACCAAACTCCTCGTACACCTGAGCTGACTTCACATCAATAATAAACTTCTCCAGATCATCAATCAATGCCTCCGGGGTGCCTGGATAGTCGTTGTCACGAACTTCAGAAATTAAATCAACAACGTCTTCCCCATCATCATTGTCGAACTTTTGCATCAACTTGCCATATGAAATCGGCTCCTTATATGCTTTATAATGCGACCTTATTGCCGCGTGTAATTTTTGGAATTCTTTATCTGGTAGGAATTCAGGCTTAATGTGATCAGACACTATGCCGGTGATCATTGCATTCTTAAGGGCTACAAAAAAAAGCTCTTCTAAAAACGCCTCTGATAATGTTATGTTGTCACTTTTGTTTTTTGCCATACGCTATTTGCTTTTGTTTGAATCCCTAAGCCGATGCAGCTCAGGATTTGATCTTTTAATTAAATCTTCACATTCTCTTGAATTGTCACACTTCTGACATATCGGTGATGCTGGAGTGAATAGAGTAGTTTGAGATAAGCACAATCCAAACCCAGCATCCGTATTTAGCAGCCTAGCCTTCGTTCTATCCTCAGCGATTATATAGATAAACTTCTTCAGTGGGTGCTCCTTGAGATCAACAAATTTAGCTTTCAGCTCTTCTCGACCCATGCCAAATTTCTCTTTTAACCATATATCTTGATAGTATCTAACGCCGCTTTTTGAGGAGTAAAATCTATCAATGGCCTTTGGACCGAACGCCCACAGTACAGTGAATCGATTCCACCTTTCAGCATCTCTCCACAGATACGCTTGATGGAGGCAAAAATCAACCAATACACCCAGCGAAACAATTCTTTCCTTGTCTGTAAAACTATCAGAGAATTTATCCAATATTGATGCCCCGTGTCCCTTCGGGAACCTAAAAGAAGGAGAAACACCTTCCTTGTACAGAAAGGTGAAAATCTCCTCAGTTTTTTTCTTAATGTCATCTTTTTTCATAATAGCCCCTAAGCGCTTTTCTCAAGTGCTGCCTGGAAAGGAATAATCGACTCTTTACGGTTTCTATGTTTTTGGTTTTTAGTGATCCGTTGTCGTAAGAATCATGCATAATCTCCTTCAGCTTATATCCGGAAAGCTTTTTCAAAAAAGTGTCTCTGTAAATTGGATTAAGGTCATCCAACGCTTTAATCACTTCATCACTCAATAACTCTTTGCAGTTTTCAGTGGTAACCTCTTCATTTTGGGATCCGCCACCTTCATCTATAAAGAACTTATTGGCCACATTTTCAGGCTCTACACAGTCAACAGCTAACCTAGCGCGTCTCCTTTCTATTTCCTGAACACATCTTCTAGCCACTACATGTACCCATGTGAGGGCTTTTTGGTCCTCATTGTATGTGTGGATGTATTTATAGAAATTGATTAGACACTCTTGGTAGTTATCATCAACGTTTGACCCATTCTTCGTCTGCTCTATGCAAATTTTATAGATTAAATCCCGATTGGGCCAAACGTATTTATGAAACAACTTGTGTTTTTGGCTATCTGATAGCTCTACGCTTCCGGATTTTCTTCCAGCTTCTCCATTTTCTTCTGCCATATAGCCTGTACTTGTAGTGCGAATAACGGTTTTGCATCTTCATTTAGCTTCTTTTTTGCACAATATTTCCCCCACATAGAGTTGTACTTTGTGAACGCACTCTTCAGGTCTTCATCTTTCAACTGATTCCTGGATATGTGTCGATAAAAGTTGGCTAATAATTGTGACAACTCAAGCATATGTTGCTGCGACTTGCGGCGTTCTTTGCGTGGCAAGCTAGGTGGGCCATCTTGAGACTCGACCTTTGATGATGTATCGTTCAAGTTATCCAATTCTTCATCGGTTAATCCGGGAAAGGAAGAGTCGGTGTCTAAATATTGTTCTTTTGATTCCATAAGCTATCGTACTTTAAATCTTCTACAAAAATAATTAAAAATAAAGGCTGCGTCGGCGTGGTTGTCATCTACCGGGGTGATGTTGTACTTCTTAATGCAGGCCTCAACCATCTCTTCCTTGGAAGCATTACCCTTCCCAGTAGCAAAAGACTTGATTGTTGTGGCATTAATGAACTCCGGTTCTGGAAGATTCATGGTGTCGCACACCTCATAAAGTATCCCCCTCAACTCAGACAGCGACACGGTAGCCCGGAACCGATTTTTGTTCATAAGGATATCCTCAGCTGTAACAAATCTGATATTGTTTTTCTCAATAAACTTGATCAGAGTATCCCGGAAGTGCTTGTGTTTCTTGTTGTCGTTTCGACTCTTGCTCTCGGTAAATGTCCAGGTTCCCCCACCATGAGTGGAGTAGAACCCGGTATGCTCTGCAATATCCAGAGCCAACACTTCTTCCCGCTTCAAGTCAGCGGGGATAGGTCTTTTTCTTGCCATACGCTAATAATTGTTTGTTTCAATTGTTGTTTCACCACCTTCTTTGATGGCTGTGTGAACATATGGATAACTTTCAGCTATCATACCGTGTGATACAGCTAAACATGTTATTCCATTTTCATTTAATGCTTCAAGTATACACATCAACCCAGACTCATCGGTCGCATCAAGCACCTCGTCTAACACAAGCAAATCTAACCCCTTGCCATCGTCGCAATTCATATTGATAAGCTTGGACATGGCCAAAATACATGCGAGTGTAATTCTCGCCTGTTCACCTCCAGAAAACTTACCAAATGATCCGGCATCAATACCATCACGAAGCAACTTTGTTGAAATCTTGTCTTTATACCCTTTCTTTGTCTTGGTAAAGCCTGAAATTTCAATCCTTAGATCGCTCCCAATCGCTTCCAAGAAGTCGTTGGTAGTATCATTAAGATCTTTAATCTTTGTGTTAGCTAAATGAGCCTTAAACGCGATAAAGTCCTGCTCCTGCTGCAAATATTTGTTCAACTCATCCGTTTTTCTTTGCAGCTCCTTAGACTTAGTGCGCTTCTTCTTTTTGATGTCATCAATTGATTCCTGGAGGTTGTTTGATGACTCACCTTCGCTGTCATTCAAGACTTTCTCCTTCTCATCAAGAGACTGGACATCGATGCTTAGGGATTTGTTTTTAAGCTCAATGTTCTTGACTTTATCTTTAAGCTTATCAACCTCGCCTTCAATATGATCCATGACCTCATTGAAGCTATCCTCGATAAACTTGTCGATTTTGTCATCTATCTGCTTAATTAATTCCTCACTTGTGGCAATCTTTGTTTCCAGCAATGGAATTTTTGAGCCAACGCTTTTAATAGAAGACTGCAAGTCATCAAGTTCCTCAATCTTCGTGTTAAACCGGTTATTTTTTACCTTGAGGTCGTTGCTTTTTCTGAACAATACATCATTTAGCTTGTCGGCTTTCAATGAGATTTCATCAGATTTACTAGATAGTTTTTCGATCTCGCCAACAATGCTCTCTGACTCCTCAACACCTTTTACAACGTCAAACCCCTCATCAGCAACCAAAAATTCAAACTCACACCTTGGACATGTAACCTTCCCGGCCAACTTCGTGTCAAGTGCTGCCTTTTTTCTCGACAAGTTGTCACAGTCAGTCTGGATTGTTTGTAAATTGCTATCCAGATCTCCAATGGCCTCCTTGGTCGATTTGATCTCATCAGCCATAACCAAGCAAGCATTCTCATGAGATTCAAGATCAAGTTCACCAATCACATCAACCTCTATATTCAACTCTTTGATTTTAGCTTTAAGCTCAGATATCTTATTGCTGTAGCTCTTTATTTCATCATCAAACTTGTCGGCGCTGCTCTCAATCGCCTTCAATTCATCAATGAAATCCTGATCGTATTCAACACCATTGTCAGTGATCAGCTTTATAAGTAGCTCAATTTGTTCATTTGGTGATAAATCACCGCACTTATCAAACTCTTCATCGATCAAGTCTACCAGGTCAAGTTTATCGTTTGCAGATGATGAAATACTTTTACACTCAGCCACGTTGTCACGAATAAGTTTTCTGATTTCACCCCTTTTTGAGGTAATTTCTTCAATCTTCCGCATCTTGGCTGCCTCCCTCTCTACAGCTGACTCCTTAGCTTTCTCAATTTGAAACTGGAGGGCTTCTATTTGAGCATCAAACCTCATCACGCTTTCATTGGCAGCATCGACCTCTTTTGATATCGGTTCAGCATCCTTCTTGAGGGCTTCAATTGCCTGATCTACCGCGTTGGCCTTCGAGAATTGATTGATGGCCTCTTTCTTCTTGGTGTCAGACAAGTTCAGAAAACTTGTGAACCGGTGTTTTGATAACACGAAATAATTAAAGATCTCGTCTTTTATAAGACCCACCCTTTCAAGTATGTACTTGTTGTACTCATCAACACTTGATTTATCTTTCAGCAGTGGATCCTCAATCTCAACACCATTTTTGAAAATTTTGATATCAACGATTGAAGATGACTTCCTGAAGAACCTTCTGGTGATTACCAGCTTTTCTTCTAGGATATCGTTTTCAAGATAAACCCTGAGCATGCCCTCATCAGCAAAGTCGTTTATAATCTCATCCAACTTAACCTTTCTGAGAGATGTGCCAGTTATTGCTATTGCAACCAGCTCAATTAATGACGACTTGCCGGACCCATTTGATTTTTGCGAGTCGTTGTCTCTGTTTTCCCCCTTTATCAATGTAGCTCTGCCACCATTTATCTGGTAGGCCACATCTTTAAATGAAAAAAGATCTTTTCCTTCTAATCTTTCTATTTTAAACATAGGCTACATATTTATTTGGTCGAGGTACTTTAATCCGAAATCTGGATCTTCCCCACCCGACTCTTCATAGAACGCTTCATACGATGTTTTTATGCCGTTCTTGTTGTATCGGACAGAAGCGCTTACTTGTGTTGCTTCTTCACCATCAATTTTGTCTTCGACAACTTCAACCTTGGAGGCTCCAGCATTCATAAAGTCACGCTTATTGATAAGCTTTTTCTGATTTGGCTTGCAGAATATGCGCATCCTTACGCGGCAATTCTCCTCTTTTGCTTCGGTTATTGATGCGAATGTTGACTTATCAATGTCCTCATAACGTTCTTCGAATGTAATGTATTTGGTGTTCACATTGTTCTGGAGGTATTCATGTGATCCATCACTATAAATAAGTGTGTACCCTTTCTCAGTGCCCTCACCATGGTTGTGTTGCCTGGAAGATCCAACGTAATAAATATTCGTTCCCTTTAGGTGTACTCGGTTGTGATAGTGAGCAACTAAAACTGTATCGAAGCGCTCAAAGATGTGGGTTGGCAGCTCCTTGTTGTTCGTCTCATCGGAGTGGCCGAGGGCCCCATTTATACCCTGATGGCAATACAAGATGTTTTTCTTGTCTTCGATCAACTCAATAGATTCAAGTCTCTTTTTAAACGAACCTGTTTCCGGGAAATACGACATCATGTGTATCGCTACATCATTAAAATAAACAACCTTGTGTTCGTTAACAACAGAATAACCTGTTATGTCTTCAAAAACATGACAATAGGAATACGTCTCTTCAAGAGACACTTTATCGTGGTTTCCAGGGGCCGCTATAACTTGTAACCCAGACGCTACAGCGTTTCTTAATGAATCCTGAACAGCTCTCAAAACAGGTAGGCTTTGAGACACACGACTCAGAAAAACATCTCCGCCAATAAGTAAGGAATGAACCCTATATTTGTTGGCGAAATCAATAGCTTCTTCCCAATTTTCTATGGAGTCAGCTATCGTTTCTTTGCCAATGTGCCAATCGTTGATGCAGAGAGCTATAGGTGTTTTTGTTTTACTCATACGCTACATTTAAGTGTTTAATCGCACAATTCTACATCACATAAACCAAAGTAAGCTCCAGCTGCAATTTTGCATTCTGTCATTCTACATAGTTCCAATGCTTTATTTTTTCGCTCTTTACCTGTTGAGTTTTTATCCTTAAGTATTTGCTCCAACTTAAATATAAACAAGTCTTCATCTCTCTTTAGTTGCTTCTTTTTGTTGTAATTAACCAAAAAGCTACCCAACCAATCTACAAACAATACCCCTAAAATTAATAATGCTGTATTCATACGCTATAATTATTGATAAAACAAAGGGGCCGAAGCCCCATTTAATTAGTCTCTTTTTCGACGTGGGCGAGAAGAGCTTCTGCGTTCGCGTGTCTTACGCTCAGATCTTTCAGTCTCCTTCTCAGCTTCAGGCTCCGATTCAACCTCTGGTTCCTGCTCAGGCTCAGCTTCAACCTCTGGCTTCACTTCATCACCGGCTTCATCACCACTTGCTGCCACGCCACGCTCACCGTTGTCGCTGAAATTGTCCTCAAGCTGATCCATGATATCTTCAGTTTTTGCGCGCTTCCCAACGCGGATAGATAGACCTTCTTGTTTGATGTACTCACGCAATTTCTCGCGGAAATCATTCATTTCGTCATCACCATCCTGAATGTCTGAATCACACAGGTCATCGTACTCATCAGACAGCTCCTCGAACTTCAACGCCTCAACACCGCCTTCGTCGCCACCTTCATCTGATCCGTCATTAGAACCACTTCCACCATCGAGTTTGAATTCGGAAGTATCGTCGGCTGGGATTTGGGCTTCAACTTCAGAAAGCACACCTTGGAATGTCTCTGTTTCATATACACCTAAACCATATTTGGCATCATACTGCTCCAGGAATAATTTTGTTGCCTGAAAGTGGTATCTTTCGTATCCGGAATAAGCGTTTTCCAACTTTTCAGCAGCGAAGAATGCTTCAATTTCCTTTTCTGACAACTTATCATCCTCGTCAGTATCCAAGGTGAATGTATACTTTGTTTGACCATTCGTGTTGGCCCTATCAACATCAACTGGTGATGCGCTCCATGGGGAGCTAATTGGGCACAGTTGGTCAGGGTTCTTCTTGAACAGCTTATCCCACCGCTTCTTAACTGCCTTCTTTAGGTCAGAGTTTTGCGAGTATGACAGTTCAAGCGCTTTCCATCCCTCCTTACGTGTTTTTTTGTCTTCAATATCAAGAACGTAGGCAGCGTGTTTGTTGTCAAACTTCAGCGACATTTCGTTTTTGTAGCTACCTTTTTTGATATTCTCCTTAAGGTCCTCAAGCTCAGTTTTGCGCTTGCCTTTGGAGTCTTTGATCATGGTGTCAAGCTGGTCCTCAACCATCTTCCGATACGTCAAAATTGGATCCTTTTCAAACCCATTGGCGGTTGCCCGGAAAGCCTTTACGTTACGGGGCTTATCTTTGCCTGGAACTTCGATCTTCATCCAGAATTGACTAAACGGAAATGAGAAGCCTTTTGTTTTTGAGTCCGGGTGGAGAACGATGAATCGGAATCGATATTCCCCATCCTTGTCCATCTTTACAGTGGCTATTTTAGAGCCACCATTGGACTCTTCTTTTTCCATTCTTACTGCTGCCTCATCATAGGTCTCTAATGCACCGCCAAATTGGTCTTTGAATTGATCTTGAACTTCGTTACTCATACGCTAAAAATTAAAGTAAATAATAAGTAAATAATAAGTTTCCAGAGGTGTTATCCTCAATTGCTGCACAAAGGTAATAAAAAAAACCGAACTACCAAATCTTTTTTGCCTTAATTTCTGTTTTTTCAAAATTTCTTCACGTAAACAGCAAGACCTCTAAAGTATAATGTTTTTTCTTTGAAATTCGCTTCCATTTCTTTCAACTGCTTCATTGTAAGCTATGGCAGCTTCAATTTCTGTGTCGAATGAACCAAGGTGTTTTTGTTTACCGCATTTAATTTTTATACTTGCATACCATTTCATACATCTTTTGTGATACGAAACACCTTTGTATAATGAATATTTACCATGACTCTTGTCAGAATTTAGACGGTTATCCCTAGCTGTAGCTTCGCGCAAATTTAATCTAGTATTGTTAGTTCTATTTTGATCTTTGTGGTCCACCAATAAATTTGGTGAAAACCCCAACCTAGTTGATAGTATCTTATGGAAATACTCACCCCTCCTTTTGCCGTTAAATCTCAGACATCTAAATGGATATCCGTTGTTAGAATTCCAGGAAGCTGTTTGCACAATATCTAAATCGTCATAGTTAAATGTGAAAGAGAATTGAGTGTTTGTATTAATGTACGTATATATATCGCCAGATATATGCTTTATAAGCTCATTCCTGCGACTAGGGGTTATTTCTTTACCCATGTTCTATTATATGCATTTATGTAGATGTCTTGAGCCATTGGTTCTCTCACTTCGTCACGGGTTGGTATTTTAATTCCAAGCTCAGCATCTGCATACTGGATTATCTTTTCGATGATTAACCCCATCTCTTTTGAGTTGCATCGCTTCATATCCTGCACAACGTGCTCTTCGCCCTCGAACTCTACCACCTTCTTAGGGGCGAACATCTTCTCAAAGATGCGATATAGGTCGTGGGTATCCATGTCCTCAACGCCGGTCTCGTCGCATATAAGCTTTAAAACGACCCCAAATAAATACTGGGTTTGTCCAAGCGTTCTATTGCGTTTTGAGTCGCAAATAAAAACTGAATACTCTCCAGGTAATAGATTTTCAATTTGACATTCAATGCTGGATAGATCGAAGTTTTTAACTTCATCGACAGCAAATCTGTCTTTAATTTTGACACTCATACACTACTTCTTTTTAAATTTAACATTTATTTCCTCAAAGGTTAGGTACACGCTGTCAGACCTGTATTTAATTCTAAGTCCACGCCTAACAGCAGGCAGCCACCTCTCTTCTACGATCAAGTCATCCTCAAATCGCACATTTTTCCTTTTTCCGTCTTTTATTAGTGCGGCGGAGACAACTTTATAAAACATAGGCACTCGATTTTAATATTTCTTTTTGCACGTTTGCGATGCAAAGGTAATAAAATTTAAACATTCTGCAAATTAATTTTTAAAAATGATCACAAAAAAGGGGTAATCCTCTAAGAATTACCCCCATTAATTTTGAATATTTTTTTGAGGTTGGTTTTGTTTCCAACCATGTACGCTTTAATTTTATTTTTCCTCACGGATTCGTAATAAGCCGCCCTGCTTGGCGTTAAAACCTTTGGCCTATCACAATGTATTCCGGTCTCTTTGTATTCACTTAAATACCTCTTAAACTTGTCTTTTTTGAATGATTCATCAGGTGATGCGGATGCTACAGCTTCAATTATTGATGCATCTGGGGACATGAATGAGGTCTTTTTTATAGACCCCATTATTATGTCGTACTCGAGCGGCGTTTCATATTTAAGCATGAACCCCAACCTCGTTTCTTCGAATTTACGCTTTAGCCTTGTCCCCCTCGGCCTCCCCCTCTTTTTTTTGACTTTTTCTCCGGGGCTTGTTATCCGTTGGTTTTTTTGCTTTTTTGGTTGGGTCGCCATCTTTTACGCTTTTCTTTATCTTCTTTATGTTTCCTAAAAATCTCATATTAAACCATATAAGTTATACATACATATTGCTTATTTTCAGCATCGTACTCGTTTCTAACCACAAAATCCTTTGTTCCAGCTTCACAAATTATAGCCATCCCCCGGTTGTCTCTATGACCACTTCCGGTATCGACATCTGTAACCTGACCTATGTCGTGCAATGGGGCTGGTATCTGAGCTGGCAGAGCGAACAGGACCTGCCCGGTGCTAAGTTTGTCTACGGATCCAACTATATTGACTATTCCACCCTTAAATCTAGCCTTTATCTTAAAGTTGGTATTTGTTCCTTCTGGATTTAAGCAATCAACATATCCTGTGTCTGACAATATTGGCTGATAAATAGATGCGACTTCCGCTTTTGTGTGAACCTCAGCCTTGGTATATGTTTCTGACTTAAGGTAAGAATCACCGATAGCTGGGGAGTTTATGTTAGCCCTCACACTGGCAGCGTTCATGTCGGAGCAGTTGTTGTTTACCTGAGCATACTTTGCATCAGACTCGCTTGTGCTTTGAACTGAAATGTTTGCTCTCACACTAGCGGCATTCATATCTGAACAATTGCTGGCTTTATCAGCTTTAGCTTCCAGAGATGTGGCTACGGCCCCACCGGTAACATACCCACCATTGCCAGCGGTCACCGATCCTGTGAATATATTATTCAATTTTGTGCTCAAGCCAGCTGTAAAATTCACATCAGTCAGAACTTTTGTCCCACTCTTATCTACCTTATTAGCGATTGAGGCGAGGGTTGTTGCTTTGTCGGCGTATTTATCTGACAGAACTGACCCCTGCTCCATTATTGGCTGGGAGGATTTGAAGTATTGCTTAGGCCTTACTTCAATATCATCAATAGTCTCGTTGTCTATAACAAAATGTCTCCCGGCGGCAGACTCGTATCCAACCTTACACATGGGGTCACCATTCATGTCTCTCCAAGATATATACTTTGAGTAAGAGCTATCTGTTCTTACTTTTGATGAGTGATCTAAGTACATCCCCACGTCACCATTGCTATTATGGATAATTGATCCATTTATATAGAAAGCCTTTGATTGCCCGGTGAATTTGCCAACAAGGCTGCCCTTGCCATCGTAAATAGATAGGTCTCGAAACCTAGTTGTTCCACCATTGTACCCAACTAAGTTTAGTTTTAGCTCTGCTGAGTCAATGTCACCGCTTTTGTTGTTTATTGAATCATTCGATATAAACACCTTGCTGTTGGTTATATCGCCGAGGCTGTTAACATTGTGTAGGGTTACGCCAGATGATGAAATACTTAGTCTGTCTTCATCATCAACAACAACTGTAAGCGTGTTTGAGTCCGGTGTGACTTTTATTCTTACCCTTTCTCCGTTGTTTACTGAATATATTGTTGACATGGTGCCATCAGCGCCTATGGTTTGCTTTATTTGTGACAAAACCATGGCTGCTGAATACCTGTTTATACTTAGATCAATGTCATTTGTTTCATGACCTAATGTCACCTCTTTTCTGACTTCCAGGGTGTCATTTAATCTTAGCGGTTTGTTGATGTGTTGGCTGGCAGCATTGGGGTCAGACAAAACGCAGTGTTTGCCGAAAAAATTGTCGTTTATTCGAGGCAGGCTGCCACCAATTGGTAATTGTATCCTCTCATCATCAGCGGCCGGTGTAGTTGTTGTCCAAGTTGATCCATATACACCTACACCCTGCTTAACATCTCCGCCGCTGTACTTTACAGATTCAGTGGAGTCATTTGCAACTATGTAGTTATTTACAGCCAAATTCACACCAGTCGCTCCAGCAAAATATCTTATTTTACCTCCAAGCCACAAATACCCTGGGTCCACGGTATTGTTACCCACAGCCCCAGATATGGATAAACCGGATATAACAAAATTATTGAATCCGGATAGGAGTTGTGTTGCGGATAGAGCTAAGTCTTGCAAGTTTAATATATCTGTCTTGTAGAGGTTTCTCCCCCCTGACATTGCTACATATTCTTTCATATTCTATTTTATATTGGTCAAGTTAAGCTTATTATATATGTCTTCCCACCCAATGCATATTTTTTAATCTCAGCCGACATCATTTTTGATAGATTATCAAATGGGATATTTGCTTGTGGAACTACAACTTTAAAGTTGGCACCTATTTGAGTTAGGGATTCTTCTTCAAAATAAAGAGGTTTTGGCATCTCATCGGCTGGACCAGCCAACCAATCGCTTTCTTCGCTCTCATCCCAAATGTAGTTCTCTATTTCCCCAAAATCGCCATCATTAAAGATAGGCACACCTAAATCTGTATAGTGAACTATCTTGATGCTGGCCTCGCTATCAACAAAGTATTTGCCAAACCTTCGATTTAAATACCACTCAAGATATTTTACCTGGGAAGTGACGCTTGCCTCTATAGCCTTTTCTGCCCTAAACTCTTGAAATTCATCATTAACTGTATTCAGTGGGCTCAGCAAGCTTTGTATCCACAAAATATGCTTCCTGCCGCGTGTAAATGTCGGCACCAACATATTGACTAACTTGTCTGTAAATAATTTATATCGATCCATTACTCAGACTTTATTACCAAGGCTCCAGCGAAATTCGGCGTTGTTACCTCCTGATCAACTGTTGTTGACTCCCTAACGTATCCAGACTCAAGAATAGCCACCCTCTCCACCTCAACCTCTGGCTGTATAGTGCCACCATCATCGTAACTCCTAATAAAAACCCCCTGAGTTGGGGTTGCAGATGGGTCATTGAACACATCCGTTACATTTGGCACAGCCATAATAGCCGCAAACAACTTTGACACATAAAAAGATGAGTCAAATGTCAATTCCTTTGAAAATTCTGTTATGGCCTGGGAAACGTTTTCTAGGATAACCGAATCATCCATGACTCCGTTGTGAAACACAGTAAGTCTTGGTATTAAAACATCACCTATCTTACTTACAGCCAATATGTTTGTGCCTGCGAATTTTAAATCATTCAGATATGTCGAGAACCTTATTTTTTCTTCCTGTGTTAGTGGAGACAGTGCTCCAGCTTCACCCTTTGCGACTTTTATAACTAACTGCTTGTCAAGATTGAGCCCGGAAACAGTTGTTTCCTCATATGATGCCCTTGTTACTATTCTCTTTGTAGTGTCAATTATTTCGTACCCAAATGACAGACCATCATCACTGACAACTAAGTCATCACCGTCTTGGAATTCGTATGCTTTAGCTACATAATATGAAGCTGTCCCGGATATTTTTGATGACACTATTTCTTCTATGTCGCTTTTAAAAATATCAAGTATTGCTTCAAATGAATGTATTGCTACAGCAACAATATATGCCCACCCATTGTAGATTGACACCCTCGAATCGCTGTTTTGCTCCTGCAATTCAAGCCTTTTATCTTTTTCTAAAATTATCTCGCCGTAAATTGTGCTTATATCCCTAGCCATATTGCATGTTTTGTTTGTATATAAAAATAGCCCGATCGGGCTATTTTTGTTTGTTCTTAAATATCTCAGTAACCGTACCTCCAGCCACAAGAGCTGATGAGGCTAAAAATAAAGAGTTGATAAGTCCTTCTTGTGCTGGCTTTATATCGATATCGACCACCACAACCAGTAGTGTGAGCAGGCAAGCCAATGCCCACCCAAGTGTGCCATTTACTCTTTTGCTTGAAACAGAAGAATTGCCACTAAATAGGTCTTTTAAAAAATCTTTCATTGTCTATTAATTTATGTATCTATTGCAGTCTGATAAATCTACACCGGTTAATGGTGAGCTGTAATGGAAAATGTCAATAAACTCATTATTTAACATCTTAATCCATACCACATTGGCATAATCTGTTTTAATTAATTCAGACATATTTCCATTTGTTAGCTCTAAATAGGACCATTTTTTTGGAATTAGTGGGTCGTGATTGCTAGAGGTTCTGACGGAATTATTCCAAACATCTGTGGATGTTTTGTCCCAAATTGAGTGCTCAAACACAATTTCAAACGGGGTCGCGTTTAAAAAATCACTACCATCAATGGTAGTGTCACCACCCTCAAGTGGCAATAGTGGTGTTTTCGACTCATTGTTTGGAATGAACTTGTCTATATTTTTTGTCATTGATGCATTTCTAGCAAATACTTCACCGGAGTTACCTGGACTAGCTAAGTACCACGTTATTACGTCAACGTATCTAGTGTTATCATTTAGTGTAACGGTGCCAGTAATCGTTTGCCAACCTGTATCAACATAAGAAGTGCCAAATGTAGTGTTTCCAGTAGATGGGTTGCCATCTTCATCGTATTGCCTGATTGATACTGCGTTCATCGTGCCAGCAAATGTGTCTAACACTTCTTGAGACACAGATAATTCTATGGAGATATCGATATCAACCCCACCGCCTTGCCCGCTCACTGGTATTTGTTCGGATTCCCAATACACCCTTATGGAGTCAATGGCAACAACAATTGCTGTTTCTGACTTTACAGACGCTCCATCTGAAATGAGGTTAGCGCTAGTACCAATGCGTCTAACGGCTCCATTTCTTATCATGTAATCAGAGCCACCATCATTAGAAACACCCATTATATTTGTCGGCAAAAAATACTCCTCCATGTTCGATGAATTCAAGATGGATTCAGCTCTTTTCACATCGTACATAAGATGAGGTATCGGTATAACAGAAGCGCCATTATTTATGTCCACATCCCAAATATATACATCTGAAAAAGAATGCCTCGTTGGGGTTGGTGTGGCTGGAATTGGCCCAATAAGATCCAAGGCGCACCCAAACGACAATGTTTCGTTTGCACTGTATGGTGATCTAGTTATAGACCCAATTATGTCGTCGTCAATATAGCACATGGAAACATCATCTCTTGACAAATCAAGCGTCAATGTGTGGATGCTGTTATCTCTATAGCTCACAACACTACTAACACTACCACCAGACGACGATTCAAAAAAAACAGTGCCATCGCTATTCAGAGAAACACTAACACCCTCATTGGTGGAATGTCTAATGCCAACTATTGTTCCAAATGATGACTGATAGCTTGGAACTAAGAATTTGAATTTTACCTTCTTGAAGCGGCCAGAATCTAAATCTGGAGCGTAAAAAAAAGAATTGTTGCTGGAGTTAAATTTGGTAACTGGGAGATGAATCGCTGAATCATTGCTTAAAATAGAATCAATAGCCACAACCCCATCTCTTGAGGTAAATCTACCAACCAGGTTTGCGTAACTTGGTGGAGAGATGATATCTGTTATTGTCCACCCAAAAACATTTATTAGGACCCACATAGCCTCCATGCCAGATTGTGGGTATGAGTGATTAGTGGGCTCTTGGTATGTGCCGGAAGGCCTATCATTGCCCCACATTTTTAATGTAGCCACATCACGCGTTCCATAGTTATTTACTACACCAATCAAATAATCATCCAGGTCCTGCTGTGAGATCTCACAGTCATTTATGTATATATCAGATAGCTCGACCCTTGAAATAAGTGGGGCTGGGGAGATGTTCGACTTACTAACATCAATAACGCCTAAGTCATCAACCGATCTCAAAAAACTAAGGTCAGACAATGCGCCGTTATCTGGCATATGTAGATTGAATATGCTTAGTGTTTTAGATGTGTACACACCCTCAACACCAGACCCACCAATTGTTAGTTCATCAATAAAGAAGCCACCATATAGCCTGATTCTTCTGCTATTTTCAGAGTCTGGCAACTGGCTATCAAAATCGTGGTTTATTTGTTGAACATCTGAAGTTAGGTTATAAGTTTTTAAGGAAGAGTTGTCTCCCCAATCAATGATAACGCTTCCAACCCCTGATATTGACATGCTAAATGAAGCCTTTTCTTTGTCAACCAAAACGGTCATCTTTAGCTCTTCACTTGTTTCTTTATAATAAACGCTTCCATACCCATTAGATACAATCAAATGATTGTCTGACAGATACCTAACAGCTGACCTATTTATTATTTTGCTGTCATCATATGACACGATTTCCCCAAGTCTTGGCTCGTACCCAAGATTCATGTGGGGGTTTTGACTCAATAGATCCCCGATTCCAGATGTGTCACCATATAGCTGAATCGCTAAATCAAATATGTTTTGGTTGTACTTAACTTTATATCTAGCCATATTATTTCTCTGTTGTATTTGTTGTTATCTCACTTGTTTCCTCATTGTACTTTATTGAACTCACATGCATTCCATCAATTTCAAATTGAGATTGTATTTTTTGAGGTAAGTCAGATGTTCTTATGTTCCCATTCAAATATTTGCCTATGCCAACACCTGTTAGTGGGTATTGATATATGGAGCCGACATCAGCTGTTAATAGCAAGAACTCATTTTGCCCCATCGATTCGCCAACACTTAAGTCAGTTATGGTGTCTGATGACAATATAAGGTTGCCAAGCCCTGACTGAATTACTGTTGGCTCAAACTTCATTCGAAACTTTGAGTTCTCAGATATATTCATTAGCATGTTGCCAGTAATCTCATTGCCAAATACATCCAATAAAATAGGCACAAATCCTACAAATGGATATCTATTTGTCACTGTATCGAAAAGAAATGATATTTTTATAACATTGGTGACACCCACCTGGGGGATATTTATACCAATGTTGCCATTTATATCTTCAAATATCATATCTGGCGGCAGATAGCACTTTCCATACACAATGTCCCCTGGGCTAACGGTGTTTAGGTCAGTGGTCCACTCAACATCTAAATATAGGTTTGGTGGGTACTTCCTGATTTTAATATCTCTATTTTCGAGATCCATCAATATGTCTTTTCTCATTTTATGCTTTTTTATACTAATAAATAGAGATTGTTATTCAAGGTTGTTGATGGCTGAAAGGATGGAGTCAACCTGACCCCTTAATGCCTGAACTGCCGCTAGGTTATTTATTGGCGCGGCTGGATTTGGCTGAGTTGCCACGGTTATACCGGCTATGGTGTCCACAAGGGATTTTAAAAATGTAGCCAAGGTATCGCCAAGAACAGCTTTCTGTGTGGCCCCTCCATTGCTTAGGGTTATTTGTTGAGATTTTATACTGGAAGATGACTTTGTGTGCGATATCTCTCCAGACCCAGCTTTGATTTTGACCTCTGTGGGAGATTGAGATATCTCAGTGGAGTCACTGGATGATGTGTCTTCTGCAACAGAAATTTTTGATGTGGGTGTGGTTGTGGTGGTCACGCTTATATCATTACCCCCACTTCTATCAACAACAGACGACTCTATTGATCCGGGTTGATATGTTGTGTGTGATTTAATACCTGTCTCAGCAACCTCGTCGTAATCAGTGTCGTCATCTGCCACCTCTACACCGGTAGCCGATAAAGTTATTGACTTATTTACATCAATAACTTTATTGTCTATGTGAGAGTAACCCAAAACATATGACTCTTTCTCATTCAATATTATTATTGTGACATCTGAACCATCAGTTGGCAATGAAAAGTCCCCCCTTAAACTTCCTTCCACAGGCATTAGCTGGACCCCTTTTAGGTACATAGATTGATCAGCTGATGCAAAATCTATTGTTCCATAGTTATCGTGGCCCTCCTGGTACACCTCAGCCACAAATCCTGATATAACCTTCAAACCATTTGTCCGGCCAGCTTCAGATATGCTTTGTATCGCCCTCTTTAATTTGTCGTTGCTCATTAGTTTCCTCTTTTATATGGTATCTGAATAGTTTGGCGATATCCGCCTGACCCAAATTTAGTTTTAACCTCGCTTATAACGTAGAGACCATTTTTTTCTGGGTTTCTAGCATCATAAAGCCTTATCATTGAGGCGGCCCTTAGTCCGAAGTCGCCGAATAATGTTAGGTCTCCGGAAATACCCGTTTGAGATATCTCTTTAAATTTCGCTTTCGCGTTCTTGGCTAACGTGTCCCGGTCTACATTGAACTCATGATATGTTCTAACGTTGTACTGCGCCATGTCGAACTTATCCTGTATATTTTTCACGTTGGCTATGTTGTCTTTGATCTGCAAGGAGCTCTTGAAATTGTTTTTTGCTTGTTTTTTTGATATCTTGCTCTCATTTACTATCTCAAATTCATCGGGCGCAACACTTGTTTCCCCAATATCGTACTTTGCTTTTTGTGTAGCGTAATCTTTGTTTGTGATGATTGTCATTCTTAACCTAGAGTTGTCTGGGAAGAGTGAGATCGCTTCTAAAGCCAACGTGTCATGATCCAAATATGAAAACTTCAAATTGTCAAAGGCGACATTGTCTTGAAAATTTGCTATTGGTGGGTTGTCTGACTCTCCATCTATTAGGGTTTGATCATTATTTGTTGAAAAATAAGTTCTTGATAGGGCCAAATATGGCTTTCCATCGTAAAACTTTATGAACGACAATAGTCCATAATTTCTCTTCCATTGCTCAAGTATTTCCCCAATTGACTTAGACTTTTCAAGTATCACCTGGCCGATCTTTATGTCCATAGCCTTTGTGTATGGATGTAGGTCTATACCGGTTCCATCCAGAAGCTTTGGAACAAGGTCATTTAAAAGCGTACCAGTTTTACTTGTAGTTATTGGAGATATGGCTGTTTTCTTCAACTTCCACCCGAAGTCCTCACAATGCAGTACAAATGGGGACTTCGCTTCTATTGAGACTATGAACCCATCAAATAATTTCTTATTTAAATCATCATATCCAACAGATATCGTTATTCTCTGCCCTCTAGTAAATACAGATCCAGCATCACTGAGTGCCCTCTCCTCCCTTTCTCCAGTGCTGTCTTTTTCACCGAGGGACAAAATAATATCCCTCGGCAAAGTAACTTTTGCTGTATTCGTGAAGTTTTTAAATGAATCGACAATGTCAATGTCAACAACCTCACTGAACGCATAAGACGCCTTTATTAGTGATGGATATGTTGGATCGAAATCACCAATAGTAATTAAACACGTCAACTCATTATAATTATAAACTTCAGCCATATCATATTTTTATTTTGCTGGCAGCTTTATCGATTCCAATATCTAAAGCAACCCACTCGTTTAATTTTTTCAATTTATCCTGGATGGTGTTTGATTTCTCAGTAGCTTCAGCTTCAATGAATTCAATTGGCTTTTCAAACACTGCATTTATCTGATATTGTTGAGAATTAGACGAAGCCTTTCTTTGCGGTATCTTAAAATCAAGAACCAGCAACCCATTGATGCCAAATCTATTTAGTATTGGGCTGTCAACTGATATTACCTCTTTTAGCTCCAACATTGTCCTCAACATCTGAACTTCCTCCTCCGGGTATTGCTCTGGTTGTCTCCCGGTTATTGTTCCTTGGATGCTTACCATGTAGTCACCACCTGATATATATTCCTTGCGGCATCTATCCCTTCCTTGGACTTTTGTCAACAATATATTCTTTTTCTGCGATATCGTGATTATCGCAGAAAGATCAACGAATTCATCTACGTGTGGCACGACCGTCGTTGATGTTTGCCAATCTGTTGTGTTTTCAGATCCAAGTATAAGCTCCTCATCTTCAAATATTGGCGTCTCATCACCAACAATTTCTTCAGACCACTTTCGCCTCAAAACAAACCAATCACTTGCAGCGGCACCATATGGTGTGAAATACTTAGGCCTCTCGCGCCTATCCTTCGTTCCAAGTAGCGTCGCTAAAGCACTATCCTCAGATATGTATTTACCAGGATCCATCAGTTCGCTGGGGGATATTTCCCCAGCAACCAATCTCCTAACTTGAGTTTTTACCCGACTGATCGGGGCCTTTTTAATGACATTTATTTGTCTGGCCCCGATCTCGCTCGGCTTATCTATAATAAATCTTCCCATTGTGTTATTGTTGACTCATTTCAAAATCTCTAACTACATCAACTAAGGCCTCAGCCATCTTAGCTTTAAATGCATCCAGGTCTTCTTTGTCTTTAAAGTTGGCCTCTTCCACGTTCATCAGGTTGCCTATTTGAACTATCAGCATTTTACCACTTCTACCGCCAACACCTCCGGTTCCAGATAGACCTCCACTAAGGCCACCTCCATATAAATCGTCATCTGTCGTTATGTTATCGATATCTGTAGATGTTTTTATTGTTGTATCTACAAGCTTACTGAACCCAGATAGTTGCATTAGCGAGTTGATCATACTCGTCTGAAAACCTTTGGCCTGAAGGGATGTCATTATCTCAGTAACGCTTGTCCCGGAAGCCCTGAGTAGTGCCCTCATATCCTCTGGAGATTGAGTTCCACGCCTTTGAGCTGTTGTCCACACGCCCTTTAAATCAACATCCGTTCCAAGTAAAGCGTCTAACGCCTGTATTCCACCAGTTGACGTTCCACTCCTCATTAAACCCATAACCTCCCTAGCTTGCTGTATTCTTGCCTGGGTAAGTCTGTTTAGCTCATCGTTGTACTCAAGAGAGTTCTTGAGGTCTCGATTTCTTTGTGTTGGAGAGGTTGAGAAATACTGATCACTGCTCATTATATCAGCTAATGACCTACCAGACGACCTTAATTGGAAGCTTCTTGAGTCCCTCATTAAGCCACCAAGTATCGCATTTTGCTTAGTTGGATCAGTAGCTCTAAAAATTGACAAAAACTTCTCATTTACGCTTTTGGCCTCTTGAGACCCTATGGCCATATTCCTGGCCGCATCAAGTATTCCTGACTCTATCGACTGAATAGATGAGGATTTATAAAAACCTCGGCTACCAGACATTTTGTTGTAAGCCTCAATAGCGTCTCCCCACATCCTCTCTGGAGCCGTCATTTTTCTCTTGTTGAGGTTTATCTCATTTCCGGTATTGCGTAAGTTGTCAAGTTTTGTCTGGAGAAGGTCTAGTGATTCAGTATTCATTCCGGTTGATCTAAGTGACCAATCAGATATTTCATCCTTTGTCCTCAAGAAGCTCTTAGTGTTCTCATGAGCCTTCCATATTTGCCAAGCTATAGCGCCAATTCCGGCCGCAACTGCTCCACCGGCAACAACTGCACCAAGTGATCCAGCTAAGGCCCCTACAGACAGGCTGGCAGCCTTGGCAGCGTGTCCGGCTGTAGCAATTCCCCACAACCTTGAAGCGGTTCCAGAACCAGCCATCGCCAACCTTCCTCCGGTAACAAATTGACCCACTCTACCTAATCCACCAACCATACTTCTGGCCCCGCCTAACAGCGATGCCCCCATGCCTATACCCCTTGACGCCACACCCTTCAGTGCTACACCGCCAAGAACAAATTTTAACCAACCCCAATTATTCTTGGTGAAAACAGCTATCTTCTTTAATCCATCAAGCAACGAACTTATGCCTCTGGTTATACCCTTAAATAGGTCATCAGCTTCGTCTGTTTTCATCCACCCAAGTAAATCTTCCATCATCTGAGAGATTTTTGGCGATAGCTTATTGAACAGCGTTTGACCCAAATCTTGGAATTTTGAGGTTATTTGCTGACTTAATCCCACAACCGTCTTCATTTTCTCCTCGGCTAAAAAGTCAGATGTTCCGCCGGCTACCGATGCTGATTGGGTTAACTCTTTTAGTTTGCCTAAGTTGTTAACCAGCGCCATTGCAGCACCACCACCAACTTTGTCAAATATAGTCTTTAGGTCCTCCATAGATGCCCCGGCACCCTTAAGCTCGGAAAAAATAGTGTGAAGTGGCTTTACCACCTCCTTCATTTTTCCATTTTGCTCAGTAATTGTGGTGAACGACACACCAAGCCTATCTATAACTTTTTGCGCCTTGTTTGTTGGCGCAATCAATCTAATGATCATAGCCCTAAGTGCAGTACCAGCTAATGACCCCTTCATTCCTGCATTTCCTAAGATACCAACTGCGGCAGATCCCTCTGTGAATTGAACCCCGGCCATACGCATATAGTTTGATGCGTACTTCATGGATTCACCCATCTCCATTATGTTGACGTTTGCCCTGGAGGTTACAGCTGACATGACATCACCAGCCTTATTTATTTGATCAGCTCCGATGCCGTATCCGGTCATTATGTTTGTGACAATATCAGCCATTTGACCTAAGTCAAAGTCGCCGATAGCTGCCATATTTGTAATCGTCTTCATTGATGAATCTATCGTCTTTAGATTCATACCAGCCATGGACAAGAACTTTGTAGCGTCGGCTATCTCTGTGGCTGTAAACTTAGTATCAACACCTAACTTCCTCATATTCAAAGACATCTGTTCAAACCTTTCATTGAATGTGACAGCGTCTTTGTCGGTTGTCCGTAAGATACTTCTTACAGTAACCATTGTGTGCTGGAATTGTGTTGATTCAGAAATTATGCTGCGGAGACCAAGCCCGATTAGTCCGGCCCCAATAGTTGTAGCGAATGGGATACCGCCGGCTGACATCATTGATGTTGGTGAGAATGCTCTGCCCATAGCACTGGGAGATCCACTTCTGCCGAACTTACCCATTGATGACGATCTTCCTACAGCGCCCTTTTGGTTGATTGTTACATTAACACTTTTGCTTTTTATTGACTTTAGCTTCCTAGCTATTTCATCAATGTCTTTGATGGTGTTTTTAGCCCTTATATCAACTTTTATCTTATCAATGCCTCTGAGGCCTCGCTTAAGAGCTTCAATTTTCTTTATTGTTTTGTCGATCTTCGTGTTCATCTGCTCGAACTTCTTGTTTACCTTTGGTATAACCTTGTTTGAGGTATTCAAGAACTTCGTTAGATTATCTGAAGCTGCACCACCATTGACTAATATGTCATACTTAACACCATAGTCCATAGTTACTCATTTAAATGATTTTTGTTTGTATATACACTTAATAATAGACAAAAGCAAACGCCTTTGTTTCATGCTGTATTATACAAAAAAAGCCCCACGGGACCGTGGAGCTTTGTGTTAGCGCGTGAGCTATGGCTGTTGTTTAGTGGGCATATCTACCATACCCTTGAAGGGGTTTAATTCATCCTTTAGCCATACAGCTTCACCGGCTAATTTTGCGAACTCTTCATCTTCCAATGTGTCAATATTTACACCAGGGAAGATGTGCCTTATTATCGCTTCTAATTTCCTTATATCTTGCCAGGGCTTTACTTCCTGGCTTTTGACAAATTTACAATTTTTGATTTTCTAACCCGGATTATCCCCATCAGCTCAACTCGCAATGAATACAAGAACATTGAGTCATCATCAATTGGCTCTTTGTCACCATCGAGATAACAATCTCTAGCTAATTGTCTGGAGGCTTGAACCTCGTTTGATTTACCCAACGACTGAAATTTGGAGAAAGCCTTCAATTCTGGCTCCCGGAAGTATGTAATGTACAGCTCTTTTTCATCAAGGTCATCGCCCTCAATGACAATTGGGAACACCTTTTTAATCTTATGCTCTGCACATAAAGCGTCGCACTTATCACTGATTTCCTTCTCAAGCTCTTTAGAGATTACAATCTCTTCATTTTGATCTTCAATAGTTTCTTCTGCCATAATCATTTTTGTTTGTTGTTAATTAATCGCTTTACTATGTAATAATAGGCTTGGTGATCAATCAAGGTTTAAAATATACAAAAAAAGGCAGCTCAAATGAACTGCCTTTCATATTATAGTTGCTATACAACCGATTTATCATTGAACTCCATGTCGCCTGGATTTAGGTTGAATTCTTTTTCAACGCTTGTGTCATCCTGGGAAACATCTGCCCCGTTCTCTGAAAAGATGCAGGACTTAATTGTATCAATTACAGTAGCACCTGACTCAGGGTGATTGTAAGAAACAACCAAATCAAACTCCCCCAAATCCTCAAGCTCTCCGGATGGAGATAAAGCCTTGAGTTGTTGAACTGCGTTCATATCCATTGTTATGGAGGCTGAGTAGGTTATGTTTCCAAAACCACGGCCGATTGGTTTAGAGCCAACACCATAATTGTTTTCAATCTTCCTGTCGCGTGAGTACTTGATACCCTTGATTCCCATAATAGGCTCTCCAGCGATGTTTGAAAAATTGAATTCTAACATGCTCCAATCGTAGGAGCGGCCATTTATTAATGCCATACTATTCCTTTATTAAGATGATGTTGAAAGTGTAAAGCCTTCTTTTACTTTAATATCTTTGGCTGTTCCGTTGGGGACCAATGAATATGTGATATTCAGAACTCGTGAGATAAGTATCTTTTGAGTTGGATCAATTCTAACCTGGAAGCCGCTTATTTCTCCTGCATCCTGCATCGCTTGTAATTGATTCTCACAGGCAACCTTGTATAGTTTAACCTGAGCCGCACTGATTTGGCCTGTTGATGGGGAAATCTTTACAGATGAATTTAAAAATGGGAGCAGTACAGATCTCAGAACACGTCTTGATTTATCAATTGTCCTGTTTTTGCTGATAGTGTCATAGTCAGTTCCGGAAGCAGCTGTTCTGTCTGAAGACATGAATGTGCCTGGATTGCTGGTGCCCTTGTATTTCATTGGGAACACATATCCCTTTGATTCAAGAGCATTTAATTGGGTATTTGTCAAGCTATCAAGTGGATAAACATTGTTTAGCTCATCACCTGTCACTCCAATGTCACCGAATCCAAGAGATACTGTGTCCATCTCTCCACCAGAAATATCGTACTGACTTACCCATGCGATAGACTCACCTACCGGAGCTCTTGAAACAAGCCCTAAAGCTGCCCCAACACATCCAACTGTAGCGTGTGTAGCGTCTTCCTCCTGAATGTCTCTAACCTTAGCCGAATGACCTTGGCCAATCAATGGTGTTACGCGGGGATAATTGGCCCCACTGATGTCTGTAATTAGTGAAATGTTGGTGGTGTCACCGGCAGCGTCAATGCTGGTTAAATTCGCGCTCAACAAAATTGAGGCTGGTTGATTTATAGCTGCCAAGGCTGATGCTTGAGCATTCATGTCGCTCAACAGCCTCAATGTGTACGGATCTAAAACAGTGGCACCGGGTGCCCATAATTTCTGACGCGTCCAGACTCCAAATTGCCTAACCTTGCCTTGCGCCAAACTCTGAACTTCGCCAATTATATTCCAATCCGATGAACAATCTGCGAAGGAAATAAATAAAGAGCTTCCGGGATTAACTCTGAAGAACTCAGAGATATGCAAATGTGGAATACCAGATTGATAATTTGTAGCCCCTACTGAGCCATCAAACTCTGTAACCCCAATTGATTCTGCATCTTCTACAGAGAACACTTCAAAAATGTCTCCGTCGGCAGATGATCCAGGGAAAGCTGTTACATCAAATATCAGCGCTGAGATGTGATCTTCTCCGGCTAATGGCGTAGACAGGTTTCCTTGAGCTCTTTCAAATGAAATATTGCTTAATGCCATGTTTATTTTTTATAAAATGGATTTTTGTATAACTTTGCATCTTTATTTAGCTGCGGCGTGTAGTGTTCTGGGGAGTACATTTGGCCATATTTGCCAACGTAAAGCTTCTCCTGATCACTGTAAACCTTTAAAATCTTCAATATATCTTGATTGCCGTTTTCTGGGTAAAGTGGGGTTTCGTCATCTTCAACCGGTTTAATGACCTCTCCAACAGGTTTAACGACTTCTTCAACCGGTTTAATGGCCTCTTCAATCGGTTTAATTACCTCTTCAACCGGCTCCACCTTATCGATAGACTTGATAGCCTCGTTTTCTTTTAGCGGCTTAACCTCAACAGATACTTCTGGTTTTTTTTGGTCGTTTTTTTCAACGTCGCTTACTTTTTTCTTTGCCATATGCTATAATGCTTTAATTAAAAAAAAAGGGATGGGAAACCCCATCCCTCAATAATAAGTAATAACTTCTATATGTTACGCGTGAGTGTATGCTGAGTGCATAACGATCTCACCTGGCTTAACAATGTTTGAATCAACCTTCATTCTCATCTGGAAGAAGTACATTTCAGAGTTAGCCTGCAATGGTTCAACCTTTACAATGTCAGTGTCGTTGGCATAATCAACCCCAACCCAAAAGTTTGACATATCATCAGTGCCAAACTCTGCAAGAACAATTGTTTGTTCCAGCATGCCGTTGATAGGCAAGATGCTAATACCTTTGAATTTCAGGTCATTCACATCCTTGTTCTCAGTGTTCTTGTAGTCCTTAGAAGATAAATATGTATCGTAAAGATCCCACATTTCAAAATCCATGATGAACTTCAATTTCTTGCTTCTACGCAAGTGTTTTGGGTACTGCTTGTAAATAGCGATTAAGGCAGCTTCAATTTTGGCACCAGTATCTAATACGGTGGCGCCGGCTGAAATAACCTTTTGTCCTGCTGTGTCATTTTGAGCACTGTTCAACAGTCGCTTACCAAAACCATCCCAATATTTGTTTTCACCGGCTCCAAGAGCATCGGCTCCAGCTGGAGCAGTTGTACTTGATACGCCACCACCTTTAGTGGAATACCACAACGCTGTTCCTAAGTATTCATTTTTCTTAGCGATTAACAGGCGCAACATTTTTGCTTGTACCGATGGGTCCAGGTCGCGGAACACCAAGTTACCCTCTGGCTGGAATGGTCTCCAGAATGTTTCGAAGTCTCTTGGATTGAATTCTAGGTAAACCATGAAATCTTCAGGCTCTAAATAACGCTCACCTAATGTGTATGTCCCCTTAGAAGTTGATGGGGTTGCGGCGTTATCCTGAATGATGTTATCCAATTTAATGGTTGGTAAAACATATTTATGCTGGATGCCAGCTTTGATTTTAACCAACCCCTGATCTACTGTATCATTGCCAGCTACTGCGTGGGCGATAAGATCGTTAAGAACTTCACCTGAATAGGTTGAAGTGCCAATAGTAATTGCCATATCTTAAAAATTAAGCTTGTTTGAATTCGAAATCTTTACCTACCACTATCTCAACTTTAGCCTTAGCCTCAGTTTCTTCTTGGGTTTCTTGATTTTTAGCGCCGGGAGCTGATGCGGCAGCATCTTCAATCTCTTTTGAGATAACCACTGTGCCCTGCATTGATTCAAGAGTTGACTTAACAACGTCAGCGTGTGTTTCTGCCATCTTTAACCACTGATCCTTGGCTTCAGCTGTGATCTTTCCAGCCTCAACTGCTGCATTAACCATGGCTTCTTGTTCAGCCTTAGCTTTTGCCTCTTCAGCTTCTTTATAACCAGCAATTTCTTCATTTGCTTTAGCTAGTTCAGCATCTTTGGCTACCAAGCTGGCCTGCACGTTATCAAGGCTTGTCTGTAATCCGGTTTTTTCAATATCCAGAGCGGCTTTGGCCTCCTCAAGGTCTTTAATTTGACCAGTCATTTCGGTTACTTTTGCCTCAACAGCACTAAAGCTGTTTATTTTGGCAATAACCTCGGCGGCAGTCGTTCCCTCTTTCATTGCTAAAGAAGCAACAACGGCGTCAAAATTTTTATCCATAGGATTTAAATTTGTATTGGTTATAATTTTTTCATCTTGGGGAGTTGCCCCTTCACAATTAATATTAGAACTTTCATCCACTGATGGTTTATAAGTACCATCTTCCAGGCTGGCAAACACAGTGGCCAGTTTTGATTTTGACTCAACGCTATTGATAGCCGCCTCAACCTTTTGTTTTTCCTGTGGCTCTGTTTTGATGACGTTACTCTCGTCGATAATACCCAATTCAACAGCTCTTTTGGCATTTATCCACGTCCCATCTTCACCCTCCGGACCATCCATGATTTCCTTTATTTTATCTTCATCAAAGCCCCACCGCTCTTTGTAAACGGTTTTTATCTGCTCTGTGAAAGCCAAAATCATAGGGTCATCGCTACCAGCTCCACGGCTCCATGGGTTGTGTAGCATTATCAACGCATAGTCCTTCATTTTAGCCACATCTCCAGCTGCTAACAAAACGGATCCCATTGATGCAGCTAGGCCAACATTTATTGTTTCGGTTGGTATCTTAGAGTCAAGGATGCTTGAGAATGTGCTCATACCATGGTAAACAGACCCACCATCTGAGTTAATTAAAACTCTTATCTTTGATGGCTTGATGTACTCAGTTAGGTAATTGAATTCATACTCAAATGAACTTGTGCTCCAAGCATCGACCGAATCGAAAAACTTGATGGTTGCTATATCATCGCCTACCGTTACGCTGCCCTGGATGAATTTGAAATTGTTTTTGTTTTCCATTGGCGTTTTATAGTGATTTTATACTTATAAATAGAATTATTTGCACACGAAGGGTCATAAAAGAAATGCTCACGCCTTTTCTGACATGAGCATTTAGAAGTATGATTATAGCGTATGGAAACTTCTTGATTAATAATAGGAGAAATTACCCCAAAAATGTTTGTTTTATATTTTTGACTTTATGGAGACTTGATTTTCGTATTCAGATACATCCACATCTGGCATATCATCTCTATTCTCCTCAGTCATATCTGAGAAGTTTGTGAACGCCGGCGTAATAATTGTTTTTTCTACATAATTTCGATATCTATCTCCAGACTCGTCGGTGAATTTGACTCCAAAATCCAACCAACATGCTTGCGTTTGATTTGATGTTGTTGGCATATCGAAATACTCTAGCGTGATTTTTTCCCTGAGAATGGTGGATGATTCTTTGGCATCTTGTATGGCCGCGTTAACTATGCCGGCGTAATCAAATATCTCAGTCTCGTATTCATCCTCATAGTCATTAAGTCTGTTAAGAATAAACCTAACCCGCATCGTGCCGCGCCCCTCACCTATTCTGTTTTGAGAGACTAAATAGCTAACATTGACAAAGTGAATAAATATTGCTGGGAACAGAACCGTGTTTTCTGTGTTCTCAACGTCATGTATTATTCTCTCAAACTGTCCCTTGTCTAGCTTTACTGTCTTAAACAGTTTCTCACTCTGATCCCAGGGGTTATTTATTTCGCCTAAAATTCTTTTTATTTCAAGATATAGCTCCTTCATTATCTAAAAGTATTGGTTAGTGCTCTCTGTAGGCGCTTTAGCACCCATTGTTCAAGCTGATTAGAATTCCCAATGAACTGCCGCTGTGTTGCCGGCTTATTTGAATGTTGATTTCTTAGCCATGTTCCAGTTGGGTCATTGTGATATTGAGAATATCCGTTTTTTGTCTCAATCCTTATTTTGCTTCCCAGCATTGATGATGTTATGCTGTTCTTTAGCGCCCCACTCTTATCCATGATTTGATGTGGGTAATCCCTGAGCCTCTCAGCCCACTTGCCGCGAGTCCCAGCAAATCCACCTCGATCGAAGGAGGATTTGAAGTGGGAAACCGCATATTGGCTAATATCCTGTTTTGCTCTAAAAATCTCTGTATCAAACTTATTTCTGAGATTTCTTGTTTCTCTCAAAAACTGAGCTGGGGTGAGTGTTTTCATATTCCAAAGCTTCTTTTTATCTTCCTGGCAGATATAGCCAATTGTTTGGCATATCCAGAAGAAACTTGAAAATATGGATGATCTTCAGAAAACATCTTTCCGGAAGTTGCTACATTGTACTTAAACGTTGGGTCGGCAGCTGCGCTTATCAACTCGTCTACATTTGACTTGTTGGTTAGCTTACGGCCATCTGTGCTCTTTAGATCTAACAAGTAGCACCTACAAGCATGAGCTATAGGCGGCACAAGGGCTGCTGGAAAGTCTTTCTTTCGATACCTAAGTCCATCAAGGGCTTCATGCGATTGCCTTACTCGCTCGTCGCCTTGAGTTGTGAACTGTATGATGTCATTTTCTTCGTAGTTAACCCACTCAGCTGCTAGGCCAAGGGCAAAAACAACGTCGGAATTTTCAATTCCAGCATAAGTCTTGTTGAACTTGGAAAAGGTGCCGGTGGCCAGAGATACAAACTCGTCGTAATCACTAGAGTCATCTCTATCTGCCGCCATCTCCAATAGTGCTTGGTGCTGTTCAGCTACAGAGAAATCTATCAGGTTGTCTGTCAGCCCAATAAGCATATCTCTCTGTTCGGCCTCATCAGATGTCAATGTGCTAGTGTCATCATTCTTAATTATCTCTATGGCGTCATCAAAAGAAATGCCATAGCCATAGAAAGCATGATTTAATAGAAATTCAGCCCTTTTCGTCATTAACTCCGTATGAGTGAAGTATAGATATGGATTGTCATAGAAGTCGGCTAAAAACCCCATTAAAATAGCTAAAAGCTCCTTGTATTCATCAGATGTTTTGTCCTTCGTGTCTTGATCCTCTTTAGTTGTTTCAGCCTTTACCTTGTAGAACTCATTAATTTTTGCTGAAATCCGCTCAAATGGGGAAGTGGTTGGATCACCGCCTACTTCCCCGTGAGAAAATTTACCTTCGCTGTTGTCTGCGCTGCTACTTGATTTTGCTTTTCAATTAAGTTTATTTGGCCACCTACTGTCACGCCAAATTGCTTCTCAATCTCTCCAGGGTCAACCTCGAACTTATCAGTAAGCATTTCAAATAACTTAATTTGATCAGCATTGTTCATCTCAAGTTTATTTGAGAACTTGAACTGGAGATCTTGATCAATCATACCGCGCTTAACAAGTCTCGGGATGATTTCTTCATTCATGATATCCTCAATGTATTCCCGGTAGACCTCGATCCTATCCCGGAAGATATCTTGGTGTGCGTTGGTTGACCCCACATAACTCTGAGTGGCACCGGCCATGGATTCAGATCCAAGAACTAGGTTTGAGATCTCCGCGTTAGCCATAGCGATTAGGCTGGTGTAAATCTTTTCTGAGTTTGACATGGCCAATGCATGAACACTTAATTCATCATTTAACCCGGTAACAATGATCCTTTGGGCAGCCGCCCCCGCAATCTCATCTGCCAACTGTTTACGAGCTACGCCGTCTTCATCAGGTGTTTTACCTTGGATAATTGGCTGACCATATGTCTGCCCAAAGCTAACGTAATTGGCAAATGTGAACTTCTTGGCCAAAATCATTGGTGTTGTCGCTGAGAACATACCAAGGTCCCCATTGTTAATCAAAACATAATTCCCTTCATACTGCTTTGCCTTAATGTCCCACCCTGGCAAAAAGAACCCTTGTCTCTTTACAACGTAATTCTGGTCAGGAAGGACATTTCTTCTCTCAACCAATTTAACAGAGTCAAGTCTCCCGGTCAGAGGATTAACCTTTGGCCCCAACTCTATTAGGGTGTACCCAAACAGCTTCGCCTCAAGTATGCCGCGAATAATTTTGGTAAACTGGGTGCCTTGAATCTTCTTGGTGTTGGGGATATCTTTTACAAATTGGCCGGTTGCTGTTTCCCTGGCCAGCATGTATCTTTCACCTAAAACCTGGGATTCTAATGTTTCAATTACACCCCTCATGTGTGGATCTTGCTGCAAACACGCCTCATATAGGTCGATGAGTGCGGCCCTGTTATCCATGATAAGCCCATTCGCCAAATCTGAACGCGCCGATTTGTATCTGTTGTGACGCTCAATCTCTTTCACATACTCCTGGATGGTTTTCTTAGAAGTGCGGTAGATCGAATGCAGATCCGTTTCTGACAGCTTGGCCTGGGCGGCTACCGCTGGGGAGAATGGTTTTTTATTTTCTTCGGCCATATTTATGAATTTTGTTGTTTCGGTTATTACTGCTTAATAATAGCTGGAGGGGCAATTAATTGTTTTGGATTGCAATTGCTGGAAAGTGAGATTGAATTGCTTCTTTAAATCGATTAATAAAATTAGAAAAAGCGTAGCTAAAATTCCGCATGGATTTTATTTGGATTTTATATTGGATTTTATTTGGATTTACACTGTACGTCATATAAAGACGCTATCACGTCATATAAAGACGCTATCACGTCATATAAAGACGCTATCACGTCATATAAAGACGCGTCATTTAAAGACTACTTTAAAAAAAACAACGTGAAAATTTGCCATTTCTATTTTTTTTGCTACATTTGTGTTCAAATAAACAAAAATAGACCTTATGAGTGAAAATTTTATTGAATTTGAGTGTGGTGAAACACCTTTCCCAGAAAAAATTAGAAATCTTGGCACTATTGGTAACGCCAAAATTTCTCCAGCATCAAAGTTTGTGTACTTAGCTTTAAGGTGGTCGAAGAGCGTTCTTTCAAAACCGGATCGTAGATTTGATCCAAGCTACCTTTTTATGGAAAGAAGGTTTGGTGTCAGTTCAACAACGTACAAAAAAGCATTGGATGAACTGGAAGATATTGAAGCTATCTCTGTTGATTATGACAGAATGTGTGATAAGAAATATCTAATAATAGATATTCTAAAAAGTAAGGATGATATTGCAGAGAGAATCCCCAGCGTTATAATAACAACGGAGGTACTTACAGTTCCGCAAAAACTGTTTCTGTCTTTGTTGTGGAAAATGATGTATGTGGATGGCAATAAAAACACGATATCGACATATTTATCTTCTCACAGTATAGCTAAATCACTTAAAACAATTGGCATATCAAGAGCTGCTACTTATTCAAGACTTAAGGAGTTATCCGATAAAGATTCTGGATTCATCAACATAATTGATATGCGTGATGATGGCGGTTTTTCTGTCAAAGTTGATGTTATTACGAAGATATGGCAATATGAAGATGACTTGTGGGCACCATTTAAAATGCTTGGTGGAAAAAAGAAAGACTATCCAGTATACAAAAAACCAAAGTCTGGTGATTTTAAAATTGAAGATGGTGTAGTAATCAAGCAACCAAACAATAGCTTATGAAAAACTCAATACTCGCTATTTGCCAGCGATTCTTAGGCATGACACCGAAAGACTTCGGCTTCACAAACTGGAGTGATTTACAAAACATGATGGCCAACGGGGTGGGTGACGCCATAAACAACCTCTTAGCCTTCGATTTCAAATACATCTCCCGGGATGGTTTCAAAAAAGAACAACTTGTGCTGGCTGAGAATGAAACCAAGGCCAGAGCTATTTTGGTGAAACGTGTAGATCCAAAGCGGATTGATAAATGCTATCACATGGGAAAACCGCTAAAATAAGGCCATATGGAGACCATAAAGATAAAACGACCCACATATACCATCTATGACGGTAGAGGTCGTCAGATTGGCTCTATTAGGTCAAAGGGAGCATCTAAAATTGTTAAACGAATTAAATTATAGCGTATGGAAATCAAGAAATTTGAAGTGAGGAGCGGTAAGATTGTGAATGCAATCTCAAGCCGACAAATTGCAGAAATTACTGGTAAGAGGCATAACCACGTTGTTCGAGACATATCTGAAATGTGCGCCAACGCAGACATTGAGATCATCGGAGCCTTTGATCCCAAACTTGGATTTTACGTTGAAAACCAAGACGTTGTGGTAATTGAGTCTGAATACGAGTATCAGGCGGGATCACTAAAAAGAAAGGCGACAGAGATGTTGTTGAATGAAATGGCAGCAGAACTTTTGGCGACTGGCTACGATGTCAAAAGAAGACTTGAGGTTCTAAAGTTGATTAAAGCGCTAAGGGAAGCCGTTGAGCAGCCAACGCACCAAATCCCACAAACCCTTTCCCAGGCACTAATGCTGGCAGCGAACCAAGCTGAGCAAATCGAAAAGCAGCAAGCTGTAATTGAAGAGTCAAAGCCAAAGGTTGAGTTTGCTGATGCGGTTATGGCATCAGAGGACTCAATATCGATAAAGAACATGGCAACTATGATTGGCTACGGCAGAAACAACTTCTTCCAGCTATTAAGAAAAGACGGAATCCTCATTGCATCCGGGAAAGATAAAAACTCACCTTATCAGAAATATATAAATTCTGGATATTTTGAGGTTACTGAGAAACCGGTTCAACTTGAATACGCCAAAGTAATCAATATCGCCACAATGGTTACTCCAAAGGGGCAACAGTGGCTGGCAAAAAAGTTTGCTCCAAGCGCAGACATGAGCCACTTACCGCAACTCCCTCCAGCCAAAAGAACCAAGCAGAAAAAACTTGTCTGGGAAGAAGTAGCCTCAAAGCAGACTATTGCCAGAGTTAAAGCGAATGGGCCATCAAGATCAGCATCTATGCTTATTGAAAAGATCTTTCTAAGCTTTGGTTTGTTCACCAATGAACGAGGCACATCTTTAAGTGTTTCACTTGGCAAGGAGTATGTTAGACTTGGGTGGATTTCAAAAGAAGACTATAAACCTATTTTCGTTGGTGGATTGAGGGTTGACTATGATTTCAATTGTCATAGAGCGATTATTTCAAAACAAGTTTTAAAATAAATTTGGCTGTCTCGTTTATTTTATTTATGTTTGCATTAGATAATAACGAGTAAAATTAAGCGTATGATAGATCAATTAGACAACACAAAAGACAAGCCATCCAGCAAACCTGAGGTCGAGCATGTAGAAAAGCAAAAGCAGGAATACAAACTCATAGGCAGCTTCTGGCGCACTAAGGGGCTAAATTTGTACTCTTACAGTCCATTTGATGGATCTTTACACAAAGTTGATATCAAGTATTCAGACACCATCCATTTGGAGGCTATAGACGGGAAATTGGTGCCTGTCGATAAAGAGATGCAAAAAGCAACTGTTGATACCCGGTTTGTGTATTTTGAGGCGCTGAGGGATGAGTCGGCAATCAAAAGGGTGTGTAGATACAAGCATGATCTAAGTAAGATGTGCAACCTGAAGGAGTTTGTGCCTGGCAATAAAATTGACTCATTTAAATAGACGATTATGACAATAGACGACTTGAAAATAATTGGGTTCAAGCCAACCTCTCACTTTACAGTGACAAATTCCTACACATATAAGTTGGGTAGGCACAGACATTTGTCGGTCGGTGATGCTGGAACACCAAACGAAATGATGTGGATCTGTGAAACGTCTGATCAGGATGAAAGAGTTGTTTCCGGCCTTGTGTGTCTCCACAACTACGATTATGACGGCGCTTTGGGTGAGGATAAGGTGAAATCTATAATTGATGTAATAACTAAATAATGGCGTATGTGTAATTGTAAAAACGTGGAAATTCAGACTTACACCAACCAAGTAACACTATTAAACCCATACACTGGTGGGTTGGTCTGCGTAGATGCTTGCCTATCTGATGAGATATGTGAGCTGTGGAAATCTGGAATCGAAACCACCGGGTGTTGCTGTGGGCATAATAAAGTGAGGCCGATGATCAATGTCAAAGAAAAGTGTCACTTGGATATGGTTAGGTTGGGGTATAATTATTCGGTTAACGAATTTAACACTCCTTGCTATGCCCCTAAGAGTGTTATGAGTAAATACATGGAAAGAGTCATAGAGCAGCTTTGCTGTAATGCAACTGAGGAATATAGCAACCAATACATAACATACAAGTACACAAATAAACAGGTGAACAGTAACATTGGGTACTTCGAGAGATGTGAAAAAGCTGGGATGTCTGCGTACAAGGCGCTGCTTTTCTTTAGAGATTATTTGAATGGTGATTATGATATTTAACGGCAAAACATGAAAACAATCGACAAAAAGCAAATACTGATCACGTGCATGTTGGAGCCAAACACTACCTATGCCGTGGTAGTTGACGAAGGAAGGTTGCTTAGGTATGTATTTGAGGCCATGGTTAGATGCCTGGAGGAATACACTCCAGATTTCAAATTCAACAAAGCTACGGTGTCAATAACGCTGCCAAATGGCTCCAGGGTGATCGGGTTGGTTGGCGACAGGAGAACTAGCGATCCACATTTCTCAAGATTTTGCAGTATGGAGATTGACTACCTGTGCATTGGGCCACGCGGCATTGATAGCTTGGCTGTAGAAGCACTAAATTCCAGAATAAAGCACAAAGACTGGGAAGAGAGGCGTTTTAGATGTTTTAATTTTTAAAATAAATTTGGTGATCTCAGATTTTTTACTTACATTTGCACTAGCAATTACAAACAAGTAAAATGTAGCGTATGGCAACAATAACTATGGACACCTCAGAGTACGAGGCTCTGAAAGATAACAAGAAGCTTCTTGAGGAAGCTCTAAAGAGAGAAATATCCTCCAGGGAAGAAATAAAGAAGCTTCAAGATGAAAAAATAGAAGCATTAAACAACGCAAGGATGAAAGTTGTAAAAGAGGTTTACAGTGAAGTTCGTGAGTATGTTTGTGAGCCGCCGATAGCCAGTGATGAATTAATGCTTAGCGGCAAAAACTTTGAGTTTCAAAAAGACTTATTGGAGATGTATGGCATTGCAAGTGAAGGCATACGCCTCCGCTGCCCCAATCGCTCCCGGCTAAGTGCTTTTATCAATAAACACTTCAAAATAACCAGATCAAAAAGCAAACCAAAAGTAACTCAAACAACTCACGGCCTTGACTGCATTAAAGATGAGCTTAGGGCCGAGTTGAAGGCTGAGATTAGCAGCGAAATCGAAGCTAAGGTGAAAATTGGTGAGGAGGCTGAGAATATTATAAGTGATCAAAATGAAGTCCTTAATCATAGAAGTGCGTGTATAGAAACACTAAATAGACAAATCACAAAGCTGATGGGGGAATCCGGGGGTAAAGACAACAAGATTGCTGACTTGGAAGATGAACTCTCTTCAGCCAACAAATTGATCAAAGGGGTAAAATATGTCCTTAAAGATGGATATAGCATCCTAAATAAAAAATCGTTGCTGGATAGAATTATATCCAAGCTAAATGAAGACAATTAGCCTATGTATAACTTAAAGGAAACACTCCAGGCAAGAGATTGCAAAGATATTGATGCAATCCTGGAGTTTGCTAAAGAAAAATCAAAAGAGAATTCATATGGTTACAGAGAGATCGATTTGCCGAGCTGGCCGCATAAAAAGTATATGGTCTCTGAGGAGCCTAGTGTTGTTAGGTACGACTATCACCAACACAAGGTGCACACGGTATTTGTTGGCGAAGTAACGTCGATATTGGAGCAATATGGAGCAGACTTGGACTTCATTGCTTGTGAAAGACAGCTAGCTATCCATGGGTTCACTGAAGCCTTTGATAACGATGAGTGGGAGCACGATGGCATCATCAATGAGCTCCGTAGACTTGGGTATGAGCGTCTAGAAAATGATAATGTATTTTATAATGTAAAATTCCCTTAATAAAAAGCGTATGAAACAAGAATTTATTATTTTTGGGTGCAAATTAACACCATCACTTAAAACGTCTGGGTTCGACGTGTATCAAATAGTTGACGTAGAAGAAACTGAAAATATTGATGGCGAAAAAGTGAAAACTGGAAAAACCCATAAATCTGACAAGTTTATTGGGTACGATATGCCGCTTGAGATTGCTGGGAAGAAAATTGCCCACGATTTGTCCTTGAGTGAGGCAGAAACAAGTGAAGTGTGTGAGCTGGTTTCTCGCTACGAGAAAGCCTCACATATGGTTGTGAATGAGATTAAGAAATTATTAACTGAAAACAAATAGCGTATGATCAATTTATTTAAAGTTACCGGGAAAATTATGATCGTCAAGGAAGACGAGACAGCAAAAATGGAAAAGCGTGTATTTTTAGTGCAAGGCACCTCTTTTACCGAAATCGAGGCTGTAGCCACTGAATACATCAACGAGCTATCTCCAGGTTTTGAAGAAACAATGTCAATCGAGAAGATTGAAAAAGCGAAGTATTCCGACATCACCAAAAACAAGTCGATTGACTGGGAAGAGTCTGTTATCAATTTGATAGAGTATTTCCCGGTAGAAGACGAAGATGCATTTTGGGAGCTTGATGTAGCCTTCATTGATGAGCAGGAGAATGGTAAGGATAAAGTTACCAAAGAGAAGTTTTTGATGCCAGCCTCCAGCCAAAAAGAAGCAATTGTTCGCCTGGAGGAAAAGTTGAAGCCTACCGTGCAGCCGTGGTCAGTGGTTGGTGGTAAGATTACCGACATTTACGCTGTTCTTGTCACAGATGATTTCCACAAAGTAAAAACTCTGGAAGAGGAAACTATTGCCAGAATAAATGAGTTGCCTGAAGGTGAAAAATAAACACATTGAAAAGCTTTCTCCTCAGATGCGGGAGAAAGCTATCAAATTCGTAGAAAAGTGCTCTGAGCGCGGTGTGACGGTACTTATTTACTGCACCACGCGTTCATTGGAGCGACAGGCAAGATTGTTTCGACAGGGCAGAACACATTTGCAGATAAAAGACCGCATGTATAAGCTCCGGAAGAGAGGTTTTGGATTCCTTGCTGAGATCATCGATAAGGTCGGCCCACAGCGTGGTTCTAAAATCGTCACTGGGGCTGGTCCTGGAGAAAGCTTTCATAATTACGCAGAAGCCTTTGATGCTGCGCCACTCAACTCAGCTGGGAAGTGTATGTGGGATCACAAAACAAACCCAGAACCATGGGGGGTTATGTGGGAAGTTGGGGAAGAGCTTGGTTTAAATGTAGGTGGCCGATGGAAATGGTTCGATGGACCCCACTTTCAGCTCCGAAAAGGCAGCAATCCGACTCGGATCTACACTCCTGAGAAATTGAGAGAAATATTAATTAAGAATAAACTATTAAAAGAGTAACATATGAAAAATCCATGGAAAGCCCCCTTCCCAGAAATACCAAATTTGGTTTTTACTGAAATTGATGGCGTAGCCATGTTCGATCCAGAGTTTTTTTTGAGGCAAAGTGAGCTAGACAGCAAAGAAGTAAAGACATATTTTAAAGAGTGCCGTGCTGAGATCGATAAATATGTTGAGGGTATGGACATCAGCCAAGATGGCGTAATGAAAACTGGGCCAGGTGGTGCGTTGGCTATCCATTCAGCTCTAGCTATGTCATTTATTTGCTGGGCGAGCGTAGATGCTAAGCTTTATTGTCTTGAATCATTCAGAAATTTACTTGGAGATGGATTTGCAACATCCAATAGATATATAGCTTCTGAGGCAGGGCATAGATTTGGTGTTGATATAAACAAGGTGGTCAATGGCGAAGATTAGTATGCACGAGCCAAAAAAGACTCTCATATTCAACCCAGCAAGAGTCTTGATCGGCGTAGTCAGATCAGTTCGGGCAGCTGCCGAGTTAACGCAAACAACCGCTCAGGGCATATCTAACGCGGCCAACGGGAAAGCTATCACGTCTACCGGGTATTACTGGCGGCATGAGTACCCTGATAAGGTTGAGATTGAGATAAGCGATATTGGTGTGCTAACTCTTGAGGAGTACGATGAGATGTGCGATTTAAAAAGATCGTATGTTAAGTCTCACAAAATCAAGAATAAGCGCGTCATTGGG